>JAEEGL010528875.1_pt1 | contig 156507 bp, 130 predicted proteins | sample 9134231 | NCBI WGS metagenome assembly JAEEGL01 (sample SAMN16246548, study PRJNA631951) | gut metagenome | biome: gut microbiome; feature: rumen; material: fiber-attached | host: Bos | place: Iran: Karaj | collected 2018-10 | reverse complement strand
ATCCATGTTTTTTTGTCAAAGTCAAATAATGCGATATTTTCAAAAACCATAATTTTCTCCTTCAAAAATGAATAATCACGGGATAAGCGGCGATAATAGCTTTGTACCGCTGAAACGCGGCATGAGCCGAAATCAGTGGTCGTCGGCGCATGAGCGCCGTAAATCCCGAACAAAGAGGTGTTCTCAATATGTGGGACAAATTAGCTCTTATTCTTCTGATAATCGGAGGAATAAACTGGGGATTAGTCGGTATTTTCGAGTTTGATATGGTAGCATGGCTTTTCGGCGGCGCAGGAAGCGTCATCAGCCGTGCAGTCTACATTCTCGTAGCGATCTCGGCAGTATGGTGTATATCTCTTCTCTTCCGCAAGGACGAGGAGCTCGCCGTACAGAATATCGACCGATAGACCTGAACACGCTCCTTTAACGATGCCGTAAGGAGCGGATACATATGATAAAACGTCAGAATATATGAATATGCAAAAAGGGAGGCTTAATGCCTCCCTTGAATTTATGAATTAGTCGCTGATATAAGGAAGCAGAGCGATGTGTCTTGCTCTCTTGATAGCAACTGTGAGCTCACGCTGGTGGTAAGCGCAAGTGCCTGTTACACGTCTTGGAAGAATCTTAGCTCTCTCTGTCATGCACTTTCTGAGCTTAGCGAGATCCTTATAATCGATCTTCTCGATTCTGTCAGCGCAGAACATACAAACCTTCTTGCGTGGCTTCTTCGCAGGACGGGAATTTCTTTCCTTTTCCATGACTTTTCCTCCTATCGTAATAAAGTAAAGTTAGTTCACTCAGAACGGAACGTCGCCGTCACTGAGTATTTCCTCGAAATCGCTGAGGTTGCCGTAAGACATACTGTCATTAGCTGCGGGCTGCTGTGGAGCTGCCTGCTGCGGAGGAGCAGAATAATTGTTATTGTAATTGTTCTGGGGAGCGCTGTAGCCGCCGTTGTTATAACCGCCGCCGTTGCCGCCGCTTTCGCCCTTGCCGCCTACGAACTCAACATTATCCACCTGCACATCTGTAGTGTAGTGTGTAACGTCCGGGTGGTTCTTATCCTGATAGTTGTTATTTCTGAGAGTACCCTCAACACAAATGAGTTTACCCTTATTAAAATATCTTGATACGAACTCAGCAGTCTGTCTCCATGCGGTGCAGCTGATGAAATCAGCCTGTCTCTCACCTGTGTTCTTGTCGGCAAATCTTCTGTCGCAAGCCACTGTGAATCTGCAAGAAGCGATACCGCTCTGAGTCTGTCTCAGCTCAGGATCGGCAGTAAGCCTTCCAATTAAAATTACCTTATTCATCTGAGCGCCTCCTAAATAATGAAGTAGAATTATTCAACAACTGTTACGAGTGAACGAAGAACGCCGTCTGCGATGTTGAGACGTCTTGAAAGCTCAGCAGGATAATCGGGCTGTGACTGGAATGTATAGATCACATAGTAGCCCTCTGTCTCGTCCTCGATAGGATATGCAAGCTTGCGCTTACCCCAATCCTCGTTGACTTCAACAGCTTCGGCGTGACGCTCGATTCTCTCCTTGAACTTAGCTACGAGAGCCTTCATGGGCTCCTCGCCGTTCTTGAGGCTGAAAACAACCATTACTTCATACTTAGCGGATACCTTTGCCATTTAGCACACCTCCTTCTGGGATCATGCCCGGCAACTTACTGCGGGCAAGGATAATAATGGTATCTGTTTACACACGATACTCAATTATTATATCATTATATTTCATGCTTGTCAAGCATTTTTTTCTTATATTTCATGTGATAAAGTTGACAAGCGAATAAAATCATAGTATAATAGAAGCAGACAGGGAGCATTTATGCTCCTTTTATTTGCGAAAGAAGATGGATATGAATGGAAACCTATAAGATACTTAAAGATCTTGCGCTGATCTTTATTTTTGCCAAGGCAGCCGGGCTTCTTGCGAGAAGATGTAAAGCGCCGATGGTTGTGGGAGAGATAATCGCGGGTCTGATAATCGGACCATGCCTTCTCGGCTGGACGGAGCCCTCGGAGTTCATAGGGCAGATGGCTGAGATAGGCGTAATACTCATTATGTTCTCCGCAGGACTGGAGACAAATTTACAGGAGCTGAAAAAATCCGGCTTTGCCGCCTTCCTGATAGCCTGCGTGGGAGTGTTAGTGCCCCTTGTGGGAGGCAGTCTGCTGTATATGAGCATTTACGGCTTTTCGGAGTTCGGCACGGACGAGTTTTTCAAGGCGGTATTTATAGGCTGCATAATGACAGCGACTTCTGTCGGCATAACCGTAGAGGTGCTGAAGGAAATGGGCAAGCTGAAAACACGTGTGGGACAGACCATACTCAGCGCCGCTATCATCGACGACGTTATCGGTATCATAGTCCTGACCTTCGTTCTCGGCTTCAAGGACCCCGAAAGCAATACCCTTCTTGTGACGGGAAAGATATTCCTGTTCCTCGTGCTTTCGCTTGTGGTGGGCTTCATTATCTACAAGCTGTTCAGGTTCTACGATGAAAGGCATACTCACACAAGACGAATCCCGATAATTGCAATAACTCTTTGCTTCTTCATGGCTTATATCGCTGAGGAGTACTTCGGAATTGCCGATATCACAGGCGCATACATAGCCGGAATAATCCTCTGCAACGTCCGGGATGCCGAGTACATAGACCGCCGTGTAAGTATAAACGGCTATATGTTCTTTGCTCCGGTATTCTTTGTAAGTATCGGACTGAAAACGGATTTCAGCAATGTTGATTCGAGCATGATAGTCTTTTCGATAGGATTTGTCATTGTGGCAATGCTCAGTAAGATAATCGGCTGCGGACTTGTTTCAAAATGCTTTAAATACAGCTGGCTCGACTGCCTCAAGATAGGCGCGGGAATGATGACGAGGGGAGAGGTAGCACTTATCATTACAAACAAGGGACTTGGCCTCGGTATAATAGACTCATCATATTTTACGGCTGTAATACTTCTTATAATTGTATCAAGCATAGTAACGCCCATAGTGTTGAAGCTTCTCTTCGGCAGATCTGAGCCCGAGGGCGTAAATCAATAAATTATGATCTGCGAAAGGAGAATAATATGTTCAGAATAGGTCACGGTTACGATGTTCACAAGCTTGTTGAAGGCAGGAAGCTAATACTCGGCGGCATAGAGATACCTCATGTCACCGGTCTTCTCGGTCACTCCGACGCAGATGTGCTCGCTCATGCAATAATGGACGCAATGCTCGGTGCTCTTGCTATGGGGGACATAGGTCATCTTTTCCCAGACAACGACGACAGCTTCAAGGACGCCGACAGCATGAAGCTGATGGAGGAGGTCTGCCGCAGGATAAGAGCGGAGGGCTGGGAGATAGGGAATATCGACGCGACCGTTATCGCACAGGCTCCCAAGTTGGCTCCCTATATCACGGCTATGCGCGAGAATATCGCAAGGGTATGCGGCTGTGACGTATCTCAGATAAGCGTTAAGGCGACTACAGAGGAACATCTTGGATTTACCGGTGAAAAGCTTGGTATGTCAGCACACGCGGTCGCACTTATGTATAAAAAAACGGAAGCATAAGCTTCCGTTTTTTTATGTTTATTTCTGCGAAGGAACAAGGGAATCTATCTTGTGAAGCAGGTACTCCTGTATGCGCAGGGCATCGTTTGAGGTCAGTCCCTTGCTTGACGTATCAACGTCTGCGTTTACAAGTCCCTTATCTGTTATGTGCTTGCCGTCAGTACCGCTCACACTGTATTTGTTGGGATTGGCGAGTGCCTGCATAATGAGCACTGCGTCTGACATATCGATCTCACCGTCGCAGTTGGCGTCGCCGTATACAGCTTTGTCGGAAGCCGGTTCATCAAGAGCAAGAGCTGCCCAGATTATCATTCTGTAATCGGGAGCACCGTGGCAGATAACGCCTGAAACTACATTTCCCTCTGTGAGAGCGATCTTCTTCTGGAAAGCTCCGACTTCCATTATGAAATCAAAGGAGTCCGCATTGAAGTGGTAAGTGTCAAAGCCCTCTATCTTCAATGTCGCTTCAGAGCCGCTCGTCACTCTTTCAACACGGGCATTTCTGATAACATCATAGCTCTCGCTGTCACTTGTTGCTGTGATTATCACTCTTTCGGAAAGGTCGTCCGCAACAACGTCAAAGACTGCAACACCGCTGCTCAAAGCCTTTACGGAAACGGAATCCGAGCCTGTATTTGTTATTTCAAACGCACCTTCAACGATAAGGTCTCTGTCATATTCATTCTTTGCCAGCTTTATCGAAACTGATGAAGCGTTCTTAACTGTGATATTCGCTTCCTCACCGATCTTGAGATCGGGTTTGTCGCATATTATCGCGGGAGTCTGTCCTGTCACGATAGTTGTTGAAGTTACAGAAGTGGTAGTTGACGAATCGGTCGAAGTTGTAGTTGTTGTCGGTTTGGTAGTCGTTGTTGTTGAAGTGGTGGTGGTCGATGTTGTAGTTGTAGTGGTGGCAGTCGTCGTTGTGGTAGTTACCTGCTTTTCCCCTATGGGAGCCATGCTGGGCTCACCGTCGCCCCACCAGTCCCAGCGGTTGGCTGTACGGTACTTCTCCATATCCGCACCTGCCGATGTCCATGAGAATACATTATCGTAGAGGTGCCCCTCGTAGTAGTAGAATTGAGCCAGTGAGCATATCTCATCGGCGTAGGTCGAGTAAGCGCCCTCGTCCGCAGCATAGCACCAGCCTGTATTGAAGCCCTTGAGGCTGTTTCTGATTACCTGATAGCCGTGCATTCCCTCTTCGTCTATGCATATCTCCGCAAAGTGGAGTATCTTTCTGATACCCATATGATTTGAAATTATGCAGTCGTAGAAGTTTGATTCGGTAAACGAATACTGGAACATTTCCGGTACATTGTCCTCAGGCATGAATTTTGGATCGCAGTCAGCAAAGGCGGTAACTGCAGTCTGGAGAGTGCCGTATGCGTGGGCGGAGTTGACGCCCCAGCCGTCTTCATAAGCTGTTTCGTGATCCGAACCTATCTTGCCTTCGCCGAGAGTGGATTCTCTCGTACCGAGTCCGAGGAAAAGCGCGTACATCTTTTCGCGGTCAGGCTGTCCGAGACGTGTGGATATGAGATCCCAGTGCTCGTCTATCTCCTTGTAGAGAGCGTACTTTACTTCCTGAACTGTCATTTTGTGGTTTATAGCACGTATCTCTGCCGTTGAAGCGTCGGCAGGAGTATTTCTCTCGCCGAAATTCAAAGGATTGCCCACACCCTCGGTCTGAATATCACGGGAAGTGTCATGCAGGGGATCGCAGGTGCTTCCTGCGAAGTACCACTCGTCTGCCGAAGCATGAAAGCCGTTATCGCCGGTAACTGCGGCAGATACGGAAGAGATACATATAACTGCTGATGCCAGGGAAGCGAATAATTTTGTAATTTTCATTATTATCACCTCAGAAATTCGAGCCGTTCCAGCCCCAGTCACTGGTACTTGTATACTTTACGTATATACGGTCTGACGGGATACCTATATTATCTGTGAGAATGCCTGTGATATGGCTGGTCAGCGTTACCAGCGCGTTGGAGGAAGCACTGCCGTAGATGGAGACCTCCACCATAGCTGCAGGAGCGTCCTCGCCCTTGAACCAGAGGTCGTACTCAGGTTCTATACCCACCATGAGCCAGCCCTCGGACTTGCCGGGGATAGCTGTTATAGCCTGTCCCATAGCGGATTTGATACTTTTCTTCTGTTCATCGGAAACAGAAACATTGGTCTTGACATTGATAAATGGCATGATAATTCCTCCTTATTTCTTAATTAAATAAAAATTTATGTTTGTAGGGGACGGCGTCCTGTGTAGGGGCGCAAATCGTAATTTTGCGGAGCAAAATTATGATTTATATAAGTCCTTCTGAAAGCATTTCCTGAGCCGCGAGCATTACACCAAGCTTTCCGCTGGTATATGTGATACCGCCCTGCATCCAAACCGCGAATGGTTCACGGATGGGAGCGTCGGCTGACAGCTCTATGGAAGCGCCGTTTGTGAAAGCTCCGGCAGCCATGATGACCTGGCTTGAATAGCCAGGCATATCCCATGGTTCGGGAGTAACAAAGGAATCAACAGGAGCGCCTTTCTGTATTCCCCGGCAGAAAGCGCAAAGGTGTTCCTCGTCACCAAGCTTTACAGCAGTGATAATATCTCCTCTCGGCTCGTCCTTTCTCGGAGAGCATTCAAATCCGAGGAGACTGAATAGTTCGCCTGCGAAGGTGCAGGTCTTTATGGCGTTTGCAACAACATCGGGAGCAAAGAAGAGTCCGAGGAGCATCTCACGGTTCATACCGAGAGTGCAGCCTACTTCCTTGCCCATTCCCACGCAGGTGAGACGATAGGAGCAAAGCTCCACAAGGTCGGCTCTGCCGGCGATATATCCGCCTGTACGAGCGATACCGCCCCCTGCGTTCTTTATGAGAGAGCCGATGATGATATCAGCGCCCACAGCGGTGGGTTCTCTGTCCTCAACGAATTCTCCGTAGCAGTTGTCCACCATTACAATTATATCCGGATCGCCCTTCTTAGCGGCTTTTACCATTTTTTCTATATCTGATACAGTGAAAGCCCCTCTCAGGGAATAGCCTCTTGAACGCTGTATGTAAGCCACCTTGGCGCCTTTTACGGCTTCGGTTATCTCGTCAAGCTTGGGAGTACCGTCCGGGTTAAGGTCGACCTGCCCGTACTCAACACCGTAGTCCATGAGAGAGCCGTTACCCTTGCTGCCGCTGATACCTATGACCTCTTCAAGTGTGTCGTAAGGCTTTCCGGTAATTGAGACTATCTTATCGCCTGTCCTGAGAACTCCGAATAGCGCTACAGACAGGGCGTGAGTGCCGGACACGAAGTTGAAGCGCACAAGTGCGTCCTCGGCGCCGAGAGCCTGAGCAAAGACCTTGTCTATCACTTCTCTGCCCACATCGCCGTAGCCGTAGCCTGTAGAGCCATAGAAGCAGGGCTCGCTTACCTTGTTGTCGGAAAAGGCTTTCAGCACCTTTGCGCCGCAGTATTCGGCATTTGAATCTATTCTTTCAAAGGCTTCCGCGCAGTTCTTTTCCGCCTGAGCTGCGAGCTCAGCGAGCCTGCTGTCGAAGCCGTACAATTCGTTTATTTTACTGTTCATTATTTACCCTTTCTTTGTAAATCATAATTTTGCGAAGCAAAATTTTGATTTATCTTACTTAGATTATATCCTTTTTCTGTATTGATGTCAACGAGTTTTCAAAAACGAACTCTCACACCTTGTAGCTTTCCGCCTCCTTGACGAGCTTGATGTCCACAAGAGCGTCAATGAGAGTACCGTTTTCGGCATATTCTTCAGAGAACACCTTGCCGTCCTGACGTATTTTGCCGAGAAATCCGCCCTTGTCATAGGGGATAAGCAGCTTCATGCGCTTTGCGGTCTCTGGGAGATTCCGCATTATACTTTCAAGGAGCCTGTCAAAGCCGGTGTGTTCCTTTGCGCTTATCATGACTGTATTGTCGTCCTCGAAAACTGTATCCGTAAAGGGAGCCGCATCTGCCTTGTTCATGACGTATATCTGTGGTATACCCTCGCAGCCCAGTTCCGCCAGCAGCTTTTCCGTGACCTCAGCCTGTTCCTTTACCTCAGGGGAGGAGAGGTCCTGTACATTGAGTATCAGATCCGCAGCCGCAGCCTCTTCCAAAGTGGACTTGAAGGCTTCAACGAGATTGTGGGGAAGTCTTCTTATAAGCCCTACGGTATCTATGAGCATGACGCTCCTGCCGTCGGGGAGCTCTATGGCACGGGAGGTGATATCGAGGGTTGCGAAAAGCTTGTTTTCGGCAAGGACTCCCGCGTCGGTAAGGGCGTTCAGAAGAGTTGATTTGCCGACGTTGGTATAGCCTACTATAGCCGCGCAGAGCACTCCGTCCTTTTTGCGGCGTGAGCGTGAGAAATTACGGTGCTTTTTCAGTTCCTCAAGCTCAGCCTCAAGGTAGCTTATACGCTTGCGGATATGTCTCTTGTCGGTCTCCAGCTTTGTCTCACCGGGACCTCTTGTACCGATACCGCCGCCAAGCCTTGAAAGGGCAGTACCCATACCCGTAAGACGTGGGAGACGGTATTTCTGCTGAGCGAGCTCCACCTGCAATTTACCTTCCTTTGTGCGGGCACGCTGAGCAAATATATCAAGTATCAGGGTGGTGCGGTCGATAACTCTGACGCCGAGGATATCCTCAATGTTGCGCACCTGAACGCCTGTGAGCTCGTGGTCGAATATTATCAGTTCGGCGTCAAGGGCTTCAAGCTGCTCCTTCAGATCCTCAAGCCTGCCTGCACCCATACAGGTCGCAGGGTCGTAAGCCTGCTTTTTCTGTATCACCGAGCCCACTACTTCCGCATTTGCTGTGGAAGCAAGCTCGGCGAGCTCGTTTATGGAGACCTCCGCGTCAAATTCGCCTGTGTCAACGCAGGCAAGAACAGCTCTGACTGGGAGTTCTTCGGTCTTGTTTTCGTACATGATGTACTCCTTATCTATATGGTCTCGCGCCGGTACAGCTCTGAGCTTTCAATGCCGAAAAGCTCTGCAAAGCAGTCGTTGTCTGCTATGAGCCTTAGCTTCTGGGCTTTGGTCAGCTGCTTTATGCGGTATTCGAGCTTCGAGGCGAGGCTCCGGTCTCCGCAGCTCCAGAGGGCTTCAAGGGACTGCGCCCTGTGTGCCCGTGTGAACTTCGCACATTTTTCGCTCCTGCCGAAGTGCTCGTCCATGCGCCGTTCGACATTGTTGGTGATGCCGGTGTAGAGCATATCGCCCTCACACTTTATTATATAAACGTAATACATGACCGGGGAAGCTGCCGTATTATATCCTTGTGGCAAGAAGCTCCGAATATCTGCGGCGGAACTGCTCAAAGCGGTCCTCGTCGATAGCTTCTCTGATCTTTTCCGTAAGTGTATTGTAGAAATAAAGATTGTGCTGCACAGCAAGTCTGCCGGCAAGCTGCTCGTTCGCTTTGAAAAGATGGCGGATATATGCCCTGCTGAAATTGCGGCAGGTTGGGCAGTCGCACTGCTCGTCCACGGGACGGGGGTCTGTCTCGTAGCACTTGTTGTTCAGGTGCATTATGCCGCTCCATGTGAACACAGTGGCATGACGGGCGTTTCTGCTGGGCATAACGCAGTCAAACATATCCACACCTCTTGCGACTGCTTCGATTATATTCGAGGGAGTTCCGACTCCCATGAGATATCTTGGCTTATGTACCGGCATATAGGGCTCGACGACATCTATTATGCGGTACATCTCCTCAGTTTCCTCGCCCACGGCAAGTCCGCCGATAGCATAGCCGTCGAGGTCAAGCTTTGAGATATCCTCCATGTGCTTTATGCGGAGGTCGTCAAAGGTGGAACCCTGATTTATACCGAAAAGAAGCTGCTGCTTATTTATAGTATCGGGGAGGCTGTTCAGTCTTGCCATTTCCTCCTTGCAGCGTATCAGCCAGCGTGTGGTGCGTTCTATGGAAGCGGCAACATACTTGTAAGGGGAGGGATTCTCAATACATTCGTCGAAAGCCATTGCAATGGTGGAGGCGAGATTTGACTGTATCTGCATACTCTCCTCCGGTCCCATGAATATCCTGTGACCGTCTATATGTGAAGCGAAGTATACTCCCTCTTCCTTTATCTTTCTGAGCTGAGCCAGTGAAAAGACCTGAAATCCGCCGCTGTCTGTGAGTATGGGCTTGTCCCAGTTCATGAACTTGTGCAGTCCGCCCATCTGTTTTACCACATGGTCGCCGGGGCGGAGATGAAGGTGATAGGTATTGCAGAGCTCCACCTGAGTTTTCAGCCCTTTAAGGTCTACAGAGGAAATACCGCCCTTTATGGCTGCGGCAGTTCCCACGTTCATGAAGCAGGGGGTCTGAAAAGTGCCGTGAACGGTCTCAAACGTGCCTCGTCTGGCTTTATTGTCGGTTTTAAGAAGTTTGAACATAGCTTCTCCTTTATTATTTTTATAAACATTCAGCCTGTGCGGTATGGCAATGAAACAGGCTGATTTCAGTCAAGGTCGAATTCCTTGCCCTGATCGGGATTTCTGTCCTCGCGGCGTCCGTAGAAGCCTATAAGCTCTCCCTTTGCGTTCCTGATCGCAAGTATGTACATATCCATATTGTTTTTCTTGTCATGGAGCGCGAATACCTTGTTGTTCTTGGCATCTTCCTTGAACCATTCTACGCTCATTACCACCTTGCTCATCATTTCCTCGTCCATGACCGTTGAGAGGAGTCTGCCGGTGAGGGGAGAGACGCCGGAGTAAAAGTGCAGCGCAGCCGGATTCTCATAGACCGCCCTGTAATCAAGGTTGCATATAACTATAGGTCCTTCCTCATAGTCGATTATACCCTTGAAAAATTCAGAAAGCTCAATATCACTCATTTAAATTCTATATCTCCTTAATAATATGTTTTTACAGTATACACATACTGTCTCCGAAGCTGAAGAAGCGGTAACGCTCCTCAACTGCGGTCTTATATGCGTTCATAGTGTTGTCGTAGCCCATAAATGCTGATACCAGCATTATCAGCGTACTTTCCGGAAGGTGGAAGTTCGTTATGAGTCCGTCGATGCATTTGAACTCATAGGACGGATAGATGAATATATCCGTATAACCGTCACGCTCGGAAATATCTCTGTAAAATGTAGCTACACTTTCAAGTGTGCGGCAGGTTGTGGTGCCCACTGCGATGACTCTGCCGCCGTTTTTCTTTGTCTCGTTTATGAGGTCGGCAGTTTCCTTGGGGAGATGATAGTGCTCGCTGTGCATTTTATGGTCAAGGACGTTATCCTCCTTTACGGGTCGGAAGGTGCCAAGACCTACGTGAAGCGTTACGAATGCCGTCTTTATGCCCCGTGAACGGATATCGTCAAGCATTTCCGGAGTGAAGTGAAGTCCTGCCGTGGGAGCGGCCGCGGAGCCCAGCTCCCTTGAATATACTGTCTGGTAGCGTTCGCGGTTTTCAAGCTTTTCCTTTATGTACGGAGGAAGCGGCATTTGTCCCACGTCCTCAAGGGCAGTGAAGAAGTTCCCCTCGCACTGGAACTGTACGATACGGTTGCCGTCGTCCTTTACCTCAACGACCTCTGCAACGAGCCTGCCGCCGCCGAATGAGAACCGGGTTCCCACTTTGGCTTTCTTGCCGGGACGGCATATTATTTCCCACAGCTTATCCCCCTTCTGCTCAAGAAGCAGGAACTCGATAAAGGTCTGATTGCCTATTTTCTCGCCGTAGAGCCTTGCGGGAATAACTCGTGAGTCGTTCATTACCAGCAGGTCACCTTCCTTGAGGTGGTCGCATAGATTATAGAAGTGGTCGTGAGTTATGGCTCCTGTCCTGCGGTCAACGCACATCATACGAGAGGCGTTCCGCGGTTCTATGGGAGTCTGGGCTATGAGCTCCTCCGGGAGCTCGTAGTAAAAATCGGATTTGAGAAGTTCCATTAATATCTCCTTTTTTAGCCTTTAGTCCTTGGCTTTTAGCCATTAGGAAGCGGCTTGCCGCTTTATTATCGGACTGCCAAAGGCAGCCCCTACAATGGGCTAACGGCTCAAATCAAAATTTAGCAAAGCTAATTTTTGATTTATGTGAATAAATTTTCAAGAATGTATTGACAATAGCTGTTTTAAGTGCTATTATAATTACTAAGGTAGAGGCGCGGCTGCGAAAAGTACCTGCACACGGGACCACCTGTCCGATGGTGTACAGCGAAAGGCAATGCCGCCGAAGAGCTGTCTTTGGTAAATTCAGTTCTGGCTGTATGTTTAAGAGGTATACAGCTGTCATCATGCTTTTGATGGAGAGCTACTGGCATATTAATATCATGATATGTCAACATTTCTATTATAACGCATGATGAGCCGGTTTGCAACCGGTTTTTATTATTTTATGGAAAATTTTTAAGGAGAGGTCAATATGAAACAGTATAATGTTGGTATTATAGGCGCAACGGGCATGGTGGGACAGAGGTTTGCAACTCTGCTCGAAAACCACCCGTGGTTCAATGTAAAGGTTCTGGCTGCTTCACCGAGAAGCGCGGGTCAGACGTATGAGCAGGCAGCAGGAAGCCGCTGGAAGATGACAGTTCCCATGCCCGCTTCCATGAAGGATATGATCCTTATGGACGCTACAGGCGATATCGAGAAGATCGCAGGCATGGTGGATTTCTGCTTCTGCGCCGTAGATATGAAAAAGGACGAGATAAAGGCTCTTGAAGAGGCTTATGCAAAGGCTGAGTGTCCTATCGTTTCAAATAACTCCGCTCACAGATTCACTCCCGACGTTCCTATGGTAGTTCCGGAGATAAATCCGGAGCATATCGAGATAATCAAGGCTCAGCGCCAGCGTCTCGGCACAAAGAGAGGTTTTATCGCGGTCAAGTCCAACTGTTCGATACAGAGCTATGTTCCCGCACTTCACCCGCTCAGAAAGTTCGGTCTGAAGAATGTGCTGGCTTGTACTTATCAGGCTATTTCGGGCGCGGGCAAGAACTTCGAGTCATGGCCTGAAATGATCGATAACCTTATCCCATATATCGGCGGTGAGGAGGAGAAGTCCGAGCAGGAGCCCCTCAAGGTATGGGGCGAGATAAAGGGCAATGAGATCGTAAAGGCAACAGCTCCGAATATCACGACTCAGTGTCTCCGCGTGCCCGTTTCAGACGGCCATACAGCTGCTGTATTCGTAACATTCGAGAATAAGCCTTCCAAGGAAGAGATACTTGACCTCTGGAAAAACTTCAAGGGCGTACCCCAGGAGCTTGAACTTCCCAGCGCTCCGAAGCAGTTCATACACTATTTCGAGGAGAACGACCGTCCTCAGGCTAAGCTGGACAGAAATCTTGAAGGCGGTATGGCAGTATCTACGGGTCGTCTCCGCGAGGATACACAGTACGACTACAAGTTCGTATGCCTCTCACACAATACACTCAGAGGCGCAGCAGGCGGCGGCGTCCTCCTTGCTGAACTCCTTGCTGCTAAAGGATACTTTGATTAATTCGGAATGCGGAATTCGTAATTCGGAATTATTATTATGAAAAATAACATTGTTGCTTTCAAAAGCAAAGTATTTGCATTAAGGTGCATAAGGCTATATAAGTACCTTGTTAGCGAGAAAAAAGAATATGTGATGTCAAAACAGCTTTTACGAAGCGGAACAAGTATAGGTGCTAATATAAAAGAAGCGCTTCGAGGACAAAGCAAATCTGATTTTTATGCAAAATTGAATATTTCTCTTAAAGAAGCAAGTGAAACAGAATACTGGCTTGAATTGTTGAACGAGAGCGGTTATATTGAAAACAATTTTTTTGAAGGGATATATTCGGAATGTCAGGAGATTATAAGTCTTCTTGTTGCTATAACCAAACACCAAAAAGAACAATAGGTAATGAAGGACGGTTTTCGGATATGTCGGCGCAGCCGACACCATTAATTCCGAATTCCGCATTCCGAATTCCTAATTAGATGAAAGGATCGAGTCTATGAAGAATACTGTATTTACCGGCGCTGCTGTTGCTATAATAACACCTATGAACAGCGACGGTTCAATAAACTATGAAGAGCTTGGCCGTGTTATCGACGACCAGATCGAAAACGGTACCGACGCTATCGTTATCTGCGGCACTACAGGCGAGTCTGCAACTATGACAGACGACGAGCACCGTGACTGCATAAAGTTCGCTGTAAAGCACACCGCAGGCAGAGTTCCTGTTATCGCAGGCGCAGGCAGCAACGACACACACTATGCCGTTGAGCTCTCAAAGGAGGCTGAGGCTGCCGGCGCAGACGCTCTGCTCCACGTTACTCCTTACTACAACAAGGCTACACAGAAGGGCCTTATCGCTCATTGCACAGCTATCGCAGACGCAGTAAATATCCCCATAATCCTTTATAATATTCCCAGCAGAACAGGCTGCGGCTTTGACGTGGCTACAGTAAAGGAGCTTGCAAAGCACAGGAATATCGCTGCTATCAAGGAGGCAAGCGGAAATATCAGCTATGTTGCCAAGATAGCTGCTGAGTGCGGAAACGATATCGACATATACAGCGGCAACGACGATATGGTAGTTCCTGTTATGTCTCTCGGCGGAAAGGGCGTTATCTCGGTCGCTTCCCATGTTATCCCGAAGGAGATGCATGAAATGGTTCAGCTCTGCCTTGACAACAACTTCACAGAGGCTATGAAGCTCCAGCTGAAGTACCTTGACCTTATAAACGACCTGTTCATAGAGGTGAACCCGATCCCTGTAAAGGAAGCAATGAATATGATCGGCTGGAACGCCGGTCCATGCCGTCTGCCCCTCTGCGAGATGACTGACGAACACAAAGCTAAGCTCAGGGCTACTCTTGCAAAGCACGGACTCATTAAGTAATTAAGAATTAGGAATGCGTAATTGATATCCGTCCCGTCAGGGACACCTTAATTCCGCATTTCGGATTAACAAAAAGGAAGTGTAAAGTATGACAAATATAGTTATCTGCGGCGCTAACGGAAAAATGGGCAAGACTATCTACAATTGCGTAAAGGAGCGTGACGACTGCGAGGTAGTTGCGGGTATAGATATGTATACCGAGCAGTATGCGGATTTCCCTATAGTTGAAACTCCCGCACAGCTCCCTGTAAAGCCTGATGTTATCATTGATTTTTCAAATCCGTCCGGACTTGACGGACTCATTGACTACTGTATGTCTACAGGAACTCCCATAGTTATCGGTTCTACGGGCTACAACGATGCTCAGACGGCGAAAATAAAGTCGGCTGCACAGCATATCCCGGTATTCTTTACCTTCAATATGTCGCTTGGCGTGAATCTGCTCGTTCAGCTTGCAAAGAAAGCTGCTTCCATACTCGGCGACCAGTTCGATATCGAGATAGTTGAAAAGCACCACAATCAGAAGGTGGACGCTCCCAGCGGTACGGCAATAATGCTTGCTGACGCTATAAACGAGACTCTTGACAATTCAAGGCACTACGTATATGACCGTCATTCGCGCCGCCAGAAGCGTGAAAAGGCAGAGATAGGTATGCATTCTATCCGCGGCGGCACGATCGTAGGCGAGCATGATGTTATATTCGCAGGTCACGATGAAGTGCTCACACTTTCACATTCGGCTGCTTCCAAGAGCGTTTTCGCAGAGGGAGCGATAAATGCGGCACTGTTCCTCAAGGGTCAGCCCGCAGGACTTTATGATATGTCAAAGCTGGTATAAGACACAATTCCCCCTGATATAGCTTCTATGTCAGGGGATAGCTTTTTGGAGGGTAATAATGCTTACACATACCGGAACACAGACAATAGAGACGGAAAGGCTCATACTCAGAAGATTTGAATATACCGACTGTGACGCGGTATTCAGGAACTGGGCAAGCGACGAAAATGTGCAGAAGATGTACTCTGAGCCTACATACCGTACAAAAGAAGAGGTCAACGGCCTCCTTGACAAGTACATATGCAATTATGAACGTGAGGATTACTATCGCTGGGCGGTCATAGACAGGGAAGCAGGGGAGTGTATCGGTCAGATAGCCTATTTCCTTGTCGACAGCAAAAACCACTTTGCGGAGATAGAGTACTGCATCGGTGCGGAATTCCAGTGCAGGGGCTATGCAACGGAAGCCACAAAGGCTGTTATAGCCTTCGGATTTGACAGAATGAATCTGCATAAGGTTCAGATCTGTACCAAAACTATAAACGCGCAGTCAAAAAGGGTCATAGAGAAGTGCGGCTTCACTTATGAGGGCACTCTCAGGGACTACTTCTTTATGGACGGAGAGTATGTGGGAAGGCTTTATTTTTCCATACTCAGGGACGAATACGAAAACAGGAGGTAATATATGACGGATACAGAAACACTTGAAAGGGTGCGGGAAATATTCAGGGGCGACCGCTTTGCCACAGAGACAGGGGCCGTCATCGACGATATAGGCGACCATTACGCAAAGGTAAGCCTTGTGATAAACGAGCACCACAAAAACGCAATGGGCGGTATCATGGGCGGAGTATACTTTACTCTTGCGGACTTTGCGTTTGCTGTTGCCTCGAACTGGCAGCAGCCCGGAGTTGTGGGGCTGAACTGCGACGCTTCCTTTATCGGAGTGCCGAAAACGGAACGCATAATCGCGGAGGCAAGGCTTGTCAAGGACGGCAGGACAATATGCTGCTACAATGTGGAGATAAAGGATGAAAAGGACAATCCCATAGCTGCGGTGCAGTGTGTGGGATTCAGAAAGGCATAAGAAAAAAGCTGCATATCGCAGCTTTTTTCTTTCATTCAGATCTTTTCGGATTTTCGCGCAGCCTTCTTCTGCTTTTTTATATCATACATCTTATCGTCAGCGAGTTTGATTATGTTATAGAGCGTGTCTCCGGGTTTTGCCACAGTTACAACGCTGCCTATACTTGCGGATATGGTATACGGCTTCTGAAGAAGCTTGTTTATGTTTTCAAGAGCTGTATTGAGCTTCCGGGCGAGGGTAACAGCGTCTCCGTGAGTGGCGTTGGGGCTGAAATAAACGAACTCGTCGCCGCCGAAACGGGCACAGATAGCATTGTTCTCGCAGCAGTTGTGAACTATGCTCGCGATACGCTGTATTGCGAAATCGCCTTCATTATGACCGTAGTTATCATTTATGAACTTCAGACCGTCCATATCTATGAAGCTTATCATTATCTGACTGCCTTTTGCAACACATTCCCTGAACATATCGTCGGCAATATTTATGAAACCGTTGCGGTTGTAGATATTGCAGAGCTGGTCTATGACATAGAGGCGGTTCAGCTCTTCCATTGCCTTGTTGAGATGTGAGAGCTTGCGGATATTCTCCAGCGAGTTGCTCAGCACCATTGAAAACGTATGACACACAAGGCTGTATGTAGGGAAATCGCTGTTTGTGAATATATAATATCCGAGACAGCGGTCACTGAAATGCAGGGGCAGGAAATAGTTTACGCAGCTTCTTTCCTCGAATCCCTCAGGGAACATCTCCCGGCTCGGAAAATAGCTGACGCTTCTGCGCACGCCCTTGTCCCATATGAGCGGAGCCATCATAAAGTCGGAATAAGGTTTGAGACTGTAATCGAGCTGATCCTGGTTGGAGTTCTCCTGCCAGTCTTCGCAGAGGCACAGTGTGAATTTCTCACATTCAAACTCGTCCAAAACATTCGTGATAGCCGCAAAGTAGTCAAACGGAGTCAGGGCTTCGGCAAGACCGGCGGTGAGCCTGTTTATCATATGGATATTATTGTTGGTATCCTCAGTCTTGCGGTATGTTATCTTCTTGTACTCCTTCAGGTCGTCAGTGCTGCCGTTCTTGCAGCCGCAGCTTTCATAATAAGCGGGCTCGGCGTCGAGAATGGTGCTGCGAGGCTGTTCAACGCCTTCGAGTACGTTGAATATGATCTGGGCAGCTTTTTCTCCTGCCAGATAGAGCGGCCGCTTTACGGAAGTGATAGACGGTGTTGAATTGCGGGCGCTGAAGGTGTTGTCGAAGCCTGTTACCATTATATCGTCAGGGACCTTGTAGCCGAGCTTGTCAAGAGAGGAAGCAACTGTGAGCGCCATACTGTCATTTGCACAGATAAAGGCGTCGGGAGCTTCAAGTCCTGAAGCGACGAAATCGTCCACTGCGAGCTTGCCGTCATAGCTTTTGAAGTTTCCGTAAAAAATGCGCTTTTCCTCTACGGTGAGGCCGTTTTCCTCCATTGCGCTCAGGAAAGCGTCATAACGCGCTTTTCCCTCTGGGTTTTCGAGAGGTCCTGAGACATAATTTATGGTCTTTGCACCGTGGTGCTGTATGATATGGTTCACGAGCTTTTTCATGACGCCGAAGTTGTCGATGCTTATGTCATAGAATTCAGGGTTTTCACGGCTCTCAAAAACAACAGCCGGTATTTTTGCGGCAAGGACGCTGCTGAATATGCGGTTTCGCAGCATTCCGTCGCCGAAGGTGTTTGTCATGAGCAGAGCGCCGTCGAACTGGGTGTAGTCTACGAGGTTATATATACTTGTTTCGCCAATGTCGAATTTATCGCTGCCGACCATTCCTCCGAAGCCTGCAACATAGGAGATGTTCATATTGTGCGCAAAGGCGAATGCATTGATCCCTTTGAAAATGTTGTACTGATATTCTTCGTCCAGACCGGAAACAATAACAACGATCTTTTTTGTTTTCTCGCTATCCATATTTATTATCCCCTCTTTAACAACAAAATGATATATCAAAAATATATACCACTATTATTATAGTACATTTTACATAAAAAATAAATAGATTCAGAAAATTTTGTAGAAAGTCACATAAAAAGTAATGCGGAGTTGTGCACACCGTAGAAGGGGAGAAAAAAGAATCGTAATGACGTGATCCAGGGCGCTGTTGAAATGGCAGGGCAACATTCACAAACAAATTTCCTGGTAGTAATTTGCTTAAAAACATATCCGTGGCGTATTACAAAAAATACCGGCAAAAATCGCCAAAAGCAAATTAGCGCGTTAAAGCTGCAGCACAATAGTGCTATAAAAATCCAACTATCAGTACCGCCGCTTTTTGCAGGTAAATAAGGAGAAATGGAGAATGCATAAAAAACCGCAAAAAATTGGAGCTAAAATGTACAAATACAGCAAAAAATGAGCAAGAAAAATTATTGTTAGCAAGAATTGACTTGAAAAGTTCATAAAAAAGTAATAAAATTAGTACAAGAGCTGAGGAAGAGGAGGGACGCTTAGGCACTTGGGGCTTATGTGCTTTTCCTCGGTTGAGATCAAAGATCAAAAGGATTTAATAATCACGTTATTAGAGAAAGTGAGGAATGATCAACATGAAAAAAGGAATCTTAAAGAAGATCGTCAGCGCAAGCACGACTGCTGTGATGATCGCTTCAAGTATCCCTGCAGTCCCTGCTATTGTTAATGCTGCAGATCAGCAGCAGAGAGGCAATATAGGCGGCTTCGACTACGAAATGTGGAATCAGAACTATACCGGTCAGGTTTCAATGCAGCCCAGCGCAGGTTCTTTCACCTGTTCATGGAGCGGTATCGAGAACTTCCTGGCTCGTATGGGCAAGAACTACGACAGCAAGAAGCAGAGATATAATCAGATAGGTTCTGATATTACTCTTACTTATGATGTTGAGTACACACCAAGAGGAAATTCTTATATGTGCGTTTACGGCTGGACAAGGAATCCTCTTATGGAATATTATATCGTTGAAGGCTGGGGCGACTGGCGTCCACCCGGAGACGGTGCTGAGAGAAAGGGTACTGTAACTCTTGACGGCAATACATATGATATTGCAAAGACAATGCGTTACAATCAGCCTTCTCTTGACGGTACAGCTACTTTCCCGCAGTACTGGAGCATCCGTCAGACAAGCGGTTCAAGAAACAATACAACAAACTACATGAAGGGCACTATCCATGTCGGCAAGCACTTTGACGCATGGTCAAAGGCTGGTCTTGATATGTCAGGTACTCTTTATGAGGTATCCCTTAATATCGAGGGCTACAGATCAAGCGGTTCTGCTAACGTAAAGAGCCTCGCTGTTTATGAGAATGGTTATAACGGCGGTGGCGGCGGCGGTGGAAGCACCGGCGGCGGAAGCACAGCTACAAAGACAGTAGAGCCAGATGCAAACGGCGACTACTTCACAAACGATTTTGAGAAGGGTGCAGGCGACTGGACAGGCAGAGGAAGCGCTTCTGTTGACACAAGCAGCAAGAACTACTATGATGGTTCAACTTCACTTTATGTTTCAGGAAGAGAGAATGAGTGGAACGGCTGTGCTATCACACTGGATCCCAATGCTTTCGTTCCCGGTGAGACATACAGCTTCAGCGCTGCAGTTCTCCAGAACAGCGGTTCAAATGTAACTCTTCAGATGTCACTCCAGCAGGGCGACGGCAACGGCGCTTCTTATACTCAGATCGCTGATTGTACAGCAAAGAGTGGCGAGTGGACAAAGCTTGAAAATACAAAGTTCACAATTCCTGATAATTCAGGAGATATGATCCTTTATATTGAGACTCCTGAGAGCTCAGGCGACCTCTGCGACTTCTTCGTAGACGCAGTTCAGGTTTCAAAGTCAGGTAAGTCTTCATCTGTAGTAACAGGTCAGGGCAAGGTTAGTGACACAACTACAGGCGGTATATCTACAGGCGGCTCAACCGGCGGCGGTTCAACAACCGGCGGCAGCTATACAGGTGTTCGCGCACATCAGAATCTTGACTATACATATACAAAGGGCGGCGACGGCTTCAAGGATTACATGGGACCGTACTTCCGTCTCGGTACTTCTGTAAGCGGAAACGAGATCGGCAATTCACAGGCTCAGCAGTTCATCAAGAAGAACTACAACTCTATCACCTGTGAGAACGAAATGAAGCCAGATTCTATCGTTGCAGGCGTAAACGGCGATAACGTAAATATCAGCCTCAATGCTGCAAGCAACATCCTTAAATTCGCAGAGCAGAATGGCATCGGCGTTCGTGGTCATACCTTCGTATGGTACAGCCAGACTCCTGGCTCACTGTTCCAGGATAACGGCGGTACTGTTTCAAAGGACAGAATGAACAAGCGTCTTGAGAGCATGATCAAGAACACATTCAGTGCACTCAAGAGCCAGTTCCCGAACCTCAAGCTCCACTCCTACGACGTATGTAACGAGCTTTTCGTTAACGATGGCGGCGGAATGAGACCCGGCAGCAACTCAAACTGGGTAAGAGTATACGGCGAAGGCAACTCAGAGTTCGTTGTAAACGCATTCAAGTATGCAAGACAGTATGCTCCTGCAGATTGTAAGCTTTACCTCAACGACTATAACGAGTACATGAGCGCAAAGACAAACGACCTTGTAAATATGGCTAAGACAGTCATGAAGGAAGGTAACTATATCGACGGTATCGGTATGCAGGCTCACCTTGACTCCAAGTATCCTTCAGCAAGCGAGTTTGAGACAGCTCTCAAGAAGTTCGCAGCTCTCGGTCTCGACGTTCAGATCACAGAGCTCGATATCACAAACAGCACGGGTACAAACGGTCAGCTTTATCCTCAGATCTTTGAGGTAGCTATGAAGAATGCTGCTAACATCTCAACTCTTACTCTCTGGGGTACAACAGATGAGAGAAGCTGGAGAGCTAACCAGAATGGTGGTTCACCGCTTCCGTTCAGCAACTACCAGGCTAAGTCGTTCTATAAAGACATTATAGCTCTGGCAAGCAAGATTGATCCGCCCGATCCTAACTATGGCGTGGTTACAACTACAACAACTACTACCACAACAACTACAACAACAACAACTTCCGCTACCACAACAGTTACAACTACCACACAGGATCCTAAGGGCGCACTTGATGCTCAGGTTTCAAAGTGGGGCGACGCTAACTGTGATAATGGTATTGATATGGGCGACGCAGTTCTCATCATGCAGTCACTTGCTAACCCCAATAAGTATCAGCTCACGGAAAAGGGCAAATACAATGCAGACGTTTACGAGGCAGGCGGCGGCATAACAACCAACGATGCAGCTTCTATCCAGAAGTTCCTCCTCGGTCTTATCAAGCAGCTCCCTGAGAGCTACTCTGATAATATATCAACAGTAGTTACTGAGGCTCCCAAGTCCTCAACAACAACTACTACAACAGCTACAACTACAGCGACTACGACCACAACCAAGCCCGCTGCAAAGACTCTCTTCAAGAGCTCTTTCGACTCAAGCACAGACAGCTGGTCAGGCAGAGGTAATGCTTCTGTAGATGTAAGCTCAGACAGCTTCTATTCAGGTAAGTCACTTTACGTTTCCGGCAGATCAGCTGAGTGGAACGGCGCTGCATACAGCCTCGGTTCAGACTTCGTAGCAGGTCAGACATACAGCTTCAGCGCAGCAGTTCTCCAGCAGTCCGGAAAGGACGCTACATTCCAGCTTTCACTCCAGCAGGGTGACGGCAACTCAGCAGTTTATACTCCTATCGCTAAGGCAACTTGTAAGGACGGCGTATGGACAAAGCTTGAGAATACATCGTTCACGATCCCTGACAACTCAGGCGATATGCTCCTTTATGTAGAGACTATCGAGAGCTCAGGCGACACAATGAACTTCTACCTTGATGAAGTGCTTGCAGGTACTGAGGGCGTACAGTCATCAGTTGAGACAGGCAAGGGTACTGTAGGCGAACCTCCTAAGGGCGGCGGTGCTTCAGTTGATACTTCCAAAAAGCTCTGCGCTATCTCATTCGACGACGGTGCATCAGCTCAGAGCACAAATGATCCTGGTTACAGAATCATAAACGCTCTTATCAATAACAACATGACAGCTACCTTCTTCAACGTAGGAAGCTGGATCAAGACAAATCAGCAGATTCAGTATGAGTTTGAGAACGGCATGGAAGTTGCAAACCATACTCAGTCACATCCTCACCTCGGTCAGCTCGGTTCTTCACAGGTAAGAAGTGAGTGGGAGCAGTGCAACAGCAAGCTCAAGAGCATCATCGGCACTGAGCCTTCACACCTCATGAGATTACCTTATCTTGAGAGCAACGGAACAGTTCAGTCAGCACTTTATGATATCCCGCTTATCAGCTGTGCTATAGATACTCAGGACTGGAACGGCGCTTCAGCAGGTCAGATCGTTAACACGATCAAGCAGGCTGCACAGAACGGTTCACTTGAGGGTGCTATCGTACTCTGCCACGAGAACTATCAGTCAACAGCACAGGCTATGGAAGAAGTTCTTCCTTGGCTCGCTCAGAATGGTTACCAGAATGTAAACATCTCTGATATGGCTGCAGCTCACGGCAAGACCCTTGCAGGCGGTCAGGTTCATACAAGAGCATAATCCGCTATTGGGAATAACAAATCGTGCCGGTCGCAGTATCGGTGACCGGCACACTAATTAAGATTTCTCCAAATTTTAATATCCCCTGAAAGGCAGTCGGTGAAAATCGGCTGTCTTTTCATTTTTTTCAGAAAATGATATAATATATGTGACCATATCATACTCCAATGCGTGTCTATAGTGAAAGGAGCTGATGAAGATGCAAAAATGCGGCTGCGCTCGTGAGGCGGTCGAGAGATACGGCGATATGCTGTACAGGATATGTCTGCTTTCTCTGAAGAATACTGCCGACGCAGAGGACGCTGTGCAGGAGACATTAATAAAATACGTACAGAAGTCTCCCGATTTCAGCGACAGCGAACATGAAAAAGCATGGCTTATAACTGTAGCCACAAACAAATGCCGTGATATGCTGAGATATCGTACAAGACACAAGACCGAAAGTGAGGAGATTCTCCTCGGTTATGCTGTAGAGAAAGAGGAAAGCGGGATACTTGACGCTCTTATGGAGCTTCCTGAAAAGTACAAAACACCGCTCGTGCTCTTTTATATAGAAGGGTACAAGGTAGACGAGATGGCAGATATCATGGGAATAAGTCTTTCGGCAGCAAAAATGCGCTTGTCAAGAGGCAGAAAGCTGCTGGAGGAAAAATACAGAAAGGAGTATATGTAGTATGGATAAGAAGCTTAAAAAAGCGGCAGATAAGATAAAAATGCCTGAGGATATGAAGGAGCGTATCATAAGGAATTGCGAGTCTCTTGAGAAGAACAATATCATACGTAAAGACAATGATGACGGATATACGGAAGTCGCAAGCGGAATCGAGCGCGTTGAGTCAGGAAGAAACATTATCAGGACTATCAGCGCGATCGCTGCCTGCGCAGTGCTTGCAGCTGGCATTGGTACAACGGGATTTCTGCTCCACAGACAGAAAAATAACGGGTTTGCAGACAGCGGTGTGGAGATGACCACTGTGACTACCGAGCCGGCGGCTTATAAGATATCTCCGTTCGGAGATTTCAGGAAGTTCGACTATACTTTTAATGCGGGAATAGCGTGCTATGGCAAATATGGACCCGGAAGCATTTATAACAGGTTTGCGGATTTCTTCAATAATTTCGACTGGGGTGAAGATACTAAGGAAATAAAAGATCCAATTGTTCTGAATGATTATGATTTTTCTATTTCATGGGATGTGAATAACATTGTTTCATGGATCTTTATTGCGAAAGACGGTTATGTAATATATACGGAAGATAAATACGATGACAATTTCGATAAAATCATTGAATCAAACAAAAGATCATACCGGATAGATTTTGACGCTTTTTTAAACGGATATAACGAGATCGTTTCTATTGAGGAGCATATCACACAGAGTGATGTTGACAGTCTCATAAATGGTGAGATGACATCAGTTGAGCTGCTTGATCAGGATAATAATATGCTGTATTCAAGTAAAAATGGCGAAGGAAAAGAAAAGCTCGGTGAATTCCTGAAAAATGATTTTGTTCCGATGCTGCTGGTAAATATGCCTGTAATTGATTATGATTCAAATTATTTAAAGTATAATATTGAATATGAATTCCGGGAAAATGATCATGAAACACGGAGGTTACAGTTTAGTATCCTTGAAAATGGTGTTGTAGGCTATTCCACATATACTGATGATGAACCTACAGGGGTTGGAAGCTATTATATTGACCTTGACGAGTTCGGCAGCAAGCTTGAAGAGCTTGGCGCAGAAAGCAATATTACGGGAACTGAGAACAATACCAATTTGAACGAAGAGTTAAGAGTACGTGAAGAAACAGATCAGAAAATCAAAGAATGCAAGAATTGCATGGAATCACTTGCTGTTTGGCTGAAAGCTGACAGGGCAGGATTCAGCGTTTCGACATTCAATGGCGAAAATAAGAGAGTTCTTTACAGCGATGATAAAGAAAAGCTGTTAAGCTACATTGAAAGCCATGATTTCGGCGAAAGAGACACAAAAACAGTTATCCCCGGTGTTCCTGATGATTTCAGGGAAATAGATGATGACGGACCATTTGGGTTTGCGCTCAATATCTTTTCGGATGATACGGTGTTCGGTGACGGCAGGTTTGCATTTACAAGAGATATGAGATATGCAGTTTATTATTACGGCGGAGTTGCTAAATATGTGGAAGTGGTCGAACTACCCGATGCAGAACAATTGAATTTTTTATATGATATGGATTAAAATAAACAACCGCACATCGTAAGATGTGCGGTTGTCTTTTACCTTAATGCATATAATTTTTTGAAGTCCGTAGGCGTACAGTGTTTTATCTCCTTGAAGATACGGTTGAAGGTTGTCAGACTCTTGAAGCCTGAACGCATAGCGACCTCAGTTATAGGTACGCTGGGATCCAGCAGGAGAAGCTCCGCAGCTTTTGTACGTCTTGCGTTTATGTACTGTAAATATGACATAGCGTTGTACTGCTTGAAGATACGTGAGAAGTGGTACTTGCTGTAGCCTGCCACATCGGCAAGCTGTTCAAGAGTGATATCGTACATATAGTTATTGTCGATATACTTGAGAACGGTACCGAACTTTTCACTGTACTCGTCTATCTTTTCGTCGTCGCAGTCCATGACTATCTTCTGCTGTTCGAGCTGATACTCTCTCAGAGCCATGAAAAGTTCAATGACCTTGACATATATCTTCACGTCTGCAAGCTCTGATTTGGAGTTGTACAGAGAAAGGATATCAAGCATTGTCTTTTTTGCGAGTACATGAAGCTCCTTATCAAGATCGCCGTTTATGAGAACGGGAGCGTTGAGTGAACGCATGACCGGTTCAAGAGCAGATATCTCGCCGAGAATACTGTTATCGCACTGGAAAATGATACGTCGTCCCGGTATAGCAGGCATACTGTGCAGCTCGCATGGCGGAACGATAAGAACATCGTTTTCGGGGATTAGATAATCTATCCCGTTTACAGTTACAGTATACTCATTTTTCATGGGCATGATAAGCTCGACTGCGTTATGCCAGTGTACAGGATATTCTTCAGTCTGAACATTATCATACAGCATTGCATATTTTTGAGTGTCATATTCGACAGTTTCAAATTCACCCGAAAGATGTTTTATCATTTTAATACCCCCCCTCTGAACTTTGGTCAGAGGATATGACCAAATATTGCTATCGTTTTCCTTAAACTTCGCTTATATACTAATACCATTATAACCTATATGTCGTGTTTTGTAAATGCTTTTTGTACAACTTTGTGAAAACTATACAAATAGACTAACCAAAATTTGCGCAATATAGATGTACAAACAGTTAGAAAATTACAGCTTTATGACAGCTAAATTACAGCATTACGACAAAAATCCCCTGACGACCGCATATCGTCAGGGGATGATATTTTATGCAAAAAGTATTACAGTTCAGGAGCATCAGGATCGGGGTTATAGTTTGTGTAGTCTGTATAGTCAGTTCCGTAGTCTGTGTATTCCTGATAGTCGCCGGAATTATCTGCTGTTTCGGTTTTTTCCTCAGCCGGCTGAGCTGCAGCCTTTCCGCCGAGGAAGCCTGCGAGCAGAGCTCTGATGTCAACGCCTGTAGCAGCTGTAAGACCGTCTGTTACCTTTGTGGTAGAACCGATGATATCGCCTACAAGTCTGCTGGAGTTGCCGTCGCCGTACATTGTGATCTTGTCAACATTTGCAAGAGGTGTAGCAGCGTTCTTGACAACCTCAGGCAGAGCCTTGAAGTACATTTCAAGCACAGCAGCCTCGCCGTACTTCTTCATAGCCTCAGCCTTTGCATTGATACCTTCTGCCTCAGCAAGTCCCTTAGCGCGGATAGCGTCAGCCTCTGCCTTACCTACGGCAGCGATACCTTCAGCTTCCTGCATTCTTGCGAACTTCTGAGCTTCAGCTTCAGCCTTCTGAGCCTCAGCCTCCTGCTCACGCTGGAAACGGTCAGCCTCAGCTTCCTTTTTAAGCTGATAGAGCTTTGCGTCTGCTTCCTGCTGAGCCCTGTAGCGGTCAGCCTCGGCTTTCTTTTTGATCTGAGCGTCGAGAGCCTTTTCAGTTACTTCTGCCTCGCGAGCCTTGAGCTCAACGTCCTTTTCGGAAGCGGCGATGTTTGCGTTAGCCTTTGATACCTCAATGGACTTACGCTGTTCCTCTCTCTGGATCTCGTAAGCAGCGTCTGCGATAGCAAGCTGTGTGTCAGCCTCTTTCTTGAGTTCAGCCTGACGGATAGCAAGCTCATTGTTTTTCTGAGCTATCTCGGTCTCTGCGAGTATCTTGGCATCATTGGCTTCTTTCTTAGCCTGAGCCTTGGCGATCTCGATCTCCTTTTCGGACTCAGCGCGTGCGATAGCAGCCTTCTTCTGGATCTTTGTGGTGTTGTCGATACCGAGATTCTCGATAAGGTTCTGGTCGTCTGTGAAGTTCTGAACATTGAAGGAAACTATTTCAAGTCCCATTCTGTTCAGGTCGGGAGCAGCGTTTTCCTGAACCTTTTCAGCACATGCCTTACGGTCATTGACCATAGCCTCACGGGACATCTGACCAACGATCTCACGCATATTACCTTCAAGCACCTCTCTTGCAACCTTCGCAACATAAGCGGTGTCTTTGTTGAGGAAGTTCTCAGCGCCGAGCTTTATGAGCATCGGATCGCTGCTTACCTTTACGTTTACGTTTGCGTCAACATTTATGTTGATATAGTCTGCTGTAGGAACAGCACTTGAAGTCTTTACGTCAACGGCTATGAGCTGGAGTTTCAGCTTATCCACACGCTCAAAGAACGGGATGCGGATACTTGCCTTGCCGATTATGATCTTTTTTCTTAATCCGGAAATGATGTAAGCTGTATCCGGGGGAGCTTTGATGTAACCGGTGAAAATAATAATGAGAAGGACGATGATACCGATTCCGACAGGAATGATCGCGCCCCAGTTGATGTCCTCTGTCATAAGAGCCATCATGTTGATCTTGTTTAACATATAAACCTCCATATCATAGTAAATGTGCTTATGCGGAGCACCAAACTATAGCAGCTGACGTGTTTCAACTGCATGATGTTATTATATATGATTTTTACATATTTGTCAATAGAATACAAAAATTACGCTTCGTATAAGCTTTGTATTGCTTTTATGCATAATGCACAGAAGAGTGTATTTTAAAAATGAGTTCATATGAACCTTTTGTACAGTTTATAGAACTGAGAGCGCGTGAAACAGGTCGTTTTTATCCTCTTCGGCTAATTATTACAGTTTGATTACAGTTTTTCATATTCCTTGACTTTAAAAACATTCACTATTATAATAGTTCCATATTCTACGAAAGGACGGTGAACACCATGACAATGTTCAAAAGCTTTTATAAGATGCCAAAAATTAATATTATTGAAAACAAGCATGGAGTTTGCCCGAAGTGTTCAGCCATGTGCTGAGCTTTTGCGTATACAGAGCATTCTGCACTCCTGCGGGGGTGCTTTTTTTGTTGCGTGCGGGCAGACCGGAAAGGAAAGAGTATGATAGAATTAAACGGAAAATACAATACTGCCAAGGTCTTCACAGATGTGATCGAACAGGACGCAATAACTCAGATCATAGCCTTTTGCAGCCAGCCGATGAGTGCGGGGGCGCAGATACGTATCATGCCAGATGTTCATGCGGGAGCAGGCTGTACTATAGGTACTACTATGACTATAACCGATAAGGTGATACCCAATCTTGTGGGAGTAGATATCGGCTGCGGCATGGAGACCGTAAGACTGAAGGAAAAGCATATTGAGCTGCAGAAGCTGGACAAGCTCATATATGAAAAGATACCATCGGGCTTTTCAATACGTGAAAAGTCTCACCGCTATACCGAAAAGATCGACCTTGCAGAGCTTTACTGCATTGAGCATATTGATCCGCTTCGTGCAGAGAAGAGCGTCGGCACTCTCGGCGGCGGAAACCACTTCATCGAAGCCGACAAGGGTGAGGACGGCAGCATATATATAGTTATCCACTCAGGCTCCCGTCATCTTGGAGTGGAGGTAGCAAGGTACTATCAGAATGAGGCGTACAGACGCCTGAACAAGAGTTCCGACAAGGAAATTAATGAGCTTATTGCACGGCTCAAGGCAGAGGGAAAGCAGAAGCAGATACAGTCTGAGCTGAAAAAGCTTGAAAATACCAAGACCACTGACGTTCCAAAGCACCTTGCTTACTGCGAGGGAGAGCTCTTTGAGCAGTATATCCACGATATGAAGATAGTACAGCAGTTCGCAATGCTGAACCGTCAGGCAATGATGGACGAGATAATCAAGGGTATGCACGTTCATGCTGAGGAGCAGTTCACGACGATACACAACTATATCGACACAGAGACGATGATACTCCGGAAGGGAGCAGTGTCCGCGCAGGCAGGTGAGAAGCTCCTCATACCCATAAATATGCGTGACGGCAGCCTTATCTGCACAGGAAAGGGCAATCCGGACTGGAACTGTTCCGCTCCACACGGCGCAGGCAGACTTATGTCACGTTCACAGGCAAAGCAGAGCTTCACGGTTTCGGAGTTCAAAAAGCAGATGGACGGTATTTACACAACATCGGTCAATGCGCAGACGCTGGACGAATGTCCAATGGCGTATAAGTCAATGGAAGATATAGTTGACAATATCGGTGATACAGTTGAGATAAACGAGGTCATCAAGCCAATATACAATTTCAAGGCAGGAGAAGAGTAAATCAAAATTTAGCTTTGCTAAATTTTGATTTAAAGGAGGAAATATGGATAAATTCGTTTCTTATGATAAAATGAGCAAAAAGGAGAAAAAGAAGATTGACTCCTCAAAACGGGGCAGCTGGAACGGCGTTGACCCTGCCACAAAGGTGGTGGATACCGACAAAAGGCGCTACAGGCGCAAGCCCAAGCACCCGGAAAGCTTTGAAGAATAACTGTCATAATGCACAGCCGCATGACTGTGCATTTGTTTATTTTTTCATATTGAAAGTCCGTTGACATTGATCCGCAAACAGGATATAATTTTATTAACAGCAAGCGTCAAGGAGGTTTGTATGAAGTTTGTGCATTTGTCAGATCTTCACCTCGGAAAGAGGCTGAATGAGTTTTCACTCATAGAGGATCAGGAGTATATACTGCATGAGATATGCAGTATTATAGCTGTAGAAAAGCCGGATTTCGTCATTATAGCGGGGGATATATACGATAAGCCGGTGCCTTCTGCGGAGGCAGTGCGCCTTTTTGATGATTTTCTCACAAGGATCTCGTCCATAACGGACCGTGTTTTCGCTGTGAGCGGAAATCACGACTCTGCGGAGCGGATAGCCTTCGGCTGCCACATAATGGAAAAGAGCGGCATTTATATGTCGCCTGTATACAACGGAAAGACAGTTCCTGCTGTTCTCAGCGACGAGTACGGTGAGTTCTGCGTGTATATGCTCCCGTTTATAAAGCCGCTTTCGGTACGGAGATTTTTTCCCGATACCGTTATAGAGAGCTATACCGACGCGGTAAATGCCGCTGTTGACGCAATGGATATAGATTTTTCAAAGCGTAATATAATCGTTACCCATCAGTTCGTGACCGGAGCGCAGAAAAGCGACTCCGAGGAGATATCAGTAGGCGGTACGGACAATGTTGACAGCTCCGCCTTTGACGGTTTTGACTATGTTGCCCTTGGTCATATCCACAGTCCGCAGAACGTGGGCAGTGAGCGCATACGTTACTGCGGTACTCCACTGAAGTATTCGTTTTCAGAGGCAAATCAGGTCAAGTCCGTAACCGTTGTGGAGATGCGTGAAAAGGGCAGTCTTGACGTCAGGACCGTTCCTCTTGAGCCTTTGCGCGATATGCGGGAGGTCCGCGGCACATTTGAGCGGATAAGCTCGGTCGAGTACAGCAAAAAGGGCAATTCAGAGGATTATATGCGCATAATACTCTGCGATGAAGAGGAGATCCCCGAAGCTATGGGAAAACTCCGTACTGTATATCCTAATATAATGATGATAGAGTACGACAACCGACGTACCCGCAGCGCTCATGACAGTATAGAAGCGGCGGAGGCAGAGAAAAAGCTGCCTGTCGATTTGTTTGAGGAATTCTACAGGTTCAGCAACGGCGGAGATATGTCTGAGCCGCAGAGACAGCTCGTTCAGTCGCTTATCGGGAAGATATGGGAGGGAGAGCAATGAGACCACTAAGACTTGAAATATCAGGATTCGGTCCCTATTCGGGACTGACCGTTCTTGATCTCGAAGCTCTCGGCGACAAGGGTCTGTACCTCATAACCGGAGACACAGGCGCAGGAAAGACCACCATTTTTGACGCTGTAACCTATGCGCTTTACGGCAGTGCCAGCGGTGAAAACCGCGACGACGACAGTATGCTGCGTTCCAAATACGCTGCACTTGATACTCCCACATATGTGGAGCTTGTATTTGATTACGCCGGCAAGCGCTACAGGATAAGAAGAAATCCTGCCTATGAACGTCAGGCTAAGCGGGGCGGCGGAGTTGCGCAGCAGCCTGCAAGCGCGGAATTTGTTTATCCTGACGGCAGGGTATTATCCGGAAAAAGAGAGGTAGAAGCCGCAGTTGCTGATGTTATCGGACTTTCCGAGAAGCAGTTCAAGCAGATAGCAATGATAGCGCAGGGCGATTTTATGAAGCTCATAACTGAGGATACCTCACAGCGCCGTGAGATACTGCGGCATATTTTCAAAACAAGGAATTATCAGACTTTGCAGGAAGCTCTCAGACTGGAGAGCAGTACACTTAAAAGCGAGTGCAGCAGCCGCAGGGAAAGTCTCAGACAGTATGCCGGCGGGATAGTATGCGGAGATGATGACGAATACTCTGACGAGGTTGCAAAGCTGAAAGAGGAGCTTCCGCCCGCCGAGTTCGTCAGGGAGCTGATAAACAAGCTCATAACACGGGACAAGGCTCAGTCAGAGGTATATACCCGTGAAGGGGAGGAGCTTGATGAAAAGCTTGCGGAGGTAAACGGACGTATCTCAAAGGCGGAGGAAAAGGCAAAGCTTCTGGCTGAAAAGGAGCGTACTGCAAGGCAGCTGAGCGACCTGAAAAAACGTCATAAGCTCCTTGAAGAAGGCTTTGAGAAGGAAAAAGCCCGTCAGCCGGAGCTTGAAAAGGTAAGAAACGAAATAGCGGCTCTCGAAGCGGAAATGCCTCAGTACGCAAAGGCTGAGGAGCAGGAAAAGCTTCTTGCGGAAGTTAAGGAGTCGCTCAATGCTGTCGCTTCGGAGCTTGACAGCAGCATAGCTGAAAAGGATGACCGTGAGAAAAAGCGTTTATCGCTTAAAAATGAGCTTTCCGGACTGGAGGGTACAGGTGAGAATAAGGCGCAGCTGACGTTGGAGCGTGAAAGGCTTGTCAGCAGAGCCGAGGAGCTCTATAAGCTTTCAAAGCTTCTCACCGATTATGAGAGCGGCAGTATCAATTTTAGGGACAAAACTGCCGAATTCAAGGAGTATCAGGCTGAACACGACAGCCTTGTGAAAAAATGCGAGGCTCTTACGGGAGAGGTATACGCGCTGAAAAAACGGCGCTCCGAGATAGAAGGCTGCGACGCGGAAAAGGAAAAGCTCCTGCGCAGCCGCGAGGGGCTGAACAAGCGTCTTGCCGAACTGAAAGCTGTTTCGGCAGACATACAGGAATGGGAAAAACGCTGCAGCGAGCGTGAAGAAGCAGCCGGGCTTTATACTGATTCGGCAGATAAGGTGAAACGTCTTTCTGAAAAATATGAGCAGAACTACAGGGCATTTATCGACGACAGAGCAGGAGTGCTTGCTGAGGGGCTCAAAGACGGCGAGCCCTGTCCGGTATGCGGTTCAAGGGAACACCCTTCTCCTGCCAGAAAGCAGGTGGGAGCACCGTCAGAGCATGAGCTCGAAAGAATGAAGGCGGAGCTTGAAAAGGCACGCCGTACCGCCGAAAAGAACAGTACCGAAGCCTCTGCCGTCAAGGCAAAAGCAGACGAGCTTGAAAAGTCGCTGACCGCAAGACTGTCCGGGCTTCTCGGCTGCGGAATTGAAACCGGCGCGGAGCAGTGCGGAATGGAGCTTGAAAGCTGTACAGTGCAGCTCAGCGAGCTTGCAAAAAAGCTTACTGAAACTGAAAAGCTTATCTCCGAGAAAGAAAGGCTTACGGCTGAGATAGAATCGAAGGAAAAACAGGAAGAAGGTACTATGACGGCTGTATCGGAATCGGACAGAGAGCTGTCACAGCGCCGAAGTATGTGCGATACGGCTGACGGAATGCTGAAACAGCTCCGTGCGGCGGCAGAAAAGGGGATCGAGGAGACTATCGGTGACTGCCTTTTTGAAAATGCCCGTGACTGTATCGTTTCTGAAAGACTTGCTCTGAAAGCGAGAATGGCTGGCATAGAGTCGCAGCTTGCGGCTGAAAATGAAAGAGCTGCCCGCAAGGAAGAGCTTGAAAAGCTTATACCAGAGCTTGAGAACGGGATAAACGGGCTGAACAGCAGGTTAACGGAGCTGACCGCACAGAAGGCTGCTCTGGACAGCAGACTTAACGAAATGAGTATGCGTCTCATGGAGCTGCACAGCGGTCTGCGCTTTGAGAGCGGAGAGAATGCGGGTATCCGTATTGCTGCGCTGCAGAAGAGAAGTGCCGAGCTGAAGGCGGCTTACGAAGCTGCTGAAAAAGCGGTCAACGACGGTGAAAAGGAATGTTCGGGATTGTCCGGAAAGCTGGACCAGCTAACTCTGCAGCTTGAGAATTACGGCGATTTGGACGCTGAAAGGGAGAAAGCCGAAAGGTCGCGGCTGACGGCTGAAAAGACGAATATTATGTCACAGCTGAGGCAGCTGCATACAAGAGTTACGATGAACAGTACAGCTCTTGATAATATTGTAAACGGTTCATCGGAACTTATAGAGCTTGAAGCGAAGTACGCATGGGTGAAAAATCTTGCGGATACCGCTAACGGAAAGCTTTCCGAGCAGAGCAAGTTCATGCTGGAGACCTATATACAGACCGCTTATTTTGACAGGATAATACGCCGTGCCAATCAGAGGCTGAGTGTTATGTCCGACGGACAGTACACACTTACAAGGCGAACGGAGTATGATGACAAGCGTACTCAGGTCGGACTTGAACTTGACGTTATTGACCATTATAACGGCTCGGTGAGGAGCGTAAAGACGCTTTCGGGCGGTGAATCCTTCAAGGCGTCGCTTTCGCTGGCGCTGGGACTGTCAGATGAGATACAGTGCTCCGCAGGCGGTATAAGGCTTGATACCATGTTTGTTGACGAGGGCTTTGGTTCTCTTGATGAGAATTCCATAGAACAGGCGATGAGGGCTCTTGCAGGTCTCTCCGACGGAAACCGGCTTGTGGGTATAATCTCCCATGTACAGGCGCTGAAACAGCGTATCGACAAGCAGATCGTTGTTACAAAGGACAAAAACGGCGGAAGCCGTGCAGAGCTTATAGTATGAAAAAGTCCGCAGTTCTATTACTGCGGACTTTTTGTATGATGTTTGCTTTGTGCACAATGTATAAAGCACCTGCAAAAAGGGTGCATTAAAGCCCTGTTTTATGGTTGGTGAAAAGGGAGATTCTGTTATTTCTCACAAAAATCTGGTTGCTGGTGCTCAGTTTGTTGATTTTTTATTTCCGAAATGATATAATTATATTGTTGAATTCATTTTTTTGTAAAAATTGAAATGCAGAAAATGAGACATGGAGTGATAACAGAATGAAAATGACAAGATGTCCCGAAAAGCATCTTTATGATGCTGATAAATACGAGACCTGTCCCTACTGCTCAGGAGAAAACGGAGCGGCAGAGCGTGGTAAAGCTCCCAAGAAAGCAAAGATCGTGAAGGTAAGGGCTGTAAAGGCTCATCCCCCTGTTGAAGCAGAGGTAAAGCCGGTAGAAGCAAAGCCCGTACAAAAGCCTGTTGAAAATATGCCCGAAGCTCCCAAAAAGGAAGTCAAGGCAGAGGAAAAGAAGCCTGAGCCTCCCAAAAAGGAAGTCAAGGCAGAAGAAAAGAAGCCGGAAGTTCCCAAAAAGGAAGTCAAGGCAGAAGAAAAGAAGCCGGAGCCTCCCAAAAGGGAAGTCAAGGCAGAAGAAAAGAAGCCGGAAGCTCCCAAAAAAGAAGTAAAGGCAGAGGAAAAGAAGCCGGAAGCTCCCAAAAAGGACGTAAAGGCAGAGGAAAAGAAGCCGGAAGCTCCTAAAAAAGAAGTAAAGGCAGAGGAAAAGAAGCCAGAAGCTCCCAAAAAGGACGTAAAGGCAGAGGAAAAGAAGCCGGAGCCTCTCAAAAAGGACGTAAAGGCAGAGGAAAAGAAGCCGGAGCCTCCTAAAAAGGAAGCCAAGGCAGAGGAAAAGAAGCCGGAGCCTCCTAAAAAGGAAGTAAAGGCAGAGGAAAAGAAGCCGGAAGCTCCTAAAAAGGAAGTCAAGGCAGAGGAAAAGAAGCCGGAAGCTCCCCAAAAGGAAGTCAAGGCAGAGGAAAAGAAGCCGGAAGCTCCCCAAAAGGAAGTCAAGGCAGAGGAAAAGAAGCCGGAGCTTCCCGAAAAGGAAGTCAAGGCAGAAGAAAAGAAATCCGAAGCTGATCTCAAGGACGATTACGAGAAATACGGCGATCTTATCCATGATGAGAATATCGAGATAGATGATGTTTACAATATGGCTATCGACAAGAACGGTACCCTTGTAAAGTATGTAGGTACTACCGAAGCCATTACTATCCCTGACAAGGTAAATGTCATAGGAAAATATGCTTTCCGCGGAAACGAGACAGTAAAGCGTATCGTCATGTCGGACAGCGTCCGTGTTATAGATAAATTTGCATTCTGTCACTGCTTCAACCTCGAAGAGATAGTTTTTTCACGGAATCTTGAATCCATAGGCGAAAACGCATTCCTGAAATGCCTTAATCTCAAGGAACTCAGCTTCCCTGAGTCACTTAAAAGGATAGGCAAGGGCGCTTTCGGACGCTGCAATTCCCTTGAAAGTGTTATACTGCCGGCTTATCTGCAAAAGATAAGTGATCTTATGTTCTTTTCATGCAAGCGTCTCAGAAGAGTTGTTTTCTCAGGTGCGGTGGAAGCCATAGGAAACGCGGCTTTTTCAGAGTGCTACAGTCTTAAAAAGGTCATTATCTCGGATTCAGTGGTAACTATCGGTGAAAGTGCATTTTCATGGTGCAGATCCCTGGAGTCAGTGACTATTCCGGACAATGTTAAGACTATCAGCAACTGGGCGTTTTACGGCTGTCAGAATCTTATGGATCTGAAAATAAGTATGTATACAAAGGACATCAAGGAGGACGCATTCTGCGGCTGTGAGAGCCTTTGCAATATTAATATCAGCGAGTTTGAAGATAAGAATATCCCGCTTGACCTTATAAGAAAAGGCCACAAGCAGACCATAAAGATACTTAAACAGATAAACCGTAAAAAAGCGGAGCGCTATGCCCGCGAGCACGGTTTCAGTACATTGTTTATATAATAAAAAACGGGAGTTTTTAGCTCCCGTTTTTTATTTATATGAGAAGTGAAATGAGAAGTGTTATGTTCTTTCGATGTAGCCGCCGGTTTCAGACTTGTTTTTTTCACCGAAGCCTCCGGGAAAGCCGCCGTCCTGACCGCCCATGAAGCCGCCTTTTCTGCCGCCGGACTGGTTTTCACCGTTCTCGCCGGGAGTAGAGTTTTCATCGGGCTTTTCACCGAAATCTTTACGCTCTCTGAATTTTTCAGTAGCTCCGGATTCAGCGTCAAATCCCTCCGGAGGTGTGAAATCGCCGTCCTTGAAGCCTTCGGGTGGTGTGAAGTCTCCGCCTGTGAATCCCTCAGGAGGTGTGAAATCACCGCCGGGAGTTCCGTTAAAGCCGCTGTTTCCGTCCCTGCCGCCTTTGAAACCGCCCATTCCGCCGGGATCTCCCATCATGGACTGAGGTATCTCGTCGACCTCTTCGCCGTTGACAATGATAGTGCCGCCGTTGAATTCGGCTGAAGTCTCATAGTCGAAAGAGGAAAGCTGAGCAGTAACGTCGATAGTACCGCCGTTTACGATTATTTTTCCGTTTGAGTCAACGCCGTCGGTATCGCCCTGACCCATAGTTATCTTTGTATCGCCGCCGTTGAACTCAATAATGATATCGCAGGCAGTGCTCTTGCGTGAAGCGTTGATACCGTCGTCGGAAGCGTCGATAGTGATATTTCCGCCGTTTATCTGAACATAAGTAGCTTCAATGCCCTCGGAGGAGGTGATATCGAAGGTACCGCCGTCTATCTGGACATAGGTTGTGCCTTGTATGCCGTCACTTGCGGAGTCTATCACAAAGCTGCCCTCTGCGATATAGATCTGACCGAGGGTATCGTCGTCGGAATTCTCGCAGTGGAAGCCGTCCTTGTTGGTCTTTATGGTGAAGTCGCCGTTATATACGGACAGTGAATCGTTTGCCTCAAAGGCGTCCTTAGCGGAGGTCACCTTGTATGTACCGCCTGTGATCTTGAGATCGTCCTTGCAGGATATTCCGTTTGCGTATGCGGAGTATACCGTAAGAGTGCCTGTACCATTGAGCACAAGGTCTGATTTCGAGTAGATGACCGCATCGGTATTGGTTTCGCTGTCAGCCCTGAACTCCTTGTTCACGGCAAGTGAGCTTTCCTTTGCTGTAGTGGTGACAAATACCTTGTCCGCTGATACTACATATATTGCAGGAAAGTCGTCATTTTCTATCTCAGCTCCGTCAAGCACCAGCTGTACCTTTGCCTCCTTGCCGGCGTCGACCTTTATAGTGCAGTTAGAAGCGCTTCCGCTGAGGATATATATGCCTTCCTCGGTGATATCAATGGTTTTTCCGTCCTCTGCTGTCAGCTTCACAGCCGCAGCCGTATCCGGCGACTGAGTGAGGTCACGGTCTGAAAAGATATTCGACGTATCTATGACAGCTGCGGACAGGCTCTTGTTTGAGGTCTTTGCTGCCTTAGATGCTGTAGCCGCTTCACCGGCATCCTCTGCTTCATTATATGTATTAGCCGTATTCTTTATTACAGCGGAGCCTGAACCGTTCTGATCCGAGCAGCCTGTAAAGGCGCTGAGAGCCAAGGTAAGGAACGCCAGTCCGGCGATAGTTTTTTTCCATGTATTTTTCATTTATATGCACCCTTTCATATATTTGAGTGTGGCTTTTGTTTCCATGGTTATAATATACACCTGTTTTTTGTGAATAAGCGTATTGTCAAGTGAAATAAAACGGAAAGCTTTGTGTGAAAAAAAGCCCGAATGTGGAATTTGCCGCATATAATCTGACAGAAATGTGAAAAAAACACATTTTTTTGCAAATTTGACTATTGACAACCCGTATCAAAAGTGTTATAATACAAACAACAAATGCAGCGACGGAGAGAAGTATCACAGAAATTCGTTCCCAGAGAGTGCGGGCATGGTGCGAGCCGCATATCAGAGTCTGTGTGAATAACACTCCAGAGCAGCAAACCGAAAGGGTGCGTTTTTTGGTGGGCTTGCCTAAGGGCGGTTTTCTGAAAGGGGTGCTGTTTATAAAAAACAGTCCAGCATCTCAGGTATCCGAGTAGGGGCGACGTGTTCCGCACGTTACAGCGGCTCAAAAGTGATCGCTTTTGCGGTAATTCAGGTGGCACCACGGGTATTATGCCCCGTCCTGTAGTTTCAGGACGGGGCTTTTTGTATTCCTGCTCGTCCTGTGCGAATTATATAATGAAAGGAAAAATTATTATGAAGCACATTGATGTAAAGGAGATAATCTCCACAAAGGATTATGTAGGCAAGCAGGTGACTGTATGCGGCTGGGTACGTACCTCACGCAACTCCAAGAGCGTTGCCTTCGTAGAGGTAAACGACGGTACCTCTCTCAAAAATGTTCAGGTCGTAGTTGACAAGGGCGACAGCGACTTCAGGGAGCCGAGAGTAGGTATGTCCGTAAAGGTAACAGGTACCGCAGTTGAGGGAAGAAACGAGACTATCGAGATAAACGCTGCTCCAGAGGGCATAACCGTACTGGGCGACGCTCCTACAGACTATCCCCTCCAGAAGAAGGGACATACACTTGAATTTCTCCGTACTATCCCTCATCTCAGAGGCAGAACGAATACATTCAACGCAGTATGGCGTGTACGTTCCGTACTTGCTGCTGCTATACACGAATACTTCCAGACACACAACTATGTATACGTAAATACTCCTCTTATCACAGGCAGCGACTGTGAGGGCGCAGGAGAAATGTTCCAGGTAACTACTATCGGCTACAGCAAGGACTACAAGAATGAGGAGGAGTATTACGCAAACGACTTCTTCGGCAGAAAGGCAGGACTTTCCGTATCCGGACAGCTTGAAGGCGAAATGGCTGCAATGGCTATGGGCAAGATATATACCTTCGGACCTTCATTCAGAGCCGAGAACTCAAATACGCCCAAGCACCTTGCCGAATTCTGGCACGTTGAGCCGGAGGTAGCCTTCGCAGAGCTTGACGACGTTATCGAGATAGCTGAGAATATGCTGAAATATGTTATCCGCAAGCTCCTTGATACCTGCCCTGACGATATGCAGTTCTTCGACGCTCATTTTGAAAAGGGACTTATCGAGCGTCTTGAGGAGCTTATCTCCCACGACTTCGCAAGAGTTACCTACACAGAGGCTATCGACCTCCTCAAAAAGTCAGGGGAGAACTTCGTATACCCTGTAGAGTGGGGCTGCGACCTCCAGACAGAGCACGAGAGATACCTCTCCGAGAAGGTATTCAAGAAGGCAGTATTCGTAACTGATTATCCCAAGGACATAAAGTCCTTCTATATGAAGCAGAACCCCGACGGAAAGACAGTTGCGGCTGTTGACCTCCTTGTACCCGGAGTAGGCGAGATAATCGGCGGCAGTGAGCGTGAGGCTGACTATGAGAAGCTTATCGCTGCTATGAACGAGAGAAAGATGAACCTCGACCTCTACAGTGACTACCTCGACCTCAGAAAGTTCGGCAGCGTACCTCACGGCGGCTTCGGTCTCGGCTTTGAGAGACTTATAATGTATACAACGGGTATGGCAAATATCCGCGACGTTATACTCTTCCCGAGAACAGTGGGTTCTATCAGATAATATAACGGCAAAGCCGTTAAAAGTTACGAGTTGAAAGTGGAGAGCTGAGAGTTAATGTGTTCACTTTGCTTACATTATTCAAATCATATCGCCGTAGGCGATATCACAACTTTCAACTCTCAATTCTAAACTCTCAACTCCCAAAAAGTACAGCACGGCTTTCGTCAATGGCGCCGATCGCCGTAAAAATATCAAGTAAAGGAAAGTGATTATCATGTCAAGATCGCTGTATATCCCTGAGGGCTATAAATCGACCCTCACGCTGAGAGAAACTCAGCACGCAATAAAGTACATCAAGGACGTTTTCCAGCAGGCGCTCTCTTTTGCCCTGACTCTCGACAGAGTATCAGCTCCCCTGATCGTTAAAAAGGGAAGCGGTATCAACGATGACCTCAACGGCGTTGAGCGCAAGGTAGATTTCGACATAAAGGAGATAGCTTCAGAAGCAGAGGTCGTTCAGTCTCTTGCAAAGTGGAAGCGTATGGCTCTTTACCGCTACGGCTACAATGCAGGTGAGGGCATCTATACCGATATGAACGCTATCCGCCGTGATGATGATACTGACAATACACACTCCATATTCGTTGACCAGTGGGACTGGGAAAAGGTCATAACCCGTGAGCAGAGAAATATCCAGTTCCTGAAGGATACTGTAAAGTCTGTTGTAAAGGCTATCGCCTATACAAAGCGAAAGGTAAGTCTCCGCTATCCTCAGTTATCCGCAAAGATATGCGACGAACCATATTTTATAACTACTCAGGAGCTGGAGGATATGTACCCCGGCAAGACCGGTCATGAGCGTGAGCGCCTTATCACAAAGGAGCACAGGACCGTATTCCTCATGGGTATAGGCGGCAAGCTTTCAAGCGGCGAAAAGCATGACGGAAGAGCTCCCGATTACGACGACTGGTCGCTGAACGGCGATATCCTTTTCTGGGACGAAACTCTGGACGATTCTCTGGAAATATCCTCTATGGGTATCCGTGTTGACGCTGAGTCACTGAAAAAGCAGCTGGCTGAGTGCGGAGCTGAGGACAGAATGCAGTACAAGTACCATCAGATGATAGCGGACGGCACTCTGCCTCTTACTATCGGCGGCGGTATCGGTCAGTCAAGACTGTGTATGCTTTTGCTTGAAAAGGCTCATATAGGCGAGGTACAGTCATCTATCTGGTCTGATGAGATGATCGAGAAGTGCGCTGCAAGCGGTATCACATTGCTTTAAGCTATTAGCCTTTAGCTTATGGTAGGGACGCGCATTGCGCGTCCGCAGGTACACGTTATATAACAAACGGGACGTCGAGGACGCCGTCCCCTACACACAGCAAAAAGCCCGAAAGCATATGCTTTCGGGCTTCGTTTGTTATATTCGCTTTTTCGGGTGGATAATATCCGCCCCTGCGAGCTAAAGGTTAATGGCTGTTTAACCTCGGAGCTCTGCTCCGATAGCGCTGAGCGCTTTCAGTACGCGCTTCATTGCTCCGTCAGCCTGCTCGTCAGTGAGAGTTCCCTCATGTGAACGCATTGAGATAGAGTAAGCTATGCTCTTCTTGCCGTTCTGCTTCATTTCGTCGCTGCGGTATACGTCGAAGAGAGATACCTTTTCAAGTATCTTGCCAACAGCTCCCTTGATAGCCTTTTCAAGCTCTGCAACAGGCATATCCTCATCAACAAGGAGACTGAGGTCACGGGTAGTTGCTGGGAACTTAGGCAGTGGCTGATAGGTTATTTTATCTGCGGCAGCTGCCATGAGCTCAGGGATATTGAGCTTTGCAACATAGGTCTTTACGCCTATCTCGTAGGTCTCCTGTACATCGGGGTGGACCTCGCCCATTATACCGAGAGGAGCGCCGTCTTTGAGTATAACTGCGCTTCTGCCCGGGTGGAGAGCGTACTTTTCGTCGAATATATCGCTGTCAGCTGCGCGGATATATTCAACGTCATCAATTTTGAGTTCACCAAGTATCTGCTCGACCATACCCTTGAGAGTATAGAAGTCAGCGTCACCACCGTACATACCGATAGTGAGTCTCTGAGGCTCATCGGGGAGAGAATAGCTGTATCTGTGCTTCTGCTTGCCGCTGTTTGCGAGAGTATCACCGTTTATGAAGGGCTTTTCCTCGGAAGCAGGGAGGTATTCCTTGGCTATCTCAAAGAGGCAGGCCTTGTCATTGCGGTTGTTGTAGTTGAAGGAGAGAACATCCAGCATCGAGGGGATAGTAGATGTTCTCATAACGCTGGTGTCCTCACCGAGAGGATTAACTATCCTTACTACCTTGCGGAGCTTGCTGTCGGCAGGGAGCTTTATCTTGTCGAAGTACTTGGGAGATACGAATGAATAAGTAGCTATCTCATAGCCGCCGAGAGCAGCTGCGGCATTCCTGAGTATACGTGTGAACTTCTGTTCCTCTGTGAACTCTGCTCTTGCAACGCCTCGGAAATCTGTTGAGGGTATATTGTTGTAGCCGTATATGCGTGCAACTTCCTCTGCGATATCAGCCTTGCAGCCGATGTCTATACGGAATGACGGAGCGATGACCTTGCCGTTTTCTACCTTGAAATCAAGTCTTTCGAGGTACTTTATCATGTCAGCCTCGGAGATATCTGTGCCGAGGAAATTGTTTATCCAGTCTGCGCTGAAATCTACAGAAGCGGGAGTCTTGTCTGTGTAGTCCCGGTCGATAACTGTGTTGAGCACCTCTCCTGCGCCCAGCTCTTCAACGAGCTCGAAGGCTCTCTTCAGGCAGGTCATGGAGATAAGTCTGTCAACGCCCTTTTCATAGCGTGCTGAAGCGTCGGATTTCAGCTTCAGAGCCTTTGAGGTGCGTCTTACCTGTGTGGGCTCGAAATATGCCGACTCGAATACAACAGTTGTTGTATCGTCCATGATACCGCTGTATTCGCCACCCATGATACCTGCAACGGCAACGGGCTTCTTCTCGTCTGCGATGACGAGCATATCCTCTGTGAGCTCACGCTCCACGCCGTCGAGAGTCATTATCTTCTCACCGTTCTTAGCGTTGCGGACATTGATATGAGCTCCCTCAACGTAGCGGAGGTCGAATGCGTGCATAGGCTGACCGTATTCAAGCATAACGTAGTTTGTGATATCAACGAAGTTGTTGATAGGACGAACGCCGCTTGCACGGAGACGCTCTCTCATCCAGCGGGGAGAGGGTTCAATTTTTACGTTTTTAACGATACCTGCGCAGTATCTCTGACACTTCTCTGTGTTGTGGATATCCACCTTCAGCATGGAGTTGATATCGCCGTCAACGCCCTTGAACTCAGGAGCCTTGACTTTCAGCTCTGTGCCATAGGTAGCGGCAGTCTCTCTTGCAAGACCGATAACGCTGAGGCAGTCGGGGCGGTTTGAGGTTATCTCGAACTCTACGGAAGTATCGTCAAGTCCGATAGCGGTGTGGATATCCTCGCCCAGCTTGCAGTCCTCTTCGATAACGAAAACGCCCTCAGGGTCTGCGTAGGGGAAGTCATGGGCTGTGAGACCGAGAGTTTCAAGTCCGCAGAACATACCGAAGCTTTCAACTCCGCGCATTTTGCACTTCTTTATCTTGCCCTCCGGGAGAACAGCACCGTCAAGAGCAACGGGAACGAGGTCGCCCTCCTTGACGTTCTTTGCGTTTGTAACTATCTGTATGGGAGCTTCCGCGCCGATGTCCACCTGACATACGAACAGCGCATCAGCGTTCTCGTGAGGGCCCTTTGACAGTATCTTACCAACTACTACGTTGGAAATATTGCTGCCCTCTTTTTCGTAGCATTCCACCTTTGAGCCGCTCATTGTGAGGGCATGGCAGAAATCCTTTATCGGCATATCGGCTTTTACGTAGTCGCCGAGCCATTTCATAGATAAATTCATATCTTTTTTCCTTTCGATTTATTGAGCCGTTAGCTGTTAGCCTTTAGCCATTAGCTTATAGCTTAATTAGAAATTAGTTCAGAACTGTTCCAGGAATCTTACGTCGTTCTCGTAGAGGAGGCGGAGGTCGTTGATATCATAGCGTCCCATTACCATACGCTCAAGTCCGAGACCGAACGCAAAGCCTGAGTATTCCTCAGGGTCGATACCGCAGTTCTCCAGTACCTTCGGGTGTACCATGCCTGCGCCGAGAAGCTCGATATAGCCCTCGTCCTTGCACATTGAGCAGCCCTTTCCGCCGCAGTTGAAGCAGCTGATATCCACCTCGCAGCTTGGCTCGGTAAATGGGAAGTGGTGAGGACGGAAACGGAGCTTGCAGTCGTTGCCGTAGAGCTTCTTCATGAGCATTTCGAGTGTGCCTTTCAGGTCGCTCATTGTGATGCCCTTGTCCACTACGAGTCCCTCTATCTGGTGGAAGAGGGGAGAATGAGTAGCGTCAACGGCGTCGGAACGGAAAACTCTTCCGGGAGATATGATACGGATAGGCGGCTTCTGGTTCTCCATAACGTGTACCTGTACAGAGGAGGTCTGTGTACGGAGAAGTACAGATTCATCTGTACCTTCGATATAGAATGTATCCTGGGTATCTCTTGCGGGATGATCGGGAGGAAGATTGAGAGCCTCGAATACGTGGTAATCGTCGTCGATCTCTGGACCGTCAGCGATGTTGAATCCCATACCGATGAATATCTCCCTGATCTCGTTCTCCACTTTTGTGAGCGGGTGGAGCTTTCCGAAAGGAGTGTGCTTGCCGGGGAGGGTAATGTCGATCTTCTCCTCTGCCAGCTTTGAAGCCTGTGCGTCTGCCTTCAGTGAAGCGAGCTTGCTGCCGAGAGCTTCTTCAATGTCAGCTCTTACCTTGTTAGCAAGCTGACCGATGACCGGTCTTTCTTCTGCGGAGAGCTGTCCCATCTGTTTGAGTATGGCGGTGAGCTCGCCTTTTTTTCCGAGGAAACGTATCCTCAGATCGTCCAGCGCCTTGATCTCGGTGCAGGAAGCAAGCTCCTGCTTAGCCAGCGCTTCGATTTTTTCAAGCTGTTCTTTCATTGTTTCACCTCAAAATATGTTTTGGTGCAGGGGGCGATGCCCACATCGCCACGTTTGATTAATCGTATAATGCGCGGGCTGATGTGGGCATCAGCCCCTACAAATGGTTTACGTGTCGTGACCAAATAAAAAAGCCCTGTCCAACAGGACAAGACTTAAACCTTGCTTTTATACCACCCATTGTCAGGAGAGCCGACACTCTCTTGCCTTTAACGCAGACCTACGTCAGTAACCTACCACAGCTGAACACAGCCGCTTCCGCTCCGCCCCTCGTGAGTGAACTTCGGAATACATCGTTACAGGGCGCTTTCACCTTTCCGCCCCTCTCTGAAGAAACTCTGACATTCTTACTCTCTCAGTCATCGGGTTATAATCATATTATATACGCCGTTCCTGAAAAAATCAAGGGCTTTTCCGAAATTTTTTTGCCCCTGAAGCAACACTTGTGAAAAAAAGATGAAGCAATTGAAAATTTTAAAGGGATTTGTTGCAATCTGACGGAAAATGTGTTATCATATAATTGATGTGTCCTCAATAACCGCCGTAAGGCGGTCATTGCCCTGAATTTGTTCAGGGAGCGCATGATCTTTAATAAAACATGGGATTTGCGCGTAAGTTTTTTATTGCTGGGCAGACATTGATTAATTGATCAATAAACAGGAAACGGAGTAGATATAATGGATAATTTCGCAGAACAGCTTGTAAAAAAGAACGAAACATCTTCTGATAAGGCAAGAAGAGTAGTCATGCTGATAGTGGGTGTGCTCTTCACTGTTTCGCTTGCATTGCTTTCGCTGCTTCAGTCCGGACGTCCGGTAGTGTCGTTCCTTGGCTTGTTCCTCGCAGCCGCAGCTGGTTACGGAACTTATTACTTTGTTCAGAATACTTATGTTGAGTATGAATATACATTCACAAACGGCGAGCTTGATGTTGACAAGATAATCGCAAAGAAGAAACGGCGTGAGATGCTTTCCACCAGTATAAGACAGTTCACTGATTTCGGAAAGTATGACAACGGCATGGATGAGACTGATGATATGACTGTGATATTGGCAACTGACAATATAGCTTCACATGAATACTATGCTGATTTTACCGACGAGACCGTGGGAAAAGCCAGACTCATTTTCGTGCCGGACGACAGAATGCTTGAGAATATCCGTAAATTTCTGCCTGCAAGACTCAGGGCAAAGCAATGAGTATGGACGCACGAAAAGACAATAAGAACATCGGCACAGGATTAGCAGTTCTTTTGCTGTATGCTGCGTTAATAGCATTTATTGACTTTTTTCATGAGCCGTGGTTCGATGAGACTCAGGCATGGCTGATAGCGAGATGTGCTTCATACAAGGAAATTTTTACGTATATCCCTCACTATGAGGGACATCCTCCGCTCTGGCACCTTGTCCTGTCTGTATTTGCCAAAAGCGGCGCCCCCTTTGAGCTGTCGCTGAAGTCGGTGAACCTTGTATTCTGTACTGCTGCTATGGCGCTGCTGATATTCAGGTCGCCATTCCCTAAGCCGGTAAGATACCTGCTGCCGTTCACGTATTTTTTCTTTTATCATTACGGAGTTTACTGCCGGCCATATTCCATGACGATGCTTGCCGTATTTCTTGCGGCGATAACATTCCGTGACCGTAATGCTCATCCGTGGAGATATATTTTATCCCTTGTGTTCATTTGTCTTACAACTGCTTTCGGTATCATGATATCAGGCGGACTATGCATAGTATGGACGTGTGAGATAATTGCTGAATTGCTGCGCAGCAAAAGGCTGCGTTATTTCTGGAAGGATAAGCGCTTCTATCCGCTTTGCTTCATTCTTGCCGTCGCGGTAGCGCTTATTCTGATGATGATACCCGCTGAGGATTGCTATTACAGCGGTGTTGACAGCGGCCTTTCGTTAAAGGATAGACTTCTTTTACTAAGGTCATGGTGCAATTTTGCAGCAATGCCTTTTGAAAGCTGGAGCGGCGTGATGGTGGGACTGAACGGCTTCAAGGATATGCCTGTTCTGATAGTATTTGAAGCAATATGCGGAGCTGTTATGTGGTTCGGTATATCGGCTGTAGCTTTAAAAAACAGGAAATTCTTTGTGTTCTTTGTGCCCTACGCCCTTATGTGCGGTTTTATGTCGTTCAAGTATTCGTCTGCACATCATTTCGGTATAGGCGCTCTGGTACACGTTTTCATTTTCTGGATAATGGCGGAGCAGGAAGGCGGTATCGTGATACCCGACTTCATGAAGAAGATGAATGAGAAACTGAGGACGCCGCTTGTCAGGAAGCTGGTTTACGGAGCAGCAGGGCTGATATGCATCGCACCGATATTCTACAGCATCGGAGCTTCAGTCGGTGATATAAAGGGAAACTGCAGTCCTCAGCCTCTGGCGGACACAATAAAAGAAAACCATCTTGAAGATAAAAAGATCTTAATCAGGTGGACCGTATTGTATGATAATCTTGAGAAAGGCTCTGAAGAGGCTTTCGATAAATATATGTTCAATTTTATGGAAATGCCTTCTCCTCATGACGTGATCCGTGAAAACCGGACCCACCTCATTGGTACAGCAGCTATCCTTCAGCCGTATTTTGACAAAAACATCTTTATGAACTTCAACGTGGACTGTCCCGATGATCTGTATATGCACTACAAATACAAAGAAGATCCTGAAGAGGTATTTGCAAAATGGCGCAAAAAGGGACTGCCTGACTTTATAATAGGCTATTGTCCGCTTGACGAGGTATACAGTGAGGAAGAACTCAAAGGAGTAAGATATCTTCCGATACAGGTCGTTGAATATAGTTTGCTGTATAAGCTTGATTCATCGCCGGTTTATGAGAGGTTATATATACGTGAGGACCTTCTGGACGATTATCCGCAGTTCAAATGGATAGATGACCAGACAGACAATCATTATTAATCTGAAACTGATATTAATATAAGGGGAGGTCATATATATGCAGATCGTTACACCAAAGCAGATGAGCAGGATCGAGGAACGCTCTGAAAGGATAGGAGTTACCAAAAGACAGCTCATGGAAAATGCAGGCCGAAAGCTGGCAGAGCTTATCGACGGCTATTGCCGCAATGAAGCCAAGCTGCCGCCGGAGGAATGCTCGGTCGTATTCCTTGCGGGTACCGGCAACAACGGCGGTGACTGTTTTGCTGCAGCTGATATACTTGTTTACAAGGGCTACAGGATAACTGTTATCCATATAGGCGGCCTTCCGAGGACCGTTCTTGCTCAGGAGATGCTGAGCAGGCTGCCGAGGGAGCGCATGAGCTTTATCGAAGGCTTCAGGAGCGGAAATGTAGAAGCTGCCATAGAGGCTGCGGAACTGGATTATATGACCATACAGCCCAGAAATGCGGATAACTCCGGAGATAAACACGAGAGGAATCCTCTTGATGATATACTCTTTTCCGAGAAGCGGAGAATGGGACTTATAAAAGGAGCTATCATAGGCGCTCAGGTGCTGGTGGACGGAGTTTTCGGAACAGGCTTCCACGGACAGCTTGACAAGGATATAATGGGCATTTTCAGTATCGGCTCCGGTGCGTACCGCATTGCGGTAGATGTTCCCAGCGGCGGAAACAGCGCGACAGGTACCGCCTCCGCAGGCATATTCAAGGCGGATGAAACTGTCACTTTCGGCTTTATAAAGTCGGGAATGTCGCAGTTCCCGCTGAAAAAGTTCTGCGGAAAGGTAACGATAGCAGATATAGGTATCCCCAAGAGTGCGCTGGATATACTCGACGGTGAAAGAAAGTATATACGCATAGAGAGAAATTTCCTTGCGTCCTATCCTCCCAAGCGAGAAAGGGACGCTCATAAGGGCTGTTTCGGAACGGTGCTCGTTGTGGCGGGAAGCTCTTCCATGCGCGGAGCAGCCGCATTTGCGACGCTTGGAGCTCTGCGAAGCGGAGCAGGACTTGTAAGGCTGGCTTCTGTTGAGAAATGCATAGATACTGTTTCCGTGCTTGCTCCCGAAGCAACATTTATCGAGCTTGACTGCGATGACCGCGGATTCATGCTCTATGACAGCAGCAAGGAAGCCCTTGCGGAGGCTATGAAGAATGCAGACGCGGTAGTTGCGGGCTGCGGCATGGGAGTTACCACAGATACCATAGAGCTTATGAAATATATAACGCAGACTGCAAAATGTCCTGTGATTATTGACGCAGATGGAATAAACTGCATTGCAAAGGACATAAATATTCTAATGAAGAAGCAGACTGATGTGATAATAACTCCCCACATGGGTGAAATGGCGCGTCTGCTCAGCTGCGGTATTGACATGATAGCCGAGAACAGGCTCGTTGCGGCGGAAAAGTACGCAGAGCAGTTCGGTATAACCGTTGTGCTCAAGGGTGCGGGAACTGTAGTTGCCGACAGTCATTCTACCGCTGCGAACCATACCGGCAATGCCGGCATGAGCGTCGGCGGAAGCGGTGATGTCCTTGCCGGAATGATAGGAGCTGCTGTCGCTCAGGGCTGCGGAATATTTGACGGAGCCTGCGCAGGCGTGTATATGCACGGACTTGCAGGCGACGCTGCTGCACAGAAGCTGGGCATGGAGGCTATGCTGCCGAGGGATATCATCGGCAATCTGCCTGAGGCATTCGGAATACTAAGGGAAAAGAAGAATAATATGACTGTCTGACACGGCGGCCGGATGTGAAAATGGATTTTCGATACTTTGATTGGAGCTGGTATTATGAAAAGGATTTTTACATTCGTACTTTCGGTTGTTACTGTTGTATTCCTGACGGCTTGTTCCGTGCCGGGGAGCAGCGGTTCAGCGCACAGGAACAGTCTTGGCTGCGCATTTTCGTCAGAAGTGACCATGACAATAGACCGTCTTGAAGCGAGCGGTATAATAAAGCGCTTCGGCGAGGGAGTATGGGAGATAGAGTTCTCGGAGCCGAATACACTTAGCGGCGTTAAGCTTGAATTCAGCGAGGGAAATGTGATAGCCTCATATAAAGGTCTGAGTTTTTCTGTACCCCAGTCGGCGATACCTGCAAAGGCAATGATGCTGAATCTTATAAAGGCTGTTGATGACAATGCGGGAGCAGCTGAACTTACAGGAGAGGAGAGCGACGGCGTTTTCAGAGTGAAGGGTAGCCTTGATGGCGGCGATTATATCCTTGATGTCGATGAAAACGGACTCCTCAGCGGTTTCAGAATGCCAAACCACAAGCTTACCATGCGGTTTACGGAGATGAAGGCAGCTGAAATATCTGCGGAGCAGGGAACGACGCTCCAGACAACAGAAGCCGTTACAGAGACAGCTTCGTCTATACAATAACAAAACGGACAGCGGAGAGAGCATTTCTCCGGCTGTCCGTTGTTTTTTACTGAAAATAGTAATCGAGAAGCAGCTTTACCACCAGTGAGTAGGTCCTTATGCCTTCCTCACGTCCGTTCATTTTGATATTGGTATCTATGAAAGCTGTTGATGCTTCGCTGACTGCCTCGGTGGGGATTATCTCCTTTCCGGCGTTCTCTTCCCAGTAGTTTTCGGGCAGGAACCTGAACCAGTCATTGCGGACTTCATCAGATATACCGCCGGAAAGAGTCATAGCCGATTCTATACCGTTGTTCCAGACTGCGATATCGACGTATTCAAGTGCGTCCAGATAGCCTGAGTACTGGAACTCGATATTGTCGCTGCCGGTGGTGGCTATAAAAGAGAGGAAATTGGCTTCGTCCTCCTGTATAAAGCCTTTAAGGTGCGAAAGCTCATGGCAGACGGTGGACGGCAGGAGCGCCCTGACCATATCATCGTTATAGTTGGCTTCGATGGTATAGGGAAGGTATATGCCTGTGGTATCTGTCTGACTCATGAAGTAGGAGAACTGTATGGGCTTGGCGCTGGGGTAATAACCGTCAAGCTGGGGATAGACCTCTCCTGCCCGCTTCATCGCTTTTTTTGACTCGCTAAGGAAGTCGCAGGTGAGTTCAAATCTGTTGTGTTCATCACGGGGGACCTTTTCTGAAAGCTCATTGCATTTGTCTATCAGCATACCGTAAAGCTCCGTGAGTTCTTCGTCTGTATGCTCATGTGCGTCCGGGAAATACTTTTCCGCAAAAGGAGTACACTGATACATTATAAAGCAGTTCATGGTCTCGGTAGTGACTATGTAGCAGAGTATCCACAGAGTGAGGGTACCGGCGAAAGCAGCGGTGCTGCGGCGCCTGCCCTTCCTGAATATAAGAAGGAGCAGGAAAAGCGGTACGCCGAGTATAACAAGTGCGACTGCCGCAACAGTCAGCATTTCACCGAGAGAGAATGGCAGAAGACCTGTAACGAAGGAAACAGCGTTTGATATGTACCGGAAAATGTGAGTAACGTAAAAGTCTGCGAACGGTCTGCAGAAGCGAGCAAGTACGTTGAGAAGTATCATAAAAACAATAATACCGAGCGGTATACTGTATCTTTTTTTCATAAAAGCTGCCCTCCGTTTTATGCTATAATGAATGCTTTGAATTCATTATAGCATAAAACACGTGATAAATCAATATCCGCAGGGAAAAGGAAGATTTTTACAAAAGCGCGAGAAGAAAATTAACATGAATGTAATCGCTTTTTAATTGACATTTTGCCGCAAGTATGATATAGTTTGAATAACTGAAATGGGCATGACCCGATAAGGAGGATAATTATGAAAAGAATACTTGCAGGCATTATAGCACTGACAGCTTTATTAGGTACTTTTACAGGCTGCGGAAAGACCGGCGGCAAAAAAGATGATACGAGCGGAAATGCTGTTGAAGCTACAGCGGAAAATGACGTAACAAATACCAAGGAGTCAGGCAGCGAAAAGGAAACAAAGGAAGATAAGAAGTCCAAAAAGGAAAAAGAGAATAAAAAGGAAGAAAAAGACAAGGATAAGAACAAAAAGGAAGAAAACAAAAATGTAGGTTCTTATGAGGAGGCTCTGGACACATACTTCGACGCGCTGAACAGCGGCGATTATACGAAGGTCATGGAGCTCAGTATGCCGGAGAGCGGTATAGATGTTGTCAAGCTTACTTTGTTGTCTCAGGCACAGATGACCGGAGAAAAGGCCGATGTTGATGAAATGCTTGAGGAATACGCGAAGAGCCTTCAGAGTGAAAAACAAAAGATCAAGTATCATAAAGTTGTAAGTGCGGAAGATTTTGACGACGACGATATTGACATTCTGAAAGAAGCTTGTTCCGCATATACGGTGCTTGCTGATTATATCAATGAACACGGCGGTGTGGAAAATGTGGACATCAGTGAACTGGAAGAGGCTTTCAAAGACACTGATCCTGCGGATTTTAAGGATTCGGTCGAAGTTGATGACGCAAAGTATATTACAGTCGAGTACAGCTATGACGGCGAAGATAAGGTCCGGGAGCAGGAGTTCTGCGTTTACCGCATAAACGGCGGGGACTGGATCATAGATAACGCTATGATGGCTTACAGCAGAAAGTCAAAGCAGGCTTCCGCAAACAACAATGCAAGCTCTCTTATGAATGCGGCAAATACTGCTCTTGTTGAGATCGATGAGGAGAACAGCGGCGTTCCGTCCGAACCGATGATGATATGCTCTGACAAGGGAAGGAACGTAAATGTTCCGGCAGATTTTGATGTTGAGGATTTTATCAAAAAGCTGGATAGATATTACAGTAAGAATATTGACCTTGACTGGCTGATAGTTGTAAAAGGCGGCAGTGTTATCTATACAGTTGTCGCTGAAAAGGGAAAGAAGCAGATAGGCACGTGTCCTCCAAAATGCATACTTAAACCCGGTTTTTCTGCCGAGAACGATGAAAGCGTCGTTCAACAGTCCTTTGATGAGCTCTACGACATCTGTGCGGGAATATTCTGATAAAGTACATAAGCTCCCTGTTGTTACAGCAGGGAGCTTTCTGCATATTCAGCCGGATCTCCGAATAGAATTGAAGTATCAAATACCGGAGGTAAGACCATGCAGGACAAGACTGTAAAACAGAATCACAATATAATACTTGAAAACCGAAAAAGCCTGAGCATTTCGGGAATAACCGACGTTGACAGCTTTGACGAGAGGGAGATAAGCCTCTATACACAGCTAGGTGAGCTGACAGTGCAGGGAAGAGAGCTGCATATCGACGCAATGAGCGTTGAAACGGGTGATATGACCATAACCGGCGACATATGGGCGCTGATATACGGCGACAAGGATAAAAAAGGACCGATATCCGCACTTGGAAGGCTGTTCAGATGATGATAGTTCCCGATACATATTTCACACTGAGCGAGGAAGTCAGACTGTTCGGACTTTCATGCATTGGCGGTGCTGTTATGGGAGCTGCTTTCGATGTTTTGCGGGTTTTCAGGCTTATACTGCGCCATAATGATATACTTGCGGCTGCTGAGGATATTCTTTTTTTCGGACTTTACGGCGTGGCTCTCGCGGGCTTTTCATCAGCGGCGGCAAGAGGGGAGATGCGGCTGTATTTCGTTATAGGAAATATACTTGGCTTCGCCGTGTATCAGTGTACAGTGGGAAGCGTCGTTATGAAGACTCTGAGGAAGCTTTTTAACGCTGCAGGGGCTGTTTTCAAGCTTATTTCACGACCGTTCAGAACTTTTTTTGCACCTTTGTGTAAAAAAGCAACAGTTAAATTTGTTAGAAATCTCCAAATTATCGTTAAACCATTTAAAAAAATAAAAATAGTATTGCTAAACAGGCAGTTCCTGTTGTATAATAAAATGGAAAATAAAAAGAGAAAGAACGTGAATAACGTTGTCGAAAAAAATGAAACATGAGAAACAGAATAAAAAAGGTCTGTTCAACAGCGGACTCGTTAAGCTCGCAGCAGTTGCGGCTGTGATCGGCTGCGGCGTTCTTATTGCGTCCACACAGAAGGACTGCAGCGAAAAAGAAGAGCAGATGAAGCTTATACAGACCAAGATAAATGCTTATGAGACTGAAAATGCCGAGCTGCAGCGCGTTCTCGACAGTGATGATCTCCATGCCTATATGGAAAAGGTCGCCCTTGAGGACAGAAACTATGCCTATCCTGACGAGCGCAGGTTCTACGACACTACCAGGGATTAATCGGATCTGCGGAGACAGGTCTAAAAAAAGGAGTTATAAATAAGTATGCAGCTGGAAATTGGAAAGATCTATAATGGCAAGGTCAAGAGTATAACACAGTACGGCGCTTTCGTCGATATCGACGGGGGCGGTACGGGAATGGTACATATTTCCGAGATCGCAAATACATATGTCAGTGATATCCGTGAGCATCTTTCAGAAGAGCAGGATGTCAAGGTCAAGGTCATAGGAATCAATGAAGCAGGCAAGGTCAGCCTTTCTATCAAGAAAGCGTCAGAAAACGGCGACTCACAGCCTCGTCAGAAGCGCTTTGACAAGGGCCAGGGCAAGTTTGAGAGAAACGGCGAAAAGAGCTTCGACAAGGGCGATAAGGGTGAGCGTCCTTACGATAAGGGTGAAAGAAACGGCGACCGCGGTCAGCGCAGCAAGCCTGTTGTATGGGAGCCTAAAAAGACCGTTCCTCCGTCAGAAATGACCTTTGAGGATATGATGTCACGCTTCAAGCAGACCAGTGAGGAGCGTATGTGCGACCTGAAGCGCAGCACTGACAGAAAAAACGGTACAAGAAGAAAATAAGTCTGGAGCCGTCTGTGCGACGGCTCTTTTTTATGCTTGACACACTATTTACATTACAGGCAAAAAGTGGTATACTAATACTGTATAGTAATTTTTTAGGCGCTGTATGGATATAGGGCGCTGTTACGCATTATTTTTTCAATGGAGATAAGATATGTTTGGTATAAAGAATCCTGTTCTTGAGGAAAAGCCGGATCATGCGCATTATCCTGCGTGCAGGGGAAGGCTTGAGGCGATAGAGAAAAACGGTTTCAGGCTGATGATGTATACAATTGTAGCAAGCTTCCTGCTGGCTGTTCTTTCAATGTTAGGAAATCCTATCCAGGTTGTAGGCTGGATACCTCTGCTTATAAGCGACAGTTCCGGATCCCTTTCCGTGGGCTTGTGCTTCCTTCAGTCACTCATAAGCCTCAGTCTTGCGATCATGGCTTTTTTTGGATGCGGAAGGCGCAAGATACTGCACCTTGTCCTGCTGATTATATACGGTACTATGTTTATAAGCTGCATTGCTCACAGATATACTGCATTGGATATTTTTACTTTTATAATAGGCGGTATGGGAGTAGCTTTCGGATATAACGCTTACGCCGACTATTTTGATTACAAGCAGATCAGAGAGACTGAGGGCTTCCCGCAGTTCAGCCTCATACTTACAGAGTATGACGAGAAAAAGGATGAGCAGAAAAAGTTCGAGGAATGGTATTCTTCAAGACAGCAGAGGGCTCATTCCGGCAGCGGGGCTGATAATTCTGTACCTGCTGCGGAGGAAATCCCGAAAGTTCCCGAATATAACAACCAGTATGTGCAGTCTGCATCCAAGGAGCAGGATCTTTCAGCGGGTATAGGCGATATGCCGGAGATCACGGTGCGCGGAAGCGTACATGACACTTCTCATGCCGACAGATTCAGGTCAAGATCAGGAAAAGCTGAGAAGATCTCGGACAGTAATATGAAATTCAGATAGGGGGATAAAATATGTTTGCAAAGGTATCAAGTCTCGGACTTTTCGGACTGAACGCATTTCCTGTTGACGTTGAGATAGACATCAGCCGCGGCAATCCTCAGTTTGAGGTGGTCGGACTGCCCGATACTGTTGTGAAGGAGAGCCGCGAGCGAATACGGGCTGCTCTTCGTTCATGCAGCATAAGTTTCCCTGTTGCTTCCGTGATGATAAACCTTGCGCCTGCCGATACCAAAAAGAGCGGTTCGGTGCATGATATGGCAATATTTATGGCTATTCTCCGCGGCATGAGAATGATAGACGATGTTCTTGACGGCTGTGCCTTCATAGGCGAGATATCTCTCAACGGAGACATAAGACGCATAAACGGTGTCCTGCCTATGGTCATGCTCGCCCGTGAGACAGGTATAAAGTCTGTCTTTGTACCGGCTGACAACGCAAAGGAAGCTTCTGTTATCGACGGAGTGGATATATATTCGGTCAAAAATGCCGAGGAGCTGATCCGTCATTTCAGGAATGAAGAAGCACTTGCCCCCTGCGAACACTATGTTCCGCCGGCGGCTGCTTATAATGAGACTCTTGATTTTTCAGATGTAAGAGGACAGCAGTCAGCGAAGAAGGCTCTGGAGATCGCTGCGGCAGGCGGACATAACGCCCTGCTCATAGGCTCGCCGGGAAGCGGAAAAAGTATGCTCGCAAAGCGTATGCCTTCCATACTTCCGCCACTTACCTTCGAGGAAGCCCTCGAAACTACAAAAATCCATTCCATTTCCGGATTACTTACTCCGGAAATGCCCATAATAACCAAAAGACCGTTCCGTTCGCCTCATCATACGATCTCCTCAGCGGGACTTGCCGGCGGAGGCACTGTACCTCATCCCGGAGAGGTATCACTTGCTCATAACGGTCTCCTCTTTTTGGACGAGCTTGCGGAGTTTGACCGCAAGACCCTTGAGATACTCCGTCAGCCGCTGGAGGACAGGAAGGTGACTATCGCCCGTGCATCCGGAACTGTTACCTATCCCTGCACGATAATGCTGATAGGCGCTATGAATCCATGTCCCTGCGGATATTACGGACATCCGAAAAGAAAGTGCATATGCCCGAAAAACAAGGTCACAGGCTACCTTTCAAAGATATCAGGACCTTTGCTCGACCGCTTCGACCTGCATATAGAAGTGGCCCCGGTGGAGTTCGGTGATCTCTCTTCAAAGGCAAATGAGGAGAGCTCCGCTGAAATAAGAAAGCGTGTCACAGCGGCAAGGGCGATACAGGAGGAGCGCTTCAAAGGTACAGGTATAGCCTGCAACGCGCTTATAACTCCGGACAAGCTTCAGGAATTCTGTCCTATGGACGACGCTGCCGAAGCTCTTATGAAGAGCGTTTTTGACAGGCTCGGACTCAGCGCGAGAGCTTATGACCGCATACTCAAGGTCGCAAGGACTATCGCGGATATAAACGGCTCTGAGGTGATACAGAAAGCTCACGTTGCGGCGGCTGCACAGTACAGGAGCCTTGACCGCAAGTACTGGAACGAATAAATAGCTGAGAGTGAAGAGTTAATTATCCGCTCTGCTGCAATTTGCAAAGATAAGATATATAAAGGAACTAAGGAGATACAATGAAATCTGCATTCAAAAAACTGCCTTCGGGCAAGCACAGCATCGACGCGGGACTGATCTTTGCTGTTACGCTTTGTGCTGCGATAAGCACTCTGCTGATATATTCCATAACCTATAACAAGGTACTTGATACAGTTGGTCCGAGCTACTGGAAAACACAGGCGTTTTCCATGGTAGCAGGTATTGTCGCGGCTGTGATTATATCCTTCATAGACTACCGGAAGCTTGTAAAGCTTTGGGTAATATTCGTACCATTGGCTCTCGGTCTTACCGCTCTTACATTTACCGGACTCGGTTACAGGCGTGAGGGCGCTGACGACCAGGCATGGCTCAACCTCGGCTTTATACAGTTCCAGCCCTCGGAGGTGCTGAAGCTGGTGTTCATACTTACCTTTGCTTATCACCTTTCCCGTGACGAGGAGGAAATGAACAAACCGCTGCATATGCTGCTTATTATTATACACGGAATGATACCGCTGGGAATCGTCGGACTGCAGGGAGATTACGGAACTGCCATAGTCTTTGCGGGAATATTCGCCTTCATGATATGTTCTGCAAAGATATCCTGGAAATACCTCGTTGCTGCGCCGTTTGTCGTTGCGGCGGGAGTTATCGGTATGTGGTTCTTTGCGCTGAGCGAGTTCCATAAAAAGCGTATCCTTATTCTTTTCCACCCCGGAACAGACCCGGAGTATATCGAATATCAGCAGGATCTCGGACTTGCAGCCCTGAAATCCGGCGGAGTTTTCGGAAAAGGTCTTTTCGGCAAGCCCGACGACTATATAACCGTGCCGGAGATACACAATGACTTCATATTCACATATGCAGGACAGGTATTCGGATTTATCGGCACTCTGGGAATAATCATAGTCCTGACGTATATATGTCTTAAAATATTCGGAGACAGCCGTATCTGCCGAGACCACCTCGGAAAGTTCATATGCATGGGCGCTTTCGGACTGGTCTTCACTCACTGTATCATGAACATAGGTATGGTCCTCAAGGTGGCTCCGGTTATCGGAGTACCTTTGCCGTTCCTCAGCGCGGGAGGTACCGCTCTGCTCAGTATGTACGCTATGATAGGTCTTGTTTTGAGCACCTACAGTCACCGCGCAGTCAACTATAATGTATTCTATGATGAAGAAAATGATGATTAAAAAATGCTCCTGTCATATGTGCGTTTCTCATAAAGCGTTTTATAGTTATTAATCGGGGAGACCCCTTTTTCAAAAGGGTCTCCCTCAATAATAGTTATAAAAACTTCTGTATGAATATCACACATACCGGAGCATTTTTTATAGTTTTAATCTGCCTTTTTTGACGTTTATAGTTGACAAATCACTATATATGGAGTAAAATATAATTAACTACGAGAAGCGGAGCTCTGTATGGGAAACAGAAGGTCCGTTTTCACGGAAATATAAATACTATGGCGTAAAAAAAGCACTGTTAAATTATGAGAGGAGAGGTAAAAAATGAAAAAAACCATCTATACTGTTATGACTGCGGCTATGTTTGCAGCGGCAAATCTGTCGTCACTTCCCGCCGGCTGTGCAGAGAATGAAGGAATGAACCGCCCGAAGGTAGACCCTGTTGAGACGATCACTCTGTCAGACAGCGAATGGGATCTGGAAAAGGGATATGAAAAGGAGCAGAAGAATCCTATTACCACGACCACACTGACAAATCTTACCAACAAGACAACACAGACTCTTTACGGCGCTCCGTGGATGTTCGGTACGACTACAACGCCTACAACATCGGATCTTGACTATCTGACTGCAACGACTACTCAGACTCTTTACGGTCCGCCATGGGTATTCGGCTCCACAACGACTACTACAGTAAGCGACCCTGACGATGGTGAGAATGTTGATACCAAGATGAAGGGCGATGTGAACGGCGATGAGATCGTTGATACATTTGACGCTATAGCTCTCAGAAGAGCCATACTCTTCGGCGAATACAAGGACAAGAGGGCGAAGCTCCTCAGCGATATCAATTCCGACGGCAAGATCGATGTTTCAGACCTTGTTCTTCTCCAGAGATTCCTTCTCGGAGCTATCAAGGACTTCCGTGAGTTTGACAACAGCAGTATCAAGACCACAAAGACTACCGCAAAGCTGAAGGATGACCCGATATTCACAACTGAAACTACTACATATGATCCGAGAGGCGATGTTGTTATATCACTTTACGGTATAAAGCCTTCTATCGAGATATCAAAGGAAGCTGTAGAGCAGGCTGTGAGGGATATCGAGGACGCCGGCGCAATACTTGATGAATCAGAGCGCGAGGAAGAGGAAGACTGATATGCTCGATGTCAACATGAAACGCGCTCATCTTGAACAGATGAGAGACTATCGCAAGGCTCTTATGAAAAAACCTCAGCTGCGCAACCTGTTCCTTGAGCTTACTCTTCGCTGCAACGAGAGATGTCTTCACTGCGGAAGCAAATGCGGTGATGTTCCTTCGGACGAACTGACAGTTGAGCAGTATCGTCAGTTCCTCACACAACTGAAAGAGGATATGTCAGTAGAGGGAAAAATGCTGGACATAACCGGAGGAGAGCCGCTTCTCAGAAAGGACTTCTTCGATATCCTCGGAGCTGCAAATGAACTGGGCTTTCAGTGGGGCATGACCACAAACGGTACACTTATCGATGACAATATCGCACGTGAGCTGAAAAGAGTGGGAATGAAGACTGTTTCCATAAGTATCGACGGTCTTGAAGATACACATGACGCTTTCAGAAGAACTCCCGGCGGTTATAAAAAAGCAATGAACGGTATCGAGTGTCTGCTGCGCGAGGGCGGATTTGAGCACGTTCAGGTCACGACAGTAGTTACTCATAAGAGTATCAGCGAGCTTGACGAGCTTTTCAGAATATTCAACGAAATGGATATCGACTCATGGAGAGTCGTTAATATGGAGCCTATGGGACGCGCAAAGGACTTCCCGGAGCTTCTTCTTACGGACGACGATTACAGAACGCTTTTTGAGTTCATCAGGAACAAGCGTATAGCAGGAGAGCCAGTAGCTTACGGCTGCAGCCATTACCTCGGCATGGAGTACGAGCGCGAGGTGCGCGACTGGTATTATCTCTGCACGGCAGGTCTGTACACTGCAAGTATAAGCACTAACGGTGATATCGTTGCCTGTCTTGATATCGAACGCCGTCCGGAGTTCGTACAGGGAAATATCCTCCGGGACAGATTCAGCGATGTATGGAAGAATAAATTCCAGATATTCCGCCGTGACCTTTCTGATGACAATGCTGTCTGTCAGAAGTGCGACCAGAAGGAGTTCTGTCACGGAGACTCATATCACAGCTGGGATTTTGACAAAAACGAACCTCAGCTCTGCTTCAAGGACATACTGTTCTGATAGCACGGAGCATTGAGAAAATATTATTACAACAACAGCCATAAAGAAGTTTTTACTTCTTTATGGCTGTTTTGATTATTACCGGTTCAGGTCAGGCTCTCGGCTGTAAGACCGAGACCTTCCATTGCGGCTTCGCTGCCCATTACGCATATACCTCCGAAGCTGCGGAGCTTCTCTGCTGCTTCTGTGAGCTGGCTGGCGGTAACTCCGAGCATACGCTTTCTTTCAGCTGCCCTTTCTTCAAAGGTGATGCCTCTGAACCAGAGTCCGTCAGCCTGACGGCTCTTGTTGCCGTCTGACATCAGGGGTTCGTCCTTGGCGATGCTGCTGATGATATACTGTGTTATATCGGGCTCTCCGTCGCAGTAGCCCTTTATGAAGTCTGCTGATCCGCGGTATGTATCTATAGTAGCTGCAGGGGAGGGGTCACGGTATGAATAGAAGGTCTGCTCTCCCTTTGCGTCCATGAAAGCGCCCGTGCCGTAAGCTCCGCCCTTTACTCTTACCTCGTTCCAGAGGTATTCGAGGGAGAGGGCACGGAAGAGAACGCTGCGTACAGCCTTGTCAGCTGAATTGTCAGGGAAAGCCATTGCCGAGTAGGATACGCCTGAGGGTATTATGATACCCTGTTTTTCGGGTATATCAAGTTTGAAGCCCATTTCCTCGCTTGCCGGCTTTTCACCGGTGGGGAGAGCGTTCAGAAGGGGCTCTATCGAGACGTTGCCTGTGCTTGTTACGCTTGCGCAGAGACGCGATGTGCAGAAGATACGGCTGAGTGACTTTATGGTTTCTGTCAGCTTTTCCGGAGCCTTTACTGCTTCGTGAAGGCGCTTGTATGCCTCATAGCCCGAAACAAGCTCGGAAACGGCAGCTTCTGCCGACAGCGCTGCGCGGACGCGGCTCATTGAGTAGCTATGACCGTTTGCGATAATTGACTGCTTGAAATTCTCGTCCGACTGCATCAGGAGCTCGCGGACGGTATCATCGTTATCAAAACTTGTCTCTGTGAGTATTTCAGCTATGAGTTCAAGTGCGTCAGTAGTGTTTCTGTCAAGGAAGCGTGTGCTCACCATGAAGTATGGGGTACATCTGTCGGTAACGCCTTTGGGTGAGAATACCTTTATGGAATAGATTATCTCGCCGAGAGTACCTGTTATCCTGCGCTGTAGTTCAGCGGCTGAGCTTCTTTTTGTGGGCAGCTCTCCGTAAAGCTCTGTCGCTGCTGCAGCGGCGGACAGCTCATCTTCAGAGAGGTCAGAAAGGGAGAAATAGAGATTAAGCGCTGTTATGCCGTTATCTGAGGCAGGGTGGCGGAGTATGGTAACATTTCCGCAGCTGTCTGTCACAGTCTCAAACGGGAGCGGCTTGTCGCTTACCTCGGAAATAGCAAGATGAGGCATGGTGGCGAGCTGATCGGGAGTATCTACGGACTGCTGCCACTCGTCAAGCTTTCTGTTCTGTTCAACGATGACCGAGCGCTCCTCACAGGCAAGACGGTCGATTACCTCAGCTATGCGCTTTTCCTCGGCTTTTTTCTGTTCCTCTCCGTAGGTCCGTGAGGGGAGAAGGTACAGCTCGCCGCGGCTGTTCTCATCAAGGAGCCATTCTTTGAGGAGCTCCTCAAAATAGCCTGTGTCAGCCTTTTTGCGGAGAGAATCATATACCTCGCCGAGTTCAAGGTAGGAGAGGGGGTCACCACCGTAAAGCCATGCTGATAGGGCGGAAATATTCCTTGTGAGACCTCTCGGCTCTCCGCCTGCACGGAAGCGGAACTCATGGCGGTCTATAGCAGCTGCAAGGAGCTTACGGTCGATACCTTTCTCACAGAGCTCCGTAACAGCGGCGCGGACAGCCTCTTTCAGCCTGCTGCAGTTCTCCTCGTCGGTATTGTTTATACAGAGACAGCCGAATGGCTGGAATATGCCGTCGCTTACTTCAAGTGAAACGTCGAGGCAGAGTCCCGTATCGAGGACGGCACGTTTCAGGGGAGCGTCGTTTGAGCCTGTAAGGGCTTCGCCGAGCACGGCGGCTGCCGTTATCCTTTCGCGTTCCTGATAGCTGCCGAGTACCTTTCCGATGACATAATATGTATGCGCAGCTTCCTCCTCGTCTGCGGATATCTCATAGTACGACTTTCTGACGGAAGCTTTTATCGGTTTCTGTAAAGGTATCTCGCTCATTACCTCACGTCTGCCGAAGCGGCTGAGGTACTCTCCGTCGATAAGTCCGAGCACCGCGTCTATATTCACCGGACCGTCAAGGTATATATATGAATTTGAGGGGTGGTAGTAAGTCCTGTGACCCTCTATGAACTGCTCATAAGTAAGGCTGGTAATGGCTTCCGGAAGTCCGCCGGATTCAAAGCGGTAGCAGCTGTCGGGGTATAGCACGTTCATTATCTCTGATTCCATACGGCTGTATACAGATGACATAGCGCCCTTCATCTCGTTGAAGACTACTCCCTTGTATACCGGAGTATCAGATTCACTGCGCATTTCTATGTGCCAGCCCTCCTGATAGAAGATGTTGGGGTTGTAGTATATGGCAGGATCAAACACAGCGTCGAGGTAGACCCTTGTGAGGTTCATGAAGTCCGTATCGTTTCTGCTGGAAACCGGGAATACGGTCTTGTCGGGATAGGTCATCGCGTTGAGGAATGTATTCATGGTACCCTTCATAAGTTCAAGGAAAGGCTCCTTCACGGGGTACTTCTTTGAGCCGCCGAGGACGGAGTGCTCAAGTATGTGGAATATTCCCGTATCGTCCGAGGGCGGAGTCCTGAAAGCTATTGAGAAGAGCTTGTTCTCACCGTCGTTCTTCATCCATATCAGTCTTGCTCCTGTCTTTTCGTGGCACATCTCTATGAGCTGCGAACCACTGTCAGGGGCAGGAGCGGTGCGTACAACCTTAAAGCCGTGTATAGTATCGTTTATATTCATACAGTACCTCCTGAGTATATTCATATTATGATTATACCATTTTTACCGCATTTATGCAAGAGAAGTTTCAGACGCACAACATTATTCCGTCAACTGTGCAGCGGCGTACAGCTTGTGTATGTTTGATCTGAGCCGGGCTGTGAAAAAACAGCAACTTTTTCTCTGCGAATATTGCCATTTACCGCATGATGTGGTATAATAGAAACTGAACTCAAATCAGCTTACGAAAGGACAAAGGCAATGGATATAAAAAAGACTGTTATCTCGCTCGCAGAAGCCTGCGGAGCTTCCGGCAGCGAGAAATGCGCAGCGGAGCTTGCTTTGTCGATGCTCAGGGAATACTGTCCCGACGCAGAGATAATAAACGGAAATGTGATCGGACGCTTCGGCACTCATAAGGAGGGACTTCCTCTGCTGGTGCTTGACGCTCATATAGATCAGGTGGGATTAATCGTAACATATATCACGGACGAGGGATTTGTGAAGGTCGGAAATATAGGCGGCATAGACCGCAGGCTCCTGCCTGCGCAGCCTGTTGTGATACACGGAAAGCGTGATGTTAAGGGAGTTATCTGCTCTGTTCCTCCTCATCTCACCAACGGAGACAGCGGGGTCCTTGAAATGGAGGACGTGGCTATAGATACCGGACTGACAAAGGCAGAGCTTGAAGAGGTGATCGAAGCAGGAGACAGCATAACCTTTGATGTGACCTGCCGTGACCTTATCGGCAGCCGTATCACAGGGGGCGCTCTTGACGACCGCTGCGGAGTTGCTTCCATACTTTATGCGCTGGAACTCCTCAGGGATAAGCCCTTGGCTTACAATACTGCTGTTATATTCTCCACTCAGGAAGAAGTGGGTGAGCGCGGTGCCAAGATCGGCGCCTTTGAATTGGATCCCGATATCGCTATTGCGGTCGATGTGAGCTTTGCCTACGCTATAGGCGAGGACGAGAGCAAGTGCGGCTATCTTGGAAAGGGACCCATGATAGGCATTTCTCCCTCCCTTTCACGCGAGATAAGCGACAGCCTCATCAGCACGGCGAAGGCTGAAGATATACCATATCAGAGAGAGGTAATGAGCGGACTTACCTCCACCAATGCCGACCGTTATTCAGTGAACCGCTGCGGCGCAAAGACCTGTACGGTATCTATACCGCTGAGGAATATGCACACTCCCGTTGAAGTGATAGACCTCGAGGACGTTGAAATGACCGCGAAGCTGCTTGCAGGATTCATAAGGGAGGGTGTAAAATGAAAGAGCTGCTTAAAGAGTTGTGTCTTATGGACGGAGTTTCAGGCGACGAGAGTGCTGTGCGCGAGCTTATAATAAGCAAAATAAAGGACGTATGCGAGTACAGGACAGATAATCTCGGAAATCTGATCTGCTTCAAAAAGGGAAGGAAAACTCCCGCTAAGAAGCTCATGGTGTGCGCACACATGGACGAGGTGGGCTTTATAATAACATATATCCGTCCCGACGGTACGCTCAGCTTCGGCAATGTGGGCGGTATCGACCCCTCTGTGGTCATCGGCAGACAGGTCAGAGTGGGAAAAAGCCGTATCAGCGGAGTTGTGGGCTCTACTGCTGTACACAATCTCAGCAAGGAGCAGCGCGAAAGGGCTCCAAAGACCGACAGTCTCTACATAGATATCGGCGCTGCGGACAGGGCTGAGGCTGAGAAATACGTTTCTCCCGGAGACTGCGCTTATTTTGATTCGGAGTTTGTTGAAATAGGCAGCTGTATCAAGTCCAAGGCGATCGACGACCGTGCAGGCTGCGTTATGATGACAGAGCTAATGCATGAGGAGCTTGAATACGACACATACTTTGTTTTCAACGTGCAGGAGGAGATAGGTCTCCGCGGAGCAGCTGCTTCCGCATACTCTGTAGCCCCGGACTATGCCATAGTCCTCGAATCCACCACGGCTGCGGACATCGACGGAGCCTCCGGCGCAAAAAGGGTCTGCGAGGTCGGTAAGGGACCGGTGGTTTCCTTCATGGACAGGCATACCATGTATGACAAGGAGCTTTACCACCTTGCCTTTGATATCGCGGAGGAGCAGGGCATACCCTGTCAGACAAAGACCATGATAGCAGGTGGAAATGACGCCGGAGCAATACACATAAGCGGCGGCGGAGTGCGTACAATGGCTGTATCGCTGCCATGCAGATATCTTCATTCACCGTCGTCGGTCATAGCCTGCACCGACCTTGAAAATACATATAAACTGGTAAAATCTCTTATCGGAAGGATACATGAGATATGATAAAGCTTATCGAACATGAGCACGAGCTTGACCGCGTACTGCTCAACAAGACCCTCTCAGGCAAGAAAATGCTTGCCTATATGAGAGCCTACGGTCCGAATTATGAATTCTGCCGTTTCTACAAGATAACTGACGGTATCGGTACGGGTTTCATGTTTATCATCAATTCCACACTGATAATATGCGGCGACGGAAAGCTTGAACCCAATGACGAGATAGACCTTTTTGTAAGCATGAACCTGCCTTTCCGTATCGAGGGCGACCAGAAGATACTGGAGGGTATAACCATACCGGACCGTTATCAGGTGCTCAACCGTACTATTTTCGAGCTTATCCCAGATGATACGCCTCTTGAAGCTATCGAGGAGCACGTTGAGTTCAATCCCAGCCTTCCTGACGTATACAAGATACTCTGTGAGGGCTTCCCGAATATAGCGGATTTCTCTCTTTGGTACACGGATACCTCCCACCGCTGCCGCCACGGTATCAGCCGTGTGTTTACCTACCGCAACTCCACAACGGCTTCGGCAGTATTTGATATCGGCAGCACAGTCCTTATCGGACAGGTTGCTACAAACAAGGCTGCAAGAGGACGGGGTTACGCAAGGGAGTTCCTGAAATGGCTGGCGAAGTTCTTCAACGGACTCGGAAAAAGGGCGTATCTCCTTGCTCTCGACGTCAGAGTGAGCTTCTATCAGGAGATAGGCTTCCGTATCGCAGGACGTGAGATAGTCCTTGAACGTATCGACATCGAGAAGGAAAGCGCTGCAAAGGGACGCCTTGAGGAAAGGTGATAGCTGCCTATAGGCTATAAGTATTATATAACGTCTTGACTTTTACCGGCGGATAGGGTATAATGTTCATTGAATCTGTATTTTAGGAGATGGATATAATGAACCCTGAGGTTTACGGAAAATATGAGATAATAGACGCTCATTCCCATATATTTCCCGAAAAGATCGCCGATACTGCGACGGACAGCATAGGACATTTTTACGGTCTGCCCATGAACAACAGAGGCTTCAGCGAGAAGCTCATCGAAGCCGGCAGCAGGATAGGCGTTAAAAAGTATCTTGTGTGCTCAACAGCCACAAGTCCGAGACAGACAAGCAATATCAATATATATATCGCAGGAGAGTGCGAGAAGCACAGATGCTTCTACGGTTTCGGCACAACCCATGCGGATTCCGAGGACCTTGAAGGCGATATAGAGCAGATAATATCCCTCGGACTCCACGGTGTGAAGCTGCACCCTGATTTTCAGAAGTTCAACGCCGATTCTCCTGAGGCTTTCAGGATATACGAGCTCATGGAGGGAAGACTTCCTCTGCTCATACACTGCGGCGACGCAAGATATGATTACTCCGCGCCTGAGCGCATAAAGAGGATACACGACAATTTCCCGAAGCTGAAGATACTTGCCGCACATCTCGGCGGATATCAGCAGTGGGACGCTGCGGAAAAGATCCTTCCGGGACTTGAGAACGTCAGATTTGACGTCAGCAGCTCGCTGGCATTCCTGACTCCTGAGAGAGCCGCAGGGATAGTAAGAAAGTATGGTATCGAAAACTGCTTCTTCGGTTCTGATTTCCCAATGTGGAGCCATGAGGACGAGCTTATGCGCTTCCTGAAGCTTGGCTTCACCGAGGAAGAAAATCAGATGATACTTGCAGACAATTTCAAGGAGTTTCTTGAGATAAAATAACAGAAACGGGACACAGCTGTCCCGTTTTTCTTTGGAAAGGAATATCTTTATGGTAAAGGATATAGTAAGGGACGAAGCTGTCCTCGCAGTAAAGTCTGAGCCTGCAACGAGAGCGGATATACAGGTCGTCCGCGACCTTCTCGATACGGTAAAGGCAAACGCGGAGCGCTGTGTGGGAATGGCTGCGAATATGATAGGTGTACACAAGACCATACTTGTGGCGCTTATAGGCGATGAATATATCGCAATGATAAATCCCGTGATAGTTGACCGCTCAAAGGAGACCTACGATACCGAGGAGGGCTGCCTCTCCCTCAGCGGAGTACGTCCCGTGACCCGTCACCGTATCATAACAGTGGAGTATACGGACAGGAAGTTCAAGCGCCGCCGGGGGATATTCCGGGACTTTGAGGCGGAGATAATACAGCACGAGATAGACCATTTCAGCGGTATCATAATCTGAGACTGGAATCACGCAATATTCTGCGTTGTCATATAATACATTGAGGGAGGGGAGTCTCCCTCCCTTAATACGGCGGTTTTCCGCCATATGGAGGTATATGTATGGCGACTTTCTATAATCAGGCTACTCTGTCCTATAACGGTACAGTTGCAAGCTCAAATATAACCTCAGGCGAGATACTTGAGGTGCTTTCCGCGGAGAAGAGTGCTGTTTCGGACAGCTACTCGCAGGGAAGTGAAAACGTCTATATGATAAGTATCGTGAATTCAGGTTCTGTCTGCTACAGCGGACTCACTGTCACAGACGACCTCGGTGCCTACAGCTTCGGTGAGACAGGTACCGCTGTTCCACTGACCTACAGGGACGGCTCTCTTGCTTATTATGTAAATGGCGTTCAGCAGCCCGAACCTGCGGTGACATCGGTCTCACCTCTCACGGTGACGGGTATAAATGTACCGGCAGGCGGCAATGCTATGCTGGTATACGCAGCTTCCGCAAACAGCTTCGCCCCTATGGGAGCCGACGCTGATATAGAGAACACCGCAGTTATAAGCGGAGCCGGCTTTGAGCCTGTGACAGTATCCGAGACTATCTCCTACAGCGACGGCATCGACCTTGCTATCAGCAAGTCTCTCAGTCCTGCTGCTGTTGAGGAGAACGGTGAGGTGACCTACACCTTTATTATCCAGAATTTCGGAACAGCTCCGGCAGAGGCTGCGGATAACGTGATATTCAGCGATACCTTCACACCTGCCCTCAGCGGACTTACGGCTGAGTTCAACGGAACGACCTGGGTATCGGGAACCAACTACGCTTATGATCCCGATACTGGAGTATTCACCAGCCTTGACGGACAGGTAACTGTACCCGCGGCAAGCTTTTCACAGTCAGATACAACAGGTGAGTGGGCTGCGCAGGCAGGAGTAAGCACTCTTGTTATCAGGGGCAGACTGGCATAAAGTAAAATGGGACACGAAAGTGTCCCATTTTTTATACCGTAAAGCCCTTTGCGCGGAAATTGTCTATAAGCTCTCCCAGTATCTCTGCATTTGTAGCTGAAACAGAGTGAAGCAGCAGTATCTCTCCGCCGTGAGCTGCGTCGGTCAGCTTTTTCAGACCCTCAGCCGGATCAGGCTGACAGTCTGTTTTCCAGTCAACATAGGCGCTGCTCCAGAAAAGAGTGGTGTAGCCGCAGTCCTTTGCGATACCGAGAGCGTGCTCGGAGTATTCACCGCAGGGACAGCGGAAAAACTGCATCTGATAGCCGTAATTGTTCATTACATAGTTATGCAGGGATTGTATCTCATTCTTTGCGTCCTCATCGGACAGAGCCGGCAGACTTGCATGAGTCATGCCGTGATTTCCGAGGATATGCCCCTCGTCTATCATGCGCTTTACCAGCGCTGTCTCTGTTTTTGCGTAGGGACCTGTCAGGAAGAATATCGCATGGACGTCCTTTTCCTTCAGAGTATCCAGTATCTTTGCGGTATAGCCGTTTTCATAGCCCTGATCAAAGGTGATGATTATTCTTTTATCGTCATCCGACAGGGCGAAGGCATCAAGGTCGCCGAATCGGCTGTTGAACTGCACTGCGTCAACGGGGCGGTTCATCTCATCGACTGCCGTTCCCTGACCGTAGCCTTTCTTTGTACAGTCGGCAGCATATACTGCCGTACATGGCAAAGCAGCGGCGGTAAGCAATGCAGCGGAAGCGTTTATTTTCATAAGCATTTACCTCTGATTTCTGAGTGCGGAATAACTCCGCAATAGTATTATGAGCTGTGAAAATGAGAAAAAACATGGGTATTTTTGCATTTTTCGCAATTTTTTGCATAATTATTACTGAGGTGATATTATGGGAAATGATGAAGCGAAAGAGGAGTACGACAGCGGCAGCACGGAAGCCCTTATGGCGGAATACGACAGAAAGCGAAGAAACAAGGCAGATGATATTATAGCCACGCAGGCAGTGATATGCATACTTCTTGCGGCTCTGCTCGCGGGAGGCAGGATATTCCGTCCTGAAGTGACTGCCGGGGTGTTCGGACGGATAAAAAGTCTTGCGGCTGACACGGCAGAGGTAATGCCGAATCCCATAGATATACTGATAGATTATTTTGATAAGAATCAGGATATGCGGAACTGATGTCCGTATACATTTTTCTTTTTTTGTATTCAACGCGCTGATATTCCTGTTCCGCAGCAGCAGTCTCATACTTGCATTCTATACGGTATGCGCCCTCCACGAAGCAGGACATCTTGCGGCTCTTGCGCTGTGCGGCGGAAGGGTCAGAGCTGTTGAGATAAGCGGAGCGGGGATCCGTATCGTAACACGAAAAGGCGGCACGTTCCCGACACGCAGCAGCGTATTCGTGCTGCTTTCGGGACCTGCCGCCAATATTGCTGTTTATTCTGTTATGAAGCTCGCAGGCTGCGGCGGTATATTTCCGCTGCTGAATCTTTCCGCAGCTGTCTATAATATGCTGCCATATTACAGCCTTGACGGCGGAGCGGTCATTGCCTGCATTACAGAGGGAAGAGCCTGTGAACGCACAGCTGCTCTTGCCGTGAAAGCTATGGGGATCATGATGACAGCTCTTTCCGCAGCGGCTGTCCTGCGTTGCGGTATTACAGCCCTGCCGTTGCTCATAGCTTCAGCTGCTCTGTATACCGGGGATATCCGTAGATAGTCCTTTATTCTGCGTGAGCAGCTATACGGTATATGGTTGCGATATCCTGAGCCGAGAGATGAACGAATCCGCCGGTCTTTCCGTCACCGATGCCGAGCTTGTCCACCAGCTTCGGGATATCCTCTTCCTTTGCGCCCAGCTCCTTGAAGTTTATCGGCATACCTATGCTGCGGAGGAAGCCGCGGAAGCACTGTATGCCCTCAAGAGCTGTTTCGTCAGGATTCTCAAAATTCATCTGACAGCCCCATACCCGGACAGCCATCTGAGCGAAGCGCATTACATTATGCTTGTATACGAATTCCATCCATGCGGGCATGACTACAGCAAGTCCTGCACCGTGTGCGCAGTCATAGAGAGCTGAAAGCTCGTGCTCTATGCGGTGGCTGTTCCAGTCCTGAGCTCTTCCTACGCCGACTATGTCAGTGTGAGCGACCGTACCTGCCCACATTATATTTGCTCTTGCCTCATAATTGTCGGGCTGTACGATAACACGGGGAGTTTCCTTTATCATTGTAAGAAGTACAGCTTCACAGAGACGGTCTGTGATCTCGACCTCGTGAGTGTTTGTGAAATAGCGCTCAAAAACGTGAGCCATTATATCCGTTGCGCCGCAGGCTGTCTGATAAGCGGGAAGGGAGCAGGTAAGCTCAGGGTCAAGTATGGAAAAACGTGGACGGAGCTTGTCAGAGCCCACATCGCGCTTGAAGCTTCCGTCTTCTTTGGTGACGACCGACGCACCTGAGCCTTCGCTTCCGGCAGCCGCTATAGTTAGCACAGTACCAATGGGGAGAGCCTTCTCAACTTCCTTGCCTGTGCCGTAGAAGTCCCAGAAGTCTCCGTCATACGGCACACCGAGAGCGATAGCCTTTGATGAGTCTATACATGAGCCGCCGCCTACGGAGAGAATAAAGTCAACATTTTCATCGCGGCAGAGCTGAATTCCCTTGTAGATGAGAGTATCACGGGGATTGGGCTGTACTCCGCCAAGCTCTGTGAACTCTATTCCGCACTCGCTGAGTGAAGCCTTGACCTTTGCGATGAGTCCGGACTTGACCGCGGAGCCTGAGCCGTAGTGTATGAGCACCTTTGTGCCTCCGTACTTCTTTACCATTTCTCCTGCTTTTGATTCCGTATCCCTTCCGAATATGAACTCCGTGGGGCTGTAAAACTGAAAATTATCCATTATGTATTCCTCCCTTTATTATATTTTTATATTTTTTATTGCTTCAGCGACCTTATCGCACCAGCTGTCGAATTCTCTATCCTCAGTCTGGCACTCCTTATGGGCGAGTATGTATCTTATAGTGCTCCTTATGCCCTGGTCTGCACGTACAGTTGCGGTAAAGCCGGGAACTGCGCGTTTTATCTTTGAGTTGTCGAATATAACTGTATTTGCCTTGTCGCCGGTAAGAGTGCCCTCGAAATCGTAGGGACCTATGGCGTTGAGCAGCTCCGACGAAACATGGCAGGCGTTCAGCTCAACGCCCAGCTCGTCGGCAATTATTGAATAAATCTGGTTCCATGTGACGCTTTCATCAGAGGTTATATGGAAAGCCTGTCCGATAGCGTGGATATTTCCCACAAGTCCGGCATATGCCTTTGCGAAGTCGCTGTTGTGGGTGATAGTCCAGAGTGAGGTGCCGTCGCCGTGTATTATGACCGGCTTGCCCTCCATTATCCTTTTGACCACCTGCCAGCTGCCCTTGTCTCCGTGTACTCCGAGGGGCACCGACCTCTCGTCGTAGGTGTGGCTGGGACGTACAATAGTTACGGGAAATCCGTTTTCGCGGTACTGCTTCATAAGGTATTCCTCGCAGGCTATCTTGTCACGGGAGTACTGCCAGTGGGGATTAGCAAGGGGAGTGCTCTCGGTAATGACGCAGTCCGCAAGTGGCTTCTGATAAGCGGAAGCGGAGCTGATATAGATGTACTGCTTCGTTCTGCCGCTGAAAAGCCGGAAATCCCTTTCCACCTGTGACGGTACGAAGCCTATGAACTCTCCGACGCAGTCGAAGCTCATACCTTTGAGTTTTTCTGCGGCTTCCGGCTCGTCTGAGATATCGCACTGTATGGTACGTACATTTTCAGGCAGTTCACTGTTCCTGCCGCCGCGGTTCAGCAGCAGGACCTCATGTCCCTGCTGAGCAAGGAGCTTTGTTATTGCCATACTTATAGTGCCTGTTCCGCCGATGAGTAGTATCTTCAAGTATTTGTTCACCTCTCAGAGTAATTTTTGTATATTGCGCTGTAAAACTGTTGGATTAATTATAACACAGATTTATAAATAAAGCAATATCTGAATTCGGGAAAAATATTAAATATATTGTTTCTTATGTAAATTCTTGCACTTAAAAATAAAAAACAGCGGAATTTGTCGATCGTCCTTCCGGCAGCCGGATAATAAAACGAAAGCCCCGTGACATTGCTGCGGGGCTGAGCTTATATATCATAGTAATCAATGTTGTACTGTTCAGCGTAACGATAGGCTTTAGCCTCATTGGGAACGAGGTACTCGCCGCCGTACTTGTAGCAGGTGATAAGCGCTTCGGCAGCTTCCTTGTCTCCGCCGGCAGCAGCCTTACTGAAAAGATTTGCGGCAAGGGAAAAGTTCTTGTATGTGCCTGTGCCGTTGGTGTAGCAGTAGCCCAGTTCCTTCTGAGCAGCAGTATGGTGCTTGTCTGCGGCAAGTTCAAGCATTTTTTTTCCGGTCACCGGATCCTCAGCCGTACCAACACCGTTGATAAGGCACCAGCCGTAGGAGTACTGACCGTCGGGGTCGTCCTGTTCGGCGGCTCTTTGGTACCATTTTACGGCAGCTGCGGGATCTTTTGGTACTCCGTAGCCGTTAAAAAGACACTCGCCGTAATTGTACTGCGCCTTGGCGTGACCCTGTTCAGCTGCCTGTTTATAATACTTTGCGGCTGTGCTCTGATCCTTTGAAGTTCCATCGCCGCGCATACAGCACCCGGCAAGATTGTTGAGAGCGTCGAGATCGCCTTTGTCAGCGGCTTCCCTGAACATTATGACTGCTGATGTTTTATCCTGCGGTACACCGATGCCCGAAAGATAGCAGCAGGCAACATTGAACTGTGCGTCGGTATTTCCCTGACTTGCGGCTGTTTTCAGCCAGTAAAGAGCCTTTTCGCTGTCCTGTTCAATGCCGACGCCTCTGAGGTACATATTTCCCAGCTTGAACTGTGCTTCTGAATCGCCTGACAAAGCGGATTTCAGGAGACCGTCAGAGGTATTGGCTTCAATATGTATACCGTATCTCTGAGAGTAATACAAAGCCTTTGTCCTGTCAGGAGAGAGACCCGCGCCGCCAATGGTAAAGCAGCGTATAAGAGCCTTCTGCGAATCGTAGTCGCCCTGTTCTGCCGCCTGTTCGTAGCGCTTTGCAGCCAGTGCGACATTGCGTTCCGTACCTTGACCGAGGTAATAGCAGTCGGCAAGCTTTTTCTGTGAACTGCAGTCGCCGCGGTCAGAGGACAGGATATACCATTTTACGGCTTTTGCATAGTCCTGCTTGACTCCTCTTCCGTAGAAAAAGCGTTCACCGAGGTTGAAGCTTGCGTCGTTGTCGCCGTTCTGAGCGCGTCTGAAAAGATCTTCGATAAGTGAGGCAGAGGAACCGCCTGTAAATACCTCATCACTGCCGGGAGACGGAGCGGAGATATTGTTCCTGAGCTGCCAGCCAAGAGCGGAAGCGATACTGAACGCTACGAGATCGGCTTTTTCGGCGTTCAGGTATTCGCTAAGCTCCGAGGAAGCACGCTGTACTATGTCATCGGCAAGCTTTGTGCCTGAGATGACTGCTTCGTTCTCACGTATGAAAATATCTCCGATATCCTCGCTGAGTGCAACGAAGAAGGCTTTGTTCTCCTTTGAAAGACGGGGAGCAAAGTCCGAAAAAGCCGAGCAGAATTTCTTGTGGTCTGAGAGTATATCTATGCCGAAACGGTCAATGACCTCTTTTGCGGCTTTGGAAGTTTCAGTTAGCAGATTGTTGTCCATAATGGAGAGCCTCCGTGTGGTATTTATTGAAGGAAAGAGTTCAGCAGCTGACAGCGGCAGGTTGATTTATTACCTGCAGCCTTTCATTCAGGTCGGTGAGCAGCAGCCGTTCAAGGTCACGCTCGGTTGCGAGACCGGAATCGGAATTAAGGGCGCGGAAGCCCTCGTTCACCATTTTCTGAGCGCCGGGAAAGTCCTGTTTTATATTGAAAAGGTAGTAGGCGAGAACGCGCTTTGCATTGGCGTCCTTATCCTTGTTTATCACATTTCCGAGCCTTTCGAGCAGCATTTCGGTGATCTGCGGATTGGGCTCGACCTCGGAGAAGAAGTATATCAGCCAGTAGTAGCTGCCTGTTTCCTGAACGAAGTATCCGCGGTCCAGAAGGATATTCATCGCCTTGTGAGAGGGATCGCGCATACCGTTGTAATTTTTCAGGGCGGCAAGGTACCCCATATACAGCTGATAGTAAAGCAGCTGCTCAGTCTTTGTGGAGTCCTTGAAGCCGAGTTCTTCCATCGGTTTCATATTTAGGGAAGCGTAGCTCTCTCCCTGCCTGAGCCTGTTCAGTATGGAATCTATGCAGCCGCTCAGCTGTTTCATAAGGACGAGTTCCGAATACAGGTATATAGCAAATGAAAATAGTGCATGGAACAGCATTCCTGCCGTAAATGAGAACAGGAGCAGCTCCGGAAGTGTGTACCGTTCCGGCTTGGTGAGCAGTCCGCGGAATGCGAAGCAGAGCGCGGCAGCTGCGGCAAATTTAGCGATGATACTTACGAATTGCAGTATATCGCCTTTTTTGTTGCTGAAGCTCTCCACCGACTTACGGTTGTCGAAACGCACATCGTACTGTATTAAAGGACTGAACTTATGAAAGGTCACGATCCACTTGTTATCGGAAACAGCGAATTCCAGACCGAAAAAAGATATAGTGGTTACCCTCATGCCAAAGACGGGAGCAAAAATAAGATTTGAAACAAGACCGACTATTTCTGCGGCTATAAGTGCGAGAAGGAGAAAACCAATGATAAATATACCTGTTTTTTCCAATACAGACATAATACCTCTCCTTTGCTTTCAGAAGAAAAGGGCAGAATCCCGCCCTTTATCTGTAAATATCCATATATGTGATCAGCTCGCATTTCATCACGGTCGTATAAGAAAGATACCATCTTCCGTTCAGCTCGACGAAGCCGCAGCCGTTTCCGATGAAATCGTGTTCCTCATTGCCGTCTCTGTAATAAACGATGCCGCAGTCTGAAGCGTTCGAGAAGTTTGTTCCGAGTTGTTTGTTGAAATCTTTCAGAGCGTTTTCATCTGTAGGTTTGAGGAGTTGTTCATCGAGTGTCGTGGTCCACTTTTCGGGAGGAACGTCAGACTTTTCAGCCATAATGGAATGTACTTTTTTAATAGAGTCATTGATAGCGCTTGTTACCTTTGAGCGCTTGAAGAGTACCTGCGCGTTCTTGCCGTCAAGGAGTTCTGATCTTGAAGTGTCGAGATATGCGTGATAGCCTGCTATCTCGTCTGCGCAGAACATATCGTATACGGCGTCAGGATTGCCGTGAAGATATGCGTCGTAATAAGCTCTTGCGGCGTCAATGCAGGTCGCAAAGCCTTTCTGCGGAGCCTCTGTCTTAGGCTCGGTGGTGACTGCGGTAGCAGCAGTCTCCGTAGTCGCCGCGGCAGTTTCCGTGACAGTGGAAGAAGTCTCCGCCGGTGTTTCAGTGCCTGATGCTGTAACAGTTACCGAAGTAACTGTTGTGCCTTCTGCTTCAGTAGAGGCAGCAGTCAAAGCTTCTGTGGCAGCTGATTCGTTCTTTGTGATATTGCTTTTTTTATTATCCGTGCTGTTGCAGCTCCATGCTGAAGACAGCAGCAGAAATGCTGTGATAATAGCAGTGATGCGGGAAAAGAGCTTCATATAATTCTCCTTGTGCTGATTGATACAATAGTATTATAGCTCTAAAACCCGTTTTCGTCAATAGTCTGATCAAAAACAGCAGAAACCGCCGTGCATCAGTAGTCTTTTTTCTTGCCGCAGTTTTTGCATACCTTGGTGATGAGCTTGAAATCGCCGCCGCAGTACGGACATTTTCCGGCAGTCTTGCGGCTCGCGATAACTGTTTCGTAGTAAGCCGGGAAGTTTGAAGCGTTGTCTGAGAGATTTGGCCAAGTTATGGTCAGAAGGTTAGGGCAGTTATTGAAGCCGCCGCTTATCTTCTTGACGGAAGCAGGTATGCGTATGCTCTCAAGGTTCTCACAGCCGCTGAAATCGCCCAGCGAGGTAGTTCCGGCAGGTATTTCTATGGCTCTCAGCCCCGTACAGCCGCTGAAGCCGTCAACGCTGAGCACTCCTGCAGGGATCTCTACGCTTCTGAGAGAGACGCAGTTCTGGAAAGCAGATGTACCGATGGTCCTGACAGTTCTCGGTATACCGATCGCCGACAGGGCTGAGCAGTTTGCGAAGGTACATTCCTGAATATGCGAAACGCCCTCCGGGATATTCAGACTTTCAAGCATTTCGCAGCCTGAGAAAGCGTATTTTCCTATCTGCGAGACGTACTGTGGTATCTCGATGTCAGACAGCTTTTTGCAGCCTGAGAAAGCAAATGCGCCTATCTCGCCTATCGGTTCGGGGAGCTCAACTGATGTGAGCTCTGTGCAGTCTGCAAACAGAGCATCGGATATACTGCGGATATGCGGAGGAAGCACGACGCTTTTCAGAGCGCTGCAGCCGCGGAAAGCCCATATATCAATTGATACGATGCTGTCCGGGAAGCTCACTTCTTCAAGGGACGTACAGCCACGGAAAGCGTAGCCGCCTATTTCCTCCAGCTTGTCATGGAAGGTGATATGCTTCAGAGTGGTGTTGTTCTCGAAAACGTGGTTGGCGATCTTTCGCACCTCTCCCGGTATAGTTACATTTTCGGCGCTGCCCTTGTAGGCGGTGAGTACGCCGTCCTGAACCTCAAAGTCACTGCTTTGCTTTTTGACAGCCTTTACCTTCCTTGCAATTTCCTTATGCTGCGACTTGTATTTGTTTACAGCCTTGCTGACTATAAAAGGAGTACTGCAGTGAGGACATACCCAGGCGTCCTTGGTTTTATCGACTTCGACTGTTTTGCCGCAATTAGTGCATATAGCGTTTGTCTGTACCATAATTATCCCCCTATTATTGCCATATTTTATATAATAATTGTACCACTTGCAGGGGCGATTGTCAATAAAATCAGAGCAAAACTCACAAAATACACAGAAGACTTTGCTGCTATTTGTACCATGTGCATACAGAAAAGGAGCTGCGCGAAGCAGCTCCTGTAAAATATTTTTATTAAAGCATTGAAGCTCTCAGTTCTTCGCCGCTGAGCCTTGAAAGGTAAGCGGGAGCGATGTCGAAAGCTGTCTTGCAGCCTGTAGCGCCCTCTGCCTTGAGTCTTGCAAGAGCTCTTGCGTAGCAGATGAGTACGCTTGCGGTAAATTCAGGATTTGACTCAAGCTTGAGTGAATACTCTATCATCTGATGAGTTTTTTCGCCGTCACCTGTAACGCCGCTTCTCATTACGAAACCGCCGTGGGGCATCTTGTTGTGCTTTGCGTTGAATTCCTCTTCGCTGATAAAGTTTACTGTTGTATCGTACTGGTCAAAGTAGTTCTTCATTGTCTTGATGTCGTTCTCGATCTTAGCGAGATCAGCGCCTTCCTCCGGAACTACCCAGCACTCTCTGAGGTGCTTCTGACGGGTGCTCAGCTCAGGCTGGCTTCCGCTGCGGACAGCCTCCATAGCTGACTCTATCGGAACAGTGTACTGGATCCCCTTCTTAACGCCCTCAACGCGGCGGATAGCGTCGGAGTGTCCCTGACTTACGCCCTTGCCCCAGAAAGTGTAGCTCTTGCCGTTAGGGAGTATGGACTCAGCGTAAAGTCTGTTGAGTGAGAAGAGACCCGGATCCCAGCCGACAGAGATCAATGCGAGGTGACCGCTCTCTTTTGCTGCCTTATCAACATTAGCGAAATGCTCTGGGATCCTTGCGTGTGTATCAAAGCTGTCGATGACGTTGAAGAGCTTAGCCATTTCCGGAGTCTGCTTGGGAAGATCTGTAGCACTTCCTCCGCAGATTATCATAACGTCTATGTCCTTTGCCATTTTTTCGGCGTCGTCTATCTTGTAAACAGCGGCTCCTGCTGTGAGGGGCTTGACTGTTGAAGGATCGCGGCGTGTAAAGATGCCTGCGAGTTCCATATCATCGTTCTGACGAATAGCAAGCTCAACGCCTCTGCCGAGGTTGCCGTAGCCTGCGATACCTATTCTTACTTTTTCCATTTGGAAATTACCTCCTTATAATTACTGTGCTCGCCATTGAACACAGTTTATAAACATTATAGCACCTTTTTTTAGAGTTGTAAAGCTTTAAATCATAATTTTGCGCAGCAAAATTATGATTTAGTTTAGAGTTGAGAATTGAGAGTTGACAGTTGTGGTGTATCGCCTGCGGCGATATAATTAAATATATGAGCGCAGCGAACTCATTAACTCTTAACTCTCCACTCTCAATTCTCAACTCAATCAAAATTTAGCAAAGCTAAATTATGATTTACGTTTTTTCTTTGCTTTGTGTTTGAGCAGGACAAGTCCCGTAAGAGCGGCAGCCTTTGCGGCAGTCTTTACTACGTTCTTTGGAACTATCTTAGTGCGGATATCCTGCGGAACTTCCTCTGATACCGCAAGATTGCCCTTGCCGGCGGCTTTTACCGAACCGCCCTCGATATGTATGCCGTGGAAATCTTTCTTGAATTCCATACTTAATCCTCCCTTACAGGCTCGGCGATTAGGAACTTTATCTTCTTTCCCTCATCCGAGAACATCTTCTCGTGTTCGGTGACAAAATTTTCATAAGGACTTTCTGCGTGCAGATCGTAGGTCTTGTACTTTATCCTGAAGCCTGCCTCAGCGAAGTACTCGAATGACTCCTCGAAAAGCTCGTCGTCATCGGTCTTGAACCACAGTTCGCCGCGGAGGAACTTTTTATAGTTCACAAGCTGACGTGTATGTGTGAGGCGGCGTTTCTTGTGCTTGGCTTTGGGCCACGGATTGCAGAAGTTTATGTATATACGGTCTGCGCGGTCGTTTTCGTCCCATGCCAGTTCGAGCCGCTCTATGTTCTGTATCGCTATGCGGACGTTATCGGGAGAAGCTCCCTTTTCAGCATAGGCGGCTTCAAGCTTGCGCTTTGCGAGGACCAGCATCTCGTTCTTGATGTCCATAGCTATGAAGTTTACCTCCGGATGAGCAGGAGCTGCCTGTGATATGAAGCCGCCCTTTCCGCAGCCCAGTTCAACGTACAGCGGCTTTTCGGGCTCGGAGAAGAGCTCTCTCCAGTGACCTATCTGCTTCTGCGGTTCATGTATATAGAACGGACAAGCCTCAAGCTCAGGCTTTGCCCAGGGTTTATGTCGTATCCTCATAAATTACCTCCGTGATCGTACTGATAACAATTAATTATACCACATTTTTCTGTAAATTCCAATAGTCTGCGAAAATTTTTCGTATACCGAAATGCCCTACAATCAGCGGCAGCTTTAAGAGCGGCTTTTTGTAAATAAATAATAATATTACTGAAATCACTGGACAAGAGAAACATAATGTGATATAATATTTCTGTTGATTGAAACTACCCTTTAATTCGATCCCGTGAGGTCGGCAAGGCGAGTTAACGATACTGTAATTATAACAACATAGCTATAACTATAAGTATGCTCCCTGCCGCACGGGGGGCATTTTTTGTTGCTGAAAGGAGAACAGTGTATGGAGTCAAAGCGCATTATCATGGACGATAAGGCTGTTCAGCGTGCTATCGCCCGTATCTCCTATGAGATAATCGAGCGGAACAAGGGCACCGAGGATCTGTGCATAGTCGGTATCCTGTCAAGAGGTGTGCCGATAGGCAGGCGTATCTCCGAAAAGCTTTCCGAACTCGAAAAAAACAGGGTGCCTTTCGGTTCACTTGATATCACACCATACCGCGACGACAGCAAATCGGCAGGCGAAGACGAAAAGACAGATATTCCTTTCGATATAACCGACAAGAACGTGGTCATAGTGGACGACGTTATCTTTACGGGAAGAAGCTCACGCGCAGCACTTGACGCCCTTATAAAGCGTGGCAGACCGCGCTCCATACAGCTTGCTGTGCTTATCGACCGCGGACACAGGGAGCTCCCAATCCGTCCGGATTATGTGGGAAAGAATCTTCCCACTTCTCACAGCGAGGTGGTGAGGGTATCCGTTGAGGAGATCGACGGCAGCGACGGAGTGACCATATATTGAAGCAATTGTCACAGAATACGAAACGGAGGTATATATGTCATCTATCCTTATAAGGAATATCCGTGCAGTTGACAACGTAACGGATACAACAGCAGACGTACTGATAAAGGACGGGATCATCGCAAAGATAAACAGCGGCATAACTGATGGAGCGGAACAGGTCATTGACGGAACAGGACTTGTACTTATGCCTTCGCTGTTCGATATGCACGTGCATTTACGCGATCCCGGCTTCACTCATAAGGAGGACGTGCTCACCGGTTGTGCCGCGGCACTGGCAGGAGGAGTTACGGGAGTCCTTGCGATGCCGAACACCAAGCCGCCCTGCGACAATCCGGAGACTATAAGCTATATCATTGACAAGGCGAAGGGAACGGGAGTTGACGTATATCCCGTAGGCTGCATAACAGGCGGCATGAGCGGAAACGGTCTCTGCGACTACGAGGCGCTGAAAGCGGCAGGCTGTATATGTATTTCTGATGACGGCAGACCTGTGGAGAATGCGGAAAATATGCGCAGGGCTCTGGAGCTTTCAAAGGAGAACGGACTGCTCGTCGCTTCTCACTGCGAGGATCTGAATATAATAAACGGCGGCATAATGAATAAGGGCGAGACCTCTGAAAAGCTCGGCGTCAAAGGCATGGACAGAGCCTCCGAGGACTACATAACCGCTCGTGAGATGATACTTGCTTCATCAGTGGGGGCAAGGATACATATATGCCATGTTTCCACAGAGGGCAGCGCCGCTATGATACGCTTTGCAAAGTCGAGAGGAGTTAAGGTCACCTGCGAGACGGCGCCCCACTACTTCATGCTCACGGATAAGCTCCTTGAAAAGCGTGACGCTGACTACAGAATGAATCCGCCTCTGAGGGCGCCTGAGGACGTGAAAGCAATCATAGAAGCCATAAAGGACGGCACCATAGACTGCATAATCACAGACCACGCTCCCCATGCCGCAGAGGAAAAGGCTGATTTTGAAAAGGCTCCCAACGGCGTTGTGGGACTTGAAACATCTCTTGCTGCCACCCTCACAGCACTGTATCATACAGGAGAGATAAGCCTTAACAGGGTAGTGGAGCTTATGTGTATAAATCCCCGTAAGATACTGGGACTTGATATACCGTGTATCAGAGAGGGAAGCACAGCCGACCTCGTCATAGCCGACATAAACAGAAAGTGGACAGTAGAACCTGAAAAGCTGCATTCAAAGTCGAAGAATACAGTATTCAAGGGCATGGAGCTGACAGGAAAACCTCTCGTTACCATATCCAATGGCGAGATAAGATACAATGTATTATAATACAAGGAGGAAAAGAAATGTCATTTGACAGACTTATCGAAAAGATAATCGAACTCAAAAATCCTACGGTGGTGGGACTTGACCCCAAGCTGGAATACGTTCCCGATTTTATACAGCGCCGTTACCTTGACAGCGACGGCTGGACGCTGAAGGCAGCCGCAAAGGCTATATTCGACTTCAATCAGGCGATAATCGACGAGATACACGACCTTGTACCCGCTATAAAACCGCAGGCTGCATACTATGAGATGTACGGCCATTACGGCATAAGGACACTTGAAAAGACTATCCGTTACGCTAAGCTGAACGGTATGTTCGTTATCACTGACGGTAAGCGCAACGACATCGGCGCGACTATGGAAGCCTACACAAAGGCTCACCTCGGTACAGTTACTATAGGCGACAGCGAGATAGAGCCCTTCGGCGCAGACGCCCTCACAGTCAACGGCTACCTCGGTACTGACGGTATCGCACCTCTCCTTAAAGTATGCCGTGAGCGCGACAAGGGCATATACGTGCTGGTAAAGACCTCCAATCCCTCCTCCGGAGAGCTTCAGGACATGAAGCTGGCTGACGGTCGTACAATATATGAGTGCATGGGCGATATGTGCGAGAGGTGGGGCGAGGATACCCGCGGAAAGTATGGCTATTCCGCTGTAGGCGCAGTTGTAGGCGCTACATACCCCGAAATGCTTACAGAGCTGAGACAGAGACTTCCACATACAATGTTCCTTGTACCCGGCTACGGCGCACAGGGCGGCGGTGCGGAAGGTCTGAAGGGCGGCTTCGACGAGAACGGTCTGGGAGCTATAGTCAACTCATCACGTGCAGTAATGTGTGCATACAAGAAGGAAGGCTGCGACGAGCGCGACTTCGCAAAGGCAGCAAGAAGAGAAGTTATCCGCATGAGAGACGATATCTGCCAGTACATCAATTTGAAATAAGAACTAAGATCTAAGAACTTGGAGCTAAGAAAGGTGAGAAATGGAAAACTATCGTAACCTTATTGTATGGCAGAAGTCGATGCAGCTTGTTAAAGAGATATACAAGCTTTTACGTCTTATGCCCAATTATGAGCAATATGCTTTGTCTGATCAGATGAGACGTGCTGCTGTATCGATCCCTTCAAATATAGCTGAGGGAGCAGGAAGAGGTTCAAAGAAAGATTTTGCTCATTTTCTTTCTATTGCCCGTGGTTCAAAGTATGAACTGGAAACTCAGTTGTTCATTTGTATTGAATTGGATTATCTTTCAGAAGAACAATGCAGAGAAGCATTAAGCATTGTAAATGAAGTCGGGATTATTCTTAACGGCTTCATAAAGAAATTAAGCATTCAATGACTAAGAACTTAGCTCTTAGATCTAAGTTCTTAGTTCTAAAAACGCTCTCTCCACAATGGCGTGGAACAGAGTGCATAACATCAGCAATTCGACCTCTATAAAACGCAAGGAGGAAAATAAAATGTCATTATTCAACATGGGTGAAAAGGCTTATCTTATGCTTGCCGACGGACAGGTGTTCGAGGGCAGGAGCTTCGGCGCGAAGGGCACTGTCATAGGCGAAGTCGTATTTACCACAGGAGTCACAGGCTATCAGGAAACTCTCACAGACCCAAGCTACTACGGACAGATAGTCACACAGACATTTCCGCTTATTGGAAACTACGGTGTGAACTCGGAGGACAACGAGTCAGCAAAGTCCTATGTGACCGGCTATATAGTCAGGGAGTGGTGCAACGCGCCCTCAAACTTCCGCAGCGAGGGCAATATTAACGATTTCCTGAAAGAGCATAACATTGTCGGTATCAATAATATCGACACCCGCCGCCTTACACGTATTATCCGTGAAGTTGGTGTCATGAACGGCGTTATCACTACCGAGGACGTTTACGCAAAGAAGAACGAGCTCCTTGAAAAGATAAGGGCTTTCACGGTAAAGGACGCTGTAAAGAGTGTTACCAACAGCGAAACTCTTACCTATGAGCCTGAGGAAAAGAAGCTCCGCGTGGCTCTCTTCGATTTCGGCTACAAGCGCAATATCAGACAGGAGCTTTTAAAGCGCGGCTGCGAGGTCGTGGTAGTTCCTGCATATACCACCGCGGCTGAGATAAGAAAGCTTGCTCCTGACGGTATCATGTTCTCAAACGGCCCCGGAGACCCTGCCGAAAATGTTGAGATAATCGAGAATATAAAGGAGATACAGAAGCTTGGCATACCTATATTCGGTATTTGCCTCGGACATCAGCTCATGGCTCTTGCCAACGGCGGAAAGACCGAAAAGCTGAAATACGGTCACAGAGGAGCCAATCAGCCTGTTATAGACTTAGAGAGCGGTCTCACCTACGTTACCAGCCAGAACCACGGCTATGCGGTAGTAGGGGACAGCATAGACCCCTCCGTGGGAAGAGTATCCCACATAAATGCAAACGACAAGACCTGCGAGGGCATACACTATACCTCAGTCAACGCAAGGACGGTCCAGTTCCACCCGGAAGCACACGGTGGACCGCTGGATACAGCTTACTTGTTTGACGACTTTGTAAATACAATGCTTAAATGAATTAGGAATTCGGAATGCGGAATCAATGTGTTCGCTTACGCTCACATTTTTTTAATCAGTCGGCAGAGCCGACACCATAATTCCTAATTACGAATTCCGAATTAAACATCTTGATTGTTGATTAAAAACGGAGGTTATAGAAATGCCACTCAGAAGTGATATAAAAAAGGTACTTGTTATCGGCTCTGGTCCTATCGTTATCGGACAGGCTGCCGAATTTGATTACGCAGGCACACAGGCCTGCCGCGCACTGAAACAGGAGGGACTTGAAGTAGTCCTCGTGAACTCAAATCCTGCTACCATAATGACTGATAAGGCTATGGCTGACAAGGTCTACATAGAGCCTCTTACACTTGACGTTATAAAGCGTATAATCGAAATGGAGAAGCCGGACAGTCTTCTCTCCACTCTCGGCGGACAGACCGGCCTTACTCTGTCCATGCAGCTTGCGGAGGAGGGCTTCCTCGAAAGCCACAACGTAAAGCTTCTCGGCGCAGACCCTGAGACTATCCACAAGGCTGAGGACAGACAGGCTTTCAAGGACACTATGGAAAAGATAGGTGAGCCTGTTATCCCCTCAAAGGTGGTAGAAACTGTTGAGGACGCCGTTGACTTCGCACAGGTGATACACTATCCCGTTATCGTCCGTCCCGCATTCACACTCGGAGGTACAGGCGGCGGTATCGCACAGAACGAGGAGGAGCTCCGCGACATTGCGACCAACGGTCTCCGTCTTTCGCCTATCACACAGATACTTGTGGAGAAGTGCATAAGCGGCTGGAAGGAGATAGAATTTGAGGTTATCCGTGACGCAAAGGGAAACGTCATCACCGTATGCTCAATGGAGAACTTCGACCCTGTAGGCGTTCACACAGGCGACAGTATCGTTATCGCTCCTGCTGTCACACTTACGGACAGGGAGTATCAGATGCTCCGTACAGCTGCTATAAATATCATCAAGGAGCTTAAAGTCGAGGGCGGCTGCAACTGTCAGTTCGCACTTCATCCCACAAGCTTCAGATATGCCGTTATAGAGGTAAACCCCAGAGTTTCACGTTCCTCTGCGCTGGCTTCAAAGGCTACTGGCTATCCTATCGCAAAGACGGCTGCAAAGATAGCTATCGGCTACACCCTCGACGAGATAATCAATCAGGTAACGGGCAAGACCTACGCCTGCTTTGAGCCCGCACTGGACTATGTAGTAATCAAGTTCCCTAAGTGGGCATTTGATAAGTTCGTTTACGCAAAGCGTACCCTCGGTACTCAGATGAAGGCTACAGGCGAGGTAATGGCTATAGGCACCAGCTTCGAGCAGGCAATGATGAAGGCTGTCCGCTCCATAGAGCTGGGCATGGACACCATGAACCTGAAAAAGCTCGCAAAGCTCTCAACAGAAGAGATACGCGAGAAGCTCCACGTCATCGACGACGAGCGTTCCTTCTGCGTATTTGAAGCTCTTAAACGCGGTATCACTCCGGAGGAGATACACGAGATAACAATGATAGACAACTGGTTCCTGTACAAGCTCCTGAACCTTGTGGAGCTTGAAAAGTGGCTCGCAGAGGGAGAACTCACAGAGGAAAAGTACGACATCGCAAAGCAGTACGGCTATCTTGACAGCACTATCGAGCGTATTTCCGGACAGAAGTGCCCCAAGCACAAGAGTGCCGTATACAAAATGGTCGATACCTGCGCAGGCGAGTTCAAGGCTGAGACCCCTTACTTCTACTCCACATTTGACGAGGAGAACGAGGCAAAGCAGTTCATCGAGCGCACAGACAAGGGCAGGAAGAAGGTCATCGTATTCGGCTCAGGTCCTATCCGTATCGGACAGGGTATCGAGTTCGACTACTGCTCCGTACACTGCGTATGGACGCTGAAAGAGCTTGGCTATGAGGCTGTAATATGCAACAACAATCCGGAGACCGTATCCACTGACTTCGACACAGGCGACCGTCTGTACTTCGACCCTCTCACAAAAGAAGACGTTCAGTCCATTATTGAGACCGAGCAGCCCTACGGCGTTGTGGTACAGTTCGGCGGACAGACCGCTATCAAGCTGACGCGCTACCTCTCGGATATGGGCGTTCGCATTCTCGGTACTTCTGCTGACATGATAGACGCGGCAGAGGACAGGGAGCGCTTCGACGAAGTTCTTGAAAAGTGCGGCATACCGAGACCTGCGGGACATACGGTAATGAACATCGAGGAGGCTCTTGCAGCGGCAAACGACCTTGGCTATCCCGTGCTGCTCCGTCCTTCATACGTTCTCGGCGGACAGAACATGATAATCGCTCACTCCGACGCGGACGTAAAGGAGTATATGGGCATAATCATGAGCCATAACATAGAGAACCCCGTTCTTATCGACAAATACATGATGGGAACTGAGGTGGAGGTCGACGCTATCTGCGACGGCGAGGACTACCTTATCCCCGGTATCATGGAGCATATCGAGCGTGCAGGCGTTCACTCAGGCGACTCTATCTCTATCTACCCTGCACAGCACCTTTCAGACCGTATCAAGCGCATAATCGTTGAGTATACGAGACTGCTGGCAAAGGAGCTCAACGTTATCGGACTTGTGAATATACAGTATGTGGTATATAACCACGAGGTATACGTTATCGAGGTAAATCCACGTTCTTCAAGAACCGTTCCATATATCAGCAAGGTCACGGGAATACCTATGGTGGATATCGCCACAAAGATAATGTTCGGCGCAAAGCTTAAAGATATGGGCTATGAAAGCGGACTTTATCCCGCAGGCGACTACGTTGCGGTAAAGGTACCAGTATTCTCCTTTGAGAAGCTCACAGACGTTGACACAATGCTGGGACCTGAGATGAAGTCCACCGGCGAGTGTCTCGGTATCGGCAGGAACCTTGAGGACGCGCTTCTGAAGGGACTTATCGCCGCAGGCTTCGATCTCAAGCGCGAGGGCGGAGTTCTTATCTCGGTGCGTGACAGCGACAAGAGGGAGATACTTCCCATTGCGGACAAGTTCGAGCGCATGGGCTTCGAGCTCTATGCCACATCGGGTACTCAGAGCGTTCTCCACAGGAACATGATAGCGGCAAATCTTGTCCGCAAGATATCTGACGGTACGCCAAATGTGGAAACTCTTCTTGACAGCGGCAAGATACACTATGTAATATCCACTTCCGCAAAGGGCAGACTTCCAGAGCGCGACAGCGTTAAGATGAGAAGAAAGTCCATAGAGCGTTCTATTTGCAGCCTGACTGCTGTAGATACGGCAAAATCGCTGGTAAAAGTCCTCGAATCGGGCAGAACTATCAACGACGTTGAGCTTGTGGATATCACCAAGATATAAATTTGTAGGGGCTGGCGTCCTCGACAGCCCGCGATTACCGATAAAATATACATGACATACGCGGTAGGGGCGGATATTATCCGCCCGCAAGCCGTTAGCTTGCAGGGGCGCGCATTGCGCGTCCGTGACATACACGTTTTGCAGGGGCGGCGGAACGCCGCCCCTACACATAACAATTTATATTAACGGGGCGATGTGGACATCGCCCCCTACTATTCATTATTAACGAGGGACGTCGAGGACGTCGTCCCCTACATCATTAACTCTCAACTCTTAACTTTCAACTCTCAACTTCCAAAGGGGGAACTATGGATCACTTCAAGCTATGTTCAAACTACGTTCCTGCCGGCGATCAGCCCCAGGCTATAGACAAACTTGTAGACGGCATAAATTCGGGCAAAAAGGAGCAGATACTCCTTGGTGTCACGGGCTCGGGCAAGACCTTCACCATGGCAAACGTCATCGCCCGTGTCAACAAGCCCACACTGGTACTTGCCCACAATAAGATACTTGCGGCTCAGCTTTGCTCGGAATTCCGCGAATTCTTCCCCGAAAATGCGGTGGAGTACTTCGTATCCTATTATGACTACTATCAGCCCGAGGCTTATGTTCCCAGCACTGACAGCTACATCGAAAAGGACTCCTCCATAAATGACGAGATAGACAAGCTGCGCCACTCTGCAACTACTGCTCTTGCGGAGCGCCGCGACGTTATCATTGTTGCCAGTGTGTCCTGCATATACTCCCTCGGAAGTCCGGAGGAGTACCGCTCCATGTGCGTTTCTATACGTCAGGGCGCTGAAAAGCCGAGAGACCAGCTTATCTCGGAGCTGGTGAAGATACGCTATGAGCGTAACGACATAGCCTTTGAGCGTAACAGGTTCAGGGTACGTGGTGACGTTGTGGAGATATTCCCGGCAATGTCCACTGATACTGCTGTCCGCGTAGAGTATTTCGGCGACGAGATAGACCGTATCTCTGAGGTCAACGTAGTTACTGGAGAGGTAAAGGCAGTAGTCTCTCATGCGGTGATATTTCCTGCCTCTCACTATGTTGTGGGCGATGACAAGCTTGAATCGGCGATCACTGAGATAGACAGGGAGCTTGCGGAGCGTATAGACTATTTCCAGAAGAACAACAAGCTCATAGAGGCACAGCGTATAGAGCAGCGCACTCACTACGACATGGAGATGCTGAAGGAAGTGGGCTATTGCAGCGGCGTCGAGAACTATTCCCGTATACTTGCAGGTCGTCCGGCAGGAAGCACTCCTCTTACACTTATGGACCATTTCCCCGGTGACTTCCTGCTCATAGTGGACGAGAGCCATGTGACACTGCCTCAGGTAAGAGCTATGTACGCAGGTGACCGCGCAAGAAAGACCACACTTGTTGAATACGGCTTCCGTCTGCCCAGCGCTATGGACAACAGACCGCTGAACTTCGACGAGTTCAACGCACATATCAATCAGGCTATATACGTAAGCGCTACTCCCGGACAGATAGAGCGCGAAAAGACCGATACCATAGTGGAACAGGTGATACGTCCCACGGGACTTGTTGACCCTGAGATAATCGTGAAGCCTACTAACGGACAGGTGGACGATCTTCTTTCGGAGATAAACGAGAGAGTTGAGCGCCATGAGAGAGTGCTTGTGACTACTCTTACAAAGAAAATGGCTGAGGACCTTACCTCCTACTATGAAAAGCTGGGCGTGAAGGTGCGCTATCTCCACCATGATATCGACACCATCGAGCGTATGGAGATAATCAAGGATCTCCGAGAGGGAGTATTCGATGTGCTTGTGGGTATAAACCTTCTCCGTGAGGGACTGGATATACCTGAGGTGAGTCTTATCGCCATACTGGACGCGGACAAGGAGGGCTTCCTGAGAAGCGAGACCTCACTTATACAGACTATCGGACGAGCTGCAAGAAATGCCGGCGGACAGGTAATAATGTATGCCGACTGTGTTACGGGGTCTATGGAACGGGCTATAACCGAGACGGAACGAAGACGTTCATTGCAGATGAAGTTCAACGAGGAGCATGGTATAGTTCCTAAGACTATAATCAAGGACGTCCGCGACGTGCTGGAGATAACCTCCAAGACAAAGGTGGAGGAAAAGACCAGAAAGAAGAAGCTCTCAGCTGCGGAAAAGCAGCGCATGATAGACAAGCTCACCGTGGAGATGAAGAACGCGGCGAAGCTGCTTGAGTTTGAACACGCCGCCTATCTCCGCGACAAGATAAAGGAGCTTCAGGGAAGCTGATAAGTAGATTTACGCATTTAACAATAATGAGAAGAAAATGAGATTTTATGCATAAATGCTTATAAAACACGCAAAAGCCCTTGACATTTCGGTGTTGAAATGTTACAATATACTCAACTATAAGTGCATTGGATATGTGCACTATGAGAGGGGAAATATAAAATGAAAAAATATGCACACGCTGCTGCAGCTGTTATTTCTGCTGCGGTACTGACCTTAACGGGAGCAGCACCTCGCTTTGGTCAGACAACAACTACCACTGCAAACGCTGTGGACACAAACAATGACGACTGGCTCCACGCAGAGGGAAGCCGTCTTTATGACATGAATGGCAACGAGGTATGGCTCACGGGAGCCAACTGGTTCGGACTCAACTGTATCGAGGGCGCTCCTCACTATCTCTGGAGCGGAGACTGCGACGACCTTGTAAGAGAGGTCGCGGACAGGGGCATCAATGTAATAAGATTCCCCATATCCTCCGAGCTCCTTGTATCATGGATGAAGGGCGATCCGCCGCAGCTCTCCGGAGGCGGAATGCAGGCAAGCTACAATCCTCCTGAGGATATGGACGACGGAAACGGCGGTATCATAAAAGCCGGCACCTACGGAAATATCAACAAGGAATTCGTGGAGGCTGACGGAAAGACCCTCATAGATACGGAGAGGTCCTTCGACATAATCCTCGGCAAGCTGAAAAAGTACGGCATCAAGGCTTTCATCGACGTTCACAGTCCTCATACGGATAATTCCGGACATAACTACAATCTCTGGTACGGCAAGGCGGGAATAACCACCGATCTGTGGATAGAATCGCTGGTATGGCTCGCGGACAAGTACAAGGACAATGATACCCTCATCGCTTACGACCTCAAGAACGAGCCTCACGGCAAGGGTCCAGAGGGAGAAGCTGCTGCGAAGTGGGACGGCTCCAAAGACGAGAACAACTGGGCTTATGCGGCAACAAGGTGCGCAGAGGCTATCCTTGATGTTAATCCCAATGCGCTCATACTCATAGAGGGCGTTGAGCAGTCTCTCAGCGGCGCTCAGGAGGGCGACTACTGGGGTATGCCGGACAGAAAGACAAATTCACCCTATATCGGTGCATGGTGGGGCGGAAACTTCCGCGGCGCAAGACAGAATCCCATCAAGCCGAAGCAGGGTACTTCGCAGATAGTATATTCGCCTCATGATTACGGTCCGTCGGTATACGACCAGACATGGTTCGCCAAGGACTTCACTGAAAAGACCCTCCTTGACGACTACTGGTACGACACATGGGCATATATAAATGCCGAGGACATCGCTCCCGAACTTATCGGAGAGTGGGGCGGTCACATGGACGGCGGAAAGAATCAGAAGTGGATGACGCTTCTCCGCGATTATATGATAAATCACCATATCAACCACACCTTCTGGTGCCTGAACACCAATTCAGGCGATACCGGCGGACTGTGGAAGAACTTCTCATACTCTATCAACGATGTTTCGGATACGAGCAACGGCACGACCATAACATGGGAAGAGGACAAGTACGCACTGCTTGAAAAGGCTCTCTGGCAGACTCAGAAGAGCGGAAAGTATATAGGTCTCGACCATCAGGTGGCACTGGGCAAGAACGGTATCTCGCTCAATGATTTCTATGCGAACTACGCTGCTTCTGAGGGAAGCAACCTTGACGGCGGAAAGACATCCAGCGGCAAGCCTGTGGACGCTGACAAGACCTCGGCTACTACCACAACAAAGACAGAGCCCACCACTACCACGACCACTACATCAAAGACGACTGTTACTTCAACAACGACAGTAACAACGATATCCGATGTCAGTAATCGCAATTTCGGAGATTCTAACTGCGACGGTACGGTCGATATGGGAGACGCTGTACTCATAATGCAGGCGCTTGCGAATCCGAATAAATACGGACTGAACGGAACCGACCCGAAACATATGACAGAAGAGGGCGCTGCGAACGCAGATGTTGAGGGCGGCAACGGCCTTTCAAACAACGACGCGCAGGCTATACAGATGTATCTTCTCGGAAAGTACAGCAAGCTTCCTGTAGAATAAGCATTTGACCGCAGAGCTTCAGGGTGCTGTGCGGTAAAATAAATAAAAATGAGAGGGAAAAAATTATGAAAAAAATCTTACGCTCAATGACAGCGATAGCTGCCGCGGCAGCGCTCACATTTACGGGCGCTGCCTACACGCCGTACCTCGTAAATGATGTCGCAGGAAAGGCATTTGCTGCAGACGACGGCAACGATGACTGGCTCCATGCAAAGGGAAGCCGTCTTTATGACATGAACGGCAACGAGGTATGGATCACAGGTGCCAACTGGTTCGGCTTCAACTGCTCCGAGAACTGTGCTCACGGTCTCTATGCAAGAGATGTGGACGATATGCTCCAGACTATCGCAGACCACGGTATCAATACCCTTCGTCTGCCAATATCCTCAGAGCTGCTCGTTTCTTGGATGAACGGCAAGCCGGATCCGGTAAGCTCCGTACAGGCAAGCTACAATCCTCCTGAGGACGTAGTGGGCGAGGACGGCACCATAACTCCTGCCGGCAAGTACGGCGACATCAACAGGGATTTCGTTGAGTCTGACGGAAAGACCCTGAAGAACTCCATGGAGATCTTCGATATCATAATGAACAAGTGCAAAAAGTACGGTATCAAGGTATTCATCGACGTTCACAGCCCCGATGCCAACAACTCAGGTCACAACTATGAGCTGTGGTACGGCAAGGCAGGTATTAGTACAAAGGTATGGATAGATTCACTCACATGGATAGCCGAGAAGTACGCAAACGACGATACTCTCATCGGTTATGACCTCAAGAACGAGCCTCACGGAAAGCGCGGTTATACAGGTAACAGCTGCCCCTCTGACATTGCAAAGTGGGACGGCTCCACTGACGAGAACAACTGGGCTTACGCTTCAAAGAAGTGCGCAGATTCCATACTGAAGGTAAATCCTCACGCTCTTATCTTCATTGAGGGAGTTGAGCAGTACCCTAAGACAGAAGAGGGATTCACATATGATACCCCTGATATATGGGATGCTCCCGCAGACCAGTCTCCATGGCACGGTGCATGGTGGGGAGGAAATCTCCGCGGAGTAAGAGACTATCCTGTAGTTCCCGAAAGCGGCACAAGCCAGATAGTATACTCGCCTCATGATTACGGTCCGTCAGTATACGCGCAGACATGGTTCGACAAGAACTTCACTACCGAGACGCTTCTTGAGGATTACTGGTACGATACATGGGCATACATCAATGCCGAGGATATAGCTCCACTCCTCATAGGCGAGTGGGGCGGTCACATGGACGGCGGAAAGAACCAGAAATGGATGGAGCTTCTCCGCGATTACATGATAGATCATCATATCAACCACACCTTCTGGTGCATAAACCCCAACTCTGGCGATACAGGCGGACTTCTCGATCCTACCTTTATGAACTGGGATACCGCTAAGTACAACCTCTTTGAGAAGTCACTCTGGCAAACAGACGCAGGCAAGTATATCGGTCTCGACCACCAGACAGCTCTCGGAAAGAACGGTCTCTCACTGAATGAGTTCTATTCCTCCGGCGCCAAGAGCAACCTTGACGGCGGCAAGTCAGGCGGCGGTACACCTGTTGTCATTGACAGAACAACTACTTCAAAGACAACTACATCTACAACAACAACTACTACTTCCACAACTACCACTTCTACTACAACAACAACCACTACTTCGACTACAACTACAACTACATCTACAACTACTACAACTTCCGCAACAACAACCACTACTACTTCGACTGCTACAACTACAACCACTACCTCAACTACATCAAGCGAGCCTGTAATTTCAACTCACCCGGGCTATAAATTCAGCAGGGTCGTTTCCTATCCCACAAAGACAGAGTATGTCAAAGGCGAAGAGCTCGACCTGTCCGGTCTTGCATTCACCGGTACTCCTCAGCCGGGAAGCAGCTCAGGCGGCGGTGCATACACAGACGAAGACCTTTCAATGAGTGTCATAAAAATTACGGACAGCAAAGGCAACAGCAATAAGGATTCAGAGTTCAAAACTCTTCCGGCAGGCGAATACACCGTAAATATCACAGGCAGCGCAGGTGATTATTACAGGTATACCTACTGCTATGACGTGGATATCTCCTATAAGGTCACTATAAAGGAAGACGAGCAGGGTCCGACAAATTCCGGCAATTCCGACGAAGCTCTTACATGGGGCGACGCTAACTGCGACGGCGGTATTGATATGGCAGACGCTGTTCTCATAATGCAGAGCCTTGCTAATCCGAATAAGTACGGCACAGAAGGAACAGACTCTAAGCATATCACAAGCAAGGGTGCGGAGCAGGCTGACGTTGATACAAGCACAAAGGGACTTACATCAAACGACGCACTCCAGATACAGCTCTTCCTGCTCGGAAAGATCAAGAATCTTGATCCTAAGGCTTAAAAAATTTTTAAAGGCACGGTATTTACCGTGCCTTTATTTTTATGCCGTATTAAAAAGGAAGCTTTTTTCAAAAATGACCTGATATTGTATTGTAAGCGGATATGTCGAAGAGACTGACGAGTATGTGCGCGGAGGTGGACACCGCTCTGCAAAGCTCTTTAAGCGTAAAAAAACACTTGACTGTTAATGCGGTGCTGAGTTATAATAAAAATAGTAATTATTATCAACCAAAGGAGGATATGGGTCAATGAAAAAGTTTTTGATAGTAGTTGATATGCAGAAGGATTTTGTGGACGGAGCTCTCGGTTCTGAGGAAGCGCTGGCGATAATTCCGGCTGCTGTAAGAAAAATAGCTGAGTTTGACGGTGAGATATTCGTAACATATGATACTCACTTTGACGACTATATGGATACGGCAGAGGGAAAAAAGCTGCCTGTACCGCACTGCATAAAGGGTTCGGACGGCTGGCAGCTCAATAAGGATATCATGGCTGCTCTTAAAGGCAGAAACTATACGCCCGTTGAAAAGTATACATTCGGTTCTGTAAAGCTGCCTGAGCTTATCAGCAAAGCTGCCGGTACGGAAGAATTCAGCATTGAGCTCATAGGCCTCTGCACCGATATATGCGTTGTGAGCAACGCTCTTCTGCTGAAAGCCAATTTCCCGGAAGCCGGAATCGCAGTGGACGAAGCCTGCTGCGCCGGAGTTACACCTGAAAAGCACAGGGCAGCCATAGAAACTATGAGAAGCTGCCAGATAGATATACTCTGATACTGAAAGGAAGATTATTATGAAGCTTGAACCTATCGTTGTTTCACTGCTTGACACTGACCTTTACAAATTCAATATGGATCAGGTGATATTCCATAAGCATACCGACCTATGCGGACAGTATTTCTTCAAGTGCCGCAATAAGGACATCGTTTTTACTCCGGAAATGGTTCAGGAGATAAACGATCAGATAGATCACCTCTGCACACTGACTTTCAGGAAGGAAGAGCTTGATTATCTCCGCTCGATCCGTTTCATAAAGGACGACTATGTTGAGTTCCTCAGACTGTGGAGACCTATCAGGGACTATGTAACGGTAAGAAGTGAGGATAACGGAGAACTGTATATCGAGGTGAACGGTCCGCTGTTCTCGGCAATGCAGTTTGAGATATACCTGCTTGAGATAGTCAACGAGGTATACTTCCGCATGAAGTTCGACTACGAAAAGCTGAGAAAGTCCGCTGAGGAAAGGCTTGACAGGAAGATAAAGGCAATGAACGACGGCACTTATACCTTCAGCTTTGCTGAGTTCGGCTGCCGCAGACGACTTTCGAGAGAGTGGGAGGATGTTGTCGTAAAACGTCTTGTTACCGAGACAAAGAACTGTGTCGGCACTTCAAATGTGTACCTTGCCATGAAGTACAATGTTACTCCTATCGGTACCTATGCTCATGAGTTCGTGCAGATGTATCAGGGCATTGACTCGATACCTCTTGCCTATACCAATCACTATGCCATGAAGGACTGGTATGACGAGTATGACGGCGATAACGGTACAGCTCTTACGGATACGGTTACCACTGATCTGTTCCTTCTGGACTTCAACCGCTCTATGGTCAATAACTATACGGGAGTCCGCCACGACAGCGGCGATCCCTATGAATGGGGCGAAAAGATGATCGCCCACTATAAAAAGTACGGGGTTGACCCGAAAACAAAGCTCCTGCTGTTCAGCGACAGTCTTGACTTTGACAGAGCGCAGAAGCTTTATGATTACTTCTGCGATAAGGCGAAGGTATCTTTCGGAATTGGTACATTCTGCTCCAACGATACCGAAGAAAAGGCTCTGAATATCGTTATCAAGCTGCAGTATGTAAACGGCAGACCGGTCGCAAAGCTATCTGACGATATAGGCAAGGCTATGTGCCGTGATGAGGAGTACCTCGGATACCTGAAACGCTCAGTTGAGTTCAGGCTTCAGCGTGAGGCTGATATAAATCGTTAAGTATTGATCTGTAAGTGCGGGAATTATCCGTCAGGATCATATGGAATGCCGGTTGAACGGACAAAAAAGAGAACCGCCGACGCTATTGCGCCGGCGGTTTTATTCTCTTTCCGAAAGGTGTGTTCAGAGGACGGTGGTGTGCGACACCGTCGTGTGAGTGATCTTTGCGTCGGGAGGTAGTTCTGACGCATAAAACGAGGAACAATGAAGGTTGTTTATTTATTTCTTTTCCCTTACTGTCTATATTATAGCGCGTACATTCAGAATATGCAATAACAGAGCGATTTCGGTTTGAATACAGTTTGGATATCAAATGCTTACGGAATATGTCAAATCGGTTACATAATTCTGACAATGGTGATAATAATACTGTAAGAATTTTCATTGTACCTTTTTTTGATTTCTGCATAATATAATATAAGCGGCAATATGAGCACGCCGTCAGGAGGTGGAGAATGGCTCCCTCGGATAGCTTCCCGGCAAAAGGCGCGGCTCCTGACGGCTGCTTTGATATAAAAAGGCTGCCGGAAATATTCCGGCAGCCTTAGCTTTTATCTGTAGTATGAGTCGATACCGAGGTATTCTTCCAGTGAAAGACCGCTTTCATATACCTTGGTGGCGGTCTCAGTTCCGAGATATCTTATATGCCACGGTTCATATTTGAAGCCTGTATATGCTTCCTTTCCCTTGGGATAGCGTATTATGAAGCCGTACTTATGGGCGTTCTGAGCGAGCCATTCGCACTCTGGAGTATCTATAAAGTCGTCGCTTATGGAGTTTACGTCAATAGCAAGACCCGTCTGGTGCTCAGAGTGACCTGCTCTTGCTGAATAAGTATCAGCCTTGAGCATACCGTCTGCCGCAACATAATTGTTGTACAGCTGTTCCTGATATTCATATGAACGGAAGCCCGATGAGCATACTATTTTCAGTCCGAGCTTTGCGGCGTCTTCACTGAGGAGCCTGAACTGTTCGGCAGCGTTGGGATTGAGCCCGTCTGCGGTAAAATCCTTTGAAAGACCGTAGGTCTTGTTTACGATAAGGATACCGTCAACGTATGTAGCTCCGTTATTGGACTGTATAAGATGTGATGTAGTGACAGTGGTTGTATCTGAAGGTGCTGAAGTTGTGGAAACTGTTGTCGTTTCTGAAGATGTTACTGTTGATGAAAGGGTCGTGGAAGAAACAGCTGCATCTGAAGCTGTCGTGACGGTAGTGGTTGTTTCAGCAGCGGTAGTAGTTGTTGTTGCTGCTGTTGTTGTGATGACAGGTCTGCTGTGGACCTTTACCTGTATGTCAGCTCTGATATCGGGATTTTCCTTGCTTGATACGGTGATGACGCACGAGCCCTCGGATACTCCGTAAACATTGCCCCATCTGTCAACAGAGGCGACAGCCGGATCAGAGGAAGACCATATTTCCGTGATAGGAACAGCAGTGTCAGGAAGAGTAGTTACAAAGGAAATATCCAGAGTGCCTGCGAGTATATCCATTTCGTATTTTGTGAGCTTAATTCCGAGCGGCTGCTTAGGGTCGGTCACCTTAACCTTTACCTCAGCCTTAACGTCGGGATTCGACTTGCTTATAACGGTAATAGTGCAGTTTCCAGGAGCTTTTCCCGAAATAAGACCTTCTTCGCTTACTGTGGCAATATTCTCGTCAGAGCTGAGCCATACTTCTCCCTTGTTTACAGCGTTGTCCGGCAGCATTGATACCATTGCGATATCATTGCCTCCTGTGGGTATCACAATTTCTGATTTGCTGAGTTTTATTTCACGTACTCTTGTGGGATCAATTACTGATACATTTATATCAGCCTTTATGTCCGGATTGCTGACGCTCTGAACTGTTATGGTGCATACGCCCTCGGAAATAGCTGTTATCCAGCCCTCGAAGTTTACGGAAGCGATACTTTCGTCAGAGCTTGTCCATTTTTCAGTCTTGTCGGCAGTCGCAGGGAGCATTGTTACCATTGAGATATCTCCCTCGCCGACATTCAGTGATATCTCAGTCTTGCTGAGCTTTATTTCGCTGACCTTATATGGATCGGCAGTTGTGGTCGTTGTGGGGGGAACTGTCGTGGTCACAGTGGTAGTCTGCTCTGAAGTTGCTGACGTGCCGGGAGCTGAGGTCGTTTCCGTGGTTACTGCAGTCGAAGTAGAAGCAGCCGCAGTTGATGTTGAAGTGACTTGTGAAGCGGCTGTTGCTGATGAAGTAGAGGAAGCTGTTGCAGCCGTAACTGAAGAAGAGGTAGTTGCAGCAGTTGTTGTAGTTGAAGTAGTAGTAGTAGTTGTTGTTGTTGTTGTTGTTGCTGCGGTCGTAGTTGAAGCAGCTTCTGATCTGGTTTTCAGATAGGATTCGATAGAAAGCGGGGCAGAAATAACAGTCGATGCATAAGCGTAATAGGACAGCACACACGAAGCGTCAACTGCGTCTACGATATTGTCCTTGTTTACGTCGGCTGCCACTGCCTGCATGGGAGTGAGCTCTGATGAAAGTCCGCTTGATGTCTTTGCATATGCTGAAAGAACTGCGGAAGCGTCAGCTGCGTCAATGAATTCGTCGTTGTTTATGTCACCGAGCTTTATTGTGATGACTGAAACGGAATTGTCCGTTTTGGCTGTTTCCGGAGCTGCGGTGTCGCTGACACTGGTGAATGTATCCGGGACAGTCTGCGTACAGCTTGCGGCTGAAGCCTGAGCGGCTGTACTGCAGGCGCATAAGGCAAAAGACAGCACGGACGCTAATAATCTCTTCTCTCTCATTTTAATCTCCTCCATTACTGCTTCTGTTTGTGCAGAAAGCATAGTTTATTGTGATGTTTTCTGTGAATAATGTGCAGAAAAATTACAATGATAATTATATCACATATTTGCGGCAAATGGAAGATGTTATGTGAAAAAATAACGGTGATACATATATTTTCGGTGTTTTAAATAAAAAAGAGCTGCCATGGAGAGGCAGCTCTTGAGTGTTTTTAACTTGTGTGCTGATGCACGGTATACCTTGATATGAATGTTTTATGTATTCCTGCTTGCAGCCGGAGCGGTCGTTTCAGATTTCGGTGTTCGTGAGATGTTGACCTTCAGCTGCGTTGTTACCGCCCAAACATTGTTATGAGTCTTGCAGGAAACGTCAACGTCATACGGGAACGGATTTGTTACCTGCTTGTCTGCGCCGGTAAGGTTGACCTCTGCCTGAAGATCAGAAGCGGTTATGCTGCTGATAATATCCTTAGGACCGATGACCCTGACTGTTATCTGTTTGTTTTCGATAGAATATTCGCAGTCATCTTTCGGAACATGGGTGGTCAGGAGTTCATTCTTTGTAAGCGTGATATCCTTTGAATCGAGACCGTCATCTTCAAGGGTGAAGGTCACGCTTTCAACATTATTGATGTCCTTTGTACCTGAAAGGCGCTTGTCGGTGAGCGGATACTGTTTTGAGTAGCCTATATCAAGGTCGTTCAGGTGTATAGGTATCTCAATGGCAGACGGCGCCTCAATATTATCGGGAACTCCTATAGTTATCTCACTGGGTTCAAAATGATATTTCAGGCTGTTTGTGTCAAAGGTCTCTGAAGTTGAATTGAATGACGGGTGTATAGGCACGGATTTCAGCGTCAGGACTTCCGCGCTTATATTGACCGCGGACGGCGTTATGGTTATATTATTCTGAGGTATTTCCTTTCCGTCTTCTGTGAGCAGCAGTATCTTCTTGCTGGTGATATTCTTTGTTGAATCAAGAGAGATCGCCTTGTCGGAAACGGCAACGCATCTGTCGATCATCTTCAGATCTGATTCCGGACCTTTTATTGATATTTCAGTCGGATCGCAGTACAGTTCCTCGTCGATGATGGTTTTGTTTTCAGGAAGACTGAGCATCAGCGCTTCACGGTCGGTGGAGACATTTTTTGTGATCTTTGAATACTTGTCCAGCTTTAATGTTATAGTTTCGGGGGAGACTACAGGATCGATCATAGTCAGTCCGTTCCTTGTCGTCTTGACCTGTACGGACAGGGTATGCTCTCCTGCGATGGTGATGTTGTCAAAATCAACGTAAGCCTGAACTGTTGATTTGTTTATACGTTTATAATCGGTACGGCTGCATTCAAATGATATATTGACGAATTGTTCCGTATTGTTTATTACTTCAAGACCGTTCTTGCCGGCGGTAGTTCCGTCTGTACTTATGACCACCGGGATATTGAGCAGTTCCTTATTTTCGGATGGATAGTAGGTCATTGAAATTATGAACCATGCTGTTACCGCGCAAATGAACGCGATTATCAGCATCATGGCATTGCTTTTTGATTCGTATATATCGTTTTTGCTTGCTTTTTTCAGAGTTATAAATTTCATTTTTTCTTCCTCCTTTCGGAGAATGAAGAAAAGATTTCCTTCTGACCGATAGTTATTTCCTTCTTGTCGTTGAACAGAGCGTCCTCAAGCAAAGCTTTCAGCTTGTCATGAGTGTAATCCCTTGTGAGTTTGCCGTTGACGGCAACTGAGATCTGTCCTGTTTCTTCGGAAACAACGATCACGACAGCGTCAGAGTTTTCACTCATACCAATAGCAGCTCTGTGACGTGAGCCAAGCTTCTTGTTGATCTGAGCGTCCTTTGCGGGCTTCGGCAGAAAGCAGGCAGCTGCGAGTATTATGCCGTCGCGCATGATGACCGCGCCGTCATGGAGAGGCGTTTTGGGATAGAATATATTCCCGAATATCTCCTTGCTTGGTGTGGCATTGAGTATAGTACCCGTTTCTATGGTCTCACCGAGACGCACCTGACGCTCAACAACTATTAGTGCGCCGGTACAGCTTGCGGAAAGCTCTACACATGAATCGCAGATAATATCTATGGCGTCCTCCCAGAGCAGCTTGATCTCGCTGTTGCTCTGTCCGAATCCGAAAAGACGTATACCGAATTTGCTTCGTCCTGCCTTTTCAAGAGCTCTTCTCAGCTCAGGCTGGAAGAGGATTATCATTGCGAGGATTCCCATACTGAGGACTTTTCCGAGGAGGAAATTGGTCGCTTTCAGGTGGAATTTCTCTATGAATCTTTTGCTTGTAATGAAATACAGCGCTACAAGGAATATTATACCTTTTATGAGCTGACCGGCTCTTGTTTCACGAATGAGCCTGAGCAGCAGGTAAGTAACGTATGTAAGCAGCAGGATGTCTATTGCGTCCATCAGGGAAAATGTACTGATAGAGCCTAAAAAAGCGTCAAATGTATCTTGCGGATTTATAAACAACACCCCCTTGGGGAAAAATTACACATATCTAATTCATCTCTTATGTAATATGAGGACAGCTGTCCTCATAGCTGACTGCGCAATACGCATATATTATTATTGTACCACAAATTCAGATTTTTTCAATAGTTTTTCACGAATATTGCAAATTTTTCAATATTTTAACATTGTATACAAGCTTTTCGACTTCAGCTTCCGTATTGAAGACCGACGGCGAGAAACGGACTGTTCCGCCCTTTGTGCCGAGAGTTGCGTGAGCGAGAGCCGCACAGTGATAGCCTGCTCTCAGGCAGAAGCCCTTTTCAGTAAGGGCAGCGGCTGTTTCCTCTGACGTGAGACCTTCTGCGTTGAATGAGACTATAGGAGCGTATTCCACACCTTTTTCACGGAATATACTGATGTTATCCGCCTTATTCATCTCAGAGATGAAACGGGTACACAGTTTTTCCTCGTGTGAACGCAGTCTGTCAATGCCGTAGGAGCGTATGAACCTTATGCCTGCCCCGATCGTTATCGCTCCGATTATGTTGGGAGTGCCGCTTTCAAGGCTGTCGGGGAGGATATCAGGCTGGAAAAGGCTGAGAGAGCCGCTTCCTGTCCCTCCCTGTATTATGGGTGCTATTTTGTATTTTCCGTCGGTTATAAGAAGACCTGTGCCTGTTATACCGTAAAGTCCCTTATGTCCGGAGGTACAGAGTATATTTATACCGTCGGACAGCTTTATATCATATATACCGCATACCTGTGAGCCGTCTGCGATGAAGCATATACCGTGTTCACGGCACAGCTCCGCTATCATGCGGTACGGCAGCAGCTGACCTGTCACATTGCTTGCAAGAGTGCATACTATGGCTTTGGTATCGCTGCGGATAAGCTTCCGGAAGCTTTCAGCTGTCTGTTCGCTGTCATTGTATACCTCTGCGACGGAAAGCGTTATCTGTTTTTTTAGAGCAAGGGCTGCGGCAGGACGGGCAGCGGAATTGTGTTCCATACTGCTTATTATAAGATGACCGCCCCCGGACATAACGCCTTGTATAGCCATATTCAGCGCATGGGTGCAGTTCAGGGTGAAAACAGTATTTTCAGGTTCTGCACCTAAGAGACCGGCTGCGGTCTCCCTTGCTGAGTATAATGCTTCAGAGGTACGCATGGCAAGCTCATGACCGCCCCTGCCGGCGTTGCCGCCGTATATCCTTATGGCTTCTGCGGCTGCCCGGCATACGGACACAGGCTTGGGAAAGGTCGTGGCGGCGTTGTCAAAGTTTATCATCTTCTTTGCCACCGCCGTTCCTGAGGGAGTAGGGGATATCGTACATATCCAGTACATCCGCGGCACTTTGGCAGCTTTCGTCTGCGATGACAGAGAATCCGCAGCCGTACCCGGAGCTTTTTTCACGTCTTTTTATGGTGCATGGACAGCCTCTTGCTCTCAGAAGGCGCTGAGCCTTTACGGCGTAGGTATAAGAGGGCATATCCAGTATACATTTCGTCAAAAGTATCACCCCTGACTGCTGCGTACTGCGCAGTTCAGCAGGATCTGCGGTACATTTTATTATATGAAAAAAGGCTGCCGGCTGATAGTAAAAAAGGACAAACGCTTTTATAAGAGTTTGTCCCGGAAAAAATGTCATTTTATCAGGCTTTAAGCCAGTCTGTGCCGAACCGCATCGCCAGCTGGTCGCATAGCACGAGAGCTGTTACGCTGTCGGCGACGACTCTTGCACGGTGTACTATTGCAGGGTCATGGCGGCCTTTTATCTGCAGGGTGGTGTTGTCAAGTGAGTTAAGGTCGATGGTCTGCTGCTCCTTGAATATTGAAGGGGTGGGCTTTACCGCTGTCCTGAAAAGTATTGGCAGTCCTGTGGTGATACCTCCGAGGATACCGCCGTTGTTGTTCGTGGCAGCAGTTACACTGTTGTTTTCGTTCCGGAAGCAGTCGTTGCACTGGCTTCCGAGCATATCTGCCGCGGCAAAGCCTGCGCCGAATTCAACGCCCTTGACCGCAGGTATACTGAAAAGCGCATGAGCGAGAACACTTTCAAGGGTATCGAACCAGGGCTCTCCGACTCCGGCAGGAACACCTGTTACAGCTGTTTCCAGTCTGCCGCCTACGCTGTCTCCATCCTCCTTGGCAGCTGTTATGGCAGCCTGCATCTTAACGGCTCTATCATCGTCGAGAACGGCAAATTCCATATCGCTGAGCCTGTCTGTATCTGCGTTCAGATCATTGAACGGGCGGTCGTATACTCCGCCGCATGAGAGTATATGTGTGCCGATCTTTATGTCTTTTCCGCGCAGAGCGCTTATAGCGACAGCTCCTGCCGCCACGATGCCTGCGGTGATCCTTCCCGAAAAATGACCGCCGCCGCGGAAATCCTGGAAGCCGTGATACTTCATCTGTGCGGAAAAGTCGGCGTGACCTGGACGGGCTTTGTATGCAAGCTCGCCGTAGTCTTTGCTTCTTGTGTCCTGATTCTCTATAATGAATGTTATGGGAGTACCTGTGGTCCTGCCGCCGAATACTCCGCTGACTATCCTTACACTGTCAGCTTCGCGTCTTGCCGTGGAAAGAACGCCTACTGACTGACGCAGCTTCATCTGGTGGGCGATGAAATCCTCGTCAACAGGTATACCCGGAGCAATGCCGTCGAGGACAGCTCCTATGGCAGCACCGTGGCTCTCTCCGAAAACCGTTACGGAAACGCTTGAACCGAAGGTGTTTTTCATGCTTTCATCTCCTTATGGAAATATGCTCCTGTAAAGTTCAGGGGCATTGACTGCCGTGAGGCAGTTATTTGGTATATACTAAATTATAACATCTTGTAAAAGCTATGTCAACATAACAATTTAACGATTTGCAGATTAAAAGCAGTAAAGTAAATAGTGATTTTGTCAGGTATCAGATTCAGGATTTGGTTGCCGCATAAATACATACATGATTGACTTGTAAGGTATATCGTGTTATAATCAGAAAAAAGACGGGGTGATGATATGGACATAATGAAGTTTTACAGGGGCGATGAGTTTGAAGCCTACAGATACCTCGGAGCTCATACCTGCGCGGGAGGCACGGTTTTCCGCACTTATGCGCCTAATGCCGAGAAGGTATCAGTTATAGGCGATTTCAGCGGCTGGGAAGAGCTGCCAATGAAAAAGATACTTGACGGCAGATTCTACGGTCTTGAGGTAGCGGAAGCCAAAGAGGGAATGCGCTACAAGTACCGTATATACGAAAAGAAAGGCGGATTTACCGACCACTGTGACCCTTACGGATTCGGTATGGAGGTGCGTCCCGGCACCTGTTCGGTCATAAGAAATATTGACGGATATGAATTCTCGGACGGCGAATGGCTCAGTAAACGGACAGACTGCTATGATAAGCCAATGAATATATACGAGGTACATCTCGGCTCCTGGAAAAGACGCTCCGACGAGGACAGCGAGGGCTGGTACAGCTATTCTGAAATAGCTGACGAGCTTATAGCTTATGTGCGTGAGTTCGGATATAATTACATCGAACTCATGCCGCTCAGCGAGCATCCCTGCGACGAATCATGGGGATATCAAAGTACGGGCTTTTTTGCCCCGACTTCCCGTTACGGCGTTCCGGAAGAGCTTATGGAGTTTGTGGATAAGTGCCACAAAAAGGGAATAGGCGTTATCGTGGACTTTGTGCCTGTGCATTTTGCGGTCGATCACTATGCGCTCACAGAGTATGACGGAACGAAGCTGTATGAGTATCCCAGTGACGATATAGGCTATAACGAATGGGGAAGCCGCAATTTCAACCATTCAAAGGGAGAGGTGAGATCATTCATACAGTCCGCCGCAGATTACTGGCTCAGCGTATACCATTTTGACGGGCTCCGTATGGATGCGATACGCAATATGATATACTGGAACGGTGACGAGAGCCGCGGTGAAAACAGAAACGCGCTGGATTTTATCAGAACTATGAACAGCGGTCTGAAATTCCGTCACCCGTCGGCAATAATCGCTGCGGAGGATTCCTCAGCGTATCCAAAGGTAACTGCACCTGTGTCTGAGGGTGGACTTGGCTTTGACTATAAGTGGGATCTGGGCTGGATGCACGATACGCTTGATTATTTCCGGACCGCTCCCATGTATCGTTCCCGTGACTATCATAAGCTTACGTTTTCTATGCTGTATTTCTATAATGAGAAGTTCATTCTTCCGCTGTCCCATGATGAGGTAGTCCACGGAAAAGCAACAGTTGCACAGAAAATGAACGGACAGTATGCGGACAAGTTTCCTCAGGCAAGGGCGCTTTATATGTATATGATGGTACACCCAGGAAAAAAGCTGAATTTCATGGGAAGCGAGTTCGCACAGCTGCGTGAATGGGACGAAAAGCGTCAGCAGGACTGGGATATGCTTAAATATCCGCTGCATGATTCCTTCAGGGAATACATCAAGGCACTGAATAGTATATACCTGAAATACGACGCACTTCATTATGATTATGATATTACAAACTTTCAGTGGGATGACTGCAACTGCATGGAGAGGTGCATTTATGCTGTACGCAGAAAATCAGAGCACGGGGATATACTGGCAGTTTTTAATTTTTCAGACTGGTTCCAGTTTGATTATTCATTGAGGATAGGAAAGGGATACTCGCTGAAGCTGCTGCTTGATTCCGATAATCAGATATACAGCGGGACCACGCCTGACGGCGGTACTAAATTCAGCTATTCAAGTGATACGGTCAATATTGATATACCGCCGTTCAGCAGTATGATGTTCCTTGTGACTAAATGATATCAAGAGCAGGAGAAGTTCCTGCTCTTTTTGTTATAATATTATTTTTTACAAAAGCACTTGATTTTAATATCACGTTGTGATATAATATTATAGTAATTTTATGCAGTGGTATCGAAGTGGTCATAACGGACATGACTCGAAATCATGATGCCCCTTGAGGGACGTGGGTTCGAATCCCACCCACTGCGCCAAAATGGTGAATCGATTTAGATCCCGCCCCAAAAACTCCCGATTTTTCGGGAGTTTTTTTGTTCCAAGAGAGAAAATTTTTCAAGGTGAAGCAGTAGATCCCAAACCATAAAAATTGGATTCGAACCCTTCCAGAGAGCCTTTTCAGAGTTGCTTTGGAGGTTGTCATGAGCAAAAAACGGATAATTCACCCCAAAAAGAGAAAAATTGAATAGAGAATTTTCAAACGATTTCAAAGCCGATTTTGTTGGTTTCTAACAGAAGCCATACAAAGTCGGCTTTTTATATAATTATAATTGAGTTAAACCGCAAGTATACTTTAACAGAAACATTACCTGATCCAGATAAGATAGAAATAAGAAAAAATGATTAGGAACTTCGCTTTGGTTGCAATTTTACGGCTCATACAAGGAATGAATATATGATAATCCACTAAAGAAGGCACTTAAAGTTCAAAATAACATTAGGATATTAACATATGGTATAGATGGAAGCTAATTTTGTGATTTACGGAATTAGCTTCCATATTTATTAGGAGGTCGATAATACTGGCATGGAAGAAAAAGCTCACGCCGCAGCAGAAAGCTGAGTATAAGACTGAAAAGCGTGAGGAAATGCAGAACTTATTTAAAAAGATCGATGACGGCGTTAAGGCTGTATTCGAGTCTGATAGTTACAAGGAATGTCTGCGGTATATGAGTAAATTTACGAATTATTCTGCTGGCAATTGTATTCTCATTATGCTTCAGAAGCCTGATGCAAGCCTTGTGGCAGCATTCGGCAAGTGGAAAGAGCTCGGCAGGACTATCAACAAAGGAGAAAAAGGCATAGCGATACTTGCTCCTATGTCCTTTAAGTCTAAAGAACTCAAGGAACAGCCTGTTACAGACAGCAGAAGAAATAACCGTCACTTTTAAGGGCGGATATGAGATAAAGGTTGAATTATATACTTGAATTTAATTTGTTTATGCTTATTGCCGCTTGCTATGCAGGCGGTATTTTCATATAACGGAGAACGCCAAAATCGCACAAGAGCAGCTATTTTATGGGTATAAAGCCATAATATAGGGGGGATACCACCGGCAAGAGAAGAAGCCAATAAAAGCGGTTTGTGCGGCAGTGTGGGGCATAGCAGACCTAAAGGCAGTGCAAACGCCTATTTTTCTAAAAACAGTTGATTTTTTTAGCGATATAGAGTATAATAGAGGTAATATAAGTGCAAAGGAGGAACGGCAATGGGAATATACCTTAATCCTGATAATACAGACTTTAAAAAATCTCTCAATTCCGAGATATATGTAGATAAAACAGAACTTATAAAGCATACTAATAGAGTTATCAATACCGAACAGCAGTTTATCAGTGTATGTCGACCAAGACGTTTTGGAAAATCAATGGCTGCGAATATGCTTGCTGCTTATTATAGCAGAGGTTGTGACTCTAAGGAAATGTTCAGTAAATATAAAATATCGTCCGCTCCAACCTTTGAAAAGCATTTGAATAAATATAATGTTATCCACATCAACATGGTGAATTTTCTTGGCGAATCAAAGAATATTGATGAAATGATACAATTCATATGCGAGGATATTATTGACGAGGTCATTGAACAGTATCCTGATTTGAATATGCCAAGAAGAAAGACACTGCTTAATGTTTTGAATAAAGCCTTTGCGCAGTACAAGATCTCGTTTATATTCATAATAGATGAATGGGATTGCGTATTCAGAGAACTGAAAAATGATAAGGAATCTCAGGAGAAGTATCTTGATTTTTTAAGGGATACACTGAAAGATCAAAGCTATGTTGCTCTTGCATATATGACTGGAATACTGCCGATAAAAAAATATGGCAAGCACTCAGCACTCAATATGTTCACTGAGATAGCAATGACAAATACTCGTGAATACGCAGAGTTCACTGGATTTACCGAAGCAGAGGTTCAGGAGCTTTGTGAAAAATACGATATGCCGTTTGAGGAAACCAAGCGTTGGTACGATGGATATGATTTAAAGGGCGTTTCAATATATAATCCGCGTTCTGTTGTAATGTCTATGACAGGACACGATTTTGACAGCTACTGGACATCAACCGAAACCTATGAAGCACTAAAGGTATATATCCAGATGAATTTTGACGGACTTCGCGAAAAGGTTGTCGATATGATAGCAGGAGAAAAAGTCAGCGTAAACACAGGAAAGTTTCAGAACGACATGAGTACCTTTAATAGCGCAGATGATGTACTCACATTACTTATTCACCTTGGATACCTAACCTATAATGACGGAAAGGTATGGATACCAAACAGCGAAGTACAGCAGGAGTTTATTAATTCTATCGAGGACGGCGGTTGGGAAACTGTCATGAATGCGATACGTTCCTCCGATGAACTGATAGAAGCGACGATCAACGGTGATGAGGAAAATGTTGCTCGGATGGTTGAAAAGGCTCACGACGAGAATGCTTCTATCATAGGATATAACAACGAAACATCTTTGAGCTGTGTAATATCGCTTGCCTATTACTCCGCAAGAAAAGAATATATAATTCATAGAGAGCTTGCGACAGGAAAAGGTTTTGCAGATCTCGTTTTTATACCGCGAAAGACTTCCGATAAGCCTGCTATGGTTATTGAGTTAAAATGGGATAAGTCCGCTGATACTGCAATTGATCAGATAAAGCGTAAGCAGTATACGGAGAAAATTTCCGAATATTCAGGTGAAATGCTTCTTGTGGGAATAAATTATGATACCGAAACTAAAAAGCATTCTTGCATAATCGAAAAAATAGCGAAATAATCTAATCCCCTCAAGACTAACAGTATAGTTTTGAGGGGATTATTTTAGAGATTGTTTATTCTTCAATGAACCATTTTTCGTGTTCATGGCGTTTGATTACTTCCATATATTTTTTTAGTTCTGAAAAAGCTTTTGGGTACATCGCTTGACGTTTATCCATATCGAAAGGTATCCACCCGTTATTAACTCCTTTAGGAATATATTCATGCAACAATTCAGTCATTATATTGTCAGTTTTAGCTACAAGCGGATCATATTTAGCATAATACATAACATCTGACTTGTTGATTTTGGCTGGTAATTCCATACTGTTTAGTTGAATTTCTTTATCTTCATCAATTGCTGCTGGTAGGAATCTATTTGTCAATTCTTTTTCACGATGGTATAGCTCTTTAATTGATGAGATGTCTCGTATTTGTGTATAAACACTTTGAGAAAAAATAACGTATTTGGAGTCGGAATAGATTTCAAATGTATCGCGTATGTCTTGTTTTCTACGAAGACATAGGATAATTTTTTCTTCATTTGTATTATTGAGAAAAGCAAAATCGTATGGAATAAACCCTCTACCAGTTCCTGCATGAGTCGCTTGATGGAGTAATGCCAAAGCAATTTTATACTTACAAAATTCGGTAATCAAGCTATCTGGAATTGAAATTGGGCTAATAATTCTTTTACGTGACAAATCAATTTCAATATGGTTTTCATTATCCATGACAGCAATTTGTGGAAACGAGGCGCTTAAATAACCATGTTTTTTTAATATGTCTTTATCAATAGCTTGGGCTGCATCAATGACTATACCATTGTAAAGAGACTTTTGATTTGAAAAACTCCAATGAAAACTCTGAAACTCTGGTAAATCATGTGAGATCCAGCCATCAGAATCTACACCTTTCTTCATATCAAAGATATTGCGGGGGCTAACCTCATTTCCGTTAAGGGTATAGGTAATATTAGGAGCCTTTAAAAGATACTGATTAAACCATAGATTTTGAATAGTAGAAATAATTGTATTAATATTAGAACCTAATTTACTAATGCAACTATCTGATATATTAATCATTATTTCTGTTCCAATCTCAGCATCCGGGACTTTTTTTACATTGAGGATCTCCGGTTCGATGGAGTATTCAAAACTATATCCCATTGTTTCTTTAAAGCTGCGTGTTGTTACCGACACTTTAGAACCAATCAAAAATCCTGCAAAAGCGCCAATTCCAAATCTTCCGCTACGTGCTAATTTGGGGGTGTTTTCATTATCAAGATAGTCAGTACGCCATTCAGAACTTTCACGGAATGAAGCACCTGCAGTAAGAAAATAATCTGCGATGATATTTCCAGTCATTCCAATACCGTTATCCTTTATAACGAAAAGCTTTTTTTCAGTATCAACATCAACTGTAATGTGACCTTCAGTATTATCGATTGCTTTTCTTTCATTACAAGCATCAATAGCGTTCTGAAGTAATTCGCGGACGCCATATTGAGGATCATTATCATATAACGGTTCAATTAAGAGTTTTGTAATATTAGGGTTGACTTTAATGCACATTTCTCTTGTCACAAAATCATATTTGTCAGTGTTGTCAAGATTTGATGTAATGCGACGAATAGTGAGACTGTAGTTTTTATGATATTTTTCACCGATTACAGCCCAAGACAAGTCAAGTTCATTTTGCCACCAATCAATCCATGATTTTAGCTTAACATACTGCTGGGAATTCTTGGGTGAAGCAACAATGTGCAATTTTTCTTTTTCTATAATCCATTGCGAATTTTCTATACTCTGATTGAGTTCCCATTCATTCTGTGAATAGGAAGAAGCAAAATAATCAGAGTTGAATAGTGGAAATGGAGCTCTTTCTACGCTCGCATCAAGCAAATCCGCCATCCTAAGCACAGCCATTAAATAATAAGCAGGAACATTTAGAGGAAGATCCTCCTCATATCCAAAGTTCTCAATCATTTTCTGTAATTCTTGATCTCTAAGGGACATGCCATGGCTCATAGCTATTATGCCTGCTAATTTAACAAAGCCTTCATTTTCAATATTCTTTATTTTATCATTAAGATTAGCACCAGGAAATCCTTCTACGGCAATCTGATATGCAAGCCGATGGTGATGCTTTCGGATAAAATCCGCGCAGAAAGGTTTACTATTTATACTAAATTCAGGCTTTTCGTCTATGAATACATCTTTTAGTTGATTACCAGAAGCATGACGCATAATGGTTATATGTTCTTCCCATAGTGAACGCCATTCTTCACAATTGCAACTCTTTTGTTTACTTTCGCCTATAAGGAATTTGAGACCTTCAGGCTTGATAAACATTCCAAGATCATGTAGAACAATTGCAAGAACTAATGCTGATATAGTAATTCTTATATGTTCTTGGTGTAAAGCAGGCTCTTTGGTTACAGGATCAGTTGGAATAAGTTTATCCGCGTTTTCGAGCACTTTGTTTATATGTGTCGTTCCATGAACAGTATATTCTGGGAAATAATGTGGTGTTGATGAGAAATAAGTATCATAACCATTCCATCCATTAATGAAGTCACTAATTAAAAGTGCTTGTACCTCTGGATAGAGATATTTTTGAAATCGTTCAGGAATAGATATTGACATAATTTAACTCCCTCTTCTTATGTTTCGAATTCGATAATATTAATTATAACACATTATCGTTATAAATACAATATATAAATAGGGATTGCTTTAAAGTGATAGGACTAATCCTATCTGAACCTTCGGTTTCAGATAGTGGGTACTTTTTGCCAAGAAACATTGTATTTTACTTGCCACCGAACTGTGTGCTTATGTATGGCGTTTCACCGTTTGCATAAGCTGCTTCACAATACTCCTGCCATAGCAGCGTGAGCGTGACACCCTTCTTTGACAGTTCACGATGGATGTACTGTATTTGATGGCGGCGAAGGGTATTCCCGCATCTCTTCTGTCCGGATATCGTTACTAAAAATTTCACTTATTCTATACTTGTCTCACGGGCACAAAAATCATTGAAGAAGTTACGCATATGCTCTTGAGAGAGCGATATGCCAGCTTGAGCATTCATAATACGATAAGTAGAAGTTCTTGAGCTTTCGCCAATTTGAGGACGAAGACAAAAGAGTTGTTTACGAACAGCGGCAGGGCATCTGTCTAATCTACGGTCAGAACTTTGACTTCGAGAAGATGCACGCTGACCATATCATGCCCTGGCACGCAGGCAGAAAGACCCGTTCCGGAGAATCTTCAGATGCTTTGCAGGAATTGTAATTTGAAAAAGTCAGGGCAGGAATAATAGAACATATAGGGTAATTCCCTTGAAATAATACAAATGGCGTGGTATAATATAGTTACTGTATATTTGTATCACTTCAAGGGATTTTTTTATAGGGGGCGTGAATAGTATGATTACTTATTTTTCTGAAAATCCAGAGAATGATTTGTGGAGAGAAATACTCCAGTACACATACGAAGCAAATATCAAAAGATACTTAAAAAAACATGGGAAAGAGATAGATGAGGATACCATTGCTTGCATAGCCGGATCTTTATTACAGGCATATGAATACTATAAGTCTGCAAAAGAAGCTAATCTTCAGATAGCACCATTGCTACTATATTACGGTTCAACTAATCTTCTTTATGGTATGGCTAATCTTATAAAAGGCGAAATAAATCATATAGAGAATCATGGAATGAAAATAATTATTCCAGATGAAATGGAGTTTATAGCTGATACGGATGTAAGATTTCTTAGCCATGAAACAGGTGGTGTTCATGTTATAGCACGAATATTAGGCTTCAATGATGATTTGACAGGATTTGGGGATTGGAAAACAAGAGATTTTTTAGACTCTATTGCTGAAATAAGCAGAGAATATAATACCTGTTATGAAAAATATAATAGCAGAATTGCAATGCTTGAAGTTATTAACACACCTGAAGGAAAGGTCGAAAAGGTATATTTTAATGAAGAAAACAGGCAACTTACTCAACAATTGCTTGAAAATGTAACCGGCTTTTCAAAATCGTATTTACATCCCGTTGATTCGCATGATCTCAGTAATAATGCCTTCTTTATTCTTCGACATAAATTGAATGGAAAAGATATTAGTGAGATATCCTATTCTGGGCAACCATTTTTGAGAGCTTCACACACCAAAAACAGTAAGACGATTACTCTCCCTACGATATTGAATATGTATATTACGCTGTTTTCTCTTGCTTCGCTTTGTAGGTATTATCCGGAAAAATGGAGTCCATTTGTTCTTAAAGATACCACCGGCGAACGGTTGCTTATAGAAAAATTTCTTTTTTTTGCAAGGAGAATGATACCCAATATCGTATTAAATTTAATCGTAGATAATTATGTTCAATATACATCTAAAAAGTATGAACCTACTGATACCGTTAAGTTAGTGGGAGAGCATCAAGTTCAGGAGATGGTAAGGAAAGAGATAAACAGTAGGATGGAAAAAGAAGCTATACGGCAAAGCAATCGAATGTTTAATGGCGGAGGTGCAAAATGAGCTTATCATTTCGTAACGATGTTTTCGCTCTATGTAAAAAAGCGCAAAAAAATATGGCTGCTAAAGAAATAAGCAACACAATTATGGCATTAAAGATTACAAAAGGAAACATTTCCTCCGGAGAAATACCACGAAATCCTCACGGAGATTTTGCACAATTAGCGGAACATAGCAATAATCAGTTCCATGGATATCTATTTGTTGATGATAATGCAGATAAAATACAATTGCCGGCTTTTTTAAGCATTAAACGTCTTTCAAACGAGGAAAGAATGGCTATTGAAAAAGGTCATAAAACATTAACACGATTTGTTGAGCTTTGTTTGAATGATATGAGAGAAAAATCCCCCATAATTGCCGATGCTATAAGTCCATATTACTTATATAAGGGTGTCTCATTGAATAATGATACAATTTCATTATTTGAAGACAGCGAATATGATGATTTGGTAAAGTCCTTCAAAAGTGGTAAAGTTTATAAAGCTTTATTTGGTTCTGATATTGATCGTTTTTCTCAAATTATAAATAAGAACAACTTACAGGCGTTAATGGCAGTTATTGAGAAGGAGTTTAGTACAGGATATAATGAAGATATACCATCTGATTTAAGCGCATTGTCTATGAGACTTCTGAATAAGCAATTGAATGCACCAGATATATTATATGCATATGCTATAATGATTTATGCACTTAAAGAATCATTAAGAATGGCGTGCCAGCTTTTATTTGGAGCAATTTGTGGTGGCGATTTAGTTGTGCTAAACAATGATAATCTTATAAACATAGAGAATAGAACTTCTTCGCAGATTTGTAATTTTTATAAGGTTTTTGTTCAGGGTGCATTATTCAGCGTTGTTGGAAATCTGGTTGGAGATGTTTTGCTGATGGATTGTGATGATAGTACAAACAATCATATACACGAATTTGGAATGGTTACATCTACCACTATTCAATTTGGTGGGGAATTCGGTGAAACCTCAAAAATATCATTCGTTATTGTTGATAATGAGCTGATACCAATTTCAAATATTACAAATACAATTCTTAACCATGGACTTCCTAATATAGTAATCAAATAGTTTGTTCAATCCCCCTTGACAACCGCCCCAATCTGCGCTATAATACCAAATAAGGAACAAGCCACCAGGCACATATTCTCCTATAAGTCGCTGGTTTTGTTAGCATGGCGATATGAAATTGATAACTTGGCATCATCGTGGCAGCGTAGTACAGAGCAAAATGGATAATAGAGATACCATAGAGCAAATTGTCTAAGCAGATTGGTTCAGCTTGACTTGAAATCTGTGGAGTGGGAATGGAAAACAAAAGGTGTGTTTTATGTAGAAAAATTGTTGTTGGCACAAGATAAGCCGCAAGGTATTCTTGCGGCTATTTTTATATCTATTCAGTAATATCAAAGCACACCGTGCTTGTATCATTGAAGTCAATGTTGAATTCAAGGCTTACATCAAAGCAGTCGTCCTCGTTTTCATGAACAGTGACCTTGCGGACGAGAAGTTACATACCTATATGATTACATAATTTGCATTAAGATAGCAGATGTTAAAAATACAGTTGATATCCATAAAACAGTGCTGAAAACGGCTGTTTTATTAGAAAATATATCTGGGTTTATATTGTAACACCTTGCCAAAAAGGTGAATCAATTTAGATCCCAAGCTAAAAACTCCCGAATTTTCGGGAGTTTTTTGTTTAGGAAAAGATGCTTTTTTTAAGGTGCAACCGTTGATCCCAAACCGAAAAAATGGGATTCGAACCCTTCCAAGTAGTCTTTTCAGAGTTGTTTTAGTGGTCATCAGAAGCAAAAAACGGTTTTTTCAACCGAAAAAGAGAAAATAGAATATAGAATTTTTAATTGATTTTAAAGCTAATTTTGTTGGTTTCTCACAAGAAGCATACAAGGTCGGCTTTTTATATAATTATAATTATAATTGAGTTAACTGCAAGTATAATTTAATGCATAATATACTTACAAAACATCGCAAAAAATGTATTTTATGACACGGAATTGTATTTAATGCCACAGGTATTGCATATTATCTGGAATTGTCAAGAAATGTGCAGTCGGAGAATACCTAAAATCTTGGATAGGCAGGAGTCAGGCGGCGTGATGCGAGAGCTGATTTGAAGTTCTTAATGCCACAGGTGGGAGACCGCCTTCGTTGAAACTGTTGATCCTTTGCGTATTGTAGTAAGCGTACCGCCTGCGATCGCGATAACAAGTCCCACTATCACGTAGATAACAGCCACCTTCCAGCCAAATATGCTCATAAGCAGTACAAGGGAGCCCAAGTCCACCATTGGCGACGAGATAAGGAATGAGAACGTCACTCCCAGCGGAAGTCCTGCGCTTGTGAAGCCCATGAACAGCGGTATGGACGAGCAAGAACAGAAAGGCGTGACCGTGCCAAGCAGTGCGGCGATACAGTTCTCACCGATACCGTGAAATCTGCCCAGTATCTTTTTCGCCTTCTCAGGCGGAAAATAGCTCTGTATATAGGTTATCACAAAAATCAGGAAGCCCAGCAGTACCATGATTTTTATCGTATCATAGATGAAGAATTGCAGACTGCCGCCGAGCTTGCTTTCGGTGTCGAGACCGCAGGCGTTCAGCAGCGAACCGATAAGCCTGTTCAGCCATTTCATTCCGAAAACTTCGTCCTGTATGAAGTCCCACACTCTTATTCATCACCTCCGAGCATTTCTGTCAGTATCTCTGCCGCCGTCCTTACCATTTCGAGACAGAGCGTTCTGAACAGACCATTTGACCTTGCGAAGTCCCTGCCTTCGTCTGTTCTTAGGTCACAGCCGAGAATATCACGACAGACATAGGAGCCCTTGCGCTTCTCAAACTCGTCAAGGAACTTGACAGCCATAGCACCGCTTTTTGCACGGCTTTCAGTGTCGATGAGGTCGAACTGCCCGTACTTCATACCAAGAACCATAAGAGCTCCCGTACACGCACCGCAGACCTCTCCTTTGCACATTCCTCCGCCGAAGCAGGCGCCTATCTGAAAAGCCTGTTTTTCGGTAATGCCGAACTGCTCCGCAAACGCCGCGAATACCGCCTGCGAGCACTTATAGCCATTTTCATAATACTGAACTGCTTTTGAAACATTATCCATTTTCATTTCCTCCAATAGTTATATTTAGATATATCAATTTGTGGTGGCTGTTTTAAGCCGTATGGTCATACGGCTTATTTATTACAGCATTTACAATCATTTTCAGTTACTGCTGTTATCTCTTTCAGGCAGTCCACAGCGACTTTTGCGCCCTCTGCTGAAATAGAGTAGTGCATCCACTTGCCCTCTTTCCTGCCGACCACAAGTCCGCTGTCGCAGAGTACCTTCATATGGTGGGAAAGCGTGGGCTGGCTCAGATGCAGCTCCTCAAGAAGATGACAGGCGCACAGCTCGCCGTTTTGCAGAATTTTGAATATCTGCACTCTGTTTTCATCACACAGGGCTTTGAATATTACCGTGATCTGCTTGTTTGATAGCTCCACGTTCTCACCTCACATTGAAGATTTTCTATATTATAGCATACATATTGAGATTTGTCAATATGTTTTTTCTAAGTTCTATTCTCTTTCTTCTATGCGAACTGAAATGATGTCTCCGTTGCCCTTTTTTAGCTTGCCGCGAATGGCTTTCAGTACTCCGATAACATAACAAACCGAGCCGTCCTCATTTTTCAGTCCCATATTCACGATACTTCCGTCGTATGAAATGCCGTCAAATTCAGCGTGAACTTTCACTCTGCCTTTGCCGAATTCTTTTCTTATATCCCACGGAAAAACGACATAGGCACCGCCGTTGTCTTTTGTTTCATGCAGGATAGTTTCATATTCGTATATCATCGCAGTATCACCTCCACAAGAAAATTGTACCAAATGAAGCAATATCAGTCAATAATTGGAAACACAAATCATACTTGACATAAGTCAATAAATATGTTATAATCGACATAAGTCAGAAAGGAGATGCTGATATGCCAAGACCGCAGAAGTCACGCCGTATCTGCTGTTATCCCGATTACTGGAGCTTTGCTCCCGATCAGGACACAGCCAACGATACAGTCATTATGTCCCTTGACGAGTTCGAGACCATACGTCTTATTGACTATCAGTCAAAGACGCAGGAGCAGTGCGCCGCGGAAATGAACGTGGCGAGAACGACTGTCACGGCGATATATGATACAGCAAGAAAAAAGCTTGCACAGGCTCTTGTGGAGGGCAGACGCATCGTCATTTCGGGCGGAAATTATACTCTTGATAACACTATCTCAGAGGAGATAACTCAGAAAGGAAGCACAATTATGAGAATTGCAGTAACTTATGAAAACGGACAGATTTTTCAGCACTTTGGCAGAACTGAGCAGTTCAAGCTCTACGACGTCGCCGACGGCAAGATCATTAATGAGCAGATAGTCGGAACAATGGGCGCAGGACACGGCGCTCTTGCAGGTTTTCTGAAGAACGCTCAGGCTGACGTGCTTATCTGCGGCGGTATCGGCGGCGGAGTTCAGATGGCTATGCAGGAGGCTGGTATCGCTCTTTACGGCGGAAATATGGGCAGTGCTGATGAAGCAGTTGCGGCTTTCCTCGCGCAGACGCTTGAGCAGAACTCCAATCCCACCTGCTACCACCACGCTCACGAGCACGTCGAGGGACATTCCTGCGGAGATCACGGCTGCGGCAGTCACAACTGCGGTAATCACTGATGAAAATTGTAACCCTTGTAGAGAATACCTGCGGACATGAGGGCTGTATCGCTGAACATGGGCTGTCTGTTTATATAGAAACGAAGAAGCATAAGCTTCTGCTTGATATGGGACAGACTGACGCAGTTGTAAAGAATGCGGAAATTCTCGGAATTGACCTGTCCGCAGTCAATACGGTCATTCTCAGTCATGGTCATTATTACCATTCGGGAGGTATCCTGCCGTTTTCGCATATAAATAATACAGCACAGATCATTATGCAGAAAAAAGCTGCCGACCCGCACTACAACGGTGAACGCTACATCGGTATCGACAAGGCTATCCTTGACCTTCCGAATGTACGGCTGATAGACGGCGATATGAAGATTGACGATGAACTGTTCCTGTTCAGCGGTATCACCGGCAGGCGCTGCTATCCGCAGGGCAACCGCAAATTGTCCCGTATGGAGAATGGACAGAAAGTCCCCGATGATTTTGCACATGAACAGTTCCTTGTCATAAATCAGAACGGCAAGCACTGGCTGCTGTCGGGGTGTTCGCATAACGGTAGCACTCCTTTCAAGTATGTTCACGGACAAGTCATACAGGCGGCAGAGTATCGCCAAAAAGCTGCTGTCATTAGTCATTGATGAAGCAAGAAAACAGGGCTGCGGTACTGTTCAGATAACTGCTTCGGATATGGGAGTTTTGCTGTACACTGATTTCGGATTCGTAAAGAATAATAATTTCATGCAGTATAAGCTGTAAAAGAAAAAGCTTCTTCGTAATTGAAGAAGCTTTTTTATAGCTCTGAATAATATCTGATAAACTCTTCTATGCAGGCTTTTTTTGACTGCGGTGCGGACTGCCATATGAGCTCTCCGCCGCATTCAAGGCTCAGTACATAGCCGTCACACTGATCCCAGCCGTAGAGTAAATAATCACTGCCGTTATGTGAAAAAGCAATTTCGTTTTCAGTGATAACAGCCTGTTTAAGTTCATTTACGCTCATATTTCCACCTCATATATCGGTAATTATTACTTGTCTGACGTTTTTTATCTTTTTCAGCCTTCTTGAAAGAGCTTCATTGTCAAGCTCCCTATTCAGATCAACATCTGCGATGAAATGTGATACGGCTGTTGTTCCGTCAGAAGATACATCGGCTGTATGAGTGATTATGTTTCCGCTCACACGGCTTAATATTTTGGAGATCTCGCCCACAAGACCTATCCTGTCAATGGAAATAACTTCTACCTTTTTCATTTTACACCTCCGCAGATATTTTCAGGATCAATATGTATATAATATATCATGGTATGCATATTTTGTCAATATGTTTTCTATTTATTTGCTATTGACTTTTTTGATGATGCGATATATAATCATACTATATGTATGTATTTACTATAAAAAGTGAGGTTAATAATGCTTAATCAGTTTTCAAGGACACAGCTCCTTATCGGTGAAGACGCGATAAAAAAGCTCTCGGAGTCAAGAGTTGCGGTATTTGGTATAGGCGGCGTAGGCGGTTATGTATGCGAAGCTCTTGTGAGGAGCGGAGTAGGTCACTTCGACCTTATCGACGACGACAAGGTCTGTCTTACCAACCTTAACCGCCAGATACTTGCCACACGAAAAACGGTGGGAAAGCATAAGGCAGAGGTCATGGCAGAACGTATGCAGGAAATAAATCCCGAAGCGGATATACGCATACACAAATGCTTCTTCCTGCCTGAAAACACAGATGATTTTCCCTTTGACGAATATGATTATGTTATCGACGCAGTTGATACCGTTACTGCAAAATTAGAGCTTATAATGCGCTGCAAGGAAAAGAATGTACCTGTGATAAGTACAATGGGGGCAGGCAACAAGCTGGACGCAGGACGTATGAAAATAGCTGATATTTATGAGACACAGGTCTGTCCACTTGCCCGTGTAATGCGTCACGAGCTGAGAAAGCGCGGTGTTAAGAAACTGAAAGTGGTATACTCAGATGAACAGCCTATACGTCCTCGTGAGGATATTTCCATAAGCTGCCGCAGTCACTGTATATGTCCTCCAGGAGCACAGCACAAATGTACTGAGCGCCGTGATATCCCTGGAAGTACTGCTTTTGTACCTGCTGTTGCTGGACTTCTTACCTAAAGCCTCAGCGTGTTCGCGGAACTTCTCCCCGAGAGAAAAGCCGTCGATGCCGCAGTAGCCGAGGTAGTTGTCCACCTGTTCGGTATAGACTATCTGACCCGTGCCCATGTAATCCTTTTCGATAACCGCAAAGCTCAGTCCCGCACGGCTGGCATATATAGCGGCAGACAGTCCCGCAGGACCGCTGCCGAGAATCATAACATCATACATAAATACTCATTCCTGTACTATTACAAGCTCTTCCTTTTCGGCCTTGTCACCCTCGATATGGAAAGAATTGAGGACAGGCTCCTCGTCCATAAGTGAGAGTATCATATAGCTTGCACTGCTGTCGTAGGCAAGTCTCTTGTCCTCGTCAGAGGGGCGTGAGGGCGAAACAGGGTGGGAATGCCAGTTGCCGAGGGGAGTGAGTCCGTTGGCTCTCATATCCTTTACCGCAAAGAGCTGCTCCTTCGGGTCGAGAGTGAAATGCTCCTCGGCATGGTCGACATTTGTAAGGATATAGACCTTTTTCACTATCTTGTCATCTCCTGAGAGCTCTCCTGCGATAAGTCCGCAGGCTTCTATGGGAGCTTCGCTCTGCGCGTGTGCAACTATCTTGTCATAGTCGCTTTTGCTTAGTTTTATCATAGACCAACACCGTCACATTCTGCCTGTTCGTAGTCGATAAGCTCCGTAATAGTTGGATTATCACCGCATACAGCACAGCTGTGGGTATCGCTCGGGAGCTTTACCTTTCTGAACTGCATTTTCAGAGCGTCATAGGTGAGAAGATATCCTGTGAGGAGGTCTCCCACACCGAGTATATACTTCACAGCCTCCATAGCCTGCAGGCTGCCTATAACGCCGCCCATTGCGCCGATAACTCCTGCCTGCTTGCAGGTGGGAATAGCGTCCTTCGGGGGCGGTTCCTTGAATACGCAGCGGTAGCAGGGTCCCTGACCGGGAACATAGGTCATGAGCTGTCCCTGAAAACGGATTATACCTGCGTGTGAAAAGGGCTTTTTTTCCATAACGCAGGCGTCGTTTATAAGGAACTTGGCAGGGAAATTATCGGTGCCGTCGATGATGAAGTCGTAGTCCTTTATGATATCGAGGATATTCTCACTGGTTATGAACTCATGGTAAGTCACGACCTTGACGTCGGGGTTCATAGCCTCCATAGTCTCCTTTGCGGACTGTACCTTCGGCTTGCCTACGTCCTTTGTCTGGTGGATTATCTGTCTCTGGAGATTGGAAAGGTCGACCTCGTCGGCGTCTGCGATACCGATAGTGCCGATACCTGCGGCTGCAAGATACATTGCAGCAGGTGCGCCGAGACCGCCTGCACCGATGATAAACACCTTTGCGTTAAGGAGCTTCTTCTGTCCCTTCGCGCCAACCTCTTTGAGGATAATGTGGCGTGAATAGCGCTCTATCTGTTCATTTGTGAATGCCATTACTGACCGCCTCCCTTGAAATAAAGGAATTCTATGTTGTCACCGTCTTTCAGCACAGTTTCTTCAAACTGACCGTGATCTACGAAATCATCGTTGACGGTAACAGTTACATATTCGGGTGTTTCGACCTTTTCGTCTATATGCTGACAATCATGTCAGTGTTACTGGCGATAATCATGTTTGTGACAGGCATGGGCTGGCTCGGCGCACCTCTTATAGTTACAGCCGGATTTATCGCAGATATACTCGCAAAAAAAGGAAATTACAAGAGCTTCAAGCTTATCGCACTTAGTCACGGAGTATTCTGCCTGTGGATCTGCGCGAATTATTTCCCTGTTATCGTTACAGCGTCAAGCTATCGCAAAAATATGCTTGAAGGTGGATATTCCGCTGAATACTGTGACAATCTGTTCAGAGCCATAAACGGAAAGACCATTGGCGTACTGGTGATCCTGTGTTTTGTGTTCGGTGTTATCGGAGCTCATCTCGGCAAGGCTGTTGTGAAGAAGCACTTTGAAAAAGCCGGGATAGTATGATGAAAATAAACCTTGATCCCCGTACAAAGCTGTTTATGATATTCGCGGTATCATTTATCGTCATGGTAAACGCTGTCACACCCCTGGAATGGGCGATTCGTATTATCGTAACTCTGATACCGATATTCCTGCTTATGACCGAGGGGAAATATGCTTCCGCTTTCCGATTCCTGATATTTTACGGAGCAGCTCTGGTTTTGCTGAGATTCTGCATATCGGAAAACTCAACAGGCATATTGTCCGCCCTTCTCGTTGGATACTGCGGAATAGTGGCACAGTTCATGCCCGCACTGATAACCGCATTGCATATACCTGTGACAGAGAAAAAATCGTGCAGAAGCTCTCATGCTTCTCTTTCGATGATGAAAGGAATACCTCTATTGTCCCCGAACAGACAGGCAGAAAACTGAATAAGCAGTATGAGGAAAAGCTGACGGCTGTTGTGATAAGAAGATTTATAAACAAGCTGATACTGCCGCAGCCGATACGCAGGATAATTGCTGTTATCAAAGCTGCAAGGTACATATTCCGAGGACTGAAATGTCTGCTGAAGGGCAGGCTCGAAGTGTCGGTACTTGACGCAACTGCTATCGGAGTATCGCTTCTCCGCGGCGATTTCAAGACCGCAGGCTCGGTGATGTTCCTGCTGAACATGGGAGATATCCTTGACGAGTGGACGCACAGGAAGTCCATTGACAACCTTGCTCGTACTATGTCTCTCGGAGTAGAACATGTCTGGACTAAAGCTGCCAACGGACAGGAAGTCCTTGTGTCAGTGAACGAGGTCCATAAGGGTGATATTATAGTAGTCAGAACAGGTTCCATGATACCCCTTGACGGCAAGGTCATATCTGGTGACGCAATGATAAATCAGTCCTCCATGACGGGAGAATCCGTGCCTGTCCACAAATGTGAGGGAGCGTATGTTTATGCAGGAACAGTGGTCGAGGACGGCGAGTGTACTGTAAGTGTCGAGAACACCGCAGGCGGCGGTCGCTATGACCGTATCGTCAAGATGATAGAGGAGTCTGAAAAGCTGAAATCCTCCGCAGAGGACAAGGCTTCACACCTTGCTGATAAGCTTGTACCATGGAGCCTTGGCGGAACACTGCTCACATGGCTGCTGACAAGGAACGCAGCAAAGGCGCTGTCCATACTTATGGTGGATTTCTCCTGTGCCCTTAAACTTGCAATGCCTATATCAGTGCTTTCAGCCATGCGTGACTGCAGCCGTGAGGGAATAACCGTTAAAGGCGGACGTTTTCTTGAAGCTGTTGCGGAAGCCGATACAGTTGTTTTTGACAAGACCGGAACCCTCACTCATTCAAGTCCGAGAGTTGCTCAGGTCATAACCTTCGGTGGACGCGACGAGGAAGAAATGCTGCGTCTGGCAGCCTGCCTTGAGGAGCATTATCCTCACTCTATAGCAAATGCAGTTGTGGCTGCTGCGGCTGAAAAAGGGCTTGAGCATGAGGAGTTCCACTCGAAGGTGGAATATGTGGTGGCACATGGTATATCAAGTATGGTCGAGAATGAGCGCGTACTCATCGGAAGTCACCATTTCATAATTGAGGACGAGGGCTGTACTCCTCCTGATGAGCGCATTTTCAGGCATCTGCCAAAGGAGTATTCACACCTTTATCTTGCCATTGGCGGCGAGGTCGCAGCCGTTATCTGCATAGAGGATCCGCTGCGTGATGAAGCTGCTGACGTGGTGAAAAAGCTCCATGAATACGGTATATCACGGGTAGTAATGATGACAGGTGATAATGAGCGGACAGCAAAAGCGGTCGCTGAAAAAGTAGGAGTTGACGAGTATCACGCGGAGGTTCTTCCAGAGGACAAGGCTGCGTTCATACGTGCCGAGCATGAGGCAGGCCGCAAGGTCGTAATGATTGGCGACGGCGTAAATGATTCACCTGCGCTGAGTGAAGCAGATGCAGGCATAGCCATAAGCACAGGAGCTGCTATTGCCCGTGAAATAGCTGATATTACTATTTCAGCAGATGATCTATACTCACTTGTTGAGCTGAAACGGCTGAGCAATGCGCTTATGTCCCGTATCGGCTGGAACTACCGAACTATAATAGGTTTTAACGGCGGACTTATCGGACTTGGTGTGCTTGGCGTATTGCCGCCTGCGGCTTCTGCATTGCTGCATAATGCCTCAACGCTTGCTATAGGACTAAAAAGCATGACGGAGCTGAAATAAATATGCACTGCCTTTGTACATAGAAAAAAACAGCAGATTTTTCGACGGTAAAGCCTGAAGCTTCAAAGGAACAAAATAATTTTTAAAAAGAAATTTTGTTTGTATGTAATAACAAATTTGCTTTTACATTATTGACAATAAAAAAATTGTATGATAACATATACAACAGTGCAAATCCTGCAAGGAGAAAAATATGCTTCTTGCAGTTTGTTTTGCAAATGAGTTAGTATAATATAACATTAAAAGGAGAATTTAAAATGAAAAGAATTCTTAGTTTATCATTTGCTCTTTCAATGGCATTATCATTATGTGCCTGCGGTTCAAAGAGCGGCAAATCAAGCTTTGTAAAAACGAAATCAGAAACTGTCTCTTATGATTCCGCCAATACGGAGCCTGCGACAGTTTCTGAAAAACTCACACCTGCCGAACAGCTTCTTGAAGATATAAAAGGCACATACTATGAGTTGTTTACTGTTATATGCGATACGAAATACGATCAGATATGGCTTGACAGGTGCGAAGCTTTTACAGGTAAGGACATGGCTGAGAGCACAGCCGAAATGCTCAAAGGCTCCTGCACCGCAACTATTTACGGTGAGGACGCAGTAAATGCTTACAGCAATGCTGAGAATATGAGATTTGACTGCTATTTCATCAACGGCGTAAAGCAGTTCGTATTTAACGGCAGCAGTATCTCAGGTATCGATAATAGCGGTAAAAAACTGTTTGAGCATGAATACAAGTACGTTGAGGACTTTTCCTTCGGCGGAATAATGGACGGATATCTCTATGAGACTACAGATAACGATGCGGGAGAGTTCAGGTATTTTCTGATGATGCCGGATACACCTTCGACAACTTATCACATAGAATTCCGCTATGGCAGCGACCTGGATGATCTTGCGGAGTATAGCAAAGGAGCTTATGCTTACTGGCTTGCGGCTGGTATTCCCGCAAACTGCGATGAGAAGATGATAGATGATTGCATCAGTCTTTTCGTTGAGGAAAATCTTACTGAAATGGATAAATGATATAAAATATCAGGTTATAAACAAAACATCTGTTAGTATATACTCACATTTTGTTATTGTATACAAACTTTTATCACGCATCTTTTCAAATCATTGACAAATCAATGCTGAGGTGCTATTATTTAATCGTTATAAAGCACTAACTTTTTTAGGATTATATCACAGTAAAATATGATGATAATAATAAACTGAATGGAAGGATGAAGAATGATGCCGCTTAGTTTAGCAGAACCTGAAAAAGAGCTGATTATCAAGAAGCTGGGAGGTACTCCCGAAATACGTCAGCACCTGGAAAATCTCGGATTTACCGTGGGCGGAACAGTCAGGCTCATAAATGTGCTTGGTGAAAACGTCATTGTCAAGGTCAAGGAGTCACGTATCGCTATAGGTGCGGATATGGCGCGGAGAATAATGGTCTGACAGGAGTGAGGATAATGAAAACGCTTAGAGAAACAGCTGTCGGTTCGACGGCAAAGGTTAAAAAGCTTCACGGAGAGGGCGCGATAAAGCGCCGTATAATGGATATGGGACTTACAAAGGGTACGCAGGTGTTTGTCCGTAAGGTCGCTCCTCTCGGAGATCCTATCGAGATAAGGGTTCGCGGCTATGAGCTTTCACTGCGCAAGGCAGATGCCGAGCTTATAGAGGTCGAATGATACATAAGGACTTTTCAGTCCTTATGTTTTTGATATCTTGTTAGCTACAAATAACTTGAAAGGAAGATATAAATGGAACTGCGAATAGCACTTGCAGGAAACCCGAATGCAGGCAAGACCACATTGTTCAATGCGCTTACCGGCTCGAACCAGTTCGTAGGAAACTGGCCGGGCGTTACAGTTGAAAAGAAGGAGGGTAAGCTGAAGAAGCACAGTGATGTCATCATCACCGACCTGCCGGGAATCTACTCATTATCGCCCTACACCCTTGAAGAAGTTGTTGCAAGAAATTATCTGATCGAAACAAGACCTGACGCAATACTGAATATAATCGACGGAACTAATCTCGAACGCAATCTCTACCTTACCACACAGCTGGTAGAGCTCGGCATACCCGTTGTTATCGCCATAAATATGATGGACGTGGTGCAGAAAAGCGGTGACAAGATAAACATTTCTCAGCTCTCGAAGCAGCTGGGATGTAAGATAGTCGAGATATCCGCTCTGAAAGGCACAGGCGTTGACGAAGCGGCGGGGGCGGCTATCAGTGCCGCAAAAAACAGTAAAACTATCCCACAGCATACATTCAGCGGTCCTGTTGAACACGCTATCGCTCATATTGAGGAAGCGGTGCTTCACGATATGCCTGAGGAGCAGCAGCGCTGGTACGCTATCAAGGTCTTTGAGCGTGACGAAAAGGTCCTTGAAAAGCTAGATATTCCGGAAAGCATTCTGAAGCACATTGAAAACGACATAAAGGACGCTGAAAAAGAGCTTGACGACGACGCGGAAAGCATTATCACAAACGAGCGCTACATCTACATAGCTGATGTCATTAAGGCTTCATACAAGAAGAAAAACGCAGGCAGCCTAACGACCTCCGACAAGATAGACAAGATCGTTACCAACCGCTGGCTGGGACTTCCAATCTTTGCGGTCATCATGACCCTTGTTTACCTTATAGCAATGAAGGGCCCCGGAGCATGGGCTACGGACTGGACCAATGACAACCTTTTTGATGAAGGCTTTCATTTGTTCGGCATAGGAACATCAGATTATAATGACATAAATGACGAGTATACAGGCGCACAGCAGATAATCGACGGCTATGACGCTTACGTTGAAGAAAATGGGAGTGCTCCCGAAGGCGAGTTCACATATACTGTGGAGGACGAGGAGACTCTTGAGACAACAGAGGAAACAGCTTCTCTTGAGGATTACAATGAAGCGCTGAGCACAGTTGAAAGAATAGGCGATGAGCCTGATCCTGCCGATTACGGCGTGTTTGTGCCCAGTATCCCTGCACTTGCAGAAAGCGGTCTTGACAAGATAGGGGCAGCTGAATGGTTAAAGGGACTTATTATTAAAGGTATCATAGGAGGTGTGGGAAGCGTTCTCGGTTTCGTTCCTCAGATGTTAGTTCTGTTCTTCCTGCTTGCTTTCCTTGAAGCCTGCGGATATATGGCTCGTATCGCGTTCGTGCTTGACCGTGTGTTCCGTAAATTCGGACTGTCCGGCAAATCCTTCATACCTATGCTTGTAGGCGTGGGCTGCGGAGTTCCCGGCATTATGGCTTCAAGAACTATCGAAAATGAGCGCGACAGGCGTATGACTATCATCACTACCACATTCATTCCCTGCGGTGCGAAGGTACCGTTCATTGCGATGATAGCAGGAGCTATCTTCGGCGGCTCACCGCTCATATCGGTATCGGCTTACTTCATCGGTATGGCAGCAATAATCATATCAGGTATCATGCTGAAAAAGACGGCAATGTTCTCAGGCGAGCCCGCCCCATTCGTTATGGAACTCCCCGCATATCATATGCCGACGATGAGCAATGTTCTCCGTTCAATGTGGGAGCGCGGCTGGTCGTTCATCAAGAAGGCAGGCTCTATCATACTTCTCTCAACTATTGTTGTATGGTTCCTGTCACGCTTCGGAACAGTTGACGGCAGCTTTGGTATGCTTGAGGAGGATCAGCTTGACAGTTCGCTTCTTGCAGGCTTCGGTAAGGCTATTGCATGGATATTCGCACCTCTTGGCTGGGGAAACTGGCAGGCTGCAGTTGCATCTATTACAGGTCTTGTTGCAAAGGAGAATATCGTTGGTACGATGGGTGTTCTCTACAGCGGAGGCGACGGTACGGTATGGCAGACTCTTGCTTCAAAGTTTACAGGTATTACTGGCTTCTCGTTCCTGGTATTCAATCTTCTCTGCGCACCGTGCTTCGCAGCGATCGGAGCTATCAAGCGTGAGATGAACAACGCAAAGTGGACGGCATTCGCTATCATTTATCAGTGCAGCTTTGCTTATGCCATAGCGCTTATGATAACACAGTTCGGTGGACTTTTCACAGGGGAGTCGAACATCATCGGCGTTATCGCGGCAGCTCTGATCCTTGCATTCATGTGCTATATGCTCTTTATCAAAAAGTATCATGAAGCTTCAAAGTTTAAGGGCAACGTAAAGGTAAAAGCGTAAAGGAGTGGTAATATGCTCGCATGGTTAGCTGACAATCTTGGAACTGTCATTGTTTCCCTGATACTGATATGTGTGGTGGCAGTCGTCATCACAGGCATGGTAAGAGGGAAAAAACAGGGTAAGGGTTCATGCGGCTGCGGCTGTGAGCACTGTGCTATGCACGGAAAATGTCATACAAAATAAGCACCAATATTCAAAATAACGGGGCGATGCTCGCATCGCCCCATACAAAAACACTTATGTTAGTATAAGCTAATACAAGGAGGTAAAAATGAGCATAGTTATCGTTGGCGGCAATGACCGCATGGCAACACGTTATCAGGATATCTGCAAATCATTCAATCACAAGTCCAAGGTCTTTACTCAGATGCCTGCGGACTTCGAGAACAAGCTTGGTACTCCTGATCTTATGGTGGTTTTCACAGGGACCTGTTCCCACAAAATGCTTGGAGCTGTAAAGAAGAGCTCCGAGAAAAACGGCGTGCCTGTCGAGCACGTTCACAGCTCCAGCGTAAGTGCGCTGAAGCAGCTTCTTACTGATATTAAGGGGAGAAAATATGTCCGAAGTTGAGCGCAGAAGTATTGACAAAGACATTGCATTTCACAGCGCACCCACACTTATGGGAGTAAAATGTGCTAATCTTATTTCCTTTGATATGTGCGAGGGAACAATTGCGGAGTACCTGAATGAGTTCAGGTACAAGCTTTTCAAAAGCGGACTTAAAGCAATACAGCTTTGCAAATGCCGTGAACGCACACTTGTATATATATACAACACGAAAATGCTGACCGCATGGCTGAGTATGCCACAGGTCAGAGAGTTCCTTTCGGAGTACGGCTATACCTTTGACCTGAGCGTCGAAGCAAAGCTCCTCAGGCTCTCATGCCGTATCAGCTGCGGCAGCTTCCCTCATGAGATAGGAGCGTTTCTCGGTTATCCCGTTGAGGACGTCAGAGGCTTTATAAGCAACCGCGGCAAAAACTGCCTGCTGTGCGGTTACTGGAAAGTGTATGGAAACGCCGAAACAGCACGGCAGACATTTAAAACCTATGATCGCTGCAGGAATATCCTGTTCGATAGATTAAATCACGGCATGAATTTATTTCAAGCCATAAAATAATAGGAGGACTTTTATGAAAACAGCAGTAATTTATTGGAGCGGCACCGGCAATACCGAGGCTATGGCAAAGGCAGCAGCTGAGGGTGCGAATGCAGAGCTCTTCACGGTATCGGAGTTCAAGGGCAGCGCTGCGGACTATGACGCATTTGCCTTCGGCTGCCCCGCAATGGGAGCGGAGGTTCTTGAGGAGGACGAGTTTGAGCCCTTCTTCACAGACATCGAGGCTTCGCTCAGCGGAAAAAAGGTGCTTCTCTTCGGCTCATACGGCTGGGGCGACGGTGAATGGATGCGCAACTGGTACGATCGCACAAAGGCAGCAGGAGCAGAGCTTATCGGCGAGGAGGGCTTTATCGTAAACGAAGCTGCTTCTGACGATGACCTTGCAAAGCTTAAAGAGCTTGCTTCACAGCTTGCATAAGGAGACAGGGCAATGAAGAAGATCACAGCTTTTTTATGCGCCGCAGCCTGCATGACGGCAGCGGCTCCGTTCTCAGCTGCTGCAGCTGACGGCGACAAGGTATACGGCACCATGAATATCCCTTATGCTGATTTCTACGCAGCAGAGCTTAACAACAGCGTTCCCGTAGACGCGGTTTCCTCCGCAACTACAAACAAGTGGAAGGGCAACAACACAGGCAGCATGGGCGAGGACGGAAAATGGCAGAACGGCGGACTTGCCGCAGGCACCTTCAATACCGAGACTGAAAACGGCGGCGGAAAAATACTCGGCGTTACCTATCCTGTTGAGATTTCCAAGGCTGATCTTGACGCCCTCGGTGATAAAATGGGATTTACGGAGCTTTCAGAGAAGCCGAAGGCATATAAGCCTGTTACAGTTGAAAGCGGAAAGGCGGCCTTCGGCAAGCTGGTAGATACCGACGGCGAGGAAGCACTCAGCGGTGAGATGACAGTATCAAGCCTTTCAAGCTGGGGTGACTATCAGATAAATGTTAAGGGCATACCCGCAAACTGCGATATTTACGGCGTTATCGTAAAGACCAAGGAGGGCACTGACTACGGTATGCGCGCTCTTGAAAACATATGGCGAAACGGCGCTATATCATGGGGCGCAGGTGTCAAGGAGAAAGAACCTCACGGTAATGTTCTTTCATCGGAGCACTACAAGACCTCTCAGGGACAGACTATCACTGACGTAACATTCATTACACTCAACGGTTACAGTACACTTTCGGGACAGAACGGATATCTCCCCTTAAAGTTTGCCGACAGCATCAGTGTTGAAAACGGCAAGTCGGGCAAGGGCTCTGTAACATTTGACAATTCAGCATTTCCGTCAGATTACAAGGCAAAGGGCGAGGTCGCTGACGGCTTTACCGTATCGGGAAATACGGTAAGTTACAACAACGCTCAGCCCGGAAATTACACACTCACTGTTTCGGACGAGGGCGGTAAATACTCCGGTGTAAGAGGAAGCTTTGCGCTGACAACTGACGCTATTCCTGTAAAGTATTCCGACGGCAAGCTTGTGGCAGCTGACGGAGCTTCCCTGACTGACGCCGCAAACTATCTGAAAAATATCTCAGCGGTAACTGTTGGCGATAAAAGATACGCCGCAGGCAGACGCGGAGCAACGATCATCGACTCGCAGACTGGCGAGATCAAGCTTGATGCAAAGTCGGGTGAAGAAAATGTATTCGACGGCTCAGGCAAATACAAGCTCACGGTCGAATCAACAGGCTATGAGAAGAATTATGAGTTTGAGATAAACGAGCAGGCTGCTGAAACTACTACTGCATCAACATCTTCAAATACGACTACAACAACTAAGACAACTACTACAGCAGCAAAAACGACTACAAGCTCCAACAGCCCGAATACAGGCACAGACGGCATTGCACTGCCTGTTGCGTTCCTTGCGCTTGCAGGTGCATCTGCATTTGCGTTAAGAAAAAAGAGATCCTGATAAACTCTCCATTCTATAAAAATGACCTCTGCGGTTAAAGCACAATACAAATATAGAAACTTTATACGGAAATATCGGAGGAACCCTTTTTCAAAAGGGTTCTTCCTCAATAGTTCACATAAAAATTCTATATAAGCAATGTGCTTATGCTGCGGAGGTCAAATACTGCAAAGAGGTAATTTTATGCTATTTCTTATTTCACTTGCTATTGCGCTTATAGTCGCATTTTTGCTTGGCAAGCCGCTGAAGAAATGTCCTGGGGCATTTTATATCACGGCAGCTGTACTCACAGCTGTTTCTGTCGTTGTAACACAGTCAGATGTGAATGTATCAAGCAGATTTGTCTGCGACTATGTTCTCGGTATATTCGCCAGAGGTGCTCTCGGAACTGCATTCTGGGCGGTCGTTATGTGGGCAGGAGCTCTGCCGAACGGTTCTTCTCCCATAAAGAAGCTGATGCCGGTACGCGGTGAGCTGTCAATAACTGCGGCTATACTTACGTTTTCACATATCATCACATACGGTATGACGTATATATCAAATCTCATCAAGGGCAGAACAGGTCCGGACTTTGTTCTTACAAGTGTCATATGTATTGCGATGGTGCTAATTATGACGCCGCTGACTGTCATGTCGTTCAAGAAGATACGCAGGAAGATGAACCCCGGAACATGGAAGAAGATACAGCGCTTTGCTTATATTTTTTATGCTCTTGTCTATATCCATATCCTTGTACTGTTTATCCCTAAGGCTCAGAAGGGCAGGGAGGGATACTTCCTCAGTATCATTGTATACAGCGCTGTTTTCGCCGGATATGCTGTAATGCGTGTCAGAAAGTATTACATTGCAGCTAAAAAGCCTGAAAAGAAGCTTGTTCCCAACACTGTATGCGCCTGCGCATTTGTTCTGCCTGTAGCTCTTGCAGGATTTTTTGCTCATAACAGTGGTACAGGTTCTGCAGATATGGCAGTTGTTACTGAAAATAACGCAGCAACATTTACATTTTCTCCCGGAACTGCAGCTGCTACTGAAGCCGCTGTGACTACCGGAAAGGACATCAAAAAGACTTCTGAGACCACAGCAGCTGCGGGTACAGCATCAGTAACTACATCTGCGGAGCCTGTAACTTCAAATGAAAATGATGAAAAAACATCATCAGTCAATGACGAAGCACAGGAAGAACGGTCCGATAATAACGAGCCCGGACAGGAGCAGCATGAGGAAATTCCTGCGGCTGAACCTCAGCCAAGCTTCAAATACCGCAACGGAGAATATGAGGGTGAATCCGAAGGCTATGCAGGAAAGGTACACGTTAAGCTGTCAATTGAAAACGACTCTGTTACCAGCATTTCCGCATGGGCTGACGAAGATGATCCTGAGTATTTTAGTGATGCAATGAATACAGTTATCCCTCAGATAGGAGCAAAGGTCAGCGCCGAAAACATTGACGCCTGCTCAGGCGCTACATACAGCTCCAACGGTATCATCGAAGCGGCACGGAAAGCACTTGAACAGGCGATGAACTGATATAAGACGTGCAGATCAAATAAGCTGAATGGCAGGAACTGTTTGATTCAGGATCAGTGCGTTCCGCCGCAAATATCATACACAGTATTGAATATGTCTTCAGGTATTTTCACAAAGTACCATGCCATTGCATCATATCCGACATAACCACCGTCTATCAGACGAAGTCTGACTACAGTTCCGTCATTCATGGACAATACAATGTGAGCCTGATTTGGGGTGTCATATATCGTATTATTTCCTTTTAAACCGGGCTCCCATGTATATATGAACTCGCCGTTATCTACCTGATCCACGAACTCATTCCATATATCGGGTTCAATATCTGCAGTCTGAATATTATTCAAGCCTTTGTCCCAGTCGCTGTGAGTCTGGAATTGTATCGTATCTGTTCTTTCTCTGACATGAAGCCTGTCTTCAAAAAGCTCTGAACCATTTTTCAGAGTGATATCATTCAGGCAATCAAGGAAAAGAACCCAGTCATTTTTATTATGATTTTCGTCCTCTGTCTCTGCATATGTGCAAATACGGAAATCTGTGTCATATCCGTTCACTGAATAGACCTCTCCTGCAACTGATGATGCAAATTCCGATGCGTAATCATCCTGAGAAGACCATTCGTCTAAATTACCCTTTGCAGTTCCGAGATGTTCACCCAAAAGAGGCAGTATCTTCCGGGCTTCATCACCATCATAAAACTCTGACTGAGTGTAAATGCGTCCTTGATACACAACAAGTCCGATCATATCCATGTTAGCGGATTCAGACGGTTCCGGCAATTTAATTGCAGGGATATGCAAACCATTATCAGGGTTATTGACTGCATTATCCTCCTGGTTAGCTGCTATGCTTGCGCTTTTGTTGATATGTGTTCCGGAATGCTTTATTATCGGCAGGATAACAGCACAGACAATTGCAGCTGCGCACACACCGCCGAATGAAACCGATCTGGATATACTGATTTTTTTCTTTTTTCCGGAGAGCTCCGGTACAAACTTTTCACCGGCGTCTCCGATTGAATCAAGAAGAATATCTATGTTTTTCATACACCTGCACCTTCCTTTTCCAAATACTTTTTCAGCTTGTCTCTTACGCGCTGAAGTATCATTCTGACCGAACCTTCCGTAATGTGATTTCTGCTTGCAATTTCGGCTATAGACATCATGTACCAGTATCGCAGGAGGAAAATATCCCTGTTTTTTTCAGGAAGCTCACTCAGAAACTTGTATATCAGTTCCTGAAATGCGATCCTGTCTTCGATGGGATGCTCCTCTCCGATACATTCTTCCAGTTCGTCAAGGCACAGGGCGATCTGTCCGCCGCCATACTTTTGCGTTCTGTCTTTCCGGTATTTGTCTATAGCAAGGTTGCGTGTGATCTTTCCAAAGAACACGGATAATCGGTTCGGCTTTTCAGGGGGCATTGTATTCCAGGCTCGAAGCCATGTATCATTGACGCATTCCTCCGTGTCTTCTGGTGAATGTAGTATATTATTCGCAATTGTACTGCAATATCCGTCGTATTTAGTCTGGCTTTCCGTTATTGCAGACTCATTTCTCTGCCAGTAAAGCTCTATGATATGAAGATCTTCCATAGCGCACCTCCTCGATGCCCCTTCACCATTATAGACGAAAAACAGCGTCTCAGCATCACGGTCAGAATAAAAAAAGTATTATAATTATAGCATGAATTTGAATAAACATCAATATTGCGCAAAAAACAATGCAGCCCTGAGAGTGATGCCCCCGGAGAGACAAACAGAATCATGCATGAACCATTGAATACCCGAATGAAAAAAGCATTATAAATTAAATATTATTATATTAGATTAAATGAAAAATCTGCGATTCAGGACAAAAAACTGCTTTTTAGGACAAAGATATTGACTTTTTTAGTTTTATTGCTATAATGAAAGTAAGAAAAGCGCAAATGCAGCTTCTATCCAGTATAGCTTTTTAACTAAAAAGGAGTTGATATTATGAAGAAAAGAATAGTGGCTGTTATTGCTGCTTCGGTACTTGCTGTAAATGCGCTTCCGTTATGTACAGCTGTCTCGGCGGCAGTGACCGCGGAGAGTTATCGTGCAGCTGCAGAGGAGACAAAATTTGAAGCTGAGAATTTCTTTGTCGCAGTCGGTACATACAGAGGAGCTACACAGCTCAGATATTTCAAAGCTGAATCTGAGTATGCGTATTCGGCTGAAAAGGTAGTATGGGACAACGCGCCGGCTGATATTTCCTACGGAGATGTATTTGTCGCTGACGGCGATGTAGAAATGACGAGGGTAAAGTCTGCACCTGATGATCCGGTATATGCAATGGCTTACTACTATCAGCTTGACGAGGGTACAAAGCTTGATAAAGTCGGCAATTGTAACGACCTTATGGAGAAGAAGGAGCTGACATTCACAAACAAGAACTATGACGGCTCTGGACACTGGAGCGTTGACTATACCGACGAAAACGGAAGGATCTACACCTATGGCTACAATGCCTTCGGTTCTTCGCTTGGAGTTGATCCCTTTGACTGCAACGTGGGCGATATCTATACGTTCGCAATGTACAAGGGTGATATTGTCGTTCCGCTTGCAAAGAAGGACGCCGAAAGCGATGTCAATAAAGAGCCTGGATACAGAATAGTCCAGCTCCCCGATAAGGTGGAATACAAGACCGGCGAAATGATAGATCTTAAAGGTCTGGAAATAGAAGTCACAAAAGCTGATGAAGAGCCTGTTGTCTATACATATCCCGATATTGCTTTTGCCCATGATTCCACTACTCCAAAGCCTGCAAAAGTTCTCCTCTTTTCTGATTTCCGCAGTGATAAGGCTGGAACTTATAAAGTAGAGGTCATTGACGCGGATAACGTAAGCTTTGAGGTAAAGGTCGTTGATGATGAAGAAGTAACAGCAGGTACTATAAAGGCAACAGTTCTCGATATAAACGAAAACTCACTACTATTGCAGTCTGTTTCAAACTGTTATGAAAGATACTTACTGTACAATGGACAGATTAAAGGCAATATAAAACCCACAGTAGGCATGAGCCTCGAAATCACATATGAGGGCGGTATGTTTAACCTCGTTCCCATTCTGGTGATTGGTAACGTGAAAAATGTTTCCGTTATCTCAGAAAAAACTGAATTTCTGAAAGGCGATACCAACTGCGACGGTCAGGTGGATATGGCAGACGCTGTGCTTATAATGCAGGCTCTTGCAAATCCAAATAAGTACGGAGAATTCAACACGGAATTCAACTATCTAACTAAACTTGGCAGAATGAACGGTGATATGAACGGTGACGGTATTACAGTAGGCGACGCACAGGCGATACAGATGAAGTTGCTGGGACTTTTTGACGAAAGCAGTGAAATTAATTCAAAGCTCAATGATATCATAACGATAAAGACCGACTATGATCCTGCAATGAGCAACTGGTCGGGAATAGGCATACTTCTTGAGGTCAACTCCAAGGATTATCCTGTTACACTGAAAGCTGCTGACGGTCATTTTTCAACATGGGATATCAAAGCAGGCAGCGGTCCTATTGAGAATGTGGGCAAAACATATGATGCCGGCAACAGCGGCTACATATTCTGGACTCCCGATGAGCTGGACTATACCAAAGGCTTCAGTACAGAGATACAGGCAGTTGGTGTAAGCGGTGATGTTTTCATCGACCTTGGCAAAATATATGTAACTCAGGTCGGACACCGATTTACCGCTTCGTTAAAAAAGCCAGAGTCCACCACGAGCACCGATAATTCAGTTATAGCAGGAAAGACCTTTGTATATGAAAAAGAAGGCTTCGGCGGAGACTGTAGTATAGATTTTAAAGAAGACGGTACGTTTTTATATTCACCGGGATATCTGAGCAGCTATCTCGGCGGTGGAACATGGGAAGTATCAGGAAACAAAGTTATTCTGACTCATGAAGATGACATAATGTCGAGAAAGCGCGTCAACTGTTTCAGTATCGTAGGAAACGAGCTGATATATATTGAAGAGGATTCGGATAATTTTATTGGAATCAAAGTTAAAGACGGGGAGAAATTCTCTCCAAAGGCTAATTCAGCTGTTCTTCTCGGAATAGATAAAGCCAATGTCACAGGTGTTCAGGTATCGTCTCTCCCTGAAGGCTATGATTACTCTTTCAAAGATAAAAATGCTCAGGCTGTTGTAGATTACCTGTCAAACCTTAGCCTGTCAACGGAGCTTTCCGTAGAAGATCCGGGACAGCTGAATGGAATGTTGTGGATCATAAGGCTTGTTTATGAAAACGGTGATACTGTCACTTTATATGATTCGGGACGATTCATTCATGGCGAAGACCGCAAGTGGTATGAAATGCCATATGAAGAAAGCGAGGGCTTTAGCAGTTTGGTATGGGAGTTGGGCAAAACTGACAATGATAAAAGCATTGACAACGCCGAATATCTTATCGGAAATGAAGGCGTAAGCAGTGCACCATCAACAACACAGAAACTTGTGCTGAACTGCAATTCATTCTGCGCTAATGGCGAAATTCTCAAGGTCGATGTGTTAATGGGAGATATGTATTCTAAAGGAGGCTACCCGAATTATGATTCCGCAGGAAATCCCGAATACAGTATCTTTGCATCTCAAAACAATAAGAAGATCGACGACGAAAGACTTCTCATAAACGGTGAAAGAAGCGAGTATACAAAGACTATTTCAAAGGACGATATGAAGTCGCTTGATATCACAGGCAAAGAGGGCGACTACACTGCCTATTATCACAAATATGCCAGGGTAGATTTCTCAGACTATGAGGCAGGCAGCACAGGATGTATAACATTCAGGTTCGGATGGAAAGCAGAGGGTGAAAATCCGCTTAATGCTTCAAGTGATTTTGTAGGTATGCATCAGACAATGTACTTCTATGTCGGTGAAAACGGAACAGGAATCAGCAATAATGGCATAGAAGCTGCACAATTGGCTTATGAAACAGCTTCAGATAATGATATCATGTTCTATGATTCTCCTTATGTAAAGTGGAACGGCAAGGAAGTGATGTCAAATCTGTACGAGAAGCTTCGCAAGCCGACCGATGAAGTGCTCCCTATTAGCTTCAAAATGACATCAAGTCCCGAATACGGTTTTAAATATAACGGCCAGGCTTTAGCCGAATATGCAAGAGCTGATTACAGCGAGTATGCAATCAAGCTCAAAGAACTGCAAATGTATGGCAATCAGCTTCAATACGGAGAAACCATATATACAACAGGAATGCCTGACGGCACAAAGCGAACAAAAGAGTGGTACGAAGAAAGAGTTGAATACTTTGGTGAAGAGCTCCTTTCAAAGTACATCGTTGACGGAGAATTCCTTGAGGAAAAACTCAGAGCTGATATCAACGAATTAATGAATAATAACCGTAAAGCTTATGAGGAAGCCGAAAAGGCATATTTCAGTTACATATCTGATGAAGCCATAAAACAGCTTGATAAGCAGAACATCAGATATGAGTACATGACAGAACCCAAGCGACTGGTGATCTATGTAACCGCGGAAGAATTCAAGTCCCTGACACTTGATAATGTAACACGTTATGGAATTGATATTTCAGTTGCCAACGGCTTGACTGTCGATGCGGTTTTCTGAATATGTAATGAATATAAAAAGCAGCCAGCAATGGCTGCTTTTTTCTGCGGGAGTGTCTCAGCTCCTAAGACTTGCAATGTTTAACTAAAATTTGATATATTTCAAATATTGATGTTATTGAAAACTTACATTGACACATATTGCCGTTTTGTTGTAAAATATAATATGTATTAGTAATTCTTTTAAATACAATCTGTTATTTTATTCTACAACAAAAGGAGTATTTTACATGAAAAGGATCAATTCAATCATCAGTGCAGCGGTCTGTTCAATTGCGCTTACTGCTGTTCCGTTTTCAGCCTCTGCCGCTGAAGAGAAGGTATACGGTACGATGAATATACCATATGCTGATTTCTACAAGGCAGAGATCGGAGACGCATACGAAGTTGACGCGGTTTCGTCCGCGACCACAAAGGGCAAGTGGGGCATGAACGGCAAGGGAGAGATCGTTGAAGGTACATACAACAACGGCAGCGGAACTATCCTCGGTGTAAATTTCCCTGTAGAAGTATCTTCGGCAGATGTTGATATTCTCAAGGAAAAGTACGGATTCACACAGCTTGACAGCAAGCCGGCTGCGTATAAGGAAGTATCTGTTACTGACGGTTCACTCAGCGTTTCAAAGCTGGTTGATACCAATGGTGAGCAGACCATTGACGGTTCCGCAACTGTTTCCACAAACAGCTATTACGGAGACTATCAGATCAAGGTAGCGGGATATCCTGAGAATACCGTTCTGTACGGCGTAATAGTAAATACAAAGGAAAACGATCATTATGCTATGCGCCATCTTGAAAACATCTGGAGAAACGGTTCCTATGCATGGTCGGCAGGAATAAAGACCGTGGAATATCACGGAAATCATGTGAGCTATGAAGATTATGCAAGCTCTATGGGTAAGACTGTAACTTCCGTGACCTTTATCACGCTTGACGGTTATACGACCGTCAATGTAGGCGAGCAGTATCTTCCTATCAGATTTGCGGGTGAAGTCAAGGCTGATGACGCTCCGGCAGGTACAGGAAGTACAGCCCTTTCGCTGACAGGTTTCCCTGAGGATTACAGGAAGGTCATCAGTGCAGACGAGGGACTCACAGTTTCTGAAACAGAGGTCAGCTATACAGACGCAAAGCCGGGAAAATACAATGTTAATGTTGAAGATGAGACAGGCAAGTATGCTCCCATGACGGCTCAGTTCATTCTCTCCACCGACGATATACCTGTTAAGTTTGCGGGCGGCAAGCTGACAACAGCCGACGGATTTACAGATGACGACAAGGCAAACTTCATGAATAATCTTGCGACTGTCGAGATAAACGGCACCTCTTACAGAGCTACAGGCAGCAGAGCTATAAAGCTTTTCAAGGAAGACGGTTCTATTGACTTTGACGTAACTGTAAGTGATGCAAGGGTATTTGAGAGCAATGGCACTTATAATATCACTCTGAACTCAACAGGCTATAATAACCCCTACAGCTTTGAGGCCACATACGAGGCGCAGAATACTACGACTACCGTAAAGGTAACAACTACAGCCAAGGCAACAACAACGGCTTCAAACAGCCCCAGAACAGGCGTCAGGGGCACGGCTCTGCCTGCAGTGATACTTGCTTTTGCAGGAGCGGCAGCGTTTTTATTCAGAAAGAAAAACGACCAATAATTCTGATATTTTTACCCATGCAGATGCAAAGCTGCATGGGTAAAACAATGATAAGAGGTAATTAATATGTTATTTTTGATTTCACTTTTTATAGCGATCATTGTCGCTTTCTGCCTTGACAAGCCAATGAAAAAACATCCTGCGGTATTTTATATCACGGCAGCTGTACTAACAGTTGCTTCTGTCGTTGTTACAAAATCGGACATTACAGTATCAAGCAGATTTGTCAGGGATTATATTATAGGGATATTCTCACGGGGCGCTCTCGGAACGGCATTCTGGGCGGTAGTAATGTGGGCAGGAGCCCTGCCGAACGGTTCGGCTGCAATAAAGAAGCTCATGCCCATACGAGGAGAGCTTTCAATAACCGCGGCTGTTCTTACACTTGCTCATATCGTGACATTTGGTATGCAGTATATCCAAAACCTTATAAACGGAAGAACAGGCAGCGGAAACGCTTTCAGAGACTTTGTCATCACCTGTATCCTGTCTCTTGCGATGACACTGATAATGCTGCCGCTGACGGTTATGTCCTTCAAGGCTGTACGCAGCAGGATGAATGCCAAAACCTGGAAGAAGATACAGCGTCTTGCCTACATTTTCTATGGCATGATCTACATACATATAATGGTGCTTTTTGTACCGAAAGCTCAGAAGGGCAGAGAGGGATATTTCCTCAGCGTCCTTGCATACAGTGCAGTGTTTACCGGATATGCGGTCCTCAGGCTCAGGAAGGCATATCTTTCAAGGAATGAGAAAGCTGCAAAGCTCATCCCGAACGCAGTTTCTGCCTGTGCTTTTATCATTCCCCTGTGCCTGAGCGGAATAGTTTCAAGAAATGTAAAAAACGAACCCAAGCTTGTCAGCACATCCTCAGAACTCACCTATGAAGCTCCGGAAAACGCTCAGACCACTGCCGTGACCACATCAGCTTCAACGACTTCCGCAGGAAAGACCACCTCTGCCAGTGCAGCCGTGACCTCTGTAACTACCGCTGTCAGCACTGTAAAAACCACGGAAGCTGCGGCTGAAGGAATAACTCAGCCGAACACCGAAGAAGAAAACGTCAGCGACCAGCAGGAGAGCAGCGAGCCAGAAGCAGCTCCGCAGCAGAGCTTCAGGTTCAGAAACGGAACTTTTGAAGGCACAGGAGAAGGATATTCGGGAAAGGTCCGTGTTTCGATAACTATTGAAAACGATACAGTAACTGATTTTTCCGCATATTCAGATGATGACGATCCCGATTACTTCGGTGACGCAATGGCAAAGGTCATTCCGCAGATAAAAAGCAGCCTCAGTGCAGACGGAATAGATGCCTGTTCGGGAGCGACATACAGTTCCAAGGGTATTATCGAAGCTGCAAGGAATGCTCTGGAGCAGGCAGCTTCTGCTCAGTGACAGTGCTGAACTTCTATGACATCATAGCTCATAAAACAGCGCTCAGGTCGTATATGAGCGTTAAACAGTATACCGGATCAGTATCCATAAAGCTGTTTCCGGTCGTAAAAGCCCCGCATATATGTGGGGCTTTTTACAGTCAGAGCATAAAAAATATGGAACTGGAGTGTTATTTGTTTCTGAAATTTTATAAATATTAAGAAAATCATAAGAATTATATCAGTTTAATAATAAGATTCGGCAGATATAATATTGACAGAAGAAAGGTACAGCGGTAAAATAGTAACATAACGCTTTACCAGTGAAAGGATCCTGTCATGATTAATATTGAAAATTCTTCTATACTTGTGGTGGATGATGACCACGATATCGTTAACGCAATAGCGGCGCTGCTCTCCAGGGAGGGGTATACAATATATAAAGCGTACAACGGTCTCGAAGCCATAGATTCGCTCATGCAGAACGACATACAGCTCATACTCATTGATGTGATGATGCCTAAGCTTGACGGTCTTTCCGCAATGATGAAGATACGCGCCACAAGGAATATACCGATAATCGTACTCTCTGCAAAGTCTGAGGACAGCGATAAGATACTCGGACTATCCATGGGAGCCGACGATTATATAACAAAGCCGTATAACCCGATGGAGCTGGTGGCACGTGTCCAGTCAAATCTGAGACGGTATCTCAGCCTCGGCGCGGCTGACGGCATAAAAAAGGACAATGTACTGCGGCTGGGAGGGCTTTCCCTTGACCGTGACGGAAAGCAGTTTTACGTTGACGGCTCTCCTGTAAAGCTCACAGCGACCGAGTATAAGATAACGGAGCTTCTCATGCTGAATGCAGGGCGGATATTCTCCGCAGAGGAGATATACTCCCGTGTGTGGAACGACGAGTCCTATTCGGTCGAAAATACCGTAATGGTACATATCCGGCATATAAGAGAAAAAATAGAGATAAACCCCAGCGACCCCCGCTATCTGAAGGTAGTATGGGGAATAGGGTACAAAATGGAGAAACAATAGGAGTGATCTGAATGATCTTGAAAAAACGCGCATCCCGTATCATCGCGTTCATTATATCGTGTGTACTTGTGGGAGCGTCCCTGATACAGTTTATATTTTTAGTGAATAAGAATATGAGCGAGGTCGAGGAACGCAATGAACGCAACGACGTGATATCGAGCTTCGGCTACACAAATGAGATGATAAAGCTGTTCGATCAGCTGTGGGCTGTCGGCAATATCTACCTGCGTAATACCAACAGCAGCAACGTATATACCTGCAATAAATACCGTGAGGAATCGGTAAAGCAGGCTCTCCGCTCACTTGGTATCGCTGACAGCAGCGGAACACCTGTCATAAACAATCCCCTCGGCTTTGAATACTATCTCTCCTGCGGAGATAACGTGCGGACGAATACCGGCAAATCAAAAGAGGAGCTTGCCGGCGCATATTCCATACAGTATGACAAAGGCATTGACGATTATGACACTGCCGGCCTCAACTGGCATTATAACACCGATAAATACTGGTATACCACAAACTACGGCATGATCTTCTACAGAATGTACGGTTCTCTCCCGAAAAGCACGGTTGTACTTTACGATTTTGATACCACGGGACTTGACAGCTACAGGGACAGGAACGGCGCAGTCGTATACTACAAGACCGACGGAACAACTCCCGTTCCCGATGAACTGAGAAAATCCGGCGAAGAATTTGTTCCGGCGGATCAGGAGGCTTATGAAGCCTTCAATCCCGAATACAGCACAGGACCTGTTACGGAGCCAACCACCGTAATAGCTCCAACGGTGACAGAAAGCACCTCGGAATATGCCGCGGTAAGTACTCAGACAACGACTGATTCCGGCAGCGCAGCAACTGCTCAGACAACTTCAGAGGTGACTGTTACAGCATTGACCTCCGTAACATCTGCCGCCGCAGAAAGCCGCCCTGTCTATGAAGGCGATATAGCAGAAGTCACAGATACGGAAGCATATATGTTCTATGACGCTGACAGCGGAAGCTGGTATAAGGTCAGCAAGGATTCTTTTAAGGAATTCGACGGCGACAACAGCGATATTACTATATACATAAAGCCGTCTGATGAGCTCATAGCTGAATATGAAGGCTATCATGAGCACCGCAGCAAGGTCGAGGCGGATTCGGTGCATAAAGCGATACCTCTTGCGGCTCTTGGCATAGCAGGCGCTGTCATAGGACTTGTCCTGCTGTTCTGCTGCGGCTACAGCGCAGAAAAAAAGAAGTTCGTACTCTCAGCGCCTGATAATATAATCGCGGAGATACCCTTAGCGATGATAATAGCCTCATGTGTGGGAGTATTTGCGATGTTCTGCGGCGGTATCGAAGAGATAAGAGCGTCACTTAATGATTATTATTCAGGTATTGACATGGGCGGAATTATCGCAGGCAGTATGATAACAGTATGTTACGCGATAGGGCTCGGAAGTCTCATAACTCTTGTAACACGTCTTAAATGCCGCAGCTTGCTGAAGACCTCCCTTACAGGGCGCATATGCGCATTTCTGTGGAGATACTTTAAAAGGACAGCTTCACGAATCAAGGACATACTGAAAAAGCGCAGCGTGAGACATATCGAGCGTGACGCTCTCAGAAAAGACCTGTTCCTGCGCAGATTCATTATCCGCACAGCTGCAGCTTTGATAATCGGTGCGATCGTATTCGTAGGTACTGTACCTGACAGTCAATATGGAATGTTCATATTATTATCTATCCTGATACTTGCGGTATACCTTGTTCTGAGCTTGCGTGACCATGAGGAGATAGCAGGCATTGCAAAGCAGATATCCGCCATGAACGGCGGAGACTATTCGCCGCGTACAGTACCTGAAAAGTCGCCGGCATACGGCATGACAAACAACCTCAACAACATATCCGACGGTATACGCAGCGCGGTTGACAGGCAGGTGCAGTCGGAGCGCATGAAGGTGGAGCTCGTTACCAATGTATCCCATGATCTGAAAACGCCGCTCACTTCCATAATAAGCTATATAGACCTGCTTTCGGCAGAGGAAATGAGCCCTGCTGCAAAGGACTACGTTTCGGTGATAAGTCAGAAGTCAGAGAGACTGAAGGTAATGGTCGCAGACCTCTTTGATCTTGCAAAGGCGACAAGCCATACAGATGTGAACAGTGAACAGATAGACGCTGTCATACTCACACAGCAGGTGATAGGGGACATGGCTGACCGGATATCGCAGTCCGGCATGGAAGTGCGCACGGATATAAAGGCACAGACAGCTCCTATAATGGCAGACGGGAAGAAACTCTACCGTGTACTCCAGAACCTTATCGACAATGCACTGAAGTATTCCATGGCAGGCACAAGGATATATGTTGCGCTCGAAAACAATGCCGGATACACGAATATAGCAGTTAAGAACATTTCAGCAGAGGAGATGGACTTTACTCCCGAAGAGATAACAGAGCGTTTCACACGGGGAGACAGATCACGTACAACAGAGGGCAACGGCCTCGGACTGTCGATAGCCAAGAGCTTTACTGAAGCCTGCGGCGGTACCTTTGAAATTATCATAGACGGAGATATGTTCACAGCCCATGTGAAGCTGCCGCTCATCAGACAGTAAAAAGTGTAGGAAAGAAAGATAATATAAAAAAACAGGGACTTTAAAGTCCCTGTTTTTATTCATCTTTCAGCTGTCTGACTTCATCATCTGTCAGTATACGGTATTCGCCCGGTCTGAGCGAGGTATCGAGCATGAGTGAACCTATACTGTCGCGGCGCAGGTAGAATATCCTGCAGCCGACAGCTTCAAGCATACGTTTTATCTCATGTTTTTTTCCCTCGAACAGGGTAAGTGTTGCCGCAAAAGCCGATCCCTCCGGATTTTTCATATAGCGTTCGCGGCGACAGGCGGGCATGAACTTCTCAAGTTCACACAAACGGTACTCCTTCACAAGCCGGAACACAGCCTTTTTAGTTGTGAATCCGGCCATTTTTATGCCGTTTTCAAGCTGACTGATCCTTTTCTCATCAACGCGCCCGACAGCATAGAAGAAATAAGTTTTGCTGATATGCTTTTCCGGCTGCATTATTCTCATGTCAAGGTCACCGTCATCGGTCAGTATCAGCAGTCCACAGGTGTCCTTGTCGAGCCGTCCCACCGTGTGCAGCCGTTCTGCGATCTCGCAGGGAAAGCAGTCCATAACAGTCCTGTGTACCGCGTCAGATCTTGCGGTCACACAGCCCTGAGGTTTATTCAGCATATAGTAAAGCAAATATATTTCAGTCCTTATTCTGGTTTAGAAGTTCTCTTCTCATGGCAATCAGGTCGTATACATCGATAACACCGTCGTTGCACATATCAGCAGACTGCCAGTCTGAGAGCTCGGTGCTTCTGTCAGCAGTCAGCCATTTCTGGAGGAGGACCAGATCGACCACATTGAACTGACCGTCGGCATTTGCGTCACCGCGGACATCTGTGGTATATACAGCCACAACGGTTGCGTTCGACTCCAGCTTTATGCTTATGGAAGCTGAATCCTTATCGCCGCTGGTGATAGCTGCGCCGTTCACGATCCAGTGTGAGAAAGTGCGTCCTTCCTCCGGAACAGCAGTTAAGGTGATATCATAATCCGAATGGTAATTTCCGCTCCATCCGTCTGTCTTGCCGAGATCGAGGGTATTGAGCAGGATACCTCCGTTATATGAATGATTTGAAACAGTGAGCTTATAAGGTGCTGAGGAGAGCTTTGCCGCGGATCTTGTAGTGCTTTCAGCGTATGAGTAGCGCTTGTTATAGAAGTTCAGCACAGTTGAGATCGCGCCGTCAAAGCACTTTTCTCCGTTACTGCCTGACAGGCTGTTAGACTGGAAACGGGCAAAGGTATCCAGCACCTGCTGTCTGAAGCCGTTCTTGTATCTGTTGATAACTTCTGTTGTTCTGTCGGTAGCGAAGTTATAGTTTGCAAGATCCATCATTGTTCTTGCGTAATTTTTTCTGAACTCATCATTGCCGAGAAGAGCAGTGAACATTTTTCCGAAGCTGCTGTTTGTGGAGCTTATACGTCTGTAGCAGTCTGCGGAGAATGACTTGTCGTTGCTGCCGTAAAGTCCCTGACCCGATTCGGTATCGAAGAGGATAATCCTCCATTTACCATCAGCGTAGGGATTCGACTCGTCATCTTCATTAGAGCGCCATACGGTCCAGTTGCGCTGCGGCCAGTCCGCGTTAGCCCAGTATATCTGTGCGGCGAAGTAGTCCATATAGCCCTGTACATCGACCTTGCTGCAGAATTCTTCATATGATATGCTGCCGTCGGCAACGCCTTTGCAGAGGTTGTTCCAGTCGCTGAGGTCCTCTTCTGAACCTTCCTCAAGCTCTCCGTTTTTTATCATTGCGACAGAGCTTTTCTTTACGCCGTAGTGTTCGCTGACATAGCTCTTGTCGATCTTTTCCATCATCTGATAAATACCCCAGAACTCGCCGTCGATAAAGACAATGCACTCGGTAGTAGCCTGATGTGCGAAGGCTCTGTCTGTGATAAGGCTCTGGTTTATGCTGTCGCGGAAGAAAGCGTAGGTATTGTCATTTCCGCCGTTGCGGAGAACGAGACCGTCGTATTTCTTTATTGCCTTGCCGTTTTTTGCCTTTACAGCCGTGCCTGAGAAGAGATCATAGCTGAACTCGGCGGTGCCGTAGTCCTGACGTGTATATACGGTAAAGCTCTTCTGCGGGAGACTTCTTGAGTAGTTGCCCTTGATACGGATACCGACGTTCTGTTCCAGAACTTTTTCGCCGTTGTCAAACAATGTGAAGCTTGCGGGGCGTTCCCAGTCTCTTCCGCGCATTAAGTAGTTTGCGGGTATCTCCCAGACATTGCCGGCTCTTTTGCGGTCTTCCCTTGGAGCGCCGGGTTCTTTTCCCTGTTCGGGACCGTTTTCTTCCTTTGGCTTTTCTTCTTCTTTTGGCTGGTCTTCCTTGGGACGCTCATCTTCCTTGGGGTGCTCCTCTTCCTTGGGCTTGTCTTCCTCTTTTTTGCCGCCGTAATTCTCACCGAGGCAGTATATTCCGTTTTCGTAGCCGAAGAGATTATCCGGATCGGTAACGAGGGAAACCACTTTCATCTGCTTGTAATAGCCTGAGTTAGTAGTACCTATGAGATAGGTCTTTGTAACAGGTTCGCTGATGCGTCCCTCGCTGTCAACGGAGACAGCGCGTATGACAGCTGCCTTGTCGACGCTGCTGCGCGGAGCCGCGGCATTTCCGGGAACGATATCGGTACGTGCGCTGAGACGGTTCTGGGTATCCGACATATCTTCAACGGTTATAGGTCCGGAGTATACTTCCGATTCCGTTGTAGGATCGCTTCCGTCGGTAGTATAGTATACAGTGCAGCCCTCCTCAGCTGTGATGGTAAGGGAGAAGCTGTTATCGTAGAAACCGCTGTCCTGTGAAAAAACAGGCTGACGAACAGCCGCGGAGCCTTCCGGAGCTGTGTTTGCCGCGCCGGGAGTACAGCTGATGGTATAGAGCTCACCGCTGCCGTCGGGATACTGTCCGCAGGAAGTATCCTCAGCGAGTGATTCAAAAGCAAGGGTATTTGCGGTATTGCCGTTTGCATCTGTGAGCAGGATAGTCTCGCCGGATGTTGATATGCCGAAAGGTGCTATCTCAGGGTTGGTGAGAGCAGCGTCGCTGTCGCAGAAAACCACGAGCCTTTCGCCTGATTTGATGGAAGTTCCCTCAGGGAACACATAGAGATAGGGCTTCTTTTCGCTGTCTGACAGTCCCCAGCCGGAAATGTCGGCGTCCTCCGTGCTGCTGTTGTAAAGCTCTATCCAGTCGTAGAAGTTTCCGTCCTCTGCCTGAAAGGTTGTGTTCTTGGCACAGACCTCATTCACTGTCACGCCTTTACCGCTTTCCGCATTTGCCGGGAAATATGCAGTATTCTGCATTATCATGCCGAGGCATAGTATTCCCACAGCAGCTTTGCGTCTGAAATGTTTTTTCATGTTTTCCTCCTGTATTAAATTTTTTTCATTTTCACAGAATAAATGTGCCTGTTTCCGTGAAGTCTGAAGTGCGTACCAGGGTTGCCCTGCATTTTTATTTTTATACAGCTCAGGCAGCCTTAGTGACGTGGCGTTGCCGAAAAAACAGGATCATGCCTTGTGCGGACGCTGATATATGTCCGCCTGACCGTGTTCCCCGGCTCTGCCATAGTTCCCCGTGCATTTCACTTTATGCATATTATATCATATAATAACAGCGTTATCAACTTAAAAATTGCGGAAATAGTGCAAAAAATCACTTTTTTTTGTGCAGATTTATCACAAAGTCCTCATACGTCAAGAAAAAAGGGGATATATTGACATCACAGCTGAAAAATGATAGAATATAGTAATAAAAAATTGCGTATATTTTTGTATGATATCACTTCAAGGATGTGAACTTTTATGATGATCAGGAAGATAGCGGCGTTCTGTGCTGCTTCACTGATGCTTGGACTTTCTGCGTGTTCGATGACCGAGATACCCGAAAGGGAGGTCGTACATAAAACGGAGGTGCCGCCGAAAATGCTGTTTCTCGGCGATTCGATAGCAGCGGGCTTCGGCCTTGAGGGCTATACCTCTTCGGACAATTATAACTGCCGTTCCTATGCAAATATCCTCAGAGAGAGGTATGAAGCGGAGATAGGCAGCGAATGCGGACATACAATGGTAAACAAAGCGGTATCCGGCTATACTTCCTATGATTTGATCGGGCAGCTGCAAAGCGGAGAGCTTGACAGCGATCTTGCGGACAGCGACGCAGTCGTTGTGTCAATAGGCGGAAACGACCTGCTGGATATAATGCTTGAGCTTTTAAATAATATGGGGATCACGGAAAAGGGTTCGTTTGATTCAGGGAATTTCAACTTTTTCAGTGCTGCCGGTTCACTGCTGAGCATAGGCGGCGATGTTGACAGTGCCCTTGACAGGTTTGAAACGAATATCAGGACCATTGCCGAGGAACTGCTGAAAAAGACTGAGGGAACGGTTTTTATACAGACTCTTTATGACCCGCTTGAGTATTTCACTAAATTCAGCATTGTCACTGATTTTTCAGATGAAAAAATAGGCAGGCTCAACCGTATAATCTCCGAAAACTCCGCTCTCGGCTACAAGGTCATAGACGTAGCGGCAGATTTCAGGGGCAGAGCGGGGGAGCTTACAAATATCAGCAGTTACGATATCCACCCGAATGCGAAAGGTCACGAAGTCATAGCTGCGGACGTTGACGCAGCCCTGCGAACGGTGGGCTTCAGTTATATAACAACGGAACGCGTCGCCGAAGGGCTTACAGCTGAGGGCAGAAAGGCGGTAGGCATGGGCATAGCCGGATCACTTGCGCTTGCTTTCATTTCTGTCGCAGGTATTGTTGTGAAAAAGAAGAGATGATACTTAACAGGTAAAGATAAAGGCGGACATTTTGTCCGCCTTTTGTAATTTTATTTCCTGTCATCATCATTGAGGAGCGCAATTATTTCCTCAGGATAGATGAATTTCCCTTCTGCTGCCAGACACCTGATAAAAGCTTTTGTATCATCGCATTCGAGCCAAGCCTCTTCTCCGCAGTAGCTGAGTATTTTTTTGTATGTGTTGCTGCCGTCCTTATCCTTGCCGAAGATATACAGCGAAATAATGGGAGCGTCATGCATTCCGCCCATTCTTTTGCTGAATTCCAGATCCATGTATTTCGTTATATTTTCGGACAGAACTCTTGCCCTGATGGTGTTTACGTCCGTCATACTATCTTTTACAGCATTCCTGTCATTCATCAGCTTGACAATGTCCTCGTACCATGAATCTGTGAAATTGAACAGTTCGCTGTATGTATTGGGCGCATCGCCTGCTCTCAGACCTGCGTAGATCATATTGTACGAATTGCCGTTCTCGTCAAAAACGGTTATATCCTGAGTACGTCCCCATGCGTTGTTGTTGGAGATAAGCGCCATAATCGGCTTTGGCTCTCCGATAAACTGAGTCAGAGGGTCGGTATTGTCAAGCATCATTTTTCTTATCCTGACAAGGTCAAAGCTGTTTACCGCTCCGTCCTCGTTAACGTCTGCGTTCAGAATATCTACATCCGCTACCTTGCCGATGAGCCATTTCTGCAGTGTGACCACATCGGAAAGACAGAAGACGCCGTCGCCGTTGCAGTCGCCTTTTACCTTTGTTGATTCGTCATCAGCCAGCATAGTGAGATTTTTGCCGGAGCTGTCCGTCCTGAACCGTTTTACCGTACTTTCTTTAAGATTATTGTCAAAGAATCTGGTGCAGCAGAACTCGACCTTTGCCAGTCCGGGCGTTGCCATGGTATACAGTATCACGGTAGGAATGCTGCCTCCGTCATTTTCGATGAGTGAGGGCTGGGTTATCGTATTTTTGAGGTATCTGCTGATATCGGCAGCTCCAAGGCAGTTCACGGACAGGTCGTAGCCTGCGGAATAAGCTATGTCCTTGCAGAATACTATATATTTGCCCTGTACCGAGACATCTCCGTATTTTTCTGTATACGCCCTGAACTCCGGGACAGAATCCGGCAGCCAGCCGTAGATGTCTTCTTCAGTGATAACGCCGTTTTCATCGGAAGTGAACAGGAAATCACCTGTGAGCTCTTCAGGTCCGTTTTCTGGTGTTCTGATCCAGTTGACGCCGATATAATAATTATCCGGTATCTGATATACCTCAACGCCATAGAAAATATCCGGTTTGAGGTCATAGTCTACACTGCTGTTCAGACCTAATATATCCATCTGCCTGAGGTATTCGCTGTAAGCCTCTTCATCGCTCCGGTCAGGCTTTTCCGGCATTGTGAAATGGTAAATACTGCTTGAAACAGGCTCATGCTTTGTCAGTGAATCTGCTGACAGGCTGCAGTTACCGGCGCAGGCTGACGAGTATTCAGCCTCATCTCCCTGCATTTTCCGCACAAGGCAGATAAAGCCGTCCTCTATATGTGTCCTGCCGTAAACAGAATCGAATTCCATTGCTTCAACAAAGTCCGAAGGCACCCATGACGGCAGCACAGCAGTTTCTGATACGGTACCGGCAGGAGCTTCCTCTTCGGATACAATGCTTTCAGTGTGAATTTTTTCACTCTGAACGGCTGAAACATTCATTGCAGGAGTTGCTGCTGCTGACATGACAGCCGTCGCGGCTGCAAGTGAAATGATCTTACTGATGAATTTCATGAAAAAACCTCCCTTTAAATGCTTTATAATATACTAAGTATAACGTATCAGGAGCTGAAAATGTGCGGCTTTTAAATGTAAACAATCTGTTAATTCACGTCAGACATGAAAAAAGCCGCAGGAAAGCTTTCCTTACGGCTTTTACAGATTTAATCTATAGGTATCACAGGGAGTTCTATAGCCTCGTGGGTAGCGTCTGTCTTTTCCTCGGTGGCAGGCGCTTCCGTGGGACTGTCCTGTCCGCTGTCGTATGAGTTTTCGGTAACTGTCTGAGTCTGTTCGGCTGTGGGCTCCGAAGTCTCGGCAGCAGCCTCAGTCGGGGCGGGGGTATTCTCTTCAGAAGGTGCAGCCGCTTCAGTATTTGGCGTTTCGTAATTCTTTCCGTCAGATTTCTGACCTGAGGACTGTGATGTGTACTTACCGTTGGGTGCGCCTGGACCTGTGCCTGTAGTTTCGATTGTGCAGCCTGCAAGCATTAACGTGCAGACAAGGACTGCGGCGATACTTATTCTTTTCATACTTTTCTCCTTTATCCTGATTTTATTGTTTACGCTATAATAGTATTATCCTCTTGCGGGATGATATTTTTTGTTATGACATCCTCACTGTCATATACATTTCAGCGTTCATGTGTTTTTCATATCCGTCTCTTTAGATCCTGCCTGCATATTTCAGTGCGGCTTTGCTGTACCAGAACAGCGCGGCAGCCGTATTTTTCAGTTCTGCCGACTGGATACTGTCTTCGGCGAGAACTGTGCTTACATAGTCCATGGGACTGTACCTGAACGACATTTTCTCGCTGCCCTTTGTAACTGTTATCGTAGCGGCGTCGCCGAGTGAGGCAGCGTTTATATTCGGTCGGTCGATGTAGTAATAGTTTGAATCATCGTACTGCACCGGAACAGCGGGAATGCCGCTGACCGTGAATGTATAATCCGTGATCTTTCCGCCTGTGAGGCTGAAATAGTGTCTCTGAGTCGTTTCCGACTTGAGAAGCAGAGAAGAGCCGTAGTATGAAAGTCCGCTTATAGGATCGGGAGGAATGAAGCTGCTCCTGTAATCGAAGGCAGCTCCGGTAAAGGATATACCCTCATTAACATACGGAGCGTCATATCCGAAAAGCTTCTGCGCACTTCCGCAGTAGGTGAGGAGAGCCTTTACAAGCTCCTGTTCCTTAGGGTATATTTCCGGCTTTGAAAGGATTATGCCTGCGTAGTCCTTTACGGAGAGGGACTTGATATCATAGGTCTCACCGTCAATGTACAGTGAAGCCTTTATTGGGTCGCCGGTGTTTTTTGCAGCTACATGGCAGGCTGCGCTGTTTCCTGTCAGGTTTATCTTTTTCCCGTTCTCGGAGCAGCTGCCCTCAAATATGATATATGCGTTTTTTTTCTGCTCCTCGGTAATGCCGGCTGCAAAGCTGACATAATAATTGAGGCCTATTGTGCCGTCGAGGATAAGACTTGCGCCGGAAATACAGTTGTTTTTCATTCCGGTATGCTGGTAGGAGCTGATCTTGCCGCTTCCGGGAATTACGGCATATGCATTGCTGCCGCTTATCCTTGTACCGGGAGCGTCAGCGCCTGCCCAGCCGTTTCCGCTGTTAACAAGGTTCATATCCTCGGTTATGTCTCCGAAGCTGCTTCCGAGCTTCAATGATCTTAGGTCATTTGCGCCGCTGAAAAGCGCCAGCTTGCTTTCTGCCGGGAGTTCCGCGATATCGAAGCCGCTGAGGTCGAGAGAGACAAGCCTTTCGCAGTCCGAGAACATTGCCTGAACATTTTTTGCCCTGTATGTACGGAAATCCGAGGTATCTATCCTGCGAAGCTTTCTGCATCCGCAGAACATATCGGCGAATGACTCTGTTTTTCTTGTGTCAAAACCGCTGACGTCGGCGGTTTTCAGTTCAGGGCAGAACATGAACATAGCTGTCATATGGACTACGTTTGAGGTGTCAAAGCTGCTAATACCAACGCTTTCAAGGGAAGTGCAGTTTGAAAACATACTTGCCATTTCGGTTACGGCGCCTGTGTCCCAGCCGCTGAGGTCAAGAGTTTTAACGGCTGAGCAGCCGTTGAACATACCTGACATATTATGCACGCCTGAGGTATCTGCGTTTTTCAGGTCGAAGCTTGTGCAGCTGCTCATCATAGTGAACAGTCCCGCTGAGTATTCAGGGAGAACAGTGCCTGCTTCGGCTTTTACAGCTTTAACATCGGGCGGATTCACTTCTTTTGCGAATTCGTCGCGGTCCACCTCGCCTCTCAGGGTGAGGACGCCGTTTGAAGAGTCAAAGGATACCGTATCGGCAGCTGCTTCAGCGATAAAATTATTGTTTGCGTGAGCATCGGCGCTGTACGCTGAAATGGCGGCACAGGCTGTGATGGCAGCAGCTGCAGACAGTAATACTGCGGTTTTTCTTTTCATTTTTATCCTCCGTATCAGTATGCGCTCAATAGCCGCAGTCAGGCGGCTATTGCCCTGAATCCTGTTCAGGTAACGCAGCTCCGCACGAAAAAGGAACTGCGCGAATATTAATTAAGGCTTTTAATAAATACAACGCTATATATTTTATCACATTTTGACCAAGAAAACAAGTCGCAGATTGCACAATTTATCCTTATGGCATATCTGACCGACTTTTTAATGATAAAAAACAGAACTATCGCAAATGCAGCAGATGTTATATCTGTTGCATTTTTTGTTGTATGAAGCGGAGATTTCAGAAACTTCAGCACTCTGAAAATGGTAAAATGATGATATATTTGTAAAAATAATGTGATGATTTATTGTGCTTGCCCACTGTGCATTTATTGAGCGTAATTCAAGGTGATGCGTTGATTTTGGCTGTTTATAGCCAAATACGCAAAGTATAAAACCGCAATTTTTGGTCAGGCAGTGCGCCGACCACAAAAAATGGCTTGTTTTAACTATTGGTAATATATTACAATTTATATACAGATATACGAGCTCGCATCGGGGGATTAACTTTATCAACAAAAGAACATCAAGACCAGAACACTATTTTTTTCAGAGGAGTGATTTAAGTGAAGCTGAAAGGAATCAGAAAGATCATCGGTGGTACAGTATCCGCAATGATGCTCGCGTCAAGTATCCCTGTAGTTGCTTCAGCTGCAGACCAGCAGGACAGAGGCAATATAGGCGGATATGACTACGAGATGTGGAACCAGAACGGACAGGGACAGGTATCGATGAATCCGGGAGCAGGCAGT
>JAEEGL010889408.1_pt1 | contig 157127 bp, 131 predicted proteins | sample 9134231 | NCBI WGS metagenome assembly JAEEGL01 (sample SAMN16246548, study PRJNA631951) | gut metagenome | biome: gut microbiome; feature: rumen; material: fiber-attached | host: Bos | place: Iran: Karaj | collected 2018-10 | reverse complement strand
GTACTTCTCCTGCACCCACTCCTGGATCTCTTCATATGTAGCCTTACTCTCCGCCGCAGTCACATCCAGCTCATCCATATCGACTTGGACGCTGATATGATGCTTGGCTTCAGAAAGTTTGGACAATAAACATACTGTCTCGATATTCTCCGTCTGCGGGAACATGTCCACGCCAACGCATTTTTGCGCGATATATCCGTGTTTTTTGAACAGCTTAAGGTCTCTGGCCAGGGTTGTCGGTTCACAGGAAACGTAAACTATGCGCGAGGGGGATATCCTGACGCATGCTTTGATAAACTCTTCCGTACTGCCGGAGCGCGGCGGGTCCATAAAGATGATATCCGGTTTTTCTCCGGACTTTGCGCATTCCGACAGGTAGCGTCCCGCGTCATCCGCGATAAACAAGGCATTTTCGATATTATTTGCTTTGGCGTTGCGGATCGCATCCTTAACTGCGGTCCGGTTCAGTTCCACGCCTGTTACCCTGCCGCATTTTCCGGCGGCTGTAAGAGCAATGGTCCCGGTTCCGCAGTAAGCATCCACCACATGTTCCCTTCCGGAAAGACCCGCAAATTCAACAGCTGTCTCATAAAGAACTTTCGTTTGCCCGGGGTTCACCTGGTAAAATGAGCCCGGTGATATCCTGTAACGGTTGCCGCAAAGCACATCCTCAATAAACCCGGGGCCAAACACGGTAATGTTCCGTTCCCCAAGCACCATAGTGGTATCTTTGTCGTTAATGTTGAGTACAAGGGTAGTGATCTCCGGATGGGCTGTCTTTAGCGCCTTTGCAAAATTATTCTTCGACGGGAAAACCGGCCCCGCGCACACAAGGATCACCATTATCTCTCCTGTGCTTCGTGATGTACGGATCTGGACATGTTTCAAAAGTCCATAGCCCGAAACCTCGCTGTAGACCGTTAGTTTGAAGCTTTCGACAAGTTTTTTCAGGGTCGCTAAGATGACCTCTGCCCTTTCGTCTTCGATAAGACATCCTTCGTTTTGCACCACACGGTGGCTCTTTTCCTCGTAAAGACCGAGGATAACGCCCTGTTTGTTCCTCCCGAAGGTCGCGGTTATCTTGTTTCTGTAATGCAGCGGATGTTCTGCACCTATGATCTTTTCAGGCTTTGCGACTCCTTCGAGCACCTTTCTCAGGACTCCAAGCTTCTGCTCAAGCTGTTTTTCGTAGGGAACTGAAAGAAGGGAGCATCCTCCGCATTTCTTTTCTATCGGGCATTTTTCCGCCCTTGCTGTGTCATGATGTTCTGCGGTTTTGTCTGTCTTTGCGGGCTTCCCGTCATTCTTCCGAAGCCGCTCCTTTGACCCCTGTTCCGTCGAACGCTGGGATAAAGCTTTCTTCTGCGGTTTTTCCTTCTTGTATATAGGCATTTTCAACTCCAAGATCAATTGCGTAGTCCACAACCTTAGCGTACTCACGTTTAGTTACCCGCCTGGTGAGCTCCGGGTATTTTTCAGCATCCTTTCCGCATATCACAGGCGTATACTGGTTCATGATACTGATATAGATCGAATTTCCGTAGGTCTCATAAAGATAGCGGATAACATCCTTCGAATCCTTTGTACAGCCGGGAAGCACAAGGTGCCGCACTATCACTCCACGCCTGATAAGGCCTGTTTCAGAAAACACAGGCTCTCCGGCCTGCCGCACCATTTCCGCTATCGCCTTCGAAGCAACCTCAAAATAATCGGGCGCATTACTGTATTTTGCAGAAAGCTCCGAAGAAAAGTACTTCAGATCCGGAAGCCACACATCAACAAGTCCCTCGAAGCGCTTCAGAACCTCGACTTTCTCATAGCTTCCGGTGTTATATACAAACGGGATCTTAAGCCCCTTTGCTTTTGCTTTTTCCATCACCGGAATTATGTGCTCCGCCTCGTGTGTAGGCGTAACAAGGTTGATGTTGTTTGCGCCCTGCGCCTCAAGTTCAAAGAAAATGTCGCAAAGGCGGTCGGGGCTTACCTCTTCCCCATACTCCGAAAGCGCGATGCTCCTGTTCTGGCAGAAAACACAGCGCAGAGGACATCCTGTAAAAAAGACCGCCCCCGAACCCGATCTGCCCGAAATGCAGGGTTCTTCAAAATAATGGAGGGCGGCTCTCGCTATTCTTATCCTGTCTGTCCCGCCGCAAAAGCCATGCGCCTTTTGGCGGTCCGCATGGCATTCGCGCGGGCAAAGAGTACATATACTCATACTGCAATACTCCGTATCACGGTCCCGGGGCTCCCGCGCATAAAGCGAGGCACAGCCCTTAACCGCTCGATCATCACTCCGAAAGGTTCTCGGGTCCAAAGCTTTCCGGCAGAAGCTCTGCCAGAGTGAAGGTCTTCATCTCGCCGTCACCGTTCTCAACATATATCTCAAAGGTTTCCGGCACAACAAACTCACGGAGCACCTGACGGCAGACGCCGCACGGTGTGCAGAAAAACCGGATAATGCCGTTCATTCCGCCAACGATCGCTATAGCCTTAAACTTTGTATAACCCTCACTCACGGCCTTTACGATCGCTGTTCGCTCCGCACATATCGTCGGACCGTATGCGGCATTTTCCACATTGCAGCCCCTGAACACCTTTCCGTCTTCAGTCAGGAGCGCAGCGCCAACCTTGTGATGTGAATAGGGCGTATACGCCATCTTCATAGCCTCTTTCGCTTCGTTCAGCAATTCCTTTCTGTCCATAAACACAAACCGCCGGCAGATCGCCGGTCCTTCCCTTCTCCCGTCCCCGGGTTAATACATCATTATTCCTGCTCATTACCTGTAACACCGTTATTTTATCATATCCCGGGGCCGTTGTATAGCAGAATTGACTTTTTCCGTCTCCGTTGTTATACTATCGCAAGACACAGAACAAGGAAAAAGCCATTATGATACTAAGCGTATACAACATATCAAAAAGCTTTGGCACGGACACCATCCTCTCCGATGTCACATTTCTCATAAACGAACACGAAAAGGCCGCTCTTGTCGGCATAAACGGAGCCGGAAAGACTACCCTGCTCAAGATAATAGCAGGTCTTATGAAGCCCGACTCCGGCGATGTCACATTTGCCAAGGGTTCAACCTTCGGCTACCTTGCACAGCACCGCGACATCGAATCCGAGAAAACGGTTTACGATGAGATGCTCCATGTCCGTGAGGATATCCTTCAAAACGAGGAGGCCTTACGCCGCCTTGAAGCAGAGATGAACACGAAGACCGGAGACGAACTTGAAAAGCTTCTCGCTTCCTACACACGCATCACCGCGGAATTCGAGCGCGAAGACGGATATGCCTACAAAAGCCGTGTTGTCGGCATCTTAAAGGGCCTCGGGTTTGGTGAAGAAGATTTTGAAAGACATATCAACTCCCTCTCCGGCGGCGAGCGCACAAGGCTGTCTCTCGGGCGTCTGCTCCTGCAGAATCCCGATCTCATCTTGCTCGATGAGCCTACCAACCACCTTGACATCGAATCCGTCACATGGCTTGAAAGCTACCTTCTTTCCTACAAGGGAGCCGTTCTCATAGTTTCGCATGACCGTTATTTCATGGACAAGACCGTTACAAAGGTCATCGAGCTGGAAAATGCTGCGGCAAGGACGTTTGAAGGCAATTACAGCGCCTATGCCGCAAAAAAAGAGCAGCTGCGTGAAATAGAGCTCAAACACTACCTCAACCAGCAGGAAGAGATAAAGCGACAGGAAGCGATAATCGAAAAGCTCCGTTCCTTTAACCGAGAAAAGTCCATAAAACGCGCCGAATCCAGGGAAAAGCTCCTTGCAAAGACAGAACGTCTTGCAAAGCCGGTCGTGATCGATTCGGAAATGAAGATTCACCTCACCCCCTGCATAGAAAGCGGCGGGGATGTCATGACCGTGACCGGTCTTGCAAAAGCCTTCGGTGAAAACAGGCTGTTCGACGACGTCAACTTCGAGATAAAACGCGGCGAGCGCCTTGCGATACTCGGAAGCAACGGCACGGGAAAGACCACGCTCCTAAAGATCATCAACGGCGATCTTACTGCCGATGCCGGCGATATCCGCACAGGCACGAACGTCTATATTGGCTACTACGACCAGGAACAGCAGAAGCTCTCCCCTGAAAAGACCGTCTATGAAGAGCTTGAAGACGACTACCCTTTAATGACCGTAACAGAGATAAGGAGCACACTTGCGGCATTTCTCTTTACCGGTGATGACTGCTTCAAGCAGGTAAAAGAGCTCTCCGGCGGTGAGCGCGGCCGTGTATCGCTTGCAAAGCTCATGCTTTCCGAGGCCAACCTCCTCATCCTCGATGAGCCAACGAACCATCTGGACATTGTTTCGAAGGAAGTGCTCGAGAAAGCCCTCGTCTCCTACTCCGGCACCGTGCTGTTCGTTTCTCATGACAGATATTTTGTAAACACCGTTGCAACCGGAGTCTTAGACCTTACGCACGGCCGGATCGTGCGCTACAACGGCGGTTACGACTATTATCTTGAAAAACGCGACGAAACCAATGCGCGGCTTTTCGGAAGCACCGAAAGCACAGCTGCGTTTAGCGGTTTTGGCACAAAAAGAGGTTCAAACGCCGGAAATGCCGGACCTGCTGTAAATACCGACCAGAAGACAGATTATCTGAAACGCAGGGAAGAACAGGCAAGAGAACGCAAGCGCAGAAACGACCTCACAAAAACGGAAAAAGAGATAAACGATCTTGAAGCGGAGAATGCCGCAATCGATGAGCAGATCCAGGATCCCTCCGTAGCTGCCGACCACCATAAACTGATGGAACTGAACGACAAAAAAGCCGCAATAGAAAAGCGGCTCGAAGAACTGATGGAAATATGGGAAGAGCTGATGGATTAAACCATCAGCTCTTTTGCGTTATATTCGAATGTTCCCGCCCCCGGCCCGTCTGGCAGGGCCTACATATCCGTTTCGGCCGTGTCACAGTCCCCTCATGATATGGCTTGATATCGTCCTGATGATATGTTCATGGGCAAGCCGTTCGGCTTCCTCCTCATCACCCTTCTTAAAAGCCTCAACGATGGCCCTGTGCTCCGCATTGCTCTCCTTAGCCCGCGAAATGCGGCTTAGCGACTGCTGGCGGATAGGCTTCACATAGTGGTGGAAATCGCTTAAAAGCGTATAAAGCCGCTTGCTTCCGGAAGCCTGGTACAAAAGCTCATGAAAGCGGTCGTCAAGCTCGAGTATCTGATCCGTATTTCCCTTTTCTATGTAGAAATCCGTCAGATCCACAACTTCCGAAAGCTTAAGTATGAGGTCGTCCGTCTGTTTCTCGCAGGCCCATCTTGCACAGAGTCCTTCAAGGTACGAACGGATAACATAGATATCCCTTATGTCCTTTTCGGAGATCCCCGTAACATAAGCCCCTTTGTTTGGGATAACGTTTACTAGTCCCTCAAGCTCAAGCTGTTTGATGGCCTCGCGTACCGGTGTCCTTGACACTCCAAGTTCGCCGGCGATGGTACTTTCGCGAAGTTCCTCGTTTTCCTTATATTTCCCGGATATAATATCTTCTCTCAGCCGGTTAAACACACGCCCGTGAAGCGAATATTTATCCGAAACTTCACCCTTTAGATCCTGCATCTGTTCTCCTTTTCCGCAAAAAACCGCGGTAATACGCCAAAACCCTTTCTGCCTTTATCCTACCTTACAGGCAGATCCACTCCGTATTTCGGAGCCTCTTCATTGATCATGGCAAAGAGCTCTTTCTCCGTCATGACCGTTACACGCCCTTCATCATATTCCTTGTCAACCAGCTCTTTCAGCTTCTGGATGAGCGGGTTGTTCTTGTCAAGCTTATGTTCTTCATCAAGCTTGTACTGGGTATTGATCCAGTGAGCTATGCCCGCAAGGCCCGAAGTGTTCGAAACAGAGACTACAGGCGGCCTGTCGAGGAATTTGTCTGTATCAAAAATGTTGTATATCTCCTCGTTCTTTAAGAGCCCGTCCGCATGTACGCCCGCTCTTGTAACGTTGAAATCCTTGCCTACAAAAGGTGTTCTGGGAGGGATATCGTATCCGAGCTCATTCTTGTAGTATTCCGCAAGCTCTGTGATGACCTCCGTATCCATGCCGTCAAGCGTTCCGCGGAGCTGCGCGTACTCAAAGACCATAGCCTCAAGCGGGGTATTGCCCGTACGCTCGCCGATCCCGAAAAGGCTTGTGTTTACGCCGCAGGCACCATACAGCCATGCAGTTGTGGAGTTGCTCACAGCTTTGTAGAAATCATTGTGTCCGTGCCATTCGAGAAGCTCGGAGGGCACGCCGGCATGCGTCATAAGACCGTATATGATGCCCTGCACAGATCTCGGGATGACCGCGCCGGGATAATTAACGCCGTATCCCATCGTGTCACAGGCACGGATTTTTACAGGAATGCCGTACTCGATACCAAGCTTTGTGAGCTCAAAGCAGAATGGGATAACAAAGCCGTATATGTCGGAACGTGTAATGTCTTCAAGATGGCAGCGCGGCGCAACGCCTGTCTCAAGGCATTCGCGCACAACGCCAAGATAATGATCGAGTGCCTGTCTTCTCGTCATATGCATTTTATAGAAAATGTGATAGTCCGAGCAGGAAACAAGGATTCCCGTCTCCTTCATCCCAAGTGATCTGACAAGCTCAAAATCCTTCTTGCTCGCGCGTATCCAGGATGTAACCTCGGGAAATTCATAACCGCGCTCCATGCACTTGTAAACCGCATCCCTGTCCTTTTTGCTGTACAGGAAGAACTCGCTCTGGCGGATAAGTCCTTTGGGGCCGCCAAGCTTGTGAAGCATATCGAATATCGTTACTATCTGCTCTGAAGTATAAGGGGCCCTGGACTGCTGTCCATCCCTGAAGGTTGTGTCCGTGATCCAGATCTCATCCGGCATGTTGTGAGGAACAACGCGGTCATTAAATGCGATCTTGGGTATTTCCGTGTAGGGGAACAGATTTCTGAAGGTATTCGGTTCATCAACCTCTACAAGAGGATACATAGGTTCTTCAAGGGCAAGCAGGTTATTATGCTCATTCAGATAGACTTTTCTTGCGTTCATGAGTTTCTCCCTCTTCTACCGGTTTTATGCACTCTGTGGTTCGGCACCATACTATCACTTTAACGCGGTAAACTGTATTTTGTGTAATTGTATACAATAATACTTGTATTGTCAAGGGGGGAAATAAAAAAAAGAGTCACCGGGGTCGTTTCCCGGTGACTCAATGTTCTTATGCTCCGGAGCCTGAATTTGCTCCCTGGGGTGTCGGGTCTGCAGGTGTTCCCGAAGGATCGGGTGTAGGTGCTGCAGGCTCCGTTGTCGGTGTAGGTGTCGCAGGCGCAGGCTCCTGTGTCGGAGTGGGTGTTGCCGGTTCGGGTTCCTGTGTCGGAGTAGGTGTCGCCGGCTCCGGTGAAGGTGTCGGAGTCGGTGTTGCGGGCGCAGGCTCCGGGGTCGGAGTCGGCGTTGCGGGCACCGGCGTTGGTGTAGGTGTGGCGGGAACCGGAGTCGGCGTGACGTTTATATTCACACCGGGCGGGCAGATAAGCCCCTGTGCCTCCTGCTCGGGTGTAAGAAATGCCCCTTCGGTAAATGTTCCTCTTGCGTTCCAGAGGAGCCATCCGGTATAACCCTGATTGTATGTAGCCACTATCTCTTTTCTGACAGCGACCTCGTCATATTTAATATAATTACCCTTTCCGAGATAATCCGCCGTGAAGTCCTGTAACCACGGCCGTACATCGGCACAATGCTCCGAAGGAGCAATGGCTTTCAGGTTCTTAACGGAATCCCTGAGTGCCATAGTCACGATCTCGTATGGATATTTGTCGGGATGCTGACCTTCAGCAAAGCCCTTTGTCCAGCTTCTGTCATAGTGCGAAGGGTATACCATCGGGCATATGTAATCAAGATATCTTGACAGACCGATATAGTCCTGACCTGTCTGCTTCTTGTTCACACCGCCCTTTATAACGATTCCGTAAACATCGGCCGAAACATAGACCCCGAGTGGTTTGAGCTGTTCACAAAGATACCTTACGCCGGCTGTTACGGCAACATCTTTACCTATTATCTCATCAAGGCCGTTGTAAGTAATATTTTTCACATTATCGGTAGGGAAGCGGATGTAATCGTAGTTGACTTCATCGAAGCCGATACCTGCACAGGCCTTGCCTATTTCTGCAAGATACTTCCAGCATTCCTGATAAAAAGGCGAAACCCACGGACATCCCTTGCCGTCTTTGTACAAACTTCCGTCCTTGTTGTAAAGGGCAAGATCGGGTCTTACTTTTGCCAATGCCGGATCCTCAAAGGATACAACACGAGCGATAACATATATGCCTCTTGAATGAAGTTCGGAAATGAGCTCGGGCAGGATGGTGATCGTGTTCATGCACGCACCGTATTTTCTTACTTCAGCCGAATCAAACGCATAGAGTATCCCGCCGCCCTCATGCTTAACGTCTATGACAATGGCATTCAGCTCTGTCCTGTCGATAAGATCGGCAAGCCTGCGGACATATTTCCGCTGATTGTCGGCTGTCTGCCCGATAGTGAAGTTGGATGTGCAATAAACACCTTTGGCATTCACATACTTGCGTGTGTCTGTCCAGTTGCTCATCCAGGTATCATATCCCGAAAGATCGTAATTAAAATATTTCGTGTCAACCTGTGCCGTAAATGTCGGGGTAGGCGACAGTGTAGGCGTCGGTGAAAGCGTAGGGGTAGGCGTCGATGTGGGTGTCGGCGGCAGCGTAGGTGTCGGGGACAGAGTCGGCGTCGGCGACATGGTAGGTGTCGGGGAAGCCGAAGGTGTTGGCGATGCCGAAGGTGTGGGCGGCATAGTCGGAAGCGGTGTCGGGCTTATTATCGAGCCACCTCCGCCGCAGGCCGTAAGCATCATGGCAAATGTCATTAACAGCGCTGTAAAGCGCTTCTTTGTACTGCTTTTCATTTCATTATCCTCTTTTATAATACTGCAGGCTGTTTTGTCAACCGAAAACGCTTTGGACGGTTATCTCCCCTTCTTTGACGTCTCCCTCAACGATATCAATATATCTTGTTCCCGGTTCCATATCAAAGAAATTGTCCGAAAGCACAAGACGTTCACCGGGTTTTGAAGTCCCCTCAAACCTTCTTATCTCCACGTTTTTGGCAAACTTTTCTGCCGTAACCCTGATCCTTTTGCCTTCGACCACAGCCGTAAGCTTCGGATCTTCGAATTCAAAGTGCTTCGGGGCGGTAAACAAAACCGTGCCATTGCTTATTATACCTGTTTTGGTTTTAAATGCAAATGAAATATAATCTTCAAAGATGTTTATCTTTGGCAGGCTTATCGCATCTGTCCAGATTGCCGAAAACGCAGGCACACAAAGCGGTATCTCGCCGCAGATGCCGGAAACCGCTTCACCGTTTGCCTTCATAGCCTTAAAGATGACCGTGCCTTTGACCTCCTCAAAGGTCTCGTTCGAAACATTGAACCGCACGGAAGGCGTGAATTCCCTGATCCCGGGCTCTGTGATGCAGTACGGACGCATGTCGGTTTCGCCGTGTTCCTCACAGGATATCAGCACAGGGGCAAACATGCGCTTCTCGGTATAGTGCAGCGCTTTCCAGTTGCCGTAGTAATCTATTGAAGACCACGAGCTTACAGGCCATATATCATTAAGCTGCCATACCACGGTTCCCATGCAGCGTCCGCGGTTCCTCCTGAAATGCTCCACGCCGTATCGGATGGCATCGGCCTGAAGGAGCTGCGTGAAATACACAAATCTTTCGAAGGAATATGGGTATCTGTATGTAGCCGAAAGATAGTCAAGTATTTTCCCGTTCGCAGCGGCATTTCTCTGGTGCATCTCCATAACGCGCGAGAAAACATTGCGGTCTTTGGGCTCCGTAAAGCTATCTATCGTTGACAGGTCCGGGAAGGACTGGAATCCGAACTCCGAAAGATACCTGAAATGATATTTGCGGTAGTCCGTAAAAGGCCTGTTCCCGTGCCATACAGCCCAATAATGCGTATCACCCCTGTTTTCGTCCCACGGGTTATCGTAGTTGCCGCCCGATGAAGGCGAAGACGGCCAGTAAAACCTGTCCGGATCCTCTTCTTTTAACACAGACGGTATTATATATTCAAAGATCTTAAGATAATCCGCTTTCTGTTTAACGGACGGCTTCCAGGCCCCGTCAAGCGTCTGGGTCTCCATCTCGTTGTTTCCGCACCAGAGCCCGAGAGACGCGTGATGTCTCAGGCGCCTTACATTGTCACGTACCTCTGCCCTTATCTCCCTGTCGAATTCATCATCCAGCTCGTAGGAAGCACAGGCAAACATGAAATCCTGCCATACAACAAGACCGAGCTCATCACAAAGATCAAAGAAAAAGTCGTCCGGATAATACCCTCCGCCCCACACGCGTATGACATTGTGATGGGCCGCGACCGCATCCTTTAAGAGTCTTTCCGTGCGCTCCTTTGTGATCCTTGAAAAAATGTTATCTTCGGGTATATAATCCGCGCCCATGGCAAAAAACTTAACTCCGTTGACTTCATGCGCAAAGCACCGCCCAAAGCTGTCCGGCTCGGTATTGACGGTAAGTGTTCTAAGACCGATGCGCTTTTCTGCCGTCTCAAGGACACGTCCGTCCTGATCACAGAGGCTTAATCTCAACGTATAAAGCGGCTGCTCGCCAAGGCCGTTAGGCCACCAGAGACGCGGCTTTTCAACCGTGACCGGCCCAAGTGCGACCCTGTGTGAATATTCTTTGCAGGCCCCACCGGCATCAACTTGAGCATCCTCTCTGCGGACATCTGCGAAGACCTCTCCAACCTTCTTTCCCTCCGGGTCAAAAAGCTCAGCGCGTACACTGTATTCCGTATCTTCGTAAGTATTTACCAGACACTCGGCAAAAACCTCTTTTGTATCAGTCTTTACCCTGATGTCCGTAAATTCCGCACTGTCCGTTTCAAGCAGATAAACCGGCCTGAAGAGCCCTGCATCCGGTATCCTCGGACCCCAGTCCCATCCGAACATGCAATGGGCCTTTCTCAGATGCGGAAAGCCTTCCATGGCATCCGATGATCCGCCGCAATAAACCTTTTTGTTCTCCTCTTTTATGTATCTTGTCGGGGATTTTATAAGGATCCTGAGGCTGTTCTCCCCTTCCCTGACCTTGTCTTTTACGGAAAAGAGGTAGGTCCTGTGCATGTTTTTAACGCTTGCAAGCTTTTTCCCGTTAAGGAAAATATCCGCAACCGTATCAATACCTTCAAATACAAGAAAAAGGCGGGAAGCAAGAAGGTTTTCCCGCGTTATCGAAAGCATACCGGCAAATTCAAAATCGTTATCCATTACCGGCAATATCTTCAGTTCGTTGTCTCTGTAATAGGGATCATCTATAAGCCCGGCATTTAACAGCGTGCCATACACCGATCCCGGCACCCGGCAGGGCACCTCTGTCCCCGCTAACAGGGAGTTTCCCGTTATTTTCAGCTTCCAGTCCGAAACTGCGTCTGTTCTTTTTTTCACTCGCTTCCTCCGGTAAAAACAGCCTTACGGTCTAAGGCCGCATGATGGATTTGTCTGCCGTATCAGACCTTTCGTTTTACATAGATCAGCTTTCTGTTTTTAAGCTCATCCTCCTCGCGGTCGACTATCCTGTCAAACTCATATCCCGCTTTTTCTATGCACCTCAGGGATTTGATATTATCGGGGCGGATGGCGGCTTCGATGAGTGTGACTCCTTCATCACTGAAGGCATGTTCCGTCACGGACTCGATAACAGCGGGCATGATGCCCTTTCCGCGATACTTTTTGGCAAGCATATACGCAAGACGTCTTACGCCCTCACGCTCCTTTACCGTCCTTAAACCCGCAATGCCCGCAACGGCACCGTCACGCTCATGAACGAGAAGATAATACTCCCCGCTTTCACAAAGCCACTCCACAAGCGACTTTGTGTCGTGAAAGTTTTTATAATTCCTCTCCGTGAAATATGTCACGCTCTCGTCATCCTCAAGAAGAGGCTTTAACAGGAACGTATCCGTTTCTTTTAGGGGACGCAGGAAAAATCCCGCACCCGCATCAATGAACTCTTCCATCTCAAACTCCCTTTCCGATTCACCCCATCATACTATATTGACTTTGTGAAATCAATGGGTTATTGTATTTATATTCTGATTTCGGAGAAACCCATGACTGCAAAGATATATTACGAAGATCCGCATATCGGTACTTTTGACGCCACCGTCCTTTCCTGCGAGAAAGATAAGGATGCTTACGCGCTTATCCTTGACAGGACGGCATTTTTCCCGGAAGAAGGCGGCCAGTGCTGCGACAGGGGCACTATAGACGGCTGTGAGGTCCTTCATGTTTCGATAAAGAACGGTGTCATAACCCACACGGTGGATACGCCTTTCGTGCCCGGAAGTACGGTGCACGGCGAGCTTGACCTTAAACTGCGTTTTGACAACGAGCAGCAGCATTCCGGGGAACATATTCTCTCCGGGCTTGCCCACTCTCTTTACGGCTGTACAAATGTGGGCTTTCGCCTTGCGCCCGACTATACCACCCTGGATTTTGACCGGCCGCTGTCCGCAGAGCAGCTTCTCGACCTTGAAAAGCGCGCAAACGAGGTTGTTTACAGGGATCTTCCTGTTAAATGCAGCTTTCCTTCCGCAGAAGAGCTGGCAGTCCTTGACTACCGCAGCAAGATAGAGCTGTCCGGAGATGTAAGGATAGTCGAGATCCCCGGTGTCGATATCTGTGCCTGCTGTGCACCCCATGTTGATTCCACCGGGCTTATCGGCATGATCAAGATAATTAAGCATGAGGCCTGGAAAGGCGGGGTACGCCTGACCATCCTCTGCGGTAAAAGGGCCCTCATGTATTTTGGAAAAGCCCTTTCAACACTCGATTCGCTGACAAAGCTCTGTTCTGCCGGTCCGGATGCTCTTCCCGAGGCTGTAAACGCCCTTCTGCAAAAGAGCTTAAAAGCCGAAGCCGACAAAAACAAGGCCGAGACGCTCCTTCTCGAACACCTTCTTAAAAGCGGCATTGAAAAGCTTCAAAAAGAACCTGCCTCCGCCGATGAAGACAGGGACAAAGCCCCGCTCATCCTCTTTACATCCGCGATGGATACAAGGAATATCCGTAATGCCATAAACAGCGTGGCATCCGGGCATGCCGGAATCCTGGCGGTCTTTGCGGAGCAGGACGGCAGCATGAACTTTATTGCATCAAGCACATCAGGCGGATTAAAAGCAATAACAGACACCCTTCGCAAAGAGCTTGGTGCAAAATGCGGCGGGAACGACACAATGATCCAGGGGACTGTGAGCGCTTCAAAAGAGGACATCCTGCGGTGCTTTGGGGCGTAGGACTGTTTGGCCATGTTTTCCGTAAGCCCGGTCAGCAGCCGTCTATGTCTGTTTTTTCGATCTCGTTTCTTACCCTTTCGCGTTCATTTTCCGCAGTCGCATCCATCATATCGTCAAGACCCGTAAGGGCCGCAAAAGGCGCAAACTGAGCCGCCCTTGCCTCTTTTGGCATGGGCGGATGCTTTTTTGATACGGGATGCGGAAGGTCTATAATGTCACTGTAATCACGGTTTTCGTTGAATTTCAAGCCTTATGCCCTCCGATCTGGCTGTTTCTCTCGATCGAGGTTCCGCCTTCTTCAAGATTCATGCCCTTAAGTATCGCATTTTTGCCAAAGCGGTTCCGTATTGCAAGAACTGCTTCCTGCATCCGTCTCTCCTTTGTCCCGTCGTCTGCCTTGTCATCCTCCGGCTTTTCGCCGGCCACAAGATCAAAAAGATCGAGCTGGACATACTCTTCCGCCTCTTTTTTTGCCTTTGACTCCGGCACAACGTGGTTTGCCACGACATTCAGCCGTCTTACCGTAAAGTCCTTGTTAACGGCCCGGTCGAAAATAGCCAGCATTGCGGCCCTTATCTTTTCGGTGGAGGATGTGAAGCACCCGAGATTTTCCGAGCCGTGGGCATATTTGGGAACGACCCTTCCGTACCTGTCAATGCTTACTTCTCCGCTGTATTTTCCGGCTTCTTCTGAGTTCCTGAAATTAGAGACGTCATAACCGACATTAAGCACCACCTGGTCCGTAACAAGCTTCTTTTCAACCAGATCGAGCACTAAAAGTTCTGTCATCTCTTTCACTATAAGCCTTGTTTTTTCGTAGGTATACGGGCACTTCAGCACCTGGCCCGTGCTCAGGCTGTTCGTTGAGGGCCTGTAAGCCTTTATCTGCGCTATCGTGCAGGGTTCATAGCCCCATGCATGGTCTATGAGCAGTTCCGCGTTTATCCCGAAAGTCTTGTAAAGAAGATCCTCGTTAAAGAAATCGTTTGGGCCGCCAAGCGAGCACCTTGCCACATCACCAAGCGTAAAAAGCCCGAGTTTTTCCAATCTTTTCGCAGTGCCCCCGCCGATACGCCAGAAATCCGTAAGCGGCCTGTGGTTCCAGTAATTCTTCCTGTATTTCATCTCATCGAGAAAAGCCACCCTCACACCGTTCTCATCGGCCTGCATGTGCTTTGCTTCAATATCCATAGCGATCTTGCAAAGGTACATGTTCGTGCCGATGCCTGCCGTTGCCGTGATCCCGGTATTCTTGAGAACGTCGAGTATCAGTGTCATGGCGAAATCATGGGCGCTCAGCTTATAGAACGGAAGATAATCCGTCGCATCTATAAAGACCTCGTCAACAGAGTATATATGCATATCCTCGGGTGCGACATACTTGAGATAGATATCATATATACGGGTGCTGTATTCCATGTAAAGGGCCATTCGGGGCGGCGCCGTAACGTACTCCACTGTCTCTCCCGTCTCGGCTTTTACCTGTTTTAACCTTTCTATCACTTCGAAGAGCCTTGCCCTTCCCGGGATCCCGTAGGCTTTAAGGGCAGGCGAGACCGCAAGGCAGATGGTCTTTTCCGTTCTTGTGGGATCTGCCACCACAAGCTTTGCCTTAAGCGGATCAAGACCTCTTTCGACACACTCCACGGAGGCATAAAAAGACTTTAAGTCTATGGCGATATATGTTTTCCCGGTGCTTTCGGCCATGCTGCCTCCTTGAAAAATCGAATGTTTGTTCGTTTTAATTATAGCACTACGGTATCCTTTTTGCAATAATTTGTTCCACACGGACTAATGTTTTTCGGGCAGAAACGATTTTTCGCCTGGCGCATATTCTTGTTGAAAAACTTGATTTTTCGTATATACTGAAAGTGGACGCAGGGTGCATTATGCTCCTGCGCTCTTTAATCTTTATGCGGAGATTTCGATCATATGGGAGTCTTTACGAATACTAACTTTACAAAAACACGTCCCGGAAAATGTCTGATGGTTGCCTTCGGTGCCGTCATCTATTCCCTCGGAGTCACTGTCTTCATCACTCCGCTGCACCTGTATGCAGGCGGCGTTGCAGGTTTTTCGCAGCTGATAAGGACCATCATCGTGGATCTTCTTAAGGTGCCGATCCCGCAATCGATCGACCTCGCCGGTATCCTTTACGGAATACTGAACATCCCGCTGATAATCCTTGCCTATCGCAAGATCAGCCGTGCGTTTTTCTACAGAACGCTCATAGCGATCATCGTAACAACGGTGCTGATGTCCTTTATCCAGCTTCAAAAGCCCATTATCGACGACCTTCTTACATCCTGTATAATAGGCGGCATAGTTTCCGGCGCAGGAGTCGGGATAATGCTGATGTACGGCGGTTCCGGCGGCGGAATGGATGTTGTCGGCATGTATCTAACCCAGAAGAGCGGCGATGCGAGTGTCGGCAAGGTCGCGCTCCTGTTCAATACTGTGCTCTACACTCTTTGCGCGATACTTTTCGATATCCCGACCGCAATCTATTCTGTCATCTACTCTGCCGCAAATTCCATTGCCACAGACCGCATGCACTACCAGAACATCATGGTCCAGGTAATGATATTTACAAAAAAGGACGGCGTGGCGGATCCGATAATGACAGAGCTCGGACGCGGCGTTACCGAATGGAACGGCGACGGTGCCTACACAAAAGAAGACACTCACATCCTTGTGACCCTGATCTCGAAATACGAGATCTCAAAGGTAAGCAAGATCGTCCGCACCTTAGACCCGCATGCTTTTATCACCTACACCCGTGTGTCGAGGGTCGACGGCCATTTCATAAAGAAACTTCAAGCGTAAAACAATAAAAAGCCTGCAAGGCATCATATCGCCCTGCAGGCTCTTATTATTTTGATCTCTTTCTGTTATCCTTCGATGCTGATGAACTTCTCTTCGGGAAGCTGCTCCTTGTGCTCCTTCTTCGGAACAAAGAGCTTGAGCAGACCGTTGTCAAACTTTGCCTTGATATCTTCCTTCGTGATGTCCTTTCCGACATAGAAGTTTCTCGAGCAGCTGCCGTAAATACGCTCGCGGCGGATGTATTTGCCTTCGGGATCGTTCTCATCTTCGGAAACATTGTTCTCGGCAGAGATGATCAGGTAACCGTCCTTAAGCTCGGCCTTGATGTTCTCCTTCTGGTACCCGGGCAGATCGATAAGGAGCGTATATCCGTTGTCGTTTTCCTTGATATCCGTCTTCATTGCGCTGGGGATAGGGTTAAGGTACTTTGCCGCATGTTTTGCGGGACGTACGAAATCATCAATAAAATCATCAAATAAGTTATCACCGAATAATCCGGGCATCATCATAATTGTTTCCTCCTGAAATTTGAATTGGTCGGGGGATCGTTTCTTTCCCCTTCGGACAATTATGTTATACCACACTTATTAGCACTCGTCAAGGGTGAGTGCTAATAATTTTTGTGAACTTTTTGTGAAGTCCCCGCAACCCGCTTCAGTGGCCGATCCTGCCTATATCATACGGTGTATTCTGATATACGTAATAGTTTACCCAGTTGGTATAAAGGGTATTCGCATGGGCTCTCCAGCTTAGCTCCGGCTTCTTTGACGGGTCGTCATCCGGATAATAATTCTTCGGGATGCTGATATCAAGCCCCTTTGCCACATCTCTCCTGTATTCCGCATCAAGTGTCATGCGGTCGTATTCGGGGTGTCCGAAGACAAATACCTTGCTCCCGTCCTCCGACGCTACGATAAAGGCTCCTGCCTCCTCCGATTCCGCAAGCAGCATAAGTTCCGGATGCTTCCTGATCTCCTCCGAGCTTACCGTTGTGTAACGGGAGTGGGGCGCATAGAAGATATCGTCAAATCCGCGTATCAGAGGCTCCTTCCTGTTATGCACCTGATGCTTGTAAACACCGAAAAGCTTGTGGTCGAGCGCTATCTTGTTGATGCCGTAGTGATAATACAGACCGGCCTGCGCACCCCAGCAGATGTGGTAGGTAGATGTCACATGTGTATTTGTCCACTCCATTATATCCGTGAGCTCGTTCCAGTAGGTGACATCCTCGAATTCAAGGTTCTCCACCGGCGCGCCCGTTATTATCATACCGTCGAAATTGCGGTCGCGGACATCATCAAAAGTAAGATAAAACTGCTCCATATGCTCTACGGATGTGTTCTTTCCCACATGCGAAGCGGTCCTTAAGAATGTGACATCCAGCTGCAGCGGTGTGTTGGACAGGCTTCGGAGCAGATGAAGCTCCGTATCCTCTTTAAGCGGCATAAGGTTTAAGATGGCGATCTTTAACGGGCGGATATCCTGGTGCATGGCCCTGTTTTCGTCCATAACGAAGATGTTTTCTTCTTCAAGTATCCGTTTAACCGGCAGATCGTTCTGTACTTTTATCGGCATATCTTTCTCCACTCCGGAGTTAAGGGCGCATGTTCCACACCCGTTTCACTCCGTTATAATCTTATTGTTTTGCAAGTTCTAAGAACTCATCCTCGGAAATAATGCTTATCCCGAGCTCTCTTGCGGTCTTGCTCTTGCCGGAATTCGATGTCTTGTCGTTGCTGATAAGATAATCGGTCTTTCCGGTCACGGAGCCCGTTACCTTGCCTCCGAGGCTCTCAATATAGTTCTTAAACTGTGATCTGTTCTCAAAATGTGTAACATCACCCGTGATAACAAAGGTCTTTCCGGTTATCGCGGATTCCGTAGTCTTTTCCACATGCAGCCTGCACATTCGGACAAGCTCCATGAACTGCTCCCTGTTGGCTTCTGATCCGAAAAATCTGACAAGATCGCCGGCTGTAACAGCTCCCACGCCGTCTATTGCCACGAGCTCTTCCTCTTTAACTGAGACCAGCTTTTCCGCACTTTCTCCAAGTGCCCTGCATATGAGCTTTGCGGTCGAGAGCCCCACACCGTTTACACCCATGCTGTATAGTATCCTGTACAGTGTGGTATCTTTTGCGCGTTCTGCGGCTTCCTTCAGGTTTTCATATGACTTTTGGCCAAAGCCCTCAAGCCCCGTGATCACATCCTTATGCTCCTCAAGCCTGAAAAGATCGGCAAAGCAGTGGACACATCCCGCATCGACAAGCTTTTCGACCGTGCTTTCGGACATCCCGTCGATGTTCATGGCATCACGGCTCACGAAATGCGCAAAAGACTTGATCTTTTTGGCCTGGCACTCCGGATTTACGCAAACGAGCACCTTGCTCTCGTTTTCGCTCCTTACTTCCGTCCTCCCTCCGCAGACAGGGCATACCGCAGGTATCACGCATGTCCCGCTCTTCGTAAGGTTTTCGGCTATCTGCGGTATTATCATGTTTGCCTTGTAAACGCGCAGCCTGTCGCCGGTACCAAGCCTCAGTTCCTCAACTATGCTCACGTTATGAACGCTTGCCCGTGAAACGGTCGTTCCTTCAAGCTCAACGGGTTCAAACACAGCCACCGGGTTTATGAGCCCGGTCCTTGATGCGCTCCACTCTATGTATCTTAACGTTGTTTCAGCCGTCTCATCGCGCCATTTGAAAGCGATCGAGTCTCTCGGAAACTTAGCCGTACGGCCAAGAGATCTTCCGTAGGCGATATCTTCAAAGCAGAGCACAAGACCGTCGGAAGGGAAATCATTCGAAGCGATCCTTCCGGCAAAATCGCGCACAGCACCCTCTACGGTCTCTCCGGTTACTTTTGTGTATTCAACGGTCTCAAAGCCGAGTTTCCTTAAAAACTCAAACTGGCTGCTCCTTGTCTCAAAAGGGATCTCCTCCTGCCGTACGGTATCACCGTCCATCTCCTTCATGGAGATAAGGGCGAAGATAACACAGTTTACGCGTCTCTGCGCTGTCACTCTGCTGTTGAGCTGTCTCACCGCACCGCTGCAGAGGTTTCGCGGATTCTTGAACTGCTCCTCCGGCGGGAGGGCTGCGTTTATCTTTTCAAAATCACTGTATTTAATGATGGCCTCGCCGCGCAGCACAAGCTCGCCGTCAAAATCTATCTTTTTGGGGATATTCTTGAAGGTAAGGGCATTCGGAGTGACTACTTCACCAATCTCTCCGTTTCCGCGCGTGACAGCCCTGAAAAGCGTACCGTGCCTGTAAGTAAGGACAACGGTAAGCCCGTCCATCTTCCAGGAGAGCACGCCCTCCCTGCTTCCGAGGAATGACGCCAAAGCAGCAGGTTCCTTTGTTTTATCAAGGGAAAGCATGGGACTTTCGTGCCTGAACTTTGGAAGCTCGCTTAAAACCTCGTATCCGGCGCGTTTGGTCGGACTGTTTTCAAGCACTACTCCGGTCTCCTTTTCAAGCATGAGCAGCTCGTCATACAGGGCATCATACTCGTAATTACTGATGATCTCGCGGTCTTCCTGTTCGTAGGCCTTTGCCGCTTTATCAAGCAGGGCGGTGAGTTCCGCCTGTCGTTCTTCTTTTGTCTTTTCCATCGCTTGTTGAATCCTTTATCAGATTTTTCAGTTCTTCGAGCTCTCTTGGTGTCACATTCCTGTAATCTCCGGTCTTTAGCCTTCCAAGATTAATGTTCATTATACGGACGCGCTTAAGCGACATCACAGAATATCCGAAATATTCGCACATCCGGCGTATCTGGCGGTTAAGTCCCTGGGTGAGGATAATCCTGAACCCGTTTTTTGCGGTCTGTTCCACAAAACACTTTCTGGTCATTGTGCCAAGGATCGGCACGCCTCCGGCCATTCCCTTGATGAACTCGGGTGTGACGGGTTTTGAGACTGTAACGACATACTCTTTCTCGTGGTTGTTCCCTGCCCTCAGTATCTTGTTTACTATATCGCCGTCATTCGTGAGCAGGAGCAGCCCTTCGGAATCCTTATCCAGACGTCCTATGGGGAATATCCGCTTGCCATAGTGCAGGAAATCTATAACATTATCGGGTTCATCCGTATCGGTGGTACAGACGATCCCTCTCGGCTTGTTCAGCGCTATCATCACAAGCTTTTCCTCGGTGCTCACCGGTTTACCGTCTATGCATATCCTTGCTCCGGGCTTTACCTTTGTGCCCATTTCGGCCCTGATGCCGTCAACCGTGACACGTCCGTTCTTTACAACCTCATCCGCCTCGCGCCTCGAACAAAAGCCGGTGTCTGCTATCGCTTTATTTATCCTTGTCTCTTCCCTGACTGAATTATCGAAATAATCCTTGCTCTTTCCTGCCATCTCTACCTCGCAGCGTGATGTTTTCGGCATTTTAACGGGGAAGTACAAACAGTCGGAGTTTCTCCCGTTTCCTTTTGAACATTTTATCACTTACTATCCGCATAATCAACAAAAACAGCTTTACAAAAGTCTTCAAAATGATATAATCATAATGTTGAGTTTTGTACCCTTAAGGCATTTTTTGCTCTTTTGTACGTTCAGCCTTAACATGTGCGTCTGTAGCGAAGTGGATATCGCAGCGGCTTCCGAAGCCGAAGGTCGCAGGTTCGAATCCTGTCAGACGCGAGAAGGAGGTTCTTTTCTGATGGCAGCTAATCACATTGGGAAGACCAATATATTAAAAACTAAAATAACATTGACATTAGCAGTGGGGTTACTTTTAGGAGCTTTGTTCTTTTCGATCATAACACTTCCCGTGGGGACGATCTCGGGACAGCCCGGTCCGTCAAAAGCGACGCCGACACCTACAAATACGGTGTCTCCTACACCGACTGTATCCCTTACTCCCACGCCGACGCCTACCTCGACGCCGACGCCCACACCGACACCTACGCCGGTAGAGCCTTTTGTCCGTAACGAAGATGAAAAGATCGTGGATGTTATCCGTGGTTACTGTACCGCAAAGCTTCCCGACAAGATCAACAACATCGAGAATTTCAGGCCTTATGTCAACAATATCGAAAATGTCAAGCAGAACAAGTCTTATTACGAGAGACAGTACCAGCTTGCTGAATCCGCCGACAACTTCGAGATCTACACCATCTCCGGCAAGTACGGTCTGGAATACATTGCGTTCGTTGTTTACGACCTGAAGATCAAGTCGATAGAAGTCACATCCCTTGAGGCAACGCTTTTACAGCTTGTCCGGACAGAGCCTGATGAAAACGGTGAGACCCGCCTTGTTGTCAATACGGAACTGCTTACGGATGAACAGCGTGAGTATCAGAACGAGGTTCAGACGCATCAGGACTTCTACGAGCTGTACCTGAACTTCTGGCAGCGTGACTTTGAGAAAGTCCAGCAGAACGAATCCTACGCGAAGGTATGGTACAACCTCTTTGTTTCGGGCGTGAACGGCTTTACGGAAAAGTTTGCGTCCTTTGAAGATTTCGTAACATACATGAGGGATGAAGCGACATTGCAGGATTTCCTCGAACTTAAATCGTCCATGCACGGAGATTCCGCGGTTGATGACGAGCCTGATAATACTGATGATAACGAAACAGAAGGCGGCGAAGGAACAGACTCCGGTTCCGGCCAAACCGCCCACAATACCGGAAACGGCGCCGGTTCGGGCGGGACCACGGAATGATTCCCATGAAATAACGATATCATTAACAGAACCTGCAGGGGCAACTGCAGGTTCTGTTTTTTTTCCGAACGGACCCGCTAAAGACTCAAAACAGCATTAAACCGGGACCTGCGATGCCATGCGGATCTTCACGCCACTTCAGCCGGATTCAAAAGCACCTCGTGGACACCCGTAGCAACATTGTACCTGTAAACATTATCAGAAAGATAATCCTCCGCAGGCACCTGTGTCATATTGACTTCATGCACCATCTTGAAAAGCTCGTCAGCAGGCTTGTCTGCCGGCAAGACGATAAGCTCATGGATGCTGCTCGGGAGGATATAGACTTCATTGCCGAATACCTCTCCTATCACCTTTCCAAACTCCGGATAAAGAATACATCCCGCCCCGTCAATATATTTCCGGTTGCTTATCACAAGCAGCGGAAGGTCATCGGGAGAGCGCATTTCCTCAGGCAACGCCTCAACAGGTATGCCGGAAAGCCTTGCAAGCATCTCTGTTATGGGCTGGGACACAAGAGGAAACATACCGGGGGTGTTCTTTATAGCAAGTGAATACAGCTCCTCCTCGGAAAGGCCCATATTTTCTGCAATCTTCCGGGTTATAAGGATGCCTCCTGCAGAGTCCTCCCCTATCTTAACATACCTGTAATAAAGCACGGCAAGGTCGAGAAAATCCCTGTGAGGCGCATTTTTCAGCAGTTCGCTGTTTTTCCTGCGGTTTACAAGCTTAAATATCACGGAGGCCTTTACCTTCTCAGGATCGTCATCAAAAAAGCGTGTATCAAGCTTTTCGGAAAAGGCTTTCCTGCAGCACTCCGCAAATTCCGCCGTTACAGCAGTCATATCCCCTTTATCGAGATATCTGCGGTAAAAGTCCTCAAGATAGATAGTAGGCGATACGGGGCACCCTTCTTTTGTTATCGAAAGGCCCGTTCTGTGTGTTGAATTGTTCTTCAGCTGCTGCCTGATGACAAAAGTGTAGTCCTCCCCGAATTCCTCTTCCATTGCTTTTTTTAATGTGTCCGAAAAGCCGGTAAAATCGGGATTATCATTATAAAGATCTTTTTGACCCATAAAACCTCATGTTCGTCATGACCCCGGAAGAATGATACCATATATTTACTGTAAATTCAAGTTAATTCATAACTTAATTTACATAAATGGAATATGCCGGTGAGCTATCTGTTCACGCCTCCCCTCTAAAACAAACTTGCCTGCAACGCCATTCGCTTATCGCACAAAAAAAGAGATGTGAACCTGTCACATCTCAATCCTGAAATCAACGTAATTTCTTCCGTCTATCTCCCTGTTTTCCACTGTGATCCCGCCCTTGTAGGAATTCACGATACGCTTAGCATTGTAAAGGCCGAAGCCTCTTGCGTATTTATCCCCGGACTTTGTGGACCAGCCCTTTTCAAAAAACTTCTCAAAGCGGCTCACCGGAACGACAGGGTGCTCGTTCATGATCTCGAAGATTATCTTGTCGTCATCCTTATTGGCTGTATTATAGCCCTCGGAAGAAATGAATATCTTTATGTGATTGTTGTCGTCATCGCAGGCATCCACAGCATTGTCGATCAAAGTGCCTATGACCTCGATGATATCACGCTCTCTTGAGCCTGTTACTATCGTCTCGGTACCAAGCTCAACCTCGAACTCTATCGGCTTTATAACGGAACTGAGCTTTGTGTAGAGGAAGCCTGCAAGGACCTTATCGCTAAGCCTTAGGAGCGGCAGGTAATTATTCTTCTTGTTATCGACGATGCTGAAGATATAATCAGACTGGGCACGCACAAGATCATCATAATTCTCCACCGTCAGATGCATGTTGAGTATGGCATTCAGATGATTGTCAAACTCGTGCTGCCTGGCACGTATCTCTTTGATCAGCTCTTCAAGAGGCTTTGTGTACATCCTGTAAAGCCGTATCTCGTCCTCCTGTTTGCGTGTCTTGGCATTATATATGATAATGACGAATACGAGCGCAAATGCGATAACTATGATACAGCTCAGAAGGATGCCTTCTATCTGTTCTGCTGTCATGTCCTTATAACATCCTTTATGGCCTGCTTATAGGTTACCCCGACTTCGATAACGTCACGCACGCCGGTGAGCGTAAGCATCCTGTTGACCGCATCAAAGCTCTCAACGTAATGCAGGTTAACTATGGCATTTCTGTGGCATTGCACAAACTCCGGGCTGTCCTTCAAGAGCTCAAGACTTTCCTTTATGGTCAGATATTTGATATCCATGGATTCCTTGCGCATATTGATGCACACGCCGCGCGAGATGGCGCTTATATAAACGATATCCGCCTGCTTGAGTCTGTAGTTTATGCCATCCTTCTTGACCGTGATGAACTTTTCTTCGGTTTCCTGTGTATTCTCGCTGTTAAGGAGCTTGCGTACGATCTTTTCGACCTCGCTCCGCCTGAAAGGCTTCGTAATGTAAGAATAACACCCCGTCTGCCTGTAGGAATTAAGCTCGAATGCCGGGAAGGACGTGATAAACACAATAGGCGTGAACGCGTATTCTGTGCGCTCACGCAGTGTTTTTGCGAAATCGAGGCCGGCTGTGTCATCATCATCCCTGATATTAAGGTTGATATCAAGAAGGAAAAGGTCAATGGTTTCCTCTTCCGAGAAAACCATTGCCTTATCGACGCTTGAAGCCGTAAATACTTCTATTTCACCGGATATCTGCTTTAACAGCTCCGCAAGAGCCCTTAAGCTTTCTTTGTTGTCTTCAAGTATCAGTACTTTCATATATCAGACTGTTTCCTTTACTCCTGTAACAAGGCCTGCAAGGCTCTGGATCTCCGAAGGGATGATGACCTTTGTTGCCTTGCCGTCTGCAGCTGCCTTAAAGGCTTCATAGCTCTTAAGCTTGAGAACTGCTGCGGAAGGATTTGCTTCGTTGATGAATTTGATACCGTTTGCTTCAGCCTGCTGAACCTTAAGGATAGCCTCTGCCTTACCTTCTGCTTCACGGATCGTAGCTTCCTTAAGAGCCTCTGCACGAAGGATCTGGGCTTCCTTTTCTGCTTCGGCTTCAAGGATGGCCTGCTCCTTTTTACCTTCTGCAACAAGTATGGTGGATTTCTTCTCACCTTCTGCACGGAGGATGGCTTCACGGCGTTCACGCTCTGCCTTCATCTGCTTCTCCATCGCATCACGGATGGCTGCGGGAGGCATGATGTTCTTAAGCTCAACACGTGTAACCTTAATGCCCCAAGGGTCTGTTGCTATATCAAGTGCGGAACGCATCTTTGTATTGATGGTCTCGCGTGATGTCAGTGTCTGGTCAAGTTCGAGCTCACCGATGATATTACGAAGGGTGGTCGAAGTAAGGTTTTCAATAGCCGAAATAGGATTGTTCACGCCGTAAACATAAAGCTTCGGGTCTGTTATCTGGAAGAATACTACGGTATCGATCTGCATCGTAACGTTATCCTTTGTGATAACCGGCTGAGGCGGGAAGTCTGCAAGCTGTTCCTTTAAGGGAACGCGCTTTGCGATCTTGTCGATGATGGGAGCCTTGAAGTGAAGGCCAACCTTCCATGTTGCCTGGTATCCGCCGAGACGCTCTACTACGAAAGCTTCTGCCTGGGGAACAACCTTGATGCACGAAACGATGATAGCAATCAATACAACAACGAGTACGATCAGTAATACCAACGGTCCGCCATCAAAGCCTGTCAAAAGTGCTGTTTTCATAAATTATCCTCCCTGTTTTCATGGTGTCATAAAGACACTTTGTCGCTTTTTAGTATAACACTATTCCTACTGTTCTTCAAAGTATTTTGTGATAATAAGTTTAACGCCGTTGATGTTGCTCACTTTTACAAGTGTGCCGGGCTCAAATGTTTCATTGTCGTTCTCTGCCCTGGCGGTCCATTCAACACCGTTGACCGCTACAAGACCGGTAGCATTGTAATTATCTACTTTTTCAACAACCTTTGCAACCTTTCCGATCACACCGTCGTAATTGGTCCCGTATCTTTTTCCGCTGAGATATTTCTTAGCCCAGGGACGCGTACCAAAGAGCAATGCAAGGGATACAACGAGAAATGCTCCGATCTGAACATAAACGTTAACATTAAAGAGAGCAAGAATAAACGCAACCAGTGCGCCGCCTGCAAACCAGATAGTCGTAAGCCCCATTGTAAGTCCTTCTACTATCAGAAGTACCACGAACAAAGCTATCCAAATATAAGCTTCCATACACATTCTCCTTTCCCGGCCACAAAATTCCGGGCCGTTTGTGTTTGTACAGCCTGAATTATACCCGTTCAATACTTGTTTTCAAGGGAGATTGCGTGAAATAAAGATTTTCCTGTCTGAAATGAATTTAAGACATCATTCGGACAATTTTCCGGAGCCCTGCTTTTTATCGCATAAAAAAACGCCGTTTAAGACTTTTATATCGTGCTGTTCCTTTGCAATACTTTTATGCCCCAACCCCAAAAACCACACAAAAAAAGCAGCCACCCTTACAGTGTCTGCCCTACAGCTGGAAATCAGATTTGAACTGACGACCCCTTCATTACGAGTGAAGTGCTCTACTGGCTGAGCTATTCCCGCAACTCCGGATCAGTTATCCGGTTGTCGAGGCGACGGGATTCGAACCCGCGACCTCTGCGTCCCGAACTATGCGCTCTATTTTTTATATCTTCCCACCTTATCCCAAACCCGCTTGTTTAATAGCTTTCAAAAAAATACATAAACGAAATAACACAGCATAACACGCAATAAAACAGAAATAAACCGTTTCTTTTAGAAAAAAGTTAGAATGCCAATCTGCATTTTTCATCTAACAGCAGTTACCGGAATTTAGAATTTCAAGTCTGCATCCTTTTTTGTTTTATGTCTTTTTACATACGCAACGCTCAAAATAACAACGGAAAAAAGAAAATATAATATGATCAAGACTATAAACAACATAACAATATCGATTTTGCTATTAATATAATCGTATATATTACCCCCAAACCATCCATTCATATCAAAGAAATACATCAGTATTATTAACGAACAAAGCAAAAAAAGGATACGAACGATCATCTCCGGTATTTCTCTGTTTTTTCCAAAGATTAGGCATATCAAATTCCTCCAAAAAATCGCAACAGTTGGTACTAAGATCATTATCCATGACACGTAATACAATATTCCAATCCCTATATCAGTTTCAGGTTCATTGTTATATAGGTATGTCCAATAGCCAATAAGTGCAATTGCAGAGAGCACAGCTATACAATTCATTATCCTGAGAAATAATTTTCTTATCTTCATAAATAGTCGTCCCCCCTTTAGTATGTATGCATTTCTTGTCGCCTATCTTCCAGACTTTTTAGGAAATTATAAGTATCAGGATAACCGGTCTTTAATGTATCCCAGTGATATGCCTCACTATTTCTGTTTATTTGAAGTAGCAGTATTTGTGAATCAACTACATTACTGTAGTAAGGATTCGATGAAGCTTGCCGGCTTAACTGCGCTATCATTAAATCAAGCGGGTAATCAATCAAAGAATACATTATATAATTTTTAATCCTTTCGTAAGTTATGTGCTCCAAAAAACAGTCAGCTCGACTCTTCGTCTTCAGTATGTTGTTGTAATAGTGTTTGTAAGCATTAGCAGCGGAATAACCGTTTAATATCAGATTATAAATATTCTCAGCATCTAAATCAGCATAATAATCATCGTTTTTAAATAACGTTCCTGTAGTTTCACTCAATACCGCATCACCTAACCACCCAGCCAAATATGACAAATCTAATTTGGTAAGCTGTCCCGTACTTACAACTGCACCTCCTACCGCAATTATACTTGATTTATCCAATTTGTACGCTAATCTCGCAGCCAAACTATACTGCATATGAGCGAAATCAGAAACGGTATGCTGTGAATCAGCTACTTGCTTGTTACTGTCAATCGATTTTTTCAGGGTGTCGTAGTCACCTTCAGAGAACCCAAGCTTGCTCATAAAATAATCCTTTAACTTTTCTTTCTTAGTGTTTACTACCATACCAGCCGTCAGATTCCATTTGTCTCCAGTTCCTCGATCATATCTAAAGGTGGATAACAATCTTGCCGCTTTCCATTCTCTTTCCAGTCTGGATTCACCTGGGAATGCTGCGTCCACTGCGTCATATACTCTTCGTATCAGCACGGCTTCCGTGTCGGTAAACTTGAAGAAATCAACAAGGATCTTAGTATATGGATCTACATATACCTTAAATGTAAACTCATAACCTGTAACTTTATGTCTCGCCTTACATGTTGCGACTCCAACCTTTTTCCCTTTTATGGTTCCTGTTACCTGATCAACAGTTATGGCATCTGTATTTCCCGACATTATAGTATATGTGAAATCGCGTGCTTCACTCCACATTGAATCGATTGGATTCTTGTTGATCGATGGTAAAACACTCTCTCCAACACCTACAGCTATCTGATTGAAGGAGGATGAATTCTTCAGCTCCTTCCCTGTAGATGAGGAAGCCGTATTTCCGTAAGCATCTGTTGATACAACCCTCCATACACTCTGATTATATGAGTCTGTTCCCGGCGTCCCCGGAGCAGAGTTCAATTTCAACGAACTGCCGATGCATTTGATATACTTGTCTGTTAATTTATTCTTGACAAGGAATCCTCCCGGTACGCTAGTGATAACCCAGACATATGTATCGGGAATGTTATCTGTCTGTGGTGGAGTGCCTACTGAAACCATAGTTCCTGATGTAACATACAGATATTTTGATGTATCCTCCAGCGATTGGATCGTATATTTATCTGCACCAAGCCACTTTATCTTCCACCGGATATTGGTTCCAAGTGTGGATGTGATACCGGAAACCATCCTCGTAACAGTTCCGTTTCTTCCGATAAAACGTCCGGTTGACAGATTGTTTATGTAATATGTTCCGTTTTTAAGCAATTGGGTATCAGTATTTACATAGCTGCCATCACCTTTTACAAAATACCACCGCTGGTATTTGTCACTATTACTATAGTTGGAAACATAAATATTTCCCGCAGATGACGAACTTGTTCCTGATGAATTTCCGTTTTGCGAGGAGTGCTGAGCAGTAAGTGCCAAAGACATGTTCGAACGTGATATTATCTTGAATTCGTTCTGACAAACACCGACGAAAAACCATTGTTGTGATGCGGCATCACTTTTATCATAGATCCTGACATTGCTACCATTTTGAATATAACCGTTTTCCTTTGCAATATCAAGAACCCTTCCGTTTCCGCTTGCACAGCACACTGGCTTTATGTAATAACCGTCATTGCTTGTTGCGGTTTCAATTCTGAACATGTACTTCGGATACAAGGTTCCTGCAGTCACGTTTGTCTGATATACATTAGTTCCGTTGACATCCGTTCCGTTATGTACAGTCATAAAAGACTGGCTCCCAACATTCTTGATATTATAGGCACTACCACTGCTTAGGTTCGAGGGCAGAATGTATCCATAACGTATCGTCAGCAATGGCCGATATGCTTCAGCTGTGTATTCGGATGAGTACACCGCATTGTAATCCGGAGAATTTAATGTTTCATCTTCGTATTTTACCATAAATCCATACTGTGCGTATCCGCCGGAATACTGCTTGATTATTTCTTTTGAAACATTGAAAGTATATGGCTTCTGCGAATTGAAAAAGAATGTATCAAGTAAATTGTCAGAGATAACCCCCGGTTGATTGGCGAAGGTGATCGTAGCGGGATTCCACGACTTGCTTACCCGGTATATCTGAGCTTTCTTACCTGTTGTTGAACCTATAGTGTTTGTAAGCTGCAGAGTTGCAGAGATCACAGGCATTCCGGCGTCTATGGTCGGAAGATTATTGATCTTTATATAAGATCTGTGTACCTTGCCATTTTTAACACCAAAATATAGTTTCTGCTCAGACGAGTGGTTCTCAGTATTCCCCTCACAGACATATGTATCTGTAATGTTGGAGCGGTATTCACCTGTAGTAATCGACGGATCCAGAAGTATAGGATAAACACGTTCTTTTGATGTGAACCAGTCTTTATCAGGAGTATATTTAATAAAGGTATTGTCGTCCTTTTTCTCTGCTGCAACAACTATATGGTTCAATACTGATCCAGCTGCATCTTCCATATAGGGGACTCCTATTTTGTACATCAGCTTACCGTCTTTATCAAGAAAAATAACAGAGTTATCTTCATTTACCACAGCATTAAGATCTCCGGATTTGAACACAAATACCAAAGTTTCCATATCCGTTGGGTTGTTTATATATATGTCCTCCTCAATCTTGTTATAGAATACTGTGTAGTCCACAGACAATTCCGGCATTTCTTCAATGATTGAGGAATATCTGATCTTTCCGTACATCTTGTCAGACGAAAAGCTGTCAACCGCGGATATCTTGCTACCAATAAGCGTTTTTTTATCGTTCTCTTTTCTGTGTTCTGTAGGCAGCTCTGTTTTATAGGATGCTTTCTTTGAAACAGTATTGTCCTCATTTGCACATTTAAACCCAAACGACCATGAAAGCTGATGATTATCATTCTCAAGAATAACAAGATCATCATCTGCTCCGGTGTTAGCAAAAGAAACCTTGAAACTCTCACATGAATTTTCTATTCGGTTCGTTCGTCTATTTTTCACCGACAATGTATTATCAACTTCCCGCCACACATTATCCTTATCCTGATAATGTACAGCTTCCGCATAATCAACAACTACAAAACTTCCATCAGAAAGCAGAAAGTGCTTTTCAAACATACCCCGTTGCGACTCATCTTCAGCACACACACCGGGTTCAGTTTCCTGTATAGGCGCTTTTCCCATCATTTCAATAAAAGGTTTTGCACTTGATGACAAGATAGGGATAATAACATCTGTCATTACCATCATCACGGACAGCAAAAGGCAAATTAATACTCTTAATTCTTTCCCCAAACATCTCATGATTTTTCTTCTCCCACATGTACATTTTTCAGCATAATTGCTGTTTACAGAAAGATTATATATGCTACTCTTACAAAAGTAAATGACCAATTAAGATATTCAACATTTCATGAATGATGTCATAGAAAAATACACTCTCAATAGTCTTTGCCTCTTGAATGGACACGATGAAGCGGATGATGAGGAATAAACAGCTGAATAAACTGAAATAGTTAGAAAAAAGTTAGAAAAAAAAGCAGCCACCCTTACAGTGTCTGCCCTACAGCTGGAAATCAGATTTGAACTGACGACCCCTTCATTACGAGTGAAGTGCTCTACCGGCTGAGCTATTCCAGCATTCCCGGAGATTCCGTACGAAACCGCCGGTCAAGTCGAGGCGACGGGATTCGAACCCACGACCTCTGCGTCCCGAACGCAGCGCTCTACCAAACTGAGCCACGCCTCGAATGCGGTCTCTTTCAAAACCGCCTTTGTATTATGCAACAATGGCCGCAAAAAGTCAAGGCTTATTTTCACAAAACCGCTATTGTTTTTTATCGTTTTTTCAGGTAAAACAGCCTTCTGCTCTCCTTTTGTTCGCCTGGCCATGCGAAATACTCGAGCTTTTCTACTTCAAAGAACGGAGCAACCCTCTCTTCCCATTCCCTGTCCGACCACGAATTGAGGCGCAGAACGCCATCTTCATAAAGTCTTCGCCCGTCTGTAAGCTCTATGCCTCTCTCTTTTGCCTTTTGGGGCGAAATGTAGTAGTTAAAGCTGAAGATCACCTTTGCACCGGGGCCTGTAACCCTTGCAGCCTCTTTTATTATCCTGTCTGCTGTTTCATCCGGGATAACGTCAAGAACATTTGAACAGATAAAGCCATCATACATCCCGGTTTCAACACTTTCGAGCCATTCTGTTGAAACGCAGCTGATATGCATATTTGCATCCACGCCGCATGCTTTCGCGTAAACCCTTGCCGTGCCTGCTGGCCCCTCGCAGACATCCACTGCGGTAACATCCGCACAGCCGCTCTTTGCAGCGATTATCCCTGCCCAGCCCGTGCCGCAGCCGTAATCGAGCACCTTTTTGCATTCCCCGAGCGACTTTGCTGCAAGAACAAGCTTTTCACTCGGAGCAAGGGACGCCACTTCTTCAAAGCTCTCTGCAGCCTGCCCCTCCAGCTCCTTTTTGTCCTCGTCCGAGAGTTCGAGTCTCTTGTTCCAGAACTCGATAAGTTTTTCGTTGTCTTTGTTTATTGTTTCTGACATTTCTTTTTCTCCGATCAATTCCTTTATCTTCACCAGCCCGTCCACGCACGCGTAGAGCATTGGCTTTATCTCTTCGTCCGGTTCGGTAAGGTCCGGCACCATTACCACCCTGCAGCCTGCAGCGTACGCGCTTTTCACGCCGTTTGGCGAATCCTCCACAGCCATGCATAGCGAAGGATCAAGGGAAAGCCCCCTGCACGCATAGGCATAGATGTCCGGCGCCGGCTTGCCAAACTCCACCATATCGGCACAAAAGACCATGTCAAAACAGCCGTCAAGCCCTATCTTCTTCAGGTATGCCGCTGTCCTCCCGCGATCGTTTGCGGTAGCGATCGCAGTAACTATCCCCTGTTTCTTAAGCCATGCAAGGATCTCGTGAACACCCGGTTTAAGCGGGATCCCGTGTTCTTCAACAAGCTTTTGCACAAGCTCCCTGCGATATTCCCTGACCTTGAAGTAATCGAAATCCGGCCCGAACCACTCTTTGAACCGCTCTACTGCAAACGGGCGGCCAAGTGAGCGCATCTGCAAAACGATCTCACTTGAAGCCTTATAACCGAAATGCAAGAGAGCCTTCGGCCATGCCTCAAAATAATACTTTTCGGTATCGGTAAGAGTCCCGTCAACATCAAAAATAACTGCTTTTATCTCATTCATCTTATCACTACCTTATCGGTGTCGGATATCCTGAATTTTTCGCCTTCATATCCGGTGATATTGATGTTTTCAAGGGTAAGCTCCGCTACATTCTTCGCAAAGAAGCCCAGCTTTGTCACATCAACAGCCCCGTCCATCATTGCGGGACGGCCGGGAACCGGGTTGTCACTGAAGGAAATATTGATATTCTCGAATGAAACGTTGCCTATCTTCTTCTCGGGGAGTCCGTACATAAACACGCCCGCAGCGTGGCAATCCACGCAGTCTAAGTTCTGGAAACGGAGGTTGCCGATATAAGGCAGCCTGTCGTCGGGCTCGCGGTAATCCCTTGACTGCACATATTCGCTGTGTCCGTCCGGGTCGCAGAAGTAGAATTCGTTGATGACTATAGGCGTTGACACGTTGTCCATCCTGATGTTGTCAAACAGGATGTTGGTAATTACGGCATCTTTTCCGCGTCCGCGCCTGGTCTTTATGCGAAGTCCCCTGTCCGTGTGGATGAACTCGCAGTCGTGTACGGTAAGGTTCGTCACGCCGCCGGCCATCTCGCTTCCGAGCGTAACAGAACCGTGCCCGTCACGCATGCAGCAGTGCCTGATGTCAATATTGCTGCAGGGGGTCTTGTAGGTTGAACCCATGTATATCTTGCCTGACTTAATTGCTATGCAGTCGTCTCCTACGGAGAAGAATACGCCAACTATCTGGACATTGCTGCAGGATTCGGGGTCGAGGCCGTCTGTGTTCGGGGAATCCTTGGGATTTTTGATCGTAAGATCAATGAATTTAAGGTTATCCGAGAACATCGGATGCAGGTTCCATGAAGGGCTGTTCTGAATCGTAACGCCCTGCAGGGTGACATCCTTACAGCGGCACAGGAAGAGAAGCCTCGGTCTCCATGCCCTGTCATATTTCTTCGGGTCTTTCCACCAGTTGTCCGCGTTTGCGCCGCCGTCAAGCGTGCCCCGGCCGCAAATGGTGACATTCTTCACCCCTACGCCGGTGATCATTGCGGAAAAGCAGTTAAGAGGGTTACCCTCCCAGCTTCCAAGCAGATATTCGTCCTTTTCGTCGTAGGCCTCAGTCCTTCCGGGAAGGATGGCAAGGCGTTCCCTGTCGGGACAGCCGATAAGCGTGGCTCCTTTTGCAAGTTCTATTGTAATATCGCTCTTTAAGAAGATGCTTGTGACCCTGTATTTCCCTTCAGGGATGAATATCCTCGAATCCGCGGGACAGCAGGATATAGCCGCCTGGATCGCAAGCGTATCATCATGCGCGCCGTCGCCAGCAGCGCCAAAATCCCTGACATTCAGCGTCACAAACTCTTCTTTTGTGCGGAATTCCGCCATTGTGCAAACGCCGTCCGTAAGGATGTATATCTTGTAAAAAGTGTCGGGAGTAAGCCCGTAGAGGCTCTCCACAACCTTGTTTGATTCCGCGTAAAATTCGCCGTTCAAGTAGATCTGATACGGTTTTTCCGTATAATAAAGGCCTGCGTTTGGAAGCTCAAATGTCGCATTTCTCGAATCCGTAAGGATCACCTTTATCGCATATTTTGTTGCAATATCCCCTGCCGCCGGATCAGCCTCAAGGCGCTCCGCAGCAGGTTTTTCAAGGAGCAGCGGCAGATACTTTTCGGCATTAATGAGCTTAAGCCCCGCCATCATGCGAATGGCGCCGGCAACATTTTCATCCTTTACGGGACGATCGGGAAAAGAGGCAAGAAAACGCGAAAGCGCCCCCTTAAAGATCAGCCTCATGGCATTGTAGTGCTCGTAAAGCATCGGATCCATGCCCTTTATCCTTTCTGCAAGCCAAAGGATATATTTCCCGTCCACGGGCTTGTTCTCCGCATCGATCATGCGCAGCTCGCGCAGTTCTTCTCCGTATGTTGCCCTGTCATTAAACAAAAGATCTTCGTAAACCACCGTATCCTCCTTTGCCTTCCGCTGCCAAAGCCCGTATTCCGTTCTTTGCATAAGGCCCGGAAAGCGCCTAAAGTCTTAAAAAGGGGCTGTAACGCACAGCCCCTCTTAAATTGCATAAGTTCCGGATCACCGGATGCGATCCGCAATCCCTAAAAGTTATTTCAGGTCCTTCATAGCGCAGCCGTCCATATCGTCGAACGCCTGATTCTCGCCAACCATGCCCCAGATAAACGTATAAGCCTGTGTACCCGAACCGGCGTGGATCGACCAGCTGGGCGATATAACAGCCTGCTCGTTGCGCATGATGATGTGGCGTGTCTCGTTCGGCTCGCCCATGTAGTGGAAAACAAGCGCGTTCTCGGGCATATCAAAGTACAGATAAACCTCCATGCGTCTGTCGTGCGTGTGGCACGGCATTGTGTTCCATACACTGCCGGGTTCAAGCTTTGTCATGCCCATTACAAGCTGGCAGCTCTCTACCTGACCGGGAAGGATGTACTTGTTGATCGTTCTGTGGTTGCTCTCTTCAAGAGTTCCAAGCTCTACCTTATTGCAATCCTTAACGATAACAACGCCTTCTTCGGGCTCGCCGTTAAGTTTGATGAGCACTGTAGGATATGTCTTGTGCGCGGGAGCGCTGTTGATGTAGAATTTTGCGGGCTTGCTTGCATCTTCGCTCTCAAAGGTGATATCCTTTGAGCCCATGCCGATGTACATCGCATCCTTGTAACCTACTGTGTTCTTCTTGCCGTCGATAGTGATGTAACCTGTTCCGCCGATGTTGATAACACCCATCTCCCTGCGCTGCAGGAAGTATTCGGCACGGAGCTCATCTCCGGCGGTAAGCTTTAATGCGCCCTTAACGGGAACTGCGGATCCGGTGATGATCCTGTCGATGTGGCTGTAAACGAGCTTGATCTCGTCTGCTTTGAAGAGGTCATCGATGAGGAATTCCTCGCGAAGACGCTCGGTTGTGTAGTATTTCACGTCCTTGGGTGAAGCAGCTGTTCTAAGTTCCATGATCTTTACCTTTCCTGTGTATATTATTTTATCTCTGAACTCTTCCTGAGCCGTCGCCGCCTGCAAGTGCTTCAACTTCGCTTCTGGAAACAAGGTTGAAATCTCCGGGGATGGTGTGCTTCAGAGCCGAAGCGGCAACCGCGAACTCAAGCGCAGCTTTCATATCCTTGCCGTCAAGGAGACCGCAGATAAGGCCGCCCGCAAATGAATCTCCGCCGCCTACACGGTCAACGATATGAAGCTTGTAGGATTTCGAGTGATAAAACTCCTTGCCGTCATAGATAGCAGCCGACCAGCCGTTATCCGATGCGGAAAAGCTCTCACGGAGCGAGCTTACAACATACTTGAAACCGAAGGTATCAACCATCTGCTTAAAGATGTCCTGATAGCCCGCAAGCTCAAGGGAACCGCCTGTAACATCAGTCTTTCCTGGCTTGAAGCCAAGAACCTTCTCTGCGTCCTCTTCGTTGCCGATGCAGACATCAACATACTGCATAAGCTCGGTCATAACCTTCTTGGCCTTTTCCTGGCTCCAGAGCTTCTTTCTGAAGTTAAGGTCGCAGGAAACGGTAATACCCTTCTTCTTTGCTGCAATAAGGGCTGCCTTTGTAAGCTCCGCAGCCTTGTCGCTGATGGCGGGAGTGATGCCCGTAAAGTGGAACCAGTCAGCTCCGTCAAATATCTTGTCAAAATCGAAATCCGAAATCTCAGCCTCGGAGATCGACGAATGCGCGCGGTCGTAAACAACCTTTGACGCACGAACGGATGCGCCTGTCTCAAGGTAATAGATGCCAAGACGCTCGCCGCCGTATACGATGTCCGATGTATCAACACCGTACTTCTTAAGTGAAGCTACACAAGCCTGCCCGATCTCGTTATTCGGAACCTTTGTTACAAAGCTTGCGTTATGTCCGTAATTTGCAAGGGAAACAGCCACATTTGCTTCACCGCCGCCGTAATTGATATCAAATGTATCAGCCTGGATAAAGCGTTCGTTTCCGGGAGTTGAGAGGCGAAGCATGATCTCGCCCATAGTTACCACTTTTGCCATAAACTTATCCTCCAATTTTGAGCATGTTTAATGCGAAACAGCTTAATTAATACTATACAACGAAACCGGAAAAATATCAACTGAAATGTAAGCGTTTTCATAAAAACAAAACCGCTCCGGGAATTATCGAACAGGCTGACTCCTGATCGATCCCATACCTCTTACTTTTTATGCTTTTTATTTCGTTGTCTTTGCACATCCCCGCTCTTCCCGGCAGGTCTGATAAGGCATTCTGGTCCGTATCCGATAAGGTCTTCCCTGCCGGCGATCTTTAAGGCCTGTTCGACAAGCGCGCGGTTCTTCGGATCCCTGAACTGTATTAGGGCCCGCTGCATCTCCTTGCGTTTCGGATCGCGTTCTACAAACACTTCTTTCCCTGTTGCAGGGTTTATTCCGGTATAATACATGCATGTTGACATTGTCGACGGCGTCGGATAAAAATCCTGTACCTGTTCGGGGCTAAGCTTATGTTTGTTCAGGTACTCTGCAAGCTTTACCGCATCCTGCATTGTCGAACCCGGGTGCGAAGACATAAGATACGGAACCGCAAACTGCTTTAACCCAAGCTTTTTGTTAAGGCCGTCATATTTGGCTATAAAGCGCTCGTACACCGCGTTTTCGGGCTTTCCCATCAGTTCGAGCACGCTGTTGCAGATATGCTCCGGCGCTACCCTTAACTGCCCGCTGACATGGTTCTTCACAAGCTCGTTAAGGAACGTACTGTCCTTATCCGCAAGCACATAGTCAAAGCGGATGCCGGAGCGTATGAACACCTTCTTTACCCCCGGAACCCTGCGCAGCTTCCGCAGAAGCTCGATATAGTCCGAATGGTCCGCCTTAAGGTTCGGACAGGGCTTTGGCGTCAGGCACTGTCTGTTCTTACAGGTTCCTTTTGTCATCTGCTTTTCACAGGAAGGGTGGCGGAAATCCGCAGTCGGACCGCCGACATCATTGATATATCCCTTAAAGTCCTTATCCTTCGTAAAAACGGCCGCTTCCTCAAGCAGCGACTCATGGCTCCTCACCTGCACTATCCTGCCCTGATGGAAGGTAAGCGCGCAGAAATTGCACCCTCCGAAACACCCGCGGTTAGATGTCAGGCTGAACTTCATCTCATAAAACCCGGGAACGCCGCCGTCTTTGTCGTACATAGGGTGTGCGGCCCTCATATACGGAAGTGCGTATACCTCGTCCATCTCCTTTACGGAAAGCGGGGGCTGCGGCGGGTTCTGGACAACATATTCCTTTGCTCCGTATTTCTCCACAAGCACGCGGCCTGTAAACGGATCGGTGTTGCAATACTGCGTATAGAAGCTTTCGGCATACTTTCTCTTATCGCCGAGTATCTCCTCGAAAGACGGCAGGAAAACAGGATTGTCAAGTCCTTCCGGGCTTTTCGTTTTATATACCGTCCCCCTGATAAAGGTGATGTCCTTCACATCTATTCCCGAATCAAGCGCGTCCGCTATCTCGGCTATCGAGCGTTCCCCCATCCCGTACGAGATGATATCCGCGGCGGATTCGATAAGGATCGAGCGACGTATCTTGTCGCTCCAGTAGTCGTAATGGCCCATGCGCCGAAGCGACGCCTCTATCCCGCCTATTATGACAGGTATCTTTGGGAAGGCCCGCCGTATCATGTTCCCGTAGCAGATGGTTGCCCTGTCGGGGCGAAGCCCTGTCTTTCCGCCCGGCGAATAAAAATCCCTGTTCCGCTTCTTTTTTGCGACGGTATAATGGTTTACCATACTGTCCATATTCCCGGCGCACACAAGAAATCCGAGCCTTGGTTCCCCAAGGATCTTTATCGACTCTTCGGTCTTAAAATCGGGCTGTGCGATGATCCCGACCCTGTACCCTCTTGATTCGAGCACGCGGCTTATGATGGCCGGCCCATAGGAAGAATGGTCAACATACGCGTCTCCGATGACAAACACGAAATCGCACCTGTCCCAGCCGCGCTCCTTCATATCTTCAATTGAAACGGGAAGAAAAGCCATATCGTTCCTTTCGTGTATTGCCGGCATTTGTCTTAAAGCGGCTCATGCCTGCGTTTTCTAAAGCGATGTTCCTGCCTGTGTTTTCAAAAAACGAGCAGGCAAAACCTGCTCGTCAGTTTCATGTTCAAAAGCAGAGATCATTTACTCTCCTTAGAATCCTTTGTGTCCTTTGCGGCGCCGCCATTTGCCTTTTCAACCTCAACGACCGCGGTCTTTTTCATGGGGATACGGCAGTTCTTGTTGTTGCCGAATTCAACGATTATAACATCCTCCATGACATCGATGATGATGCCGTAGAAACCGCTTGTCGTAAGCACGCTGTCGCCAACCTCAAGTGAAGAAACAAGCGCATCCATCTGCTTCTGCTGCTTTCTCTGGGGACGGATCAGCATGAAATAGAACATTGCAACAAGTACAACGATCCACACAACAAGCATGATGATCGACTGCGGTCCCGCGTTCTGTCCCTGTGCGTTACCATCCAAAATCACATTAAACATATCAATTCTCCTTTGCTTCTAAGCCCTCTAATTTAGTTTTTTTGTATGACGCGAAACACCCATTGTCAATCGCATCGCGTATTTCAGTCATCATTGTGTTATAGAAATACAGATTATGAAGCACCATAAGGCGCATCCCGAGCATTTCACCGGCCTTCAGCAGATGCCGTATGTATGCCCTGCTGTGATTCCTGCAGGCAGGACATCCGCAGCCCTCTTCTATCGGTCTGTCATCTGTCTCGTACTTTGCGTTAAGAAGGTTGATCTTGCCGTGGTTCGTGTAGGCATGCCCATGTCTGCCGTTCCTTGTGGGATACACGCAGTCAAAGAAATCCACGCCGCGCTCAACAGCCTCTAAGATATTGGCAGGAGTCCCCACTCCCATCAGATAAACAGGCTTGTCTGCGGGCAGATACGGCACAACTTCGTCGAGCACGCGGTACATTTCCTCATGCGTTTCGCCTACTGCAAGCCCGCCGACGGCATACCCGTCAAGTTCCATTTCCGTTATGCGCTTTGCATGTTCGATACGGACGTCGGTAAGGGTTCCGCCCTGGTTGATACCAAACAGGAGCTGCTGCCGGTTGATGGTATCTTCAAGCGAATTCAGGCGCGCCATCTCTTTTTTGCATCTCTCAAGCCATCTTGTCGTCCTTGCCACGGAGTTCTCGATATAGCTGCGTTCCGCAAGGCTCGGGGGACATTCATCGAAGGCCATCGCTATGGTCGATGCGAGATTTGACTGTATCCGCATGCTTTCTTCCGGTCCCATGAAGATCACACGGCCGTCCACATGTGAATGGAAGGTCACGCCCTCTTCTTTTATCTTGCGAAGCCCCGCAAGCGAAAAGACCTGAAAACCGCCGGAATCTGTAAGTACGGGCTTATCCCAGTTCATGAACTTCCGGATGCCGCCCATCTTCTTCACGATCTCATCGCCCGGTCTGACATGCAGATGATATGTGTTTGAAAGCTCTATCTGTGTTCCTATCCCCGAAAGATCGAGCGTTGATACGGCGCCTTTGATCGCGGCGCAGGTCCCGACATTCATAAATACCGGTGTCTGGACAGTTCCGTGCACAGTTTCAAACTGTGCGCGTTTTGCGCGCCCCTCTGTTTTAAGCAAGGTGTATTTCGCCATATCTGCTCCCTTTCAAGTCAATAAAATAAGTATAACCGCTAAGAGAACGGAATGCAACAAAAAAATAGAATTTGGGGATTTACCGCAACCGTTAATGCGCCTTATTTCTTATTTCTTCAAGCTTATTTCTTCAAATCATTTTTTTCTTGACAAGTGTGCGCATTTATAGTAATATCATTTTTCGGAAGTCATTCCAACGGTAACTTCTGTTACCGTCTAGGGGATTGGTCAAATGGCATGACAGGAGTCTCCAAAACTCTTAGCGGGAGTTCGATTCTCTCATCCCCTGTAAAGGCTGTAAGTTCATCTTACAGCCTTTTTTGTTTGACTGTTTGCCGCATTTATGCTATGATGTCAAGGTAAGGATCTGCTTCGCGTAAGGCGGTCCAAAAAACATCGGGAGGTTTTTCATGGATAAAAGCAAAGTTCTTCTTTCACAGGCCGAAATCGATGCTCTCCTTAATTTCCTGACGGAAAAAAAGGTCAGCAGCTCCATAATGGATCAGGACAGCATAGATAAACTGATCTCTTTCCTTCAGTCGGATGAATCTCAGGGCTTCAATTTCAACGAGATCTACGAAGCCAGCGAAGGCACCGGTTCCTCTGTATTGATCCTTCCGGGCAATGAAAATGTCAACGATCCCGAAGGCAGCAGGTTGCTGATGAACATAACCGAAAACGATACTGTCGAGATCGTTTGCAAAGTTCCCTCGGGTATGGAATATGCGATAACTCCCGATTGTGTTTCAAAAGTCAGATATCTGGCAGGGAATGCTTCATCCTGGGGTCGCGCCGTTACTCCCCGCAACTTTGATTCCGTAGCAAAGCTCTTAAATGCTAAATACTCAAAAGAAACCTATCTTTCCGTATGTTCAAGGTTCGCATCCGTAAATTATCCGGCAACGGGCGCAGTTATCGCAGCGCTGTTCCTTCCCGGCGAAGACGCGCTTATAGACAGGATGATAGAAGACTGAAAATAAATAGTTCCGGGAAACCCTCCGTTTCCCGGAACTTTTTTTAGTCCGCCCGATGACCGTTCGCTCTGCCCTTGACATGCAAGCAAGCTTGCGTCAAGGGTATTCGCTTATCACACAAAAATCCCGCAGCTTTCAAACTGCGGGATTTTTATGCTTATTTATGCTTATTTCTCTTTCTTCGGATTCTTTTTTCTCCCGAAAAGTATCACAAAAAGCGCTGCGGCAAGCACAACACCCGCTCCTGCGATCCCGGCTATGAGCCATGGATTGACAACGCTTCCCTCTCCTTCTTTTACAAGGACCATTGCCGAAATACCTTTAACGTTCACCTTTCCCGAAACCGTCTTAAGACGTTTTGTTCCGGCTTTTGTGTCGTTAACGTAAATACCCCATTTGCCTTCGGGGAGCTCAACATTTGCATCTGCTGTATCGGCATTGAACACAACAAATATAGAACTTGCGGTCTCTCCTGTGATCTGTGTTCCATCGATCGCTATACCGACAATATTCTTGCCGATGCCTTCGATCCTCTTGACTGCCTTGTCGATCACTGCAACATCCGTCGCTCTGAAAGCGGGGTGTGCCTTTCTGAACTCGATCAATCCCTTGTAATAATCGTTTACGGTCTTGACGGTATCGTCTGAAAGGCTGGAATAATCAAGCGCATTTACCGCATCGCCGGCATTATAGCTGTTCTCGTTGAAAGTACCGTCGGCATTTTTCTTTGAACGCAGCATTTCCTCTCCGGACATCATGAAGGGGATACCGTCGGAAGTAAGCGTTATTGCTGCGGCAAGCCTGTTCATTGCGGCAAGGTCTGAACCCTTGTCGGCAGAGAGAGCAAGCCTGTCATACAAAGTATTGTTATCGTGACATGATGCATAGTTCACGCTCTGTAAAGGTGTTTTGCACCAGGAACATCTTCCCGTAAAGCCTCTGAAGATCGTGAATTCCTTACCGCTCGCACCCGATACAAAGCCTTTTTCGGAAGCGTTGAACACGCCGCCTTTTACCGCATCCCTGAAGGTGTCGTTAAAATATGCGAAACCGGGAGTCAACTGGGAATTAGGCTGTGTTGCAAGCTTCACATCATCCTTTGTGACCATGGTTGTAAGCGACCAGCCTTCGCCGTAGAACAGGACATCCGGGTGTTTCTTGTGTACGGTCTCCACTATCTCATTGATGGTATCGACATCCATAAGACCCACAAGGTCAAAACGGAAACCGTCGATATGATACTCATCTGCCCAGTAGTTAACCGAATCAACAACGTATTTTCTTACCATGGAGCGTTCCGTTGCCGTATCGTTGCCGCAGCCGGAACCGTTCGAATACGCGCCGTTCTCCATTATCCTTGAGAAATAGCCGGGAACAAGCTTGTTAACGCTGAATTCCGCAGCGCTGTAAACATGGTTGTAAACAACGTCCATAACAACGCTTATCCCGTTCTCGTGCAGTGTTTTAACCATCTGCTTGAGCTCGCTCACACGCACGTTCCCGTTGTAAGGATCCGTCGAATAGGAGCCTTCCGGAATGTTGTAGTTAACGGGATCGTAGCCCCAGTTATAACCGCCCTTTGACTCGTCAACCGAGCCGAAATCGTACATCGGAAGGATGTGCAGGTGCGTGATGCCAAGCTCTTTGATATGGTCAAGCCCTGTTGCGATGCCGCTGCTCGTCTTTGTTCCAAGCTCCGCAACACCGAGGAAAGTACCGGGTTTTGAGATATTTGCTTCTTTTCCGACCGTAATATCGCGGATGTGAGCCTCATAGATTATCGCATCGGTATAGCTCTTCCCTGCGTTCGGGTTCTTGTCGGCATCCCAGCCCGAGGGATCTGTGGATTTAAGATCGATGATCATGCCTCGCTTGCCGTTAACGCCCGCAGTCCTTGCGTAAGGATCGATGGTCTCGCTCGTAACGCCGTCCACAGTAACGCTGTAGGTGTAATAAACACCGTTCTGGTTGCCGTTCTTTTCGGCTACCCAGGTACCGTTCACATCCTGTTTCATATCGATCGACTCGATAAGGTCAGCTGTGCCTTCGGTCCCGCTCTTGTAGAGATTTACCTTAAGAGTCTCCGCAACAGGCGACCATACCCTGAAGGTTGTCTTGTCTGCGGTCCATACAGCCCCGAGATCGCTGCCCGTATATGTAAACTCATTCTCAAACTTCTCTGTTGAGAAGATGTTCGGCATCGTTACAGAGCACGGCGAACCGTCATAATATACCGTGTATTTTGAAGTATCCTTAAGGGGCGCATCCAAATTGATCCTGTAGTTTGCGCCCATGGCATTAACAGACTTGATCGATACTTCGCCCTTGGGACCTTTTACGGAAAATACCGTATTGTGATCGCCGTCGATAGGCGCCGTCATGATGATGTCTATAGCGTCATTCCCGTTATATTTTGCACTTTTGATCTTTATGCCTCTCACTGCATCATCTCCGTAGGTCTTTGTGTAGCCTTCAACTCCAGATTCGACATAAATGTGTACCGTACCGGAAGCCATTTCCGCGATGTCGATGAACTGGTCCTTGGCGATATCCTTATCCCAGCTTGCGGTTCTCACAATAAACCCGATGCTTGAAGCACCGCTCGTTATCACTTTTGTTGCGACCTTTTCACCGTTTTCATCGGCAAATGCGTAACCTGCGCCGTCCTTGCCTTCCTCCCAGAGCCAGACGTCCCAGCCTTCGTAATTGCCGTCTGTCCTGTGGTAGTGCAGCTTAAGGGTGACACCCTCGCTTGCCTTCGCTTTCATGACCGGTCCGAAATATCCCGGCAGGATCATTGCGAGCACCAGCAGAAAAGCCAATACATTTTTTACTGTTTTCTTCATCTCTTCTCCTCTTTATTCATTGTTTGCGGATCATCCGCGTTTCTCCTCTATAATACATATGACAACGGACGAAACACCCGCTGTCATGTATTATCTTATTTAGCCACCCTGTCTCTTTCGATAAGTATCTTTACGGCTTCAATACCGATCCTTATTGCCTTCTCGGTATCAAATGCATCCGGTTCATGGAAGCCCGCTGCCTTGCGCTCCTGGTTCCATACAACATGGAATACGGAACCTGCGCGGACTCCGAGAGCTGCAGCCACGGTAAATACCGCTGCAGATTCCATCTCGCTGCCGAGCACGCCGAGGCGCTTCCATGCTTCCCATTTGTTAAGGAGCTCATAGGAAACAGGCATGCGTGAAGGCGAATGCTGTCCGTAGAACGAATCCTTGCACTGTACGACACCTGCGTGCCACCTTAAGCCAAGCCTCTTTGCGCCTTCAACAAGTGCTGTCAGGACCTCATAATCCGCAACAGCAGGAAATTCTATCGGCGCATATTCGCGGCTTGTTCCTTCCATTCTTACCGCACCGCTTGCGATAACACAGTCGTCCGCAAGCACCTTCATGTTTATACCGCCGCAGGTCCCGACGCGCACAAAGGTGTCCGCTCCGAGAGCCGTAAGCTCCTCAACGGCGATAGAAGCCGAAGGACCGCCGATACCGGTAGAACATACGCTTACCTTCTCCCCGAGAAGTGTGCCCGTATACGTGGTATATTCGCGGTTCTGTGCCACAAGCACAGGGTTGTCAAAATACTTTGCGATCTTCTCACAGCGGCCGGGATCACCTGGGATGATGACGTACTTTCCTACCTCTCCCTCTGCGCACTGGATGTGATACTGTACATTTTTTCTCTCCATACCGTAAACCCTTTCCTGCCGGTCCGCCTCTCCCGTCCCGGCATCTTGATTTTTTATGTTATTTGATCTTCTTTTCCACAAGATTATAAACTATCTCGAGCACAACCGTCATGCAAAGGTAAACCAGGATCGAGAAGCCTATCGAGAAGAAAGGATACATGGTGCGGTTTCCGATGTCCTGCATAACCTGGGTGAGCTCGTTAACACCTATGTAACCTGCGACGGTCGTCCACTGGAACAGCTGGATGACAAGCCTTTTCAGCTGGAATTTTGAACGGATGCAGCCCTCCGGGAACGCAGCCGTAAAAAATGCCTTCCTTAAGCGTCTGCGGATCTCTTTGTCCGCAAAATCCTCATGTTCCCTGACAGCCTTCATTACTACCTCGGAGATATGCCCGCCGCCATAAAGACCTATGGCAAATGCCGCCGTAAGAAGAGCCGGCATATGCGTCGAACCGAAAGGTCCGAAATTTAAGAACAGCATAAGCAGCAGCACCGGTGTGCTCCTGAACAGGAAGCTTAAGGATACCGCAACAGCGGAAACATATTTGACCTCATAACACATAAAATAGCTTAAGACAGCTCCTACAGCGGCTGCTATGATAAGTGCGAGGACAGTAAGTACAAGCGTCGATATGATCGCCTTGATGATAAGGCTGTAAGCCCCTCCGGCAATAAGATTGCTTTTGATCGCATTAAACAGATTAGACATGATCACCCTGATTCCCCCGGCTGTCTGCCGGCATTTATTTATTTACAAGAAGACGGTATTCCTTCATTCCGCAGTAACCGTCGGACATAATGTATTCCGGCACCTCTGCCGAATGGTTCTCGCTGGTTCCGTAGCAGGCCAGAACATCGATCTTTCCGGCCATGAGCATTGAAAAGGCTGTATCGTTGTCAACCCTTACAAACTCCACCTTCATGTCGACATAAGCTGCAAGATACTTTGCAAGCTCTACCGCCATTCCGGAGAAATTGCCCTTTTCATCGATAATTTCAAGAGGTTCAACGGTTCCGGTAATGCCGAACCGGAGCTTCCTTCCCTTGCCGGAAAGCCCGCACAGACTGTCATTCTTTGCCCCGTTGACAAAATATTCGTAAAGTCTTTGGGTTATGCCGTTGTTCCTGAACTTTTCGAGCATCTCGTTCGTTTTGTCCTTAAGGGCAACATCACAGCTCCTGAAGGCAAACCCGAACTCAAGCCTGTTCTCGCCCTTTCCCGGTGTCTCCGGAGCAGACAGTGCCCTGTAACCGCCTTCCCTGCAAAGATACTCGGCCGTAACATCGGAAACCCATATTGCGGATACCCTGCGGTTACGCAGGGCTGCAAGCGCTGTCCTGAAGTCCTTGAATTCTGTGTATTTCGTGAAGTTTACGCCAAAATAGCTCTTTAAGAATATCTGCGCCGAAGCCTTTGGCATCTTTGTCTTTACACCGCCGATCCCGGCTTTTGCAAGCTGTTCCGGCTGCTCATACACAAAGGCGGACTGTTTGGGCACAGCAAAAGCGCCAAACATTGTCAACACCAATAGTATCCCGGCAAAGACGGCTATCGTTATCCATTTTCGTCTGTTATCTATCATTATCTTTCACGCCTCATTCAAACTTGATACCGAGTATATATTCGCTTCGTAGTCCTACCGCAAGACGGTTGTCAAAGACCACCGGAGTGGCTTCGATATTTGACCCGAAATTCTTTGACGCGAGTATCTTTCCGGTCTTCGCATCCATAAGCAGGATATCGCCGTTGCCGCAGCACTGTACGTACTTTGCCGAACCGTCCGTATCATACAGAAGCGCTCCCGAGCTCCATGCATCGCATTTGAGCTCCGTACGCCAGTATTCCTCGCCGGTCTTCTTGCTTATCGCAACGATATAAGCCGTATCCACCGAAGGCACCTTTGATACCGCATAATAAATATAATCCGAATATTTACCCTCGCCGCTCGTGCCGGTAGAAAGAATGCCCCCGGCAAGACCGAGCACGGTATGCACTTCGTAAGGCTTCTTCCAGACGATGTCACCCGTCATGGCGTTGATCTTGTAGATGCAGGCCTCACCGAGATGATGTCCGTCTGTGTGGTATTTGAGAGTCGTGCCGACATATATGTACTTCTCGCCTGTTTCCGTAACTTCAAAAACAGGACTTGAGTTGATGTCCTCATACAGATCCTGCACCCAGACAGGCGTGAGTGTGTTAAGGTCAAGACAGTAGAATATACCGCCGTTATCGCCAAGGAACAGGTAATTCTCCCATACCACGGCGCTCGCCTCAGAGCCGTACCCGCCTTCGCCCTGATAAATGCGTTTTTCCGATGCCTCTGAATAGTAGGTATATTCAACCGGCTGCTCCGGATCCACGCTCAAGATGCCGTTTGCCGGGTCATAGACCGAATTGAGCTTTATCGTGTAAATGACACCGTTCTCGCCCGGTGCTATCAGGGTATCGGTCTCTGCCGAGAAAATGGCGGAACTGTCATACGCATGCCATATGCGCGGCGCAAAGTTGTCATTTGCACCGAACTCGTACAGCTTCTTTCCGTCGAGAAGACTGTAGATGAATACCCTGGCGCTTACCTGCTCACCGAAAAGACCGGGTGCGGAATCTCCGGAACCGCACACAAGCAGCGGATAATACGGATGCAGTGAGCATGTTCCCTTAAAGGTCATTCCGACATTTATTGCATCCCTTGTCTCTTTTCCCGTTTCCATATCAAGAAAATGGATCATTCCGTCCATTCCGGGATAAATGACTTCAACAAGACCGCTCTTTGCTTTAGCTTCGGGATAAAGGTTCATGACTGCCTTTGTGCCCTGATCCCACTGCACTGCGAGGGGCTGTCCCGTCCAGCCGTTGCCGGACCAGAAGTTCACACCGTCGCTCTTTAACACTTTTCCGGTCTTATAAGTCCAGTAGTCCTTTGAAATAGTGTTGGATTTAAGCGAGACCGTTCCGTAGGAACTCTTTGATCTTGAATAATTGCCCCTGAAGGTTATGATCCCGTTAAAAGCGGTAAAATCCTTAAGATAATCCTCGGTAAAGACGATCCTTTCGGCCCTGTTGAAAACATCGGTCTTTGCGCCGTTTTCAAGTATCTCTGTCCTCTTTAGGAACGCAAACGGTGCGGTCCCCGGCAGCGAAAAAGGCGCCGGAGAATCGGCATAAGCCGCTCCGTTCGGGTTCTTTTCGACACTTTTCCCGCCCTCGGTCTTTACCATGTAATTATACACATAGCTGAAATTACCCTTTACCTTTACGAGCAGGACAAAGGTTCCGCAAAGGATCAGTACCAGCACGGCGGCAAGCACCACTGAAGCGATCTTTAATATCCTGGTTATTTTGATTTCCTGTTCTTCGGTTATATTCATGACTTTGATATTATCGCGTTAAGGTCTTTAACGCTGCTTACTCCTATAAGCTCTATATTGGGATGCTCTTTTGCAAGCTCCTTTACCTGGACTGCAGGCATTATACACCTTTCAAACCCAAGCTTTTCCGCTTCGCGGATGCGCTGCGCGGCATAATTCACGCCTCTTATCTCACCTGTAAGGCCCACCTCGCCGAAGCACACCGTCTTCTCGTTCAATGCTTTGTTCCTGAAGCTTGAGAGGATCGCCGTGACGATGCAAAGATCGAGCGCCGGCTCCGTAACCCTCATGCCGCCTGCCACGTTCAGATAGGCGTCGCACCAGGCAAGCTCCGTTCCCAGCCTCTTTTCAAGCACTGCCATAAGCAGGTTCATCCTGTTGTAATCCGCTCCCGCAGCGGTCCTTCGCGGTATCTGGAAGCTGGACTTGCAGACAAGCGCCTGTATCTCCACAAGGATCGCCCTGCTGCCCTCGACCGCAGGCGCAACAACAGACCCCGGCTCTCCGAGCGGTCTTCCCTGCAGCATATATTCCGACGGGTTGGCAACTTCCCTCAGCCCGTCCGTTTTCATCTCAAACACACCGATCTCATCGGTTGAGCCGAACCTGTTCTTGACGGCACGAAGGATCCTGTAATTTGCGGATTGTTCTCCCTCAAAATAAAGGACCGTATCGACCATATGCTCGAGCATCCTCGGTCCCGCCACCTGTCCGTCCTTAGTGACATGGCCCACGATAAACACCGTGATGTTCCTGTCTTTTGCAATATGGAGCAGTGTGTTGGTGCTTTCCCTGACCTGGCTCACGCTTCCCGGAGCGGACGAGATGTCGTCCCTGCTCATGGTCTGTATGGAATCGATTATCATGATGTCCGGTGTAAACTGCCTTAGCGCATCTTCCACCGCATCAAGGCTTGTTTCCGAAAGGAGCTTTACTCCGTCGGAAAAATTCCCGAGCCTGTCGGCCCGCATCTTTATCTGTCTTGCGGACTCCTCGCCGGAAACATAAAGAATACTCTTTTTATCCGAAAGCTCCCTGCAAACCTGCAGGAGCAGCGTCGATTTGCCTATTCCCGGATCTCCTCCGACCAAAACCAGAGAACCCACGACTATTCCCCCGCCAAGGACGCGGTCAAATTCGTGGATTCCCGTTAAGATTCGTTCTTCGGATGTGAAGGAAACCTGCGATAAAGCTACAGGTGTGACATTGTGACTCGACTTTGAACCGGTGCTCTTTCCCGCTGCCGGCTCCTCAGATAAAGTATTCCATGCCCCGCACGCAGGACATCTGCCCTGCCACTTGGCGGTCTCATTACCGCACTCGGTGCAGAAAAATACTGTCTTCCCCTTCATTGAATCTCCCCAAGATCCATCAGCGTCTTATTATCTTAACCTCCACAGGTCTGTCCTTTTCAAGCTCAACGCTGACACTGAGCTTTCCGCTGATATTTGTCGTCATCCTTCCGACGTTTACATCATCTATAAGCACTTCATATTCCTCGTTCTCTGTAAGACCGAGTGTAAGCTGCGCCGTTTCCGTGCCCGATACGGTAAATGACATTCCGTTCATGTCGGCACTGAATTTCGAAACATTGGTGCCGGGCACCGATTCATAAATAAAACCCTCATTCTTTTCAAGCTTTGTCATCTCATAGAATGTCTTGATCTTGTAATAGTCGCCGTCAACTTCGTAGTCGGAAACTTTCTTTTTCTCCGGAAGTGTATAATCGCCGAAGCTTAACGTTCCGTCTTCATCAACACGAATAATGTTGTCTTCCATGATATTCCTTTCAGCCGGCATTCTCTGCGAGGCAGTTAGTTGTGTTCGGGGCGTATCGGAACATACGCCTCCGATTGAATTGTACCATAAAAGCTTCTACTTTTCCATCTTTTTTTGAGACGGCCTGCGTACCCTGAAAACAAGCTCTTTTTCGGCAGCAGAAAGAGATATCGTGCAGCCCGAAGGCGCGGTGCCGTTCAGGATCCTCTCCGCAATCTCGTCCTCTACCTTTGTCTGGATGGCTCGTCTTAAGGGTCTTGCGCCGTACTTTACATCCGAACCCTGCTCAAGGAGCAGCGCCACCGCCTTGTCGTCATAATTCAGTTTTATCTGCATCTGTGATGCGCAGCGCTTCTTTAATTCGTTCAGAAGGAGCCTTACGATATCCGAGAGGTTCTCCTTTGAAAGCTGCCTGAATACGATTATCTCGTCGATCCTGTTTATGAATTCGGGCTTGAATATACGCCTTACTTCTTCCATGACGCCGTCTTTCATGCGCTTGTAATCGGCCTTTTCGTCATCTGCGGCGCCAAAGCCGAGCTTCTTGGGCTCGATTATGGACTGGGCACCGGCATTTGACGTCATTATGATGATGGAATTCTTGAAGCTTACCTTGCGTCCCTGGGCATCTGTTATATGTCCGTCATCAAGCACCTGCAGGAGGATGTTGAACACATCCGGATGCGCCTTCTCCACCTCATCAAAGAGCAGTACGCTGTAAGGCTTCCTGCGGATCTTTTCGGAAAGCTGCCCGCCTTCGTCATATCCAACATATCCGGGCGGCGAACCGATAAGCTTCGATACGCTGTGCTTTTCCATATATTCCGACATATCCACGCGGATAACGGAATTCTCGTCGCCAAACAGGGCCTCCGCAAGAGCCTTTGAAAGCTCGGTCTTGCCTACTCCCGTAGGTCCGAGGAACAGGAAAGAGCCCACAGGACGTTTAGGGTCTTTTAACCCCGCCCTGCCCCGTCTTATGGCTTTTGATACCGCGGTCACGGCCTCATCCTGCCCTATAACGCGCTTATGGAGCTCACTTTCAAGGTTCATGAGCTTTTCCGCTTCCGTCCTTGTAAGCTTTGTTACCGGCACCCCGGTGATCCTCGCCACAACATCGGCGATATCGCTGTCGGTTATGCTGCTCTTCTGCCCGGACACATCATTTTTACGGGCTTCTTTTAAATCTTCGAGCTTCTTTTCGTTTCTGCGCAGCTTCCTGCTCAGCTTTGAAGCCTTATCCATATCTCCGGCGGAAAGAGCCTCATCTATATCCCTGTTAAGGAGCAGGTCTTCGTCGGCAAGCGCACGTATATCCTTCGGAACGGTGAAGTTGTTCAGCTTGACCGCTGCCGATGCTTCGTCTATCAGGTCTATGGCCTTGTCGGGCAGGAACCTGTCGTTGATATATCTGCCCGAAAGCTTTGCCGCAGCCTCTATGGCGCTATCCGTAATGGTTATCCCGTGGTGCTTTTCATATACACCCCTGATACCTTTAAGGATCTCTATAGTCTGTTCTTCATCGGGCTCTTCAACCGTTATCGGCTGGAACCTGCGCTCTAACGCAGGATCCTTTTCGATATGCTTCCTGTACTCTTCAAGTGTCGTTGCACCTATAACCTGAAGACTGCCCCTTGCGAGCGCCGGTTTCATGATATTTGACGCATCAAGGGCTCCCTCTGCGTTTCCGGCTCCGATTATGGTATGGAGCTCATCTATGAAAAGGATCACGCTGCCGTCGTTCTCTGCCTCTTCGATAAGCTGCTTGATACGCTCCTCGAATTCGCCGCGGTACTTTGTCCCGGCAACCATTCCGGACATTTCAAGGCTTAATATGCGCTTGTCAAGAAGGATCTCCGGTACATCCCCGAGAACTATGCGCTGTGCTAAGGATTCAACTATCGCGGTCTTTCCGACTCCCGGTTCACCCACAAGGCACGGGTTGTTCTTGGTACGTCTGCAGAGCACCTGCATCATGCGCTTTATCTTGTCTTCCTTGCCGATGACAGGGTCCAGAAGCCCGTCCTCGGCCATTCCGGTAAGATCCTTTGTATATTTGTCAAGGGCGGGTGTGGGCGATGCCCCGCCGCGGAGTGCTCCCACCTCGTCGCGGATATCCTCCGCATCTATGCCCATGGAAGTAAGGACTTCCGTGTATATCTTCGGTATGGCGATATTCATTGTGTTGAGCAGCCTTACCGCCACACAGTCGGGTTCATGGAACATCGAAAGAAGCAGATGCTCTGTCCCGATACCTGTATTTCCGAAGCGTTCGGCCTCACGTTCGCTCCCCTCGATCACCTTGTCGAGTCTCGGAGTGTGTTCAACATCTTTAACGGCAGCCTTGCTCACACCCTCGGAGATAAGTTCGGCAATCATGCTCTTGAGCCTTTCGATCCCCACACCGTTCTGTTCGAGCACTCTCCCCGCAAAGCCTTCCGCAAGCACAAGCCCGCCGAGAAGATGCTCCGTTCCGACATAGGTATGGTGCATCTCCTTTGCAAGCGACTCAGCAAACCCTATCGCCTGCTTTGCCTGTTTTGTCAGTTTAAGTTTCATGTTCTAGACCTCTTTGGATTTTCTGATAAAAAAGATGAGAAGTACAGCGGTCACAAGCCACAGACCGGCTACAAGTGCAAGTGCAAGGCCGAGTCCCGTGACCCCGTCCTTATATTCTTTAAGCTGCTTTATAACCTCTTCGTTTACCGTATTCTCGGTCCGTCTGATGGTTATGTCTTCTTTAACAAAGCGCTGCAGTGTTCCGTCGGACCTGTCATAACGGTAAACGGCCGCATCCTGCCCGTCTTTTCTTAAAACGAGCAGCACAAACTCACTTCCCGCGGAAGCATCCGGCGCAAACACCGTAACCTGCTTTCCCGCGATAACGAGCTTTGTTTTTTCGAAACCCGCCGGTATCTCATACCCCTTCGGGTCCTCGATTATCTCAAAATTAAATGTCCCTGCGATAAAGGAGCTTCCGTCCTCATCATAAGTCTCGATGCGCCAGCGGTAAATACTCTGAGTCGGGGTAGGCTCCGGAGTCGGAGTTGGTGCTTCGGTAGGTGTTTCGGTGGGTGTCGGCGTCGCATCGGGATTATCCCTTACGACGACCACCGAATATTCCTGCATGGAACCGTTTTCGGCAGTCACTATTATCCTCACCGTATTTTCGCCGGGGAAGATGGCCGTATGCCCGTATATCCCAACCTTTGCCTTTTCGTCGTTTGCAACCGCGCTTACATAGATGCTTCCGGTAGCGCCCGAAACTTCGGTCCTGTATTCGTAAACATCGGGTGAAAAAGCCGGTGTCAGTGTCCCGGGGCTTATCCTGAGGCTCTTTAACGTCGCATCGGAATTCGCGTCCTCAGCGGCTTTTATCTGGATCGTCAGGTCTTCGCCCAAAAGGGAGATGGGCATTCCCGCAACATCAAACATCTTAGCGTCGGTTGCCGAAAAAATAATGTTTCCCGTAGCCTTGGCCACAAATTTCATGAGTATCTGCTTTGAATCCGCTGCGGTCTCGGTGCTGTGGACGGAAACCTTTAAGGAGCCGTCGTCGCCCTGTACCGAGTTATCGCCCTTGTAAAAGCCCAGCCTGTTCTCATCATAGAGGATATAGCAGGAGAACTCTCCTATCTGGGTGTCGGATTCAAGGCACAGATATACGGTAAACACCTCGTTTACGTCAACCTCTGTCTTATCCGTCTTGAAATACACTTTTCCGCTTGCGGCAAAGACCTTCAGCGGCCGCATCATAAATGCCGCCGCTAAGATCACCGCAAATATCATTATTGCTCTTAAACCTTTGTTTCTCATATCATTCCGGACTTTCACGCACAACGTTGATGATATATTCCCTTACGTCGCCGTTTTCGGCTGTTACATACAGCACGATCCTGTTCAGGCCGTATTCAAGGGGATACGTTCCCGCGCCCGCTATCTTTGCCTTGCGGCTTACAGTGGTCCCGGCAACCGTTATCGCATCATAAGAAGGATCAAGGATAACGGCATATTCCTGGTTAACGCTCACATCAAAGGTAGGCGATATCGTCACATGGTTTCCGGCGGTATCGGTAACGTTCATGTTCGCAAGCCAGTTGTTTGGATTATAAGCCTTTGCCGGTGCGGCGCAGGGCAGCTCAGGCATGTTCTCATATACAGGTATGGAGAACACTATCGGAAGCTCATAAGCATCACTGCCGTATGCCGCAAGCACCTTCGTTGCTTCGGCCCACGGAGCCTCAACATTGCCCATGTACTGGTGGTAATATGTCGAGATCGGCGTCACGTTGAACTTCTGCAGGTAGATAGTGCTCTGGTCACGTCCCACTATGTAATTGTACCCGAGTATATAGCCTCCGCCGAGTATTGAACGGTAAGGACTGTTCCACGGGATAAGGGCGTTTGCATTGTACGAAGCGTTCGAGCTGCCGTATTTTGCATACTTAAGGCCGTTTGCTATGGCACCGCCCTCGGCTGTACTGTTGTAAGAACCGATATTGAAGAAGTTGTACAGGCCCTCGTAATTCGGGAATGTTCCCGTAACGCTGCCGCTTAAGGTCGTAGGTCCCCCGACAACCTCCTGCTTGATCCTTGACGCAAGATGATACGGGCTTACACCCGAATATTCCGCTGCTTCTATTATGGTCTGTCCATAGGTTATCGTGGCATTATTTCCGTTAAGGTCAACGTAATTGTAGGATTTGTTCGAGAACGGCGTGTTCTTCAGTATCTTCTCAACACCTTCAAGTGTCTGGTACTCGCTCTGGTAAGTCAGGACCTCGAACATGAACACATAATTCTCGACAAGCCAGTTCCTCGGATCCATGAAGTACTTAAGGCCTTCCTCGGAAACGGTTACCCAGTAGGAACCGTCATAAACGATAAAGCTGTCCGTCTTCCAGTTGTAAGCCCCCTTTGCAAGGGATTTCCATTCGACGGATTTACTGTTCGGGATAAGGTTTGTCCCGACAACATTCTCGTTCTTAATGACGTTGTTCCAGTTAAGTCCCGTGTGATATGCCTTGAACTCCCAGTTCGGATATTTCTCGTGGAGCGCACGAAGCTTCACTCTGTAGCTTTCGGGGAAGCCCTGCTGTTCAAGCTTTGTCTCGAAATCAACCTCTGTTTCGGGAGTCTCCGCATACCTTGCGTCGATATAGCCGGTATATCCGGTATTCTCATACTCGAACGCGATCTCAAGCCACTCGGTCCCAAGCACTTCCTCACGGCTTATGATATCGATCGGCATATCGTTTGAAAGGAGCACGGCATTTCCGGCCGCATCCTTTACGATAAGGCCGCCCGGTCCCGCTGCCGTCTTCACATAGAGCACGTTCGGTATCCTGCCTGCCGTTGCATCGCCAAGATACGGTGTAGGTGTAGGTGACGGCGTGTTGGTCGCAGTCGGTGTCGGGGTGCTCGTAGCCTCCGCCTGTGATGTGGGCTTTGGCGTTACAGTAGGTATAGGTGTCGGCGACATATACGGCGTAGGCGTATTTGTCGGAGTAGGCGTAGGTGTATTCGTTGCCGTTGGCGTCGGCGTATTGGTAGGCGACGGCGATGCCGTAGGCGTAGGCGAATTGGTCGGTGTCGGAGTATTTGTAGGCGTCGGTGTCGGAGTCGGCGTCGGCGTTACGATATTAACATCGGACGACAGTATAAAGCCCTGATAAGTGTTCTTTCCATCGCTGTATTCAGCCTTGAACCAGTAGGAATCGTAGGAAAGCTGTGATATCAGGTAAATGAACGTACCCGAACTGAAGGTAAGTGCTTTGCCTGCTTTATCCGTCATTATCGCAGAGCCAAGGCTGTTTGAGGCATGCATTGAACTCTTCTTTGCACTTATCACTGCTTCTGCCGGAGGTTTTAAGCCAAAGTAGATATACAGGCCGTAAACATAACCGGTCTCCTGTTTTCCGTTCACATCAACCGCAACCTTGTACCAGGTCTCGCCAAGCGAATCGTCCTCATCCACAACTATAAGCTTCTGTCCGTATTTAAGGGACGCAAGTATCGTCGTTCCCGTCGAACCGGGCTTATTCCTTAAGTTCAGTACTGTTGACGAAACATAAGCAGTATGCTCGTATTTTGAGCCGGGTACCTGCCTTGTGTCAGGAGTGGGTGTCGGTGTTGCCGGCAGCTGTGTAGGCGTCGGCGTTGCAGTAGGCTTTGGTGTCGAGGTAGGCTTTGGTGTCGGCGTGTTCGTAGGCGTCGGAGTCGGGGTAGGGGTAGGCGTCGGCAGGATTATCTGCGTCTTCGGCGTGATGTACTTTGAAATACAGTACCCCTGCACTTCCGTCCCGTTATATGTCACCCTGACGGAATACCATTCTCCGGAAACGCCGGTTATCACAAGTGCCTGGCCCTGCTTAAGAACGACCTCCGCACCGTCGAGCATGTATTTGGCAAAAGAGGTTCCGGGGCCCAGACGAACGTTTACTTCTGCGTTTGTCTTGGCAGAAACTTCGTTTTCAAGGACATACGGAGTGGGCGTTGGCGTAGGAGCCACGGTCCTTATAACAAAAGGCGAATAAACATAGCCCGTGTATTCCTTACCGTTCACCGTGCCTTTTATCTGATGCCAGTCATTGACTGTACTAATGATCTCGATAAGATCGTTTTCTTTGAGCGCGAAGTCCTTTCCGCCTATCTTTACGCGGTCATACTCCGTACCGGGGCCCGTGCGCACATAAACCTCACCTGCGCTGATATAGGCATTGATGCCGTCAGGTGTGGGAGTGGGAGTAGGCGTATTTGTTGCTTTTGGTTTTTGAGTAGGCGTCGGTGTATTTGTGGGTTTCGGCGTAGGCGTTGCGGTAGGCTTCGGAGTCGGGGTCGGTGTAACGGCCACCCTTGTGAGGTAAGCCGAATACATATATCCATGGATCTCCTGCCCGTTGAAAGTAGTGCGGACATAGCTCCAGTCGCCGTTTGTGCTTATTATCTCAACCTGTCCCTTGTAAGGAACGTACGCGGACTGACCGTTCACCTTCACCATGTCGTAGAGCCTTGACGAAGGGCCCTGGCGAACATTTACGGACGTAATATTGACATAGGCGTTGTAAACACCGGATACCGGCGCCTGTGTCGGCGTCTCGGTATGCAGATCGGAAGTAAGCGTAATATAATCCGCATACATGTAACCCTTTATCTCGGAACCGTTGAATGTGGTACGGACATAATACCAGCTCCCGCTCTTGCTGAAGGCTTCGACCTTCGCGTTTTTCATGAGATACGCCTGCTCGCCTTTTACCGTGATGCGGGCATAGTTAGTTGACGGGCCCGAGCGGATGTTTACGCCGTTGGCATTCACATAGCCGTTCCATGTTCCCGTCTGGTTTGCTGCTTTTGTAGGCGTGGGCGTCGGTGTCGCGGTATTGTTCGAGCTGCGTGTGATATAGCTGCCGTACATATAACCGTAGATCTCGGTGCCGTTAAAGGTCGTCCGGACATAATACCACTCACCCGAAGTCTTTAATATCTCCACCTGAACATTTTTGTTCATGGAGGCCTGCACACCGTTGACGGTTATCCTTGCGTAATTGGTTGAAGGGCCGGTGCGGATATTCACGCCGTTGGCGTTGACATAGCCGTTATATGTGCCGGAAGCCGTGCCCTGAGTGGGCGTTGGCGTTGCGGGAGCGGCAGTTACGGGATTTCCCTTCGTAACATAATCCGAATACATATATCCGCGGTATTCGGTGCCGTTAACGGTCACGCGGACATAGGTATAGCTGCCGGATGTGTTTATGATCTCGAGAGGGGTGTTTTTTGAGACTGTTGCGGTCGTGACGCGGTCATATGCGGAAGAAGGGCCGGATCGCAGGTTTACGCCGTCCCTGTTGCAATAGCCGTTGTAGGAGCCTGTCTGTGTCACCGCGGTGACCGTAACGTAAGACGCAAAAACAAATCCGCTGATCGACTGGCCTTCAAAAGAAGCTTTGATCTGATACCAATCACCGGATTTGCCCAATATTTCAACTTTTGTATTTTTAGTCAGATATGCGGCCACACCGTTGACCATGACCCTCGCGTAAGCAGTCGAAGGACCGGTGCGGACGTTAAGGATATCGACATTGACAACACCCGAAGATGCCGCCAGTACATTACCCTGTATATGAAAAAGTGACAAGAGCATGCAAAGTGTCAGCAGAAATGCAACAGCTCTGCGCTTTTTTGTGGCAACGGACATTTAAATGTTCCTCCCTCGATAAAGCACATGGAGCAAGGCCGGATAAAACAAGCCAAATGGCTGTTTTAAATACTACTCCATATGTTTTATCGGTAACATTATACCCGTTCTTTATACAAAAAAGCAACATTTTACACGCATTTTTCATTATTTTTTCATATTATCTCCGGCACTCACGGAACACTCGATCTCCCGCCTTTCCGGCATGGACCTGAAGGCACCTTTTCTGCAGATAACAAGCGCTGCCGCGGCATTTGCGAACGAAAGCGTTTCCCGGATGTTTTCATCCGAAAGACCGTCAAGGCCGTGCCTTATCAGGCCGTCAAGGACACATCCGCAGAAGGTGTCTCCCGCTCCCGTCTTTTCCACGGGATTTCCGACATGCACCGCGGGTACCGCGATCCGCCTGCCTTTGTAATACGCAGCACTTCCGTCTTCACCTGCGGTAAGTGTCATGAACGCGATCCCGGGATACCTTCTGAGGAGCATTGCTGCCCCCTTTTCAAGGTCGTCCTCTTTTGTAACGAATCTCAGCTCGTTATCGGATATTTTTAGGATATCGCAGTTCTCGAGTCCCCAGCAGATCTGCCGGAGAGCTTCCTCTTCGCTGTCCCAGAGGCTTTCCCTTAAGTTAGGATCAAAAGACACCGGCACACCGGCGCTCCTTGCCGCCCCGACAGCCTTCCGTGTTGCCTTCCTGCACGGCCCGTCGCACAGGGAAAGCGATCCGAAGTGAAATATCCTGCTGTTCCGTATCACTTCCTCATCCACTTCGTCTTCCGTAAGCATCATGTCGGCTCCCGGATCGCGGTAGAAAGAAAAGCTTCTCTCCCCGCCCTCGTGCGTGTGCACAAAAGCAAGGGTCGTGCCTGTCTTTTTGTCGCGCATGAGACCGTTTGTCCCGATCCCCGCTTCTTTAAGCGTTTTTTCAAGGAGATCGCCGAAATCATCATCTCCGACTTTCCCGATGAATTCGCATCTTCTCCCGAGCTTTGCAAGCATCGCAAGAACATTTCCCGGCGCTCCGCCCGGATTTGCGGTAAATACGGGATTTCCGGCTTTATCCGCCCCGTTTCCGGTAAAATCTATGAGAACCTCGCCAAGGGCTGTAACATCCGTTGTTTTCACTTCGTTCCTCCGGTCAACTTTTTCAGTGTGCAAGTGTGTATTTCACGATATCCATCATCATGCGGCCTTTTGCGGCGAACCTGACCGCTGTCGCGTCCGCATCCGTAAAGACCGCTGTTGTCAGGACTTTTTCACCATCATTTATAAACACCTCTGCGCTGTACCTGTCAAGTATAACGCGAAGGCTTATCCGTCCGCCTCTGTCCGTAACCTTGCAGCTTCTCTTCTGCAGCGCACCTTTGCATGTTCCGGAATCCGTACGGTCGATCTCCACCGTGTTTTCCGAAGGTATAAATCTCAATACGGTACGGTTCTCTTTGTCGGCCGCAAAAAAGAGTTCAAAAGCGCTGCATTCATCACCATTTTCCAAAGGCCGGAGTTCCATCTCCATATCGGCGCATCTGCCGTTGATGCCGTCAAGTTCAAGAGGCTCTTCCGTACCTTTTCCTTCAAGAAGTACATTCGTATAAACCGTTTTCTCCCTGCGCAGGCTTTCAGTTTCCTTTACCGGGCGCTGGTACAGTCTGCCCTCTTTCACGGAAAGTTCCCTCGGGATGCACATCTGCCCAAACCACTTATGTGCGCTGTGATCCATATCATTGCAGGTCTCCCAGTTCTGCATCCATGCGATCATGATCCGCCTGCCATCCAGTGAAAGCACCGTCTGAGGCGCATAAAAATCGATACCGTGATCTATCAGGCTGTCCGTTTCCGGGACAAACCTGCATTCATTTTCATCAAAGGAACCGATCCTTACAAGGGTACCGTTCCCTCCGTGGAACCGGGGTTCTTGCTTTGCCATCTCCTGCGGGCTCACAAGGATCACTGCCTTGCCGTCAAGAAAAAAGAAATCCGGACATTCCCACATCCTGCCGAACTCGCCACTGTTCCTGTCAAGTATCCCGCGGTATTTCCATTCATGACCGTCTCTGCTCAGAAACATGAGCAGCACTCCGAGGCCGTCCGCATCCTTTGCGGCGACAACACAGGCATAACCGCCGTCTCCGGTCTTAAAGATCTTCGGATCCCTGAAATTCGCAGCATCAAAACCTTCCGGGAGCATATTGCTGTCTATGACCGGATTGCCTGCGAATTTCACATAATCCCTTCCGTCACCGGTCGCAATGCACTGTACCTGGAATTCCCTGCCTTCTTCATCCTTCCTTACGCCTGTGTACATAAGGAGCTGTTTTTCGCCGGTAAGCTCTGTTGCACTTCCGGAGAAGCATCCGAAGGAATCGTACTTTTCGTCAGGCGCAAGTGCCGCAGGCAGGTACTCCCATGTCAGAAGGTCGCTGCTCACGGCATGTCCCCAGTGCATGGAATCCCACACCACATCATAGGGATTATACTGATAAAAGAGATGATATCTGCCGCCAAAGTACGAAAACCCGTTGGGATCGTTCGTCCACCCCACGCGCGGAGTAAAATGAAATGCCGGCCTGTCTTTGCAGGGTATCCTCTCCCCCTGTTCTTCCTCATACTTTCTCGCTCTCAAAAGACTGTGTTCAACCATTCCGACTTTTCCTTTCAATTTTTGTCCGCCTTAGAGCCGGCTTCTCTTGTATATTCATGAAGATCACTGAAAGTGACCGTATTGTTCGCTGCGTAAAGCCTTATGCTCTTTCCGCCGACACCGTACAGGCGGACGGTAAGCGCTGCAGATCCGTCTATGTAAAAGATCCCGACAGACCCTTCCTGTATATACGTAAAGGCATATTTCTCACCCGGAACAAGCGTGCATCCGGTTTCGGTTATCGGTGTCATCCCCTCGTTAAACAGGAGCTTTATCCTGCCTTCATCCGGGCACAGATCGATCAGTTTATACTTATCCCTGCGGCCGTTGTGATCAAAGGCAAGTCCGAAGTCACCGCTGCCGGTAAATGTGAAATTACCTTTAAGCATAAAGCTTTCATAAGCCGTGAAACAATCGAAATACGAAAATGCGGAACCTGCCTCTGCGACAACTGTCCCATCCGTTGCATCCGTTACCCGTTCTTTTGTAAACTCCGCAACTACGCTCTCAACAGGAGCAAGATACAGGCTTCCGTCTTCTCCCGCCTCAATCTTCTGTACCGCAAGATTTCCGGCCCATGCCGCCACATCCTGTGTTGATGACGGTGAACCGCTCCTTCTTGCCCATCCGGTCATAAAATGCCCCTCAGGGCCTTCCGTATGCTTTGCTGCATAGAAAAGCTTCGCATCAAGCCTCCTTGCGTCCGAGAAAGGTCCGTAAGGAGCATCCGACACGGCATACCAGAGCGTGTCGTCCTGTGCGGAATAAGTAAGATAATACCGTCCGTTGATGCTGAAAGTATCGCTGCATTCAAGGTTCCAGAAGGATCTTTCAGGGTCGCTGAATATAATGCCGTCGTATGCAGCGTTCCCTCCGTCCGCATCCGTTGTGAACTTAAGGATCCTTGCAATACCGCCCTGGGCCGCAGTTACGGTAAGCGTTATCTTCCCCGTTGCTTCATCATAATGCGCTTCAGGATCCCTGAAATCCCGCTTCTGGCCAAGCGAAGCGGGTGGCGTTATCGAATATCCCCCGACTTTTTCAAACTTATAAGGTGTACTGCCCTTTGCGAGCATTATCACTTCCTTGTATTCAAAGTGGTCCGATGCGGCGTGTCCCGTGTAAAAGAACAGGTATTCCCCGTTCACCTTTACCACGGAACCGGTGCCTATCCAGGCATCCTGGCCGCCGCCCCGGTCCGATTCAAGAACAGGCTCCGGATATTCGGTATAGGATGTAAAATCTTCCGTTACCGTAAGAAAGACCGAATGATTGTAGGAATCTCCGCCGTCCTTGAGATAATAGATATAATACTTTCCGTCCTCGTAATAAGGCATAGGATCCCCGACATACGGCTGTCCTTTGGGGCCTGCCTTTGGCAGGAAGAAGGCATTGTACTCAAATGCCGCTTCCATGCTTCCCGGAGTCTTGAATGCAGAAAGATCCTTATCTTCCGGCAGAAACTTTGATGTCGCAGGTTCTTTTTTTCCGCAGGCGCTAAGGAACAGTATTCCAAAGAGCAGGAATATCATCAAAACAGGAGCATAAATGCTGTTTTTATCGTATCTCATGGGATCCTCCGGGACCTGGGCGGCAGCTTAAGTGCCGCCCAATAAAAAATCATCAGTTAAGTACTTTGGTACGTAATATCTTTACATCCTTGAATTCAACGGTAACCTCACCGAGAGCCATCGTAGCTTCGGAACCGAACTGGAACAGGAGCTCGAACGCCATATCGGTTATGAGCGTTTCCGTGGTGGAAAATGTAAATGTCTTGAATTCCGTGGTGATATCCATTCCTTCAGCAACTCTGGGATCCCAGCCGCCCATGGGATTTAAGAATACTCCGCAGGATACGTTCTTATCGGCTCTTGCCGTTATCTCCACTGTGTAATAGCTGTCGGCCTCAAGTGTGAGGGGATTGCCGGTAAAACCGCAGATCAGCTTGTTGTGCCAGTCAACGATGCCGCCTTCGTCTATGCGGTAGAAAAGGCTGCCGTCCTTCATCCAGATGGTGCCTACACCCTTTTCGTTATCCTCATCCGTTCCGTTAAAGGTCTCCCAGGGGATATCCTTGTTTTCACCGTTGCCGCTGATGCGCCCGAGTGCGGTAAATGCCTCGATCGTCTTGCTTGTCTCTTTATCGCCTTCAAGCTTTCCGAAGACCACATCGCTGATCGTGATGGTATTGCCGTTTGCGCCTTCAGGTGCATTTCCGATCTGAAGCCTGATCACGGGATCGTTCACATCCGCTTCGGCCGAGAAAACGGCTTCGACAGTAACTTCCTCGCCGGCGCCCGCACCGAGCCCGTTAAAATTCGCCCTGCACTCCCAGCCCTGGGCCGCGCTCTCAAGAAGTGCCTCGCCGTTCTGGCCTTTTTCTGCTTTAAGCTTGAACGAATAATAATATTTCTGACCCTTTACGATACTGATCCCGGGAAGAGCGATATCGGCCTTAATGCTCCATACTCCGCCCTCTGTGGGATATTTGCCGATATTTATTACAGCCTTGCCGTCTTCCTTTGCAAGAGCAGCTTCAGCCCCGTCTCCGGCGCTTACAGCGATCGCATCATCTTTTGACAGTTCTGCCGTATATACGGGAACCTTGTGTTCTTCGCCAACGATCTTGTAGATCTCGATCTTGTCAATGGTTACGACAAAATCATTCGGAGTCGTATCTGCCGCATTATCGGGGTTCGGGGTGATCTTTCCGAGGTTGATGAGCAGTTCGGCACTTCCGCCCGCTGCCGAAAAGCTTATCTCGACAGGAGCCATCTTCTCGGTGATCGGAAGGTTAAAGCCGCCCCCGAAAGTGCTCCAGCCCTCGGCATTTTCATCTCTTGCTATGATATGCGCGTAGGTCGGTTTTGTAGACTTTGCAAACACCCTGATCCTGTAATCCGCATTCTCAAGAGCAAAGCCTGCTTTTGCAAGCTGTACATCCGCATCGCCGTTACCCGGATCTGTGATGCTTATAACATAAGCACCTTCCTTAAGCTCGGCCGAAGCCTTGGCACTCTCTCCGATCTTCGCGTTCCAGCCTTTGTTGTCCGTCACCTCGCGCGTAGAGAAGTCAAATTCCCTGTAAACTTCGGCTTCCCCTGTTTTCTTTGTAACGGTAAGCGTTGAATAAGCCTCGGCACTGTTGCCCTTCTCGTCCTTTACGCTGTAGACAAGCTCATAATTGCCCGCAGCTTCAACAGTGGCCTTTCCGTTGAGGAAAGACAGCTTCGGGGTGGATTCCACGGTTATCTTTCCGGTGATATCCTTTCCGTCGGCGTCCTTAGCAGTGACACCTTCAAGTGCGTCAAACACCGAGCCTGCAGGCAGCGCCTTGTCCGCAACGCCTGTTATCGCAGGTTTTTTACCCGTGTTTTCCTGCCCGCCGGTCGGCGCAGCATCGGTCTTTCCGCATGCCGCAAGCCCAAGCACCATAAAAACGGCAAGCAGCAGGGCGATCGCTCTCTTTTTCATCTTTTCTCCTCCTTTTTTGTGAAACCTTTATTTTCCCTCCAGGTATCTGTTGTAGGCATCCTGGTATACCTTTGCTATATCATCGATCTTAACCTTGTCGTGAAGATCTTTTTTGAAGGCTTCCCATGCCTCGGCGGTAACTCCGCCCTTCATGAGCCATACGATCATATTTGTCCTTATATAGTCGTTAAGGTTGCTCTCATAGCTGCCGAGTGTATTAAGCTCTTCAAGTGAAAACTGGAGGTTCGGACACGGTTTTACGCCATCCGGGATGAACGGGATCGCATTGGCCTTAAGACGATCAAGTCTCAGCTTCGCCCTCGGCTCCATATTCACAACGTTGTTCCATGCATATTCACCAAGATAGATAAGCCCGAGCGGCGCGTTCTGCAGACGCAGTTCGTCCGCAGTCATCCCCTCCGGAAGCGGCTTCTGAACGAGCATCCCCTTCGCATCACGTTCTTCCTCATACACTATCCCTATCGGGCCGTAATTGATCTGAGCCGATACCACGGGGTCGTAATATCTGTCAAAATAAGCAAGCAGTACCTCCGGATACTCGCAGCTCGAGAAAACTATTACTTCGCCCGTTCCTGTCTCAGGGTTGTTTGAAACGCATACCGTGCGGTCTCCGTTTGGTCCCGCAAGAGGATTGCATACTATGTAATGCTCCGGATCCGATACTACCGTCTCGCTCTCCCACCAGTAGAAGGCACCGTAGGTCTCAAGTCCTTTACCGTTTGCGAGGAAATTGTCCTGGCTCTGCTCAAACGATACCTTGTCTATAAGTCCTTTTGTGACCCAGTCGGCGATAAAGTTCGTGGCTGTCCTGAACCTGTCGTCAAGAACCGTATAGGTCACCTTTCCGTTTATGATGACTCTGTGCTCAAGATTGTCGTTTAATCCGAACATCCCGTAAAGATCGCACTGATTTCCCTGCCAGTTGTTATAAACAAAGCTCAGAGGCCGTTCATCATCCGTTCTTCCGTTCCCGTTCATGTCATTGTCCTTAAAGAAGGTCAGCAGTGCTTCCATCTGTACGCAGTCAAGCGCCAGTCCGTCCTTTACCGCGTCTTTCGAAAGGCCTTTGACTGCTCCCGCTTCGATGGCTTTCAGCGTCCATTCCCTGTTCAGGAACAAAAGATTGGGATTCTGGAGAAGCCCCATCTCTTCTATCCTCGGGAGTGAATAGATCTTGCCGTCTTCGGTGTTTACAAGCTGTTTTTCGATATCCGGCCTGTCTTCGAGGATCTTCTTCAGATTCGGCATGTATTCAAGGTAATCGCTTATCGGCACAAGCACCTTGCGCTTCGCGTACTTGATTATCTCCCCGGCACTCATCCCGGCATGATATATCGCATCGGGCCTGTTGTCGGCATTGCCGAAGATAAGGTTCTTCTGCTGCGAATACACGGATTCCGAAACGTTTTCCCAGTTTACCGTAACATTGGTCTGTTCAAAAAGGTCCGCCATGACCTGCATATCGTTATAATCAAGGGCAGATGCGTTTTTTGACGAATATACCCTGAAGGACAGTTCTTTTGCCCCTGTGTCGTTAAGAATGGGCTTCGCCGGGTCTGTCCACTGGAAGCCGTATTCCGATGTCAGCTTTCCGAGATCCCCCGTCTGCCTGTTGCCGGTGTTTTTTCCGCCGCAGGCAGTAAGGAGCATCATCAGCGCCAGAAGGAGCGCCACCGTCTTTGCTCCGTTTTTCCTTACTTTTTTCATAATTTTCCTCCTCGTTATCTTTGCAGTTATTTAACTTAACTGTATGTATCAATCCTTTAACGAACCAATCATCACACCCTGTGCGAAATACTTCTGCACGAAGGGGTAAAGGCAGAGCACCGGAATGCTCGAAACGATGACCGATACGTATTTCAGCTGGTTAGCAAGCCTGTATTGCTGCAGTATCGTCTCGCCGCTTCCGCCGACAGTGCTTTCCGAAGCGATAAGTATCTCCTTTAACACAAGCTGCAGCGGATACATCTTTTCATCCTGAAGAAAGATCATGGCATTGAAATAGCTGTTCCATTGTCCAACCGCGTAGTAAAGCGCCATTACTGCCATTATCGCTTTCGACAGAGGGACTACGATAAACAGGAATGTCCTGATCTTCCCTGCGCCGTCGATCCTTGCTGCTTCAAGCAGTCCCTCCGGTATGGATGATTCAAAGAAGGTCTTTGTCATGAAGAGGTTCCAGACCGAAAGTATCGCGGGAAGCACTATCGCACCGGATGTATTGATGAGATGAAGCCTGCTCATGACGTTATAGAACGGGATCAGGCCGCCGCCAAAGAACATCGGGATTATGAAAAATACGATCAGGAATTTCCTGAAGGGAAGCTTTTTCCGGCTTAAGGCCCAGCCTGCGGGGATCGTGACAAGAAGCGAAAGGACGACCGTTTCGGCGGTATACACTATCGTATTCCTGTAACCGGTCCAGATGTCTTTTCTTTCAAATACCTTCCTGAAACCGTCCCAGGTTATATTCACCGGACAGAACACCACTTTTCCGGCTAGTACGGCATCCGGATCGGATATGGCCGCGATAACTATAAAGTAGAGCGGATACAGGATCAGGATGGCTAACAGCCCCAGGAACACGGCGTTTACGAAGAAAAACACCTTATCTCCTCTTTTTATCCGTGTCACCGCACCGGGATTTATCTTGTTTATTCCTTGTTTCATACCATTACCTCTGTTGCCTGATATTTTCGAACAGTTTTAGGAGACAGTGTGCGAAAGCTCCGTGCAGACATCCCTTCGCAGCGCAGCACCGCTTCTCTTACCACAGCGAATTGTCCGAAAAGCGTTTTGACGTGGTGTTTGCTATGATCAGCAGTACAACATTTATCACCGAATTGAACAGACCGATCGCAGTGGCGTATGCCTGATCCGGCACTCCCGTCAGACCTTTTTTGTACACATAGGTCGCGATAAGCTCGCTCACTCCGAGATTACCGTCGGTCTGCATGAGCAGGGCCTTTTCATATCCGACACCCATGAGCCCGCCTATCGACATGATCAGCATAACGCTTATCATGGGCATGATCGCAGGTATATCCACGTGGAAGACTCTCTGCAGGCGGCTTGCGCCGTCGATCATTGCCGCTTCGTGAAGCTGCGGATCTACATTTGACAGTGCAGCTATGTATATGACCGCGCTCCAGCCGAAATCCTGCCAGTTGCTTGACAGGATGTACATTGGCCTGAAAGCGGGATTTTCAAGGAAAAAGGATATTCTTTCCGCACCGAGGGCCGCTGCCGCGTTGTTCACAAGGCCGTAGCGTCCGAAAAACAGACGGAGCATACCTACAAGTACCACAAGCGAGATGAAATGAGGCGCTGTGTAGATCGTCTGAAGCACCTTCCCGGCGCGTCTGTTCCTGACGGCATTAAGTGAAAGTGCCACGATTATAGGCAGTGGGAAACCGATAATAAAGCCGTAGATACACAGAAGAAATGTGTTTTTCATAAGCGGAAGGAACTGCACATCGGAAAAGAAACGTGTGAAATTCCTGAAGCCGACCCATATAGTAGTGTCGGCAAGGATCCTGTCTCCCGGCATGAAATCCTGAAAGGCGATGAGTACGCCATAGATGGGAAGATAACAGAAAACAAACACCGTTATCACTGCCGGGAGCAGCATCCAAAGGTAGGGACTGTTATCAATAAAGGTGCGGATCCTTTTTTTCATCGGGATCTTTCCGTTTCTTTTCGCCGGGTTTCGTTTTACAAAACTCATCACTGACCTCCGGAGTAATTTGAAATCTTACAGTAAAGACGTATTCGGAAACGTTCGTATGTTTACATCAGATTTACATTGTTTACATTTCATGATCTGATTTTACATCCTGCACTTCAATATGTCAATATGTTATCTTTATCGCAGTCCATTTTTGTTCAGAATTAACAAATATACATTTGATACCTGTGCAAATTTTACAAAAATGTTGTCTGAAATTTTACATTTTGTAAACTTGTTTTATAGAAACGTGTATGATATCATAGGATCAGCAAAAAGAAAGGTAATACAACGATGAACAACAAACGAGTGACAATGCAGGATATAGCCGATGCCTGCGGTCTTTCAAGGAATACGGTCTCTAAAGTCTTTAACGGAAGAGGCGCCGTTCCCGCTTCAACAAAGGAACTGATCTTAAAGAAAGCGGAGGATCTCGGTTACCGGCTTCCGGTGATGACAGATGAAAAGCATCCCGCAAACGACAGCAAGACCATTGCGCTCCTGACTGCGAACATGCCCGTGGATTACCATTTTGGTACATTCTTTGTTACTACCTTTACGGACCAGATATGCCGTGCCGGATATACCCTTAAAATGTTTGAGATTTCTAAAGATGAGCTTGAACAGAAGACTCTCCCGCCCCACTTCCTTCCGGACCGGACTGCGGGGATAGTCGGGATCGAGCTTTTTGATCCCGAGTACCTTGACCACATCTGCAACCTCGGGATCCCTACGATAATGATAGACAGCCCCACAACTTCCGCTGCGAGGCTGATGAAATGTGATTTTATCTCCATGGAGAGTTATTCGAGTGTGATCGAACTTGTTAACCACCTTGTTCAAAAAGGTGCCGGGAGCATCGGTTTCTTTGGCGACAAGGAACACTGCGGCAGCTTCAGCGACCGTTGGGCCGGATTATGCCTTGCTGCGAAAGACCACGCTCTTCCCGACCCGACCGGCTACAGCATCCTCGCGCCCGATTCCTTCCCCTACGGTGATACTGACTGGATCTACGACAGGCTGAATGAGCTCAAGCACCTTCCCGATGCCTATGTATGTGCCAACGATTATCTTGCGATCCATCTTATGTATGCCCTTAAACAGAAGGGCCTTAAGATACCAAAAGACATCATGGTCGCAGGTTTTGACGGCATTACCCAGTCTGCCCTTGCAGACCCGCCCCTTACGACCGTAAAGATACCCGGAGTCGAGATAGGGCGTCTGGCTGCAGATATACTGCTTAACCGCATTAAAAATCCGGGAATGCCCTTTACAAAGACGCTGGTTGCCACCACTCCCGTCTGGCGTTCAAGTACGGGAGCATGATCCGGAAGCCGTCCTTGCGGCCTGCCGGACACGAAAGACCTTTCACCGGTTCAAAACACAGCATCTGCTTCGATCCGATATATGACCATTACAAAACCAGGCAGGAAGGACAACTCCTTTCTGCCTGGTTATCATTTATCCGTTATGGATCTATTATTTTGCAAACAGCGGGTATGAGTCGGTAAGCACCTTCACAAGTGATGCAGCCTGCTCCTTGTTGCCCTCCGGATCCTTTGCGACAAGCGAGATCGCTTCAGCGATAATTGACATATCCGATGCCTTTAAGCCTCTTGTTGTAACAGCCGGTGTTCCGAGCCTTATTCCGCTTGTGATCCCGGGCTTTTCGGGGTCGTTGGGGATAGCGTTCTTGTTGCAGGTAATGTTCACCGCGTCAAGCGCATGCTCGAGTTCTTTACCTGTCCTGCCGACGCTTCTAAGGTCAAGCAGCATCAGGTGGTTGTCAGTGCCATCGGAAACAAGCTTGAAGCCTCTCTCTTTAAGACCGTCCGCAAGGGCTGCCGCGTTTGCGACGATATTGCCGGCATATTCCTTAAACGAAGGATCGAGTGCCTCCTTAAAGCATACAGCTTTTGCAGCGATGACATGCATCAGCGGACCGCCCTGGATCCCCGGGAAAAGCGCCTTGTTCAGCTTGTGCTCTTCCGCAAATTCAGCTGAGGAAAGGATAAGGCCGCCTCTCGGTCCTCTTAAGGTCTTGTGGGTGGTTGTGGTTGTCACATGTGCGTAAGGGATGGGGCTTTCATGATACCCCGTGCATACAAGGCCCGCGATATGTGCGATATCTGCCATAAGGTAAGCGCCTACGGAATCAGCTATCTCACGGAAGCGCTTAAAATCTATCTTTCTCGCGTATGCGCTTGCGCCGCAGACGATCATCTTCGGCTTGCATTCTTTTGCGATACGCTCAACTTCATCATAATCTATGAAGCCCTCGTCGTTAACACCGTAAGGTACGATATTGAAGTAGGAACCGGAGAAATTAACGGCACTTCCGTGCGAAAGGTGGCCGCCATGAGCAAGGTTCATGCCCATGATGGTGTCACCGGGCTTGCAGAGTGCGAAAAACACCACCATGTTTGCCTGTGCGCCGGAATGAGGCTGTACATTCGCGTAGGTGCAGCCAAAAAGCTTCTTTGCGCGCTCGATCGCAAGGTTTTCTGCTATGTCAACGAATTCGCATCCTCCGTAATAACGCTTTCCGGGATAACCTTCCGCATATTTGTTGGTAAGCGGGCTTCCCATAGCCGACATAACGGCTTCACTGACGAAATTTTCCGAAGCAATGAGCTCGAGATGGCTCTCCTGGCGCTGCATCTCGAGGCTTATGGCCTCTGCGAGTTCCGGATCTGTTCTCTTAACTGAATCGAATGAATACATGTTGCGGTGCCTCCTTAGTTTACATTGTCTGCCGATCTGGCGATGTCAGTACGCATGTACTTGTTTGCGAAGTCAACCCATCCGGTTGCTTCGTAAGCCTTTTTGCGCGCCTCGTGAATATCTTTCCCGAGAGCTGTAACCCCAAGCACCCTTCCTCCGTTTGTGACGACACTTCCGTCGTCGAGCTTTTTCGTCCCCGCATGGAACAGGAAATAATCGTTCTTTCCCATGAACCTCTCCTGTCCGGTTATCTTAAAGCCCTTTTCATACTTTTCGGGATATCCGTCCGACGCAAGCACCACGCAGACTGCCGCATTGTCCTCAAATTCAAGGTTGATGCCGGCAAGTGTTCCGTCTATGCATGCCTCAAACACATCCACTATATCGTTTTTCATGCGGGGGAGCACCACCTGTGTCTCGGGGTCTCCGAACCTCGCATTGTATTCAAGGACTTTCGGTCCTTTATCCGTAAGGATAAGTCCGAAGAATATAACGCCCTTGAACGGCCTGCCTTCCGCTTTCATTGCGTCCACGGTAGGCTGGAAAATGTACTTTTTACAGAAGGCATCAACCTCTGCTGTATAGAACGGGCTTGGTGAGAAGTTGCCCATTCCGCCTGTATTCAAGCCTTCGTCGTTGTCTTTCGCGCGTTTATGGTCCTGAGCCGAAGACATGATCTTTATGGTTTCGCCGTCCACAAAGGAAAGTACCGAGATCTCGCGTCCCTTAAGGAATTCCTCGATAACCACCCTGTTCCCGGCGTTTCCGAACTTCTTGTCCTGCATCATGGAACGTATGCCGCTTATGGCATCTTCCAGCGTCTCGCAGATCAAAACGCCCTTTCCGAGCGCAAGTCCGTCCGCTTTAAGCACTATCGGATAATCCGCTGTTTTCAGGTACTCTTCCGCTTTTTCGCAGGAATCGAATACCTCATAGGCTGCTGTCGGGATCCCGTATTTCTTCATGAGATCCTTTGAAAAAGCCTTGGAAGCTTCAAGGATAGCTGCATTCTTGCGGGGTCCGAACACTCTTAAGCCTTTCGCTTCAAGCGCGTCCACGATACCAAGCGCAAGCGGATCGTCAGGTCCTATCACCACAAGCCCGACCTCATGATCCTTTGCGAAGTTCCCGATGCCTTCAAAATCGGTTACCGCAAAGGGTACGCACTCAGCCACTTCCGCGATCCCCGCGTTTCCGGGAGCGCAGTAAAGCTTTTTGCACCTCGGGCTTTGCGCGATCTTTGTGCAGATGGCATGCTCGCGTCCGCCGCCACCGACTACAAGTATGTTAATGCTCATTTATGCTTATCTCCAATCCCGAACCGGCCGCAAACACCAGCAAACGGCCGTTTCTCGTGTTTACCCGTTTGCTATCTTGTCTATGGCTTTCGGGAGCAGCTCCCATTCAGCCTCTTCCATAATGCGTTTCTGCAGTGTTTCCGGTGTGTCGCCTTCTTTTACTTCTACCGCCTTCTGGAAGATTATAGGGCCTGTATCCGTGCCCGCGTCAACAAAATGGACCGTCGCGCCGCTTACCTTGCATCCGCGCTCAAGCACGGCTCTGTGCACTTTGAGGCCGTACATCCCGTCCCCGCAGAAAGCAGGGATAAGCGAAGGGTGGATGTTGATGATCCTGCCCTCGTAGGCATTTACAACCTTTTCGGGAACTATCACAAGATATCCCGCAAGCACCACAAGGTCCGTTTTAAGCTCTTCAAGCTTCAAAAGCAGTGTATCCGCAAAACCTTCCGCATCATAATCCTTAGGTGAGATGCAGATGGCCGGAATGCCGTTATCCATCGCCCTCTGAAGAGCATATGCCTCTTTCTTGTTGCTGATGACACCGACGATGCGCGCGTTACGGACTGTCCCGTCCTTTATCCTGTCAATTATGGCCTGCAGGTTCGTTCCGCCTCCCGAGACCATAACAGTCACGTTCAGCATAATGTGATCCCTTTCTCGCCCGCCTTGATCTCACCGACGATATAGGCTCTCTCGCCGGCCTGTTCGATAAGCCTTACGGTTTCGTCCGCATCCTTCGCATCAACGGCAAGCATCATTCCGATACCGCAGTTGTATGTGTTGTACATCATATGCTCATCGATGGAGCCGTCCTTTTTCAGCATGCCGAAAATAGGCGGGATCGGGTAGCTGTCCTTCTTTATCACGGCATGTGTGCCTTCCTTGAGCATTCTCGGGATATTCTCGTAGAAACCGCCGCCTGTTATATGGCTGCAGGCCTTTATCTTTACCCCGCCCTTTTTTACCGAGTCGAGCGCTTTCACATAGATCTTGGTGGGTGTGATAAGCGTATCACCGAGAGTGCTTCCGAGGCTTTCGTAGTATCTTGAAAGCGACTCTTCACTCATGACAAACACCTTACGCACAAGGGAATATCCGTTGCTGTGGATGCCCGATGAAGCGATGCCGATGATGACATCTCCCGGCGTAAGCGTACTTCCGTCGATAATGTTCTTTCTGTCCACGATACCTACGGCAAAGCCCGCAAGATCGTATTCATCCTCGGGATAAAACCCGGGCATCTCGGCAGTCTCACCGCCGATGAGTGCGGCATTTGACTGCTTGCAGCCCTCCGCTACTCCCGAAACTATGGTCGCTATCTTCTCCGGTATATTCTTTCCGCATGCAATGTAATCGAGGAAGAACAAAGGTTCTCCGCCCGCACAAGCAATGTCGTTAACACACATGGCAACGCAGTCTATGCCTACCGTGTCGTGTTTGTTAAGAAGAAATGCGATCTTCAGCTTCGTACCGACGCCGTCCGTACCGGACACGAGTGTCGGTTCCTCCATGTTCATGAAGCCTTTCATCGAGAAAGCTCCCGAAAAGCCGCCTATCCCGCCAAGCACTTCGGGACGCAGCGTCCCTTTTATGTGCTGCTTCATTAGCTCTACGGCCTTGTAACCGGCTTCAATGTCAACTCCGGCTTTCTTGTAGTCCATACAACACCTCCGAAATTAATATTCAAAAGCATCTCCGGCGGCTCAACCCCCGGGAATGCGTTCTGACTGGATCAATAGTCTTTGTAGCCCGTGGTCTCGATGCGCTCTTTTTTCTTTAAGACACCGTTTTTAAGCTCTTCTTTATAATCTTTTATTTTCTGTAGAAGGGAAGGATCGGAAGTCGCAAGTATCTGTGCCGCAAGGATGCCTGCGTTCTGGGCGGCATCTATCGCGACCGTTGCAACCGGGATGCCGGACGGCATCTGAACGATCGAATAAAGGGAATCTACTCCCGAAAGCGCTGCCGTCTTTATCGGCACGCCTATCACGGGAAGAGGGAATATCGCGGCTGTCATGCCCGGAAGATGCGCAGCTCCGCCTGCTCCGGCAATAATGACCTTAAAGCCTTTGTCCAGCGCATTCTTTGCGTAGTCGACAAACACATCCGGCATACGGTGTGCCGAGATTATCGTGATCTCGTATTCGATGCCGAAGCGTTCAAGCATTTCCGCTGCTTTTTTCATTACGGGAAGATCGGAATCACTGCCCATTACGATACCAACTTTGTTCATACTGTTCCCCCTTTGATATATCATGATAAGATGGCGGTCATCAGAAACCCGAAAAATATAAGATAAGATAAAATATTACGGTAAGTCCGTTTAAGGCAAGCGCTGTTATCAAAAGGGCCATCGATCCGTCTCTTTTGTAGAGCCTTCGCAGCGATATCACAAGTCCCGCTATCGCAAGAAGGTTTACAACAAGCGCAAGCACAGCCAGAGCAGGCCCTGTCTGCCCCGCAAACTTCACCGCAAATATCACCAGCGCGATGGTGATCACGGATACAAGTATGCCGATAACAAATCCAAGCAGCCCCTTAGGCCTTTCCTTGCCCATCTGGAATTTGAATTTATTATGCTTACTCAACAACTTTGCCCCCATTTTCAAATACAAATCCGATTATACACGAACAGTATGATTAAAACAATAGGACATTTTAAACAAAAAACGGACCGCAAAAATGCGATCCGTTTTTATCGGAGTGACAAGATTTGAACTTGCGGCCTCTTCCTCCCTAAGGAAGCGCTCTAGCCAAACTGAGCCACACCCCGAAACATATTGCGCAAACCTTTGTAGCAAGTCTGCGAGAGCTGCTGACCGGATTTGAACCGGTGACCTCATCCTTACCAAGGATGCGCTCTACCGACTGAGCTACAGCAGCATAGTTTTCAGCGCAATCGTTATGATACCACAGGCATTCTGTTTTGGCAAGTATTTTTTTTAAGAATTTTGAAAAATCTTTGAGCATGCTCAAAACCGGCATTCCGGGCCCTTTTATGGCCCGGAAATGCCCTGTGTTTTACTTAAAGTTTTTATCGCTTTATCAGATCGAAACGTCCTGAACGTAAAGAGTACGTACTCCGTCTTTTGAAACTGCGGGCTTTGCTGCAGGCTTAGCTTCCTCTGCAGGCTTAACCCTTCCGTCGCGGATATCAAGGAACTTGGGTGCAACCTGAGGGAACATTGCCACGCAGAGAACATCCTCTTCGGACTTGGCGATAGCCTTTGTCTCTTCACGGTACTTGGGCATTTCGGGCTCGATAAGGTCTGCGGGACGGCAGGTGATGACTTCTTCATCGCCGATAGCTTTCTTACGTACTTCCTCGTTAACCTCGCCCGGAAGCTTACCGTACTCACCACGGAGAAGACCTTTGGACTCCTTCGGGAATACCTTGTAGCGCTCGCCGTAAAGAACGTTCATAACTGCCTGTGAACCGACGATCTGGCTGGTAGGAGTTACAAGAGGCGGATATCCGAAGTCTTTGCGGACCCTCGGAACCTCTTCGAGCACCTGATAATACTTATCTTCTGCCTTTGCATCCTTAAGCTGCTTTAAGAGGTTTGAAAGCATGCCGCCGGGTACCTGGTAAAGAAGTGTGTTTGTATCAACGTGGAGCACCTTGGGGTTGAGCACGCCTTCATCTGTAAGACGCTGTGCGACTTTACGGAAGTGAGCTGCTGCTTCGCTGAGTTTGTTAAGGTCAAGGCCTGTATCGCGCTCAGTGCCCTTTAATGTAGCAACAAGGGACTCTGTGGTAGGCTGCGATGTACCGTTAGCCATAGGTGAAAGCGCGGTATCTACGATATCAACGCCTGCCTGTGCGGCCATAAGGTAAACCATGTCGCCTGTACCTGTTGTGTTGTGTGTATGAAGATGGATGGGAAGGCCTGTGTTCTCCTTTAATCTCTTAACGAGCGAATATGCGTCGAAAGGAAGGAGAAGGTTCGCCATATCCTTGATACAGATAACGTCTGCGCCCATCTTCTCAAGCTCGAGAACAAGCTTTACAAAGTAATCTTCGTTGTGTACGGGGCTTGATGTGTAGCTGATGGCAGCCTCAACGGTGCCGCCGTACTCTTTTGTGAATTTCATGGCTGCTGCCATGTTTCTCGGATCGTTAAGTGCGTCGAAGATACGGATAACATCGATACCGTTTTCAAGAGACTTCTTAACGAAGGATTCAACAACGTCGTCTGCATAGTGCTTGTAGCCTAAGAGGTTCTGTCCGCGAAGGAGCATCTGCAGCTTTGTCTTGGGCATAGCCTTTCTTAAGGTGCGGAGTCTCTCCCACGGATCCTCGTTGAGGAAACGCATGCAGGAGTCGAATGTGGCACCGCCCCAGCACTCTAAGGACCAGTATCCCATATTGTCAAGGAGCTCGCATGCGGGAAGCATGTCTTCTATCCTCATACGGGTTGCGGCCTGTGACTGGTGTGCATCACGAAGGATGGTATCTGTTATGTATAAGGGTTTTTTAGCCATTTTTTACCTCCTGACCTATCAGCCGAACAGAGCAAGTAATGTACCTGCTGCGATGGCGGAACCGATAACGCCTGCAACGTTGGGACCCATAGCGTGCATAAGAAGGAAGTTCGAAGGATCCGCCTTCTGGCCTTCAACCTGTGAAACACGTGCTGCCATGGGAACCGCGGAAACACCTGCGGAACCGATAAGAGGGTTGATCTTGTTCTTTGTAAAGAGGTTCATGAACTTTGCAAGAAGCACACCGCCTGCAGTGCCGCAGCCGAAAGCTACAACGCCCATGAGCATGATAACGATGGTCTTGATGGAAAGGAAGGTGCTTGCCGTTGCCGTTGCGCCTACGGAAATTCCGAGGAATATGGTAACGATGTTCATAAGCTCGTTCTGTACTGTCTTGTTGAGACGTTCGGTAACACCGCACTCTTTGAAGAGGTTACCAAGCATTAAGCAGCCTACAAGAGGAGTTGCCGAAGGAACAAGAAGTGCTACGAAGATGGTTACAACGAAGGGGAAGATGATCTTCTCTGTCTTCGATACGCTGCGGAGCGCTACCATCTTGATCTTGCGCTCTTTTTCCGTTGTAAGGAGTCTCATGATCGGAGGCTGGATTACCGGAACGAGAGCCATGTAGGAATAAGCTGCCACAGCGATGGGTCCGAGGAGCTGGGGAGCAAGCTTTGATGTAACGAAAATAGCCGTAGGGCCGTCAGCGCCGCCGATGATACCGATGGAGCTTGACTCAGCCTTCGAATAAAGGCCTGTGAGCTGTGTTCCTACGTATGTAAGGAAGATACCGATCTGGGCTGCTGCGCCGAGAAGAAGGCTCTTGGGATTCGCGATGAGGGGTGCGAAGTCTGTCATTGCGCCTACACCTACGAAGATGAGGCAGGGATAGATGCCGAGCTTAACTCCAAGATAGAGATAGTCGATAAGACCGGGTGTGATGGTCTTGATGCCGTTGTCAACATACAGGGAAGTGAAATGTGCGATCTGCTCGGGTGTAAGGCCGTGAGCTTCGCCTTCCGCAAGGAAAGCAGCGATGTCTCCGCCTCCGAACAGCGACCAGTTGGCATGTCCGCCTGCGTAGAGTATCTCATGGAATACTTCTGCGCCCGGAAGGTTGGTGAGCAGCATACCGAATGCTATCGTAACAAGAAGAAGGGGTTCAAACTTGAAAACGATCGCAAGTACCATCAGAACAAGTGAGATAGCTATCATGATCAGCATCCTGGGGTCGGAGCCGAGCTGATAGAAACCTGTCTGCTGTAAGAAATTAATAATAGTTTCCATTGTTTCCTCCAAAGAATAAGTCAGTGTGAAAGTGTCCCGCAGGGTTTACCCCTGCTTTGAACCTGCGTGTTTTTCTTATTTGATCACGCAGAGAACAGAACCACTGTCAACCTGGCTTCCCTTCTGAACATTAAGACTTACAACGGTGCCGTCGCAGGGAGCGAGGATCTCGTTCTCCATCTTCATTGCCTCGAGGATCATGAGAACATCACCCTTCTTTACAGAAGCGCCCTGTGCTACTTTGATGTCAAGGATCGGGCCCGGCATGGGAGCGGTAACTGCCTGTCCGTCAGAGGGTGCTGCGGCCGGAGCTGCCTTGGGTGCTGCAGGAGCAGCTGCCTTTGCTGTTGCTTCGTCGATAAGCTCGATTGCTACTTCGTAATCTGTACCGTTTACGTTTACTTTGTACCTGTTCATGATAAAAATCCTTTCTTAAATGAAATGAATCGTTTGAAATCCGGCCTTAAAGGGGCTTTACGGATAAAATACGGATCGCGGAAACATCTGTTCCAAGCTCTTCTGCAATCGCAACAGAGATGGCTGCAATGAATTCCTGACGGTTTGCTATAGGTGCTGCCTTTGACGCAGCAGGCGCAGGCTTAGCCACAGCAGGTGCGGGCTTCTTGTTCTTTTCGAGTGCCTTGATGATCGCGCTCATGGCAGTGCAAAGAGCAACGATGCAGACAAGACCGATGAAAACGATACCAATGCCCATCAATACAACAAACCAGTTTGCGACATCGGGCTCACCTGTAGAGCTTAAAAGCGCAAATGCCTTGTATAGTGTCATACGTACTTCCTCCTTCCGGGTTGTGTAAGTATTTTGTTAATTAAGCCACAAATCTCCATAAACATAGCACAAAACGAAAATAATAACAAGTGCTAAATTGAAAATCTTTAAAGATTTTCTTTTTTGACCCGATCTGTTATTTTCTCAGACTCTTTCTTATCCTCTGGATGGCATTGTCAACAGCCTTTTCCGAAATGCCCAGTCTCTTTGCGATCTCTTTGTAGCTGTATCCGTCCATCCTGTCGATCAGTACCGCATACTCTGTCTCGGAAAGATTCCTTTTCAGCTCCTTTTCGAGCTCCATGCTCCTCTCTTTTTCAAGGTAAATGGCCTCGGGGTTTGTCTTTACATTATCTAAAAGATACTCCTCCCCGGCTTTTTCATCATCTTCCGGAAAGGGTACGGCATCATTTAGAAGGCTGTTATAACGGCTGTTTGCTTTATCTACAAACTTCTGGATCTTTCTTCCTATGCAAAGACCTGCAAAAGAGGCAAAGGCTCCCTTGTTTGTATCAAAAAAGAGCACAGCTTCGTAAAACCCTTCCATACCTGCAACGACGATATCATCGGCTTCCGCCCCCCTTGCATAATAGAAGTTAGGCTGTGATTCGATAAGTTTTTCATAGCGCTTAAAAAGAAAATCCCAAGCGGCTGTATCTCCGCTCCGGAATTTCTCTATAAGCTCACTGTCTTTTAATTCATTATAATCATTCATGATCGTTATTTGAAATCTCTCTGGCGTCTTATCTCAAACATCAGCACTCCTGCGGCAACAGAAGCATTGAGGGAATCTATGTCCCCTTTCATCGGGATCCTTGTCACATAGTCACAGTGTTCTTTCACGAGCCGGCTTACGCCTTCGCCCTCGCTGCCTATAACAAGTCCGATAGGGCCGGTAAGATTTTGGCTGTACATCACCTCTCCGTCCATATCGGCGCAGACGAACCATATCCCCTGCTCCTTCAGTTCTTCTATGGTCTTTGTTATATTCGTGACCTTGGCTACCGGTGTATAGTTAAGGGCTCCGGCAGATGTTTTGGCCACAGTTGCCGTAAGGCCCACCGCCCGTCTCTTGGGGATGATGACACCGTGGGCTCCGGCCTGGTTCGCGGTTCTTATGATCGCACCCAGGTTATGCGGGTCTTCTATTCCGTCCAGGATCACAATGAAGGGCGGCTCGCCTTTTTCCTTTGCATTGTTCAGGATATCTTCGACCTCTGCGTATTCGTATGCGGCTGCGTAAGCGATAACTCCCTGGTGCTTGCCGGTCTCCGAAAGCTGGTTCAGGCGTTCCGCCGTAACGTACTGTATTATGGCATCCGTTTTTTTTGCCTCACGGAGCACTGTCTGTATCGGGCCGTCCTTGCAGCCGTCAAGCACAAACACCTTGTCTATGGTCTTTCCCGAGCGAAAAGCCTCTATTACGGCATTCCTGCCCTCTATTGTAAATTCTTCGTATCTCATGCTGTCTTCCGTATCATTTCCTTTATGGTGCCCGGATTGCTCTCAGCGGTTGCCGGAACCTGCTGCCTCCTGATCAAGGAGTCCTAAGGAATCAAGGCCCGCTTTCAGCAGTTCCAGTATCCTTCCGTACCTTTCGGACATATAGAGATATCCGACAAGAGTCTCGACTCCCGTTGCGATCCTGTAATCCGAAACAGAGGCGTTCTTTGCCGTAGTATAGGATTTTGCGTTCCTTCCGCGTTTGAAGACAGCCTCTTCTTCTTCGTCGAGGCTGTCCTTTATCACAAAATACAGTTCTTTCTGTGTTTCCGCTTTTACGATCGCGCTCTTCTTTTTATGGAGCTTGTTTACCTGGGTGTTCCCGTGCTCCACAACAAGTGTGCGAACGATCAGGTCATATACCGCATCACCGATGAACGCAAGCGTAAGGGGCGAATAGTCCTTCGGTGATGCGGGTTTTAAGCCGAACCTTTCGCAAATACCGGAAACAGGCAGAAATGCTTTTAAGCCTTCCTCCATTTAACGCCCTCTCTTGTATCCTCAAGGATGATACCCCTGGCTGCGAGCTCGTTCCGTATCGCATCGGCCTTTGCAAAATCCTTTGCCTTTTTGGCTTCTTTCCTGAGAGCGATCTGCTCTTCAACATAAGCTGCAAGCTCGCTGTCCTCTTCGCCCTCTTCTTCCTTCCTTACGGAAAGATCGAGTCCGAGAACATAGTCAAAATCATTGATGAGCGCAAGCTTTGTTGCATCATTTGTCGGTGCCTTGAGCACATCATAGAGCACCGTGAGAGCCATGGATGTATTGATATCGTCCGAAAGTGCATCGGAAAAACGCTGCTTATACTCGTCGAAAACCGCTTTATCAACGGCTCCGTCATCCTTCAGTTCAAGCACTCTTTTCTTAAGCTTGTTGTATGCCGCAACGGTATTGTCAAGGATCTCGAAGGAGAACTCGAGAGGCTTCCTGTAATGCGACTGCAGGCAGAAGAAGCGGTAAACAAGCGGATCGTAGCCTTTTTCCTTAAGGACGGATACGGTAAGGATCGCGCCTTTTGACTTGCTCATCTTGCCGCCGCGGTCGTTCAGATGCTGCACATGGAACCAGTAATTGCACCATTTATGTCCGGTAAAGGACTCACTCTGCGCGATCTCGTTCGTATGGTGCGGGAAGATATTGTCAACGCCGCCGCAATGGATATCCATATATTCGCCGAGATGCTTCATACTGATGCACGAGCACTCTATGTGCCAGCCCGGGTATCCTACGCCCCAGGGGCTGTCCCACTTAAGAGCCTGCTGCGCAAATTTTGATTTTGTGAACCAGAGCACAAAGTCGTTTTTGTTGCGTTTATTGGTGTCCTCGGTAACGTCATCGCGGGCGCCTATCAGAAGCTCCTGCTCGTTCTGATTGCCGAAAACATAATAATCTTTAAGCTTCGAGGTATCAAAATAAACATTCTCGCCTGCTTTGTAGGCATATCCCTTGTCAAGGAGCACCTTTATCATGTTCTGGAACTCCGGGATGCAGTTTGTAGCCGGCTCCACAACATCGGGTCTCTTGATGTTTACAAGCGCGCAGTCGTCAAAGAAAGCTTTTGTATAGAACTCTGCTATCTCCATGACCGTCTTGTGTTCACGCTCGGCGCCTTTTACCATCTTGTCTTCGCCGTTATCGCCGTCATCGGAAAGATGCCCGACGTCCGTTATGTTCATTACACGCTTGACATCAAACCCGAGGTATCGAAGCGTCTTTTCCAGCACATCCTCGCAGATATAGCTGCGCATATTACCGATATGCGCGTAATGATATACTGTCGGTCCGCAAGTATACATTGCGACCTTTCCGGGAACGTTTGGAACAAATTCCTCGGTTTTTCTCGTCAGACTGTTATAAAGTTTCATTACATCAATACTCCTTCATCCTGTTTAAGGATGTATAAATTGTACTTGTCGCGTTTTTCACGCCTTATGATGCAGTCCCCTGCCCTTGTGAATTCTTCAAGTCCTTCCTTGGCCTCTTCAGCCTCTGCGATGGCCTTGAAGATCATGTCGGGTTCCGAACTGATCTTATAGAGCAAAAGCTTTAATATGCCCTGTTTGATCTCTGTATAATCCTTCTTGCCGAGTCTCCTCTCGGAGAACGTATAGCCAAGTCCCGAATGCAGCTCGATATGGTACTCGTCGTTGTTTACACTGAACTTTATGCAGGGAACACGGTAATCGCCGGAAAGATTGAAGATAAAAGTGGAATTGATGAGCAGCACGCCGCATCCGTTCTCAACAAAATCCTTCATGCCTTCCTTCTCGACATAGCTCATATCCTTGTCATCCGGCCAGTAGATACTTTCTTCAGGCACTCTGAATTTCTGCATACGCCTGATGACTCTGCCGCCAAAAAGCACAAAATAATCAGGCTGGATGTATTTGGGTTCGGGTTCGGGCTCAGGTTCGGGTTCGGGCTCCGGCTCGGGCTCGGGTTCAGGTTCCGGCTCAGGTTCAGGCTCAGGTTCCGGTTCGGGAACGGGTTCAGGTTCGGGAACGGGTTCAGGCTCGGGAACGGGTTCAGGCTCGGGAACAGGTTCAGGCTCGGGAACAGGTTCGGGCCCGGGAGCTTCTGGGATCTCCGGCTCGATAGCGGTCTCAGGCTCTTCCGTATTTTGCGTCTCCTCTTTCTTTTCCGAATACTTGATCCATGTCTCGAAGGCTGTTTCCTTCTTTACACGCTCTTCAAGGGGTTCTCCGTTCTCTGTAAACACCGATCCGATCGGAGGACAGTTCTTGATCACGCTCAGAGCCGAGAAAACATAGATCTTCCCATACCCGTAAACGGCATACGAGCTGCTCTTTACACGTCCGCCTGAAAAAACAAAGTAATTGCAGAGGGTACGAAGGCTTGCGGGCGCAATATGAAGCCCGACTTTCTTTTCATAAACGGGAGCAGGCAAAAGCTCATGCTTTGTGGTCTTTCCGTTTCTCGTGAACTGATACTCGATCTTACCGGCCATGTATGTATTAAAACATACGTCCGATCTTCTGATGATGAACTTCCTGCCCTCTTCCGAATAAACAAAGCCAAGCTTTTCGCAGAGCGCGGGCGCAAAGATCAGCGTCCCGTCCGTCCCGGCGGAGAGGATATCCTCGCTGCAGGCCACCCATCTGCCTTTTTCGGTCTCAATAAGCGTCAGCGCTTTAAGATTCTCGTCTTCTCCCGTCTCAAAACTCTTCTTATCGAACTTCATGATAAAAACATCTCCCCTTCAAATGTCGTTACAGCAGGACCTGTCATGTAAATATGACCATCTTCGCTGTTATATCTGATCTTAAGTGTACCGCCGCGCATTTCGACGGACACCTCATTGTCAACAAGACCGTTCAGCATACTCACATATGCGCATCCGCAGGCTCCGGTGCCGCAGGCCATGGTCTCGCCCGAGCCTCGCTCCCATACACGCATCTTCAGCCGGCTTCTGTCGATCACCTGCACGAATTCCGTATTAACGCCCTCCGGAAAAACAGGACTCTTTTCAAACTTTTTCCCCTCTTCTTCAACAGGGAAACTGTCCGTATCGTCAACATATACAACCGCATGCGGATTCCCCATTGATACACAGGACATGTTATATACCCGCTCGTTTGTCGCAAAGGGTACCTTAAGTGCCGGGGATCTGTCGCATTTTACGGGTATCTTATAGCTTTCCGTCTCCGGAACGCCCATATCGACCGTCACATCCGTAACTTTGCCATCCGTAACATGGAGCTCGATATATTTAACACCGGACAGTGTCTCGATCGTAAGCTCCGTTTTGTCCGTAAGACCATGATCGTACGCAAATTTGCCCAGACACCTTATGCCGTTGCCACACATCTTTCCGCGTGAACCGTCGGCATTGTACATGTCCATGGCAAAATCCGCGATCTTCGACGGCGCAAGACATATAAGCCCGTCCGAACCTATGCCGAAATTCCTGTTGCTGACCTTTTTGGACAGCTCTGCACGGTCTTCGATCTCATTACTGACTGCGTCAACGTAAACATAGTCATTTCCGCAGCCCTGCATTTTGGTAAACTTCAAAGCCATAACCTCCGTTTTCCGGTCCTTCAGGCCTTATTTCCTTTTTTATCGATAAAACGTCTTATGGTGGAATACAGGTTCTTGACCACGATGGGCTTGATAAGATGTTCATTCATGCCGGATCTTAACGATTCGTCAATGTCTTCCTTGAAAGCGTTGGCCGACATCGCAATGATCGGTATCGTTCCCGCATCCGACCTTCTCAGTGCCCTTATCGCCCTTGTGGCGTCGTATCCGTTCATGACAGGCATTCTGATATCCATAAGGATCATAGCATAGTAGCCGACTTTTGACTTCTCGAATTTCTCTACTCCAAGCTTGCCGTTCTCAGCAGTGTCGACAACGATCCCTTTCGCTTCAAGAAGCTTCACCGCTATCTCGAGGTTAAGAGGATTGTCCTCGCATACGAGAATGTGCTGGCCCCTGAGGATGCTCATATCCGTTTCCTCAACACCTGCTTTGGGTACCACGCCGGCAAAGCGCTCGAGTTCCAGATAAACTGTAACCGTAGTGCCGTGGCCTCTCTTGCTGTTTATGGTTATCGTTCCGCCAAGGAGCTCCGTGACTTTCTTGACGATGGCCATTCCAAGGCCCGTTCCGTTGCCTGCCGATATACCGTTGTCCTCCTGCGCGAAGGGCTCATAAATATGCTTCTGGAACTCTTCTGTCATTCCGATTCCGGTATCCGCAACCGTAAACCTTACGCATACCTTGTCTTCCGGTCCCTTAACCTCTTCAAAGGTGCAGACCACACTGCCGCCGGGCTCGGTAAACTTGAAGGCATTGGATATGATATTCGTAAAGATCTGCTGGATGCGCAGCGTGTCGATATTCACGCTGCAATCCGAGAGATTCTTCTTTTCGACTTTGAATGAGATGTTCTTCTCTTCAACAGCAGGCTCAAATACGACAAGCATGTTCTCGATGAAATCAAGCCAGCGTGTAGGTTCGTATTTGAATGTGATATTGCCGTCTTCGATCTTTTGCAGATCCAGAAGATCGTTGATGAGATTTAAGAGATAGCGGCCGGTGATATCCATTTTACCGAGGTTCTCGCGAACGACCGGCGTAAGTCCCTTTTCCTGCAACGTAAGATGAATAAGCCCCAGAATACCGTTCATGGGTGTGCGCATGTCATGGCTGGCCCTGGCAAAGAAATCACCTCTCGCCATACTTGCTTCATTGGCCTTTTTGACCGCTTCCTCGACAAGCTCCTGCAGACGTTCGTTGGTGCGCTCGACCTGCTGGCTCTCGGCAAAGATATTCTGCATGGGGATGTATCTCGTTGCACCGATCAGGATGCCGAGTATGTACATGACAATTATATACACATACATTGTTGCCGGAGCATCGAAAATGGCGGCAAATACAACAAAAACACCGCAGTAGACGGTCAGGATCGGAAGGAACGCATAAGCCCTTATCAACGAATAGAAACACAGCGTTGTAACAAAAAGCGACATCGTTATGGCGTATTCCAGCTGGTCTTCCTTCATTACGGCAGCAAAAGAATAACAGCAAAGAAGCGACAACAGGCACCAGAACACCCACATGGCATCAGTTATGCCCCGTTTCAGCTTTCTGTTGCCGGGTTTGCTTTTGTTCACATACCTGTAAAGGAACAGGCCTGCCACGGATACGGCTATGAACGCAATGACCGACCACAGCCTTATCCTGAGATATGATGATGTTCCTATATCGCCGCCATGATATGTAAACAGAATTATACACGCAAGGATGCCGATGATGATAACTTCTATCGAAACGCTGTTAACGTTATGCCACCGGTCTTCATCTACTTTTTCGCGGAATTTTTTCCTGAAAGTAACATCAAGCCCGCCAAAATCGGTCAGATATTGTCTGATCTCTTCGCTGATCTTGCTCATACTCACTCCTGAAACCCATTTTTAATCACTTTATTGTACCATTTTTTCAACTATAAGTAAAGAGTAAAACTTGGAGACCGCTTACACAATCGAGCAGGCTGACTCCTGCAGGCTCCGGACAAAAACACGGAGACTGCTTTTCACAGTCTCCGTGGTAATGCATTTTATCAGTCTTCGTCTGTATCTGCCGGCTTGTCTGCTTCCTCGATGACCTTTGCCTGAACATCTGCGGGAGCGGGCTCATAGCGGTTGAACTCATATGAATAGTCGCCGATACCGCCGGTCATGGAGCGGAGTGCAGTGCAGTAGCCGTAAAGCTCTGCAAGCGGAATATCCGCAAGTATCTCCTGCTTGCCGTTGTGGAGCGGATTCATGCCGAGCACGCGGCCGCGGCGTTTTGAAAGATCGCCCATAACATCACCGGTGAATTTATCCGGAACAACGACCTTAAGGGAAGCGATAGGCTCAAGAAGGATGGGGCTTGCTTCCATGATGCCGGCCTTGAATGCCTTGATGGAAGCCATCTTGAATGCCATTTCGTTTGAATCGACAGGGTGGTAGGAACCATCAACGAGCGTAGCCTTGATGCCCACAACGGGATATCCCGCAAGCGGTCCGCGAAGGACTGACTCGGCGATACCTTTTTCGATAGCAGGGAAGAAGTTCTTCGGAACTGCCCCGCCGAATATCTTCTCTTCGAAGATGTAAGGCTTCTCAAGATCACCCGAAGGCTCGAAGTCCATCTTAACATCACCGAACTGGCCTGCGCCGCCTGACTGCTTCTTGTGACGTCCCTGGATCATGGCTGCTTTCTTGCGGATCGTCTCACGATAAGGAACACGGGGCTTCGAAAGCTCAACATCAACTTTGTAACGTGTAAGAAGCTTGCTCACCGTTACATCAAGATGCTGGTCGCCAAGACCGTAGAGAAGACTCTGGCGGTTCTCGGGATCGTTAACGACTTTAAGGGTGAGATCTTCTTCCATAAGCTTCTGAAGAGCCTGTGAAACCTTGTCGTCATCGCCCTTGTTCTTTGTTTCATAACGCTGGTAGGTGTAAGGAACCGGCATCTCCGCACGGTCAAAGTTGATGGGATTGGCCTTTGTTGAAAGGGTATCACCGGTCTTAGTGTCGGAAAGCTTGCCGATGGCACCGATATCGCCTGCATAAAGCTCTTTTACTTCGATCTGGTCCTTGCCGCGGAGCACGTAGAGCTTGGATATCTTCTCTTCTGTATCCTTGTCTGCGTTATAAACGGGATTGTCGGTATTAAGGATACCCGAGCATACTTTAACGAGCGAGAACTTACCTACGAAAGGATCTGCGATGGTCTTGAAGACTTTCGCGGTCATAGGCTTGTTTGCATCATAATCTGCGTGGAAGTTTGCGCCTGTTGTTGCATTAACGCCTGTGATGACACACTTGTTGGGCGACGGGAAGTATGTAACTATCTCCTGAAGGAGCATCTTTACGCCCTGCGCGTTAAGGCCCGAACCCATAAGAACGGGAACGATATCACATGCGCTTACGCTGCTTCGAAGGGCTGTCGAGATCTCCTGGGGAGTGAACTCTTCACCTTCAAAGTATTTTTCCATAAGTTCCTCGCTTGTCTCCGCAACGGAATCAAGCAGTGATTCTCTGTATTTTTCAACGTATTCCTTTGTGTAATCTGGAATCTCGCATTCTTCGTAGTCAGAAAGCTTTGTAAATCTGCGGCCTTTCATCTTTACAACGTTTACAAAACCGACAAACTTCTCGTTTTCACGGATAGGTGAATGGAAAGGCGCGATCTTCTTGCCGTAAAGCTCCTGGAGCTTTTCAACGACTTCACGGTAGCTTGCATTGTCATCATCCATGTCGGTTACAAAGAACATACGCGGAAGATTCTTTTTCTCGCATGAATCCCATGCCTTCATGGTGCCGACTTCGATGCCTGCTTTGGCGGAAACAACGATAACTGCAGCATCTGCTGCATCAAGTGCTTCCTCAACCTCGCCGGCAAAATCGAAATAACCGGGAGTATCAAGGACATTGATCTTAACATTATCCCAGATAACGGGAACTACTGATGTTCCGATAGAGAAAAGGCGCTTGTTCTCTTCTTTGTCATAGTCGCTGATAGTAGAGCCGTCTTCAACCCTGCCCAGTCTGCTGATGGCTCCTGTAACATATGCCATGGCTTCGACCAGCGTTGTCTTGCCACAGCCGCCGTGCCCCAACACAGCTACATTACGGATCTGTTCGTACTTGTAAACCTCCATAAATTCCTCCGTCCCGTCACTTAAGTGACACTTATGATCGTGCTGCCGGGATGGCCGGCTGCACATAAATGTATTTTACCAATTTTTCGCTCCAAAAACAACTGTTTTTGTGCTTTTTGCATAAACTTTTTGGAAGCGGTGTCCTAAGCAGCGCGCCTTATACCGAGCCGCAGTCTGTTTACTGAGCCGCAAGCTGTTTCCTGAGCCCCAGGCCGTTTCCTGAGCAGCAGGCCGTTTGGTGCCGCGGTTATGCGCAGATATCAGAAAAAGCGCCATCTCGCAAGGAGAAGACCGGGTATAACAACAATAATGAAGAACGCCCAGCTGATAAGCGTGAAAACCTTAAGGAACTTCCCGCCGTTCCCGGGATATTCGCGGACATAGATCCTGTAGTTGATAACGGATGCAAGGGATCCGATTATCGACAGAAGGCCCGCGGTGTCCGCTCCGTAGATAAGTCCTGCGTAATTCTCGGCAAACGGATAGAGGACTATAGTTGAAGGAACATTGGAAATGATCTGGCTTAACCCTAAGCTCCACCAGTATTCGTTCCCTGCGACCGCGGTTTTCAGAAATCCTGCGATATTCCCGTTTGCGGCAATTGATGACGAAAAGATGAAAAAGCACAGGAAAGTGAACAAGAGCACGTAATCGACCTTTAAGAATATCCCCCTGTCAAACAGGAGCAGCGCGCCGACAACTATCGCTATAGCAATGTACCAGTACTGCGTCCTTGTGACGATAACTGCTATCACCAGCAGGAACAGCGCATAATAAACGCCTTTTTTGACGGTAAAGCTCCCGTCCTTTTTTACAAGTTCTTCATCGACCGAAAGTGTCCTGACAGTGCTCTTTCTGTAGATAAACAGTATAAATATCACTATGAGCACCGCAGACATTGCGCAAAGCGGTGACATGTGGAGCATGAAATGCCAGATGCTCACCCCGAATTTGCCGTACAGGAACAGGTTCTGCGGGCTTCCGAAGGGCATCAGCAGAGAGCCGCGGATAGCAGCGATATTCTGCATCGTGATAATGGGAAGGATGTAGTTTTCAAGCCCTGTTCCGCGAAATATCATGATAGTGAGTGGGACAAAGATAATAAGCGAAACGTCGTTCGTCACGAACATCGACGAAAAGAACACGCCAAACACCAGAAAAAGCGACAGCGTTACCGGAGCCTTAAAGCGCGCGGCCAGCCTCACGAGCGGCGAAAGCAGCTTTTCCTGCTTAAAGCCTTCGAGCACGCAGAGCATCATAAGAAGCGTGCCAAGTGTCCTCCAGTCTATGTCGGAAAGCAGCTCCTTTGTGGGCGGCGTGATAATAAGAGCCAACGCTGCCGCGATAAGCGACAGCGTCAGCATCAGTTCTTTTTTTAGAAATGCAAATATCTTTTTCATAAATTCCCCGGTCCGTACCCGGCCTTTCAGTCGCCGGTCCGGTTTTTAGGTCCTTTCATTCAAGCACGGTGATCCTGCCGTCGACGTGCGCGTCAAGACCGCTGTTTGTAGCAAAGTATTCCATGATCAGGTTCTGCTCGGAGGTTGCGACCACTCTCGGTTTCATGTTGGCGGCCACTTCCTCGACCGGAACTCCGAAGAAAGCAGTAAAATTCTTGAAGTGATAATCCTGAAGGCCAAGCTTTATCCTCATATCATCGGTAACGGGCTCGCCCCTGAAGGTCAGGCTCTCAATGGTGTGTGTGGATTTTCTGTAGGTTATGCGGAGCGCGCTTGATATCTGGTAAAACTCCGTCTCTCCAACCCATGCTTCATCCCTCATGAGGTGCTGCATGATCCTGCGAAGCTGCGCTCCCGTGACCTCCACCATATGGATGGGGCCGTCAAACGGCGTATTTTCAACAAGATCCTGATATTCAATAACAGGTCCGGCCTCTTTTTTCCGGATACTGCCGGAGCCCATGAACATAACGTCGTAACTTGCGTCATCGGCAAGGGCATCCGCATAGAGATTGCCCATCTCGGTTTCCTGCTCGCGTGAAGGATGCGTAAGCGCCCTTGCCCAGCGCGTGATGACCCGCTTATACTTTGTATCAGTCTGTGTTTTGTAGCTTTCGAGAAGCCCCGTCATTATCTTGTCTTCAGGCGCCGTTTCAGGATTTATCGGCACGCAGGTCCATTTGAAGCTTTCCACGCCGCCCCCGTCTTTAAGCTCTATCTCAGCCTTTCCGATAACGCCCGTGCCGGTTCCTGCCTGAACAATGGGGATACCGTTGACAAATTCGGGCTTTTCCATGAAGGTGTGGGAATGACCGCCGATTATGATATCAACGCCCCAGTCGGGGTTGAGCATCTCTGCGAGTTTGATATCGTTCTCAAAACCTATATGCGTAAGAAGCACTGTATAGTCCGTGCGGGTGGTTCTGTAGTTATCGCAGATTATACCTACTTCCTTTGCCGCATCCTCAAGGTCGATGAAGGTTCCGATGATGTGCTCCGACTTGGTTGACGCAAGCACTTCTTCCGTCAGTATGCCGATGAACATGACGCGGATCCCTCCGACATCGATATTGATATACGGCATGAACACACGTGAATTGTTTATTGTAATGAAGAGGTTCGCGTTAACGATCGGAAATTTCGCGCATTTCTCAAGGAAAAGAAGGTGCGCGAAGCCGTAATCGACCTCGTGGTTTCCGACCGTCACTACGTCCGGGCGAAGGTTGTTCATGAGGTCGATGGTCGAAAGACCGCAGAATTCCGAGTCTATGACCGAGCCTCTGAACATATCGCCCGCGATGGCGTATATTACATTTTCTTCTTCTTTACGGGTATTCTCGACATAGCCCGCAAGACGGCTTAGACCGCCGCTCTCCTTCCCGTCCTTCTCCTTTGGAAAGAAATCGCCGTGAAGATCATTTGAGTGCAGGATCGTAAATTTTCTGTTCTGTTTTCCCATTGTTACCCCCGTCATTTATAGTTTTCCGCTGCGCTTATATTGTAAGAGCGCGTCGTATTGAGAATACATCCTTTGGACGCTGTTTTCAAGTATATAATAATGTCTCACATAGGGAACGAGAAGCACAAGGACCGCCACGGTAAGCACCGTTGCCGCTATATTTCCGGTAACAAGCGACATAAACAGCGCAACAACCTCTAACACCGCAAAAAGTGCAGTCACGATCAGGTGAATAAGCCTTTCGTGTGAGAAAAAGTTTATTTGTGTCAGGTGTTCCGTGATAATGTCGTCGATATCGTTTGCGGGCACTCCGCCGTTTTTCATGTCATTTAGCAGGGCATCGACCTTCGCAAGATATTCTTTTATCCGTTTTTCCATACGTCAAAACCTCTTAAATGCATCGTCGGCCACCCCTCAAAGATCGGCGTCGCGCTCCTGTCTGTCATCCGGCAGTGCCCGTTTTCACCGGAGCCTCCTCATGTAATTCAGTATTTTCCGTACGCGTCGGGCTTTCCCGGTATCACCGCAAGCCCGATGGCCGCAAGTATGAACGTGCTCTCTGTCAGGAGCAATGCCACGCTCTTGATAACATTGATCTGAGCCATGGTGCTGCTCATCAAATTTGCGTTTAATATGCTCATCGTTTCTTTTACGATGCAGATAGCGAACAATACCGCGCATATCACGGCAAATATACGCCGTTTTTCATCTTTTAAGAGAACAGCTGTGAAAAACATTGCAAAAGCTACCAGGAAGATCAATGTCAACGCATTGCTGATAAGCACCGCTCTGTCTGTCCAATACCTGTTACCGTAAATCCTGTATACCTCTATATGTGTGCGCGCCCATGAGATCAGGGTCATCACACTGAAAAGCGCTCCCGCGCACGCCATTACAAGAGGCTTCTTTCGAAGCAGCGCGCTTCCTGCAATAACAGCGCCGAAAGCTGCAAATTCCAGGATCAAAAGCAATAAATACTTCGGATCGGAGAAATAATAACGCAAAAAATCGATGAACCCCATCCCCATGATCACCCTGCCGGCCAGACAATAGTACAGGATTTCCATGAAAAATGCTGTCAGGGAGAACGCAAGGCACGCAATGGCAAAGCCCTTATGCACCCGGTATTTCTCCGGATTGATCCGCATTTCCCCGCAGTTTGGGCAAATATCGCTATTCGACGGCATCAGAGTGCCGCAATTTGAACAATACATATTCTTTTCCTTCCTGTTTTCCGGTATACCCGTAAGATGCCGTTCCGAATTTCAAAAGCTGCATGTACACAAAGAAAAACAAGGTGCCGGGAGCCCGGCACCTTGCAATGATTGACAATTACCTTAAGAAACCAAGGTTTCTTATGATAGCAGGCTCGATCGACTTGCCCTGGAAAATCTGGAATACAACTATGATCTTGAGGACCAGGATAATTATACTGCAGATAGCTGCTGCAAGCGGAACGATAAGAGTCCATACAAGAAGTACCGTGCAGATACCAATAAGACTGCTTACAACGGTAAACTTGATAGCCTGACGAAGATGGAACTGAACAAAAGGTGATTCCTTGCTTATAAGCGCGGTAACAAGGATACCGATGATACCAAGAAGGTAAGGAAGCACAGCATAGCACTTGTTGTCAGAAACATCCTTTGCAGAAAACTCTGCAGTATGATCGAACTGCGCATTGGGATCAACTCCGGCAGCCATGCCAAGCTGAGCACCGCACTGCGGACATACATTTGCACCGTCAGGTATCTGAGCGCCGCATTTAGGACAAAAAGCCATAATAATACCCTCCTAAGGTTTTATTTTTAAATCTGACATGATTTTAGCATTATTCGAATTATATGTAAACACTTTTTTCGAAAAGATAAACCTGCTCACCTGACCCTGAACACTGCCGCTCCGGAGGCCCCTGTCTTGTAGATAACAGCAGAAACAGCCTCGAGGCGTTGAAGGAGTTCTTTGTGCGGATGGTTGTATACATTTCCCTTGCCGAAAGAAACTACGGCCGCAACCGGCTGCAGAGATTCCAAAAAGTGCTCGGATGTTGAGTACCTTGACCCGTGATGAGCAACCTTCAGGATGTTTACAGGCGTGCTCACAAGCCCTGACTTGCAGGCGTTTATAACAGCCTGTTCCGCGGTCGCACCCGAATCACCCATAAGCAGTGCCGTAAACTCCCCGTACCGGGCCGCGAGCACTATCGAGCCCGCATTATCTGCGGTATCCGTTGATGCATCAGGCGAAAGGCAAAGCAGCGACAAATTCCCGGCCTTAAGTTTGTCTCCCGCAAGAAATGTAAATACATCAACACCTTTTTCTGCCGCAATATCAAGGATTCCTGCTATCTTTTCATTCTTCAGCGTATTCGGCGTCACCGCAAAACGTTTTACCCGCACCGTCCCCCTGTATGTTCTGTCATTCGTTATCTCCCGCAGAAGTTCTTCGATCCCGGAAAAATGATCCTTGTCGGGATGTGTCAGGAACACGGTCTCTATCGTATCGATCCCGCTGTATTTCAGAAAAGGCTCAAGCCTGTAACGTACAATGTTTTGCGCCGAACTGCTCCCGCAGTCGACTATTACCGCGCTCCTGTTTGAAACCTTTATCACACAGCAATCCCCTTGTCCTACCGAAAGAAAAGATATCTTTATGCCGTTCTGCGGAAACTTTATGAAAACAAGAGGTATCAACAGCAATATCAATGCCGCATATGGCCGTTTCTTTGCGCTTATTTCCCCGTTTCCGTACTTCTTTCCGATAAGCGCCGCTGCCGCAAAGAACAGGATTATCAGCGCATAGCAGATAACCATCCGGATCCTTTCCGGCTTCCCGTAGAGAAGGATCGGGTTCGGAAGTTTCAGCATTACCGTGCATACGAATTTATACGCCTTAAGCAGGAAGAACACGCCGCCGGCAAAAAACCTTGAAACAGAAAGGAATACGAGCCCCGTCACGCCGGTAATCGAGGAAAGCGCCACAAGCAGTGACATTCCGGGCAGTATTATCATATTTGCAAGAATACTGTAGACAGGGATTTCGTAGTAAAAATACCAGATAAAAGGCACAGTCGAAAGCTGCGGCGCAAGTGTTGAAAGCACCGCTCCGAGAGCTGCCGCCGAACGCGTTTTCTCAGAAGTTTTCTCCCACTTTGCGAACTCTCTTGTAAAATAACCGATCCCGATCGCCGCAGCAAAGGAAAGCACAAAAGAAGCGCCGAACAGCATCAATGGGTGTATAAAAAGCAGGCCCAGGCCGCAGAGTGCGCAGGCTTCACCGGAGTCGTAGGAATGTCCCAATATCTGTGCAAGCATCCTGACTCCCGTCATAAAGACAGCGCGTACCGTTGAAACCGAGAAGCCTGTGAGCATGCCGTAGCAGAACACAATTCCGAATGTTACCGCTGCCGCAGGTTTAAGCGGAACTTTCAGCGCACGCAAAAGCGCATAGAGTCCCGCTGCCACAAGTGAAATATGCAGTCCCGATATTGCAAGGATATGCGCTATCCCGTTTCGTCTGTAAAGATCCCTTGTGTCATCATCCAGTGTACTTTTGTCCCCCAGCACAAGTGCCTTCACAAGGCCGGCCTCCTCTTCGGGAAGTACGGCATCATACACGGCGGAAAGCCTCTCCCGAAGCCTTCCTAACATGTTTTTCAGCGGTTTTTTCCGGGCATCGGTTACCGCAAAAGAAGACACATAAAGCTTACAGGCAAACCCTTTTGCCCTGTAATACCCAATTTCATCGAACTGTCCCGGGTTCTCCGCCTTTGAAAACTCCCTGAGTGTGCCCTTTACCGTCACGGTATTGCCGATATCTATCCCGTCTGCCGTGTCAAAGTAACAAAGCACGGCTCCTTCGCGAAACTCAAGACCTTCCGCAAAGATAACGGCATCTCGAAGTTCAATCTTAAAACCCGAGGATGACCTGCCAATATCAAAAACCTTTCCGGTAACGGTTCCGTCTGTTTTTCCGGCCTTTGTCTGTGAAAGACACAAGTCGATCTTCAGGTCCTTTGAGGCATTTACCCCAAGCAGCATGCCAAGGGAAAACAGAAACGGCGCAAGTACTGCGATTTCACACCTTTTAAGCACCACCCGGATGCGCGGGTGAAGTCTGTAAACAACAAGAAATGCCATGTAACTTCCGATGGTCAATGCGGTCAGAAGTGCAAAATGCGCCCTGCAGGCAATTCCCATGCAGAACGCACACAACAGAAGCGTAATAGGCCGTTTTATCATCTACTCCACACTTATCCTGTCTTTGATCTTTGAAAAAATCCCGTCTTTTATTCCCTTTACCTGCATAATATCCTCTTTTTTCAGGAAAGGACCGTTCTTTGTCCTGTATTCGATTATCCATGCCGCCCGGCTCTCGCCTATCCCCGGAAGACTCATTAATTCCTCTGCGCCGGCCGTATTTATGTTTATAACGCCGGTTTTTAAGTCTTTCCACCCGTTTTCGCCGGCCTGTCCCGCCAAACCGCCGTTGCCGCTTTGCTCTCCGCTTCCGCTGTCCGCAGGCTTCTCCGTTGGTGTAGGAACAGGCGTCGATGTTACGCTTTCGGCTGTAACGGCAGTATTCCCGCGCGTTATCTCCACGCGGGTCTCTTCTTTTGGCAAAAAGAAAGAATAGAAGACGCCGCCGACTGCTATAAAAAGGCCCAGTGCCGCTGTTTTAAGCTGTTTTGACCGTTTAATGCTATCACCCTGTTTCCTTGTGATTTATTAACTATATTTTACTTCGCAGACATATAATTTCAAGTAAATAATTGACATGCGGATTTGTAAAAAAATACACCCTTCCGTTTTGCGAAAAGGTGTATTTTCCTGGGTTTTCCCTCATTTTTCTTCTTATTTGATTTTATTCTACAGGTTTAGTCCCTCAAGAACACCCGACAGAATACCGATCATCGCATCAATGTCCGCCTTTGATACAACAAGCGGCGGAACAAAGCGGATTACCGTATCTCCGGCGTTTATGAGCAGCAGTCCGTTTTTCATCGCTTTATTGATGATATCCCTTGCCGAAACGGAAAGCTCGATTCCCTGCATGAGTCCAAGGCCTCTGTGCGCTTTTATTACATTCGGGAACTTCGCCTTCAGCTCTTCAAGCTTTTCAAAAAGATATGCTCCGCTCTGCTTTACATTGCCGATGATCTTTTCTTCTTCGAAGATATCGAGAACTGCCGACACAGCCGCGGTAACAAGCGGGTTTCCTCCGTATGTCGAACCATGATCGCCCGGAACGAGAGCCGCTGCCTTCTCGGTTGTGAGGAACGCCCCCACCGGAACACCGCAGCCAAGCGCCTTTGCTGTCGTAAGCACATCCGGTTTCACACCGTACTGCTCGAAAGCATAAAGCGTACCAGTACGGCCCATGCCGCACTGTATCTCGTCGAGGATGAGCAGGATGTCATGCTCATCGCAAAGCTTGCGGACCCCTTGCAAAAACTCCTTCGTTGCGGGATAAATGCCGCCTTCGCCCTGCACGGTCTCCATGATGATCGCACAGGTTTTATCGCTTATCTTCGCTTTTACTGATTCAAGATCGTTAAACGTTGCAAAAACCACTCCGCCGATAAGCGGTTCAAAAGGCGCTCTGTAAGCCTCTTTTCCCGTTACCGACAGGGCTCCCATGGTCCTTCCGTGGAAGGAGTGGTCCATGGCGATGATCTCACTGTCTGCCTTCCCGGTCTTGTTATAATAATACCGGCGGGCTGTCTTTAATGCCCCTTCCACAGCTTCCGCGCCGCTGTTTGTAAAGAAGACTCGGTCCATACCGGATGCCTTCGTGATCTTCTCAGCAGCCTCGGCCATCGGGACACTGTAATAATAATTCGAGGTGTGGAGCAGCTTTTCAGCCTGCGAAACAATAGCCTTATTGTACTTTTCGTTGCCGTAGCCGAGCGCAAAGACTGCGATACCGGCCACAAAATCAAGGTATTTCCCGCCGTCGGTATCGTAAAGATATACGCCTTCGCCATGATCCCAGACCTTCTGATATCTGTTGTATGTATGGAGGAGCGCGCCCTCTGCTTTATCAATGTAATACTTTTTATCCATATCTGTCATCCGTTCCTGTCTCAGTCCCCTACGATCGCAGTGCCAATGCCCTTTTCCGTGTAAAACTCAAGCAGCAGGCAATGAGGCATGCGTCCGTCAAGGATATGCACTCTGGAAACGCCGTTCTTTACGGCATCAACGCAGTTCTTGAGCTTCGGTATCATGCCGCCGCCCACAAAACCGTTGGAAATGAGTTCGTCCGCCTCCGATACCTTAAGCACTGATATCAGGGACTCTTTATCGTTGAAATCCCTGTAAACGCCCTCGATATCCGTGAGGAACGCAAGCTTTTCGGCACCGAGCGCGGTTGCCACCGCACATGCGGCATCATCCGCATTGATATTGTAGTTCTGATACTTGTCGTCAAGGCCGATGGGGGCGATGACCGGCACAAAATCATTGCTGATGAGCGTATTCACGATCTCGGGGTTCACACACTTGATCTTTCCGACAAAACCGATATCCTTGCCGTTTGCGAGCTTTTTCTCGACCTTAAGGAGATTTCCGTCCTTGCCGCTTATACCACAGGCCTTTACCCCTTGTTCTTCAAGCATCTGTACAAGCGACTTGTTTACCTTTCCGAGGACCATCTCTGCAACTTCCATGGTCGTCTCATCGGTAACACGAAGTCCTTCAACAAATTCCGGTTCCTGGCCGAGGAGCTTCACCCATTTGCTTATCTCCTTGCCGCCGCCGTGGACGATGACCGGCTTCATCCCGATCATCTTGAGCATAACGATATCCTTGATAACACTGGCTTCAAGCGTAGGATCTGTCATGGCGCTGCCGCCGTATTTAACAACAACAGTTTTATCCTTGAACTGCCTGATGTACGGAAGCGCTTCAAGCAGCGTTTCCGCCTTCTGTGTGATGTATTCGTCCATCTGTCCTGTCTCCTTTTTATCCGATAAGATCACGCCTTTGCCGCATTTTCACGGCTCTGTTTTACGACCTGTAATCCGCATTGATATCGACATATTCATGTGTAAGATCGCAGCCCCAGGCTGTGGCTTCGCCCTTCCCGCCGTGCATGTCGGCAATAATGGTCACCGCCTTCGCGGAAAGGATCTTCGTAGCAACAGTTTCCGAGTATCCGCTGTCCATGCCGTCTTTTACAAGTACAAGCGGCTTTGTGACAAGCTTCCCCTCTATATCATCCCTGCCCTCGATCGTGATATCCACCTTTTCGGGATTGAACTGTGCCCCCGAATACCCAAGTGCGCACAGGATCCTGCCCCAGTTTGCATCTTTTCCGTAAACGGCGGCTTTTGTAAGGTTCGAAGTGATAACCGACTTTGCGAGGGTTACCGCGTCTTTCTTGCTCTTCGCGTTCAAAACCTTGCATTCGATAAGCTTTGTTGCTCCTTCGCCGTCGGCAGCCATGTGCTTTGCAAGATATGTGAGAACATAGAGCAATGCTTCATAAAACTCCGCATACTCCGGGGTTCCCGCCTTTATCGTCTTGTTTCCGGCCTTGCCGTTTGCAAGTGCAAAAAGCGAATCGTTCGTTGATGTATCGCGGTCAACCGAGATCATGTTGAAGGAGACCGCCACTGCATCGCTTACAGCCTTCTGCAGGGCCTTCTGCTCGATATCGGCATCTGTTGTGATAACGCCGAGCATTGTGGCCATATTGGGATGGATCATGCCGGAACCCTTGCTCATGCCGCCGACAGTGATCTTTTTGCCGCCGATCTTTGTTTCCACGGCGCATTGCTTTTCGACCGTATCTGTTGTCATGATGGCCTTTGCGGCGCGCGTTCCCGCATCAAGCGACGCTTCAAGCTTTTCGGTCATTTTCTTAATGCCTGCAACTGCCTTCTCAACAGGAAGCCTTCTTCCGATAACGCCGGTGGATGCAGTAAAAACTTCGGAAGCCTTAAGCCCAAGGCACTCTCCGACTGCCTTTGCCATTGCAAGATCGTCCTTGTCGCCGTCCTTACCGGTGCACGCGTTGGCTATACCGCTGTTGATTACGACTGCCTGTACATTTCCGCCCTTTGCAACGATCTTCATATCGCGTTTTACAGGCGCGGCCTTTACAACATTCGTCGTAAACGTTCCTGCGCATACAGTCGGATACGCACTGTAAACAAGTGCCATATCCGTTCTTTTTGCGTATTTGATGCCTGCTGCGGTATCAGCGGCAAGAAATCCGTTAGCTGCGGTGACTCCGCCTTGTATCCTCTTCATATTTACCTCCGTCACTCCACAAATGTCGTGATGTTGTTTTCGTTAAGCGTCAGATCGTAGTAGTTCAGATCTTCGCGCATCGTCCATCCAAGGCTTGTCCAGAAGCCGTTTCCAAGTCGGTTCTTCTTGAAGGCGATAATATTGACCTTATTGATCCCTTCCGCCTTCAGCGCATCAAGCGCATGCCTGACCATATTCTTTGCTATCCCTCTGAAACGGTAGTCTTTGTGAACGCAGACATGATAGAAACATGCCCTGCGTCCATCCTGCCCGGAAAGCATGGCGCCGACTATCCTTTCCGTTTCCTCTTCCACTGCGACCATTGAAAGACCAGGGTTTCGTTTCAGGAATCTGTCTATTCCCTCTCTTGAATCGTCCTCGGAACGGATGCCAAACCCGCTTATGGACAGCCAAAGCTCATATACCTTATCATAATCTTCGATTGTCATCGGTCGTACCGTGATCATTTTTTCTCCTTAAAGCGTCCCGGGACGCGCGTAATTTCCGTTCCGTGCCGGCAGCCGCCCCTGGTTTCAACGTTGTTTTTTGAATTTCAGGATGATTGATTTCATAATTATACACATGCGTTGTATAATATGCAAGTGTTTTTTTCGCGATCACAGAACTTTTTCTCCGAGACGCTCCAAAGCCTCTACAACAGCGCATACAGGCAGTCCCACGATATTGTAATAATCGCCTTCCACCTTTTCTATATAAGGGGCAAACCGCCCCTGTATGGCGTAAGCACCCGCTTTGTCCTTAGGCTCCCCCGTTGCAACATAGGCACGGATCTGTTCTTCGCTCAGTTTCCTGAAGAATACCTTTGTGGCTACCGAAAAATTCTCACTTCTCTCGCTTCCATCCTTTTCCCGTACTATCACCGCAACACCGGAATACACAGTGTTTACGCCGCCCGAAAAGGTTTTAAGCATATTTACGGCATCCTCATCATCCTTTGGCTTTCCGTAGATCTTTCCTTCATAGGATACTACGGTGTCGGAGCCCAGGACTATGCATTCTCCTTCGGTTTTCCCCGCAATATCGCGGGCTTTGAGCATCGCGAGTTTTGTCACGAGGTCTGCGGGCCCGTCTGCTTCTATGTTTTCATCAACATCGCTCACCTGTACCTTGAAAGCGATGCCGCACTGTTCAAGAATATCGCGTCTTCTCGCGGACGCCGACGCAAGTATCAGCGGTTTCATATTTCGGTCCTTTCCGTATCGTTTTCCCGGCAGGGTAACTTCCCTGTTTTCACCGGTTCAGTTTACTCTTTTCTTTTTCCTCATTTAATGGTATCATCCTTTTTATAAAAAGCAAGGATTTTTCGCACATATAAAAAAATAAAAAACCTCTTGCATTTTATACATCAATGTTGTATATTTATGAAAAATCATTTTTGAAAACAAAAAACCGATCAAGAACAAGGAGAAAAGATCATGAAAGAAAAGGTTATACTTGCTTACTCGGGCGGCCTTGATACAACGGCCATCATCCCGTGGCTCAAAGAAAACTATGATTACGACGTTGTCTGCTGCTGTATCGATGTAGGCCAGGGCAACGAACTCGATGGTCTTGAAGAGCGTGCAAAGCTCTCCGGTGCCACAAAACTTTACATCGAACACCTTACCGACGAATTTGTTGACGAATACGTTCTTCCCTGCGTTGAAGCAAATGCGGTTTACGAGAACAAGTACCTTCTCGGCACATCAATGGCACGTCCGTGCATCGCAAAGAAGCTTGTTGAAGTAGCCCGCAAGGAAGGCGCTACCGCTATCTGCCACGGTGCAACAGGAAAGGGCAATGACCAGGTTCGTTTCGAGCTCGGCATCAAGGCTCTTGCTCCGGACCTCAAGATTATTGCTCCCTGGCGCTGCACGGAAACCTGGAAGATGTCCTCACGTGAAGAAGAGATCGAATACTGCCATGCACACGGCATCGATCTTCCCTTCGATGCGTCCCACTCCTACAGCCGTGACCGTAACCTTTGGCACATCAGCCACGAAGGCCTCGAGCTTGAAGATCCCGCAAACGCACCCGACTACGACCATCTCCTTGTTTTAGGCGTTACTCCCGAGAAAGCTCCCGATGAGAGCGAGACTGTTTCCCTCTCCTTCGAGAAGGGCAAGCCCGTTGCATTAAACGGCAAGAAGATGAAGGCTTCCGACATCATCGCAGAGCTTAACACACTTGGCGGCAAGCACGGCGTAGGTATCGTCGATATCGTTGAAAACCGTGTTGTAGGCATGAAATCACGCGGCGTATATGAAACACCCGGCGGAACGATCCTTCTTGAAGCACACCAGCAGCTCGAAGAGCTCATCCTCGACCGCGACACGCTTTCCTGCAAGAAAGAGATCGCAAACCGTTTTGCAAACCTTGTATACGAAGGCAAGTGGTTCACACCTCTGCGCGAAGCCCTTCAGGCATTTATCGAGTCCACACAGAAATATGTTACCGGCGAAGTAAAGCTTAAGCTCTACAAGGGCAATATCATCAAGCAGGGAACGACATCTCCTTACTCGCTGTACAACGAGAGCATTGCTTCCTTCACAACAGGCGAGCTCTACAACCACAAGGATGCCGAAGGCTTCATCAATCTCTTCGGTCTCTCCCTCAAGGTTAGGGCAATGAAGTTCAATGAACTGAATGAAAAATGAGTCAGCGGGGTCGTTTCCCGGTGACTCACGCGAAGATCAAAAAAAGCAGCCGGAAATGCGGTTGCTTTTTTTATGCGGATTTATCACTAACCCATACCAAATTACTATCATGGCTCATGCCATTTTGGGCTTTATATGTCTCTCTTTTTCAAACTATCTGCTGCAGCATGCTTTCGTGGGCTTCGAGTATCTTTTTAACCTCTTCCCCGTTCTCCGCAAAGATCGCTGCTATCTGAGGATCGAACTGGGTTCCGGCGCCTTCCGTGATGATGGACATAGCCTTTTCGAAGCTGAACGGTTCCTTGTAGCTTCGCCTTGAAACAAGGGCATCAAACACATCCGCAACAGCCATGATACGCGCCGAAAGCGGGATATCTTCCCCTGCTTTTCCGCTCGGATACCCTTTCCCGTCCCATCTTTCGTGATGATATGTGGCAAGGTTCTTCGCTTCCTCTAAGTATCCGTTGTCGGAAACAAGAGCCATCGCGTTTTCAATAACCTTTCTTCCGGCTATCGTGTGCCCCTTCATGATGGCAAACTCTTCATCCGTAAGCTTCCCGCGTTTATTCAGGATAACGTCCGAAACCATGATCTTGCCTACATCATGGAGCGGGGCTGAGTTGCCTACGTCATTCATGTATTCTTCCGTAAGGATATCCGGATACAGGCCCTTTTCCTTCATTTTCTTCATGATAAGGCGCACATAGGCCGCTGTCTTGCGTACATGGTCGCCGGTATTCTTATCCCTGCTCTCCACCATATCCGCAAGAACGTAGATAAGACCGTTTTGCATATGGGCGATCTCTTCACCCTTCGCTTCAACATCCTCAAGATAGCCGACTGTCTCGGCAATAGTCTTTGAAAGGGATTCATACAGGTTTTCGATCTCGTCACCCGTTGAGATATCGAGATGCTGGAGCCTGTCAACGCTTATCTCAAGCGCCTCTTCACTGTCGTAAGCAAATTTTCTCGCGGAAACCGTCATTGCGGATATCGGATAGATGAGATGATAATCCACAAGCCAGATGCAGAGCGCAAGGATAAAGATATAAAAGCCCACGAACAATGAAAATACCTTAGTCATGTAATTGAGCGTCGACAGCTTTATATCCTCCACCTTTACATCTGCCGCGGCATAGCATACGCATTTTCCGGTGCTGTCAATGATGGGCTCAAAAACGGTAAGCAGCCTGCCGTATTTTGTGTTGTCAAGGAGCGGTTCTATCTCCTTGCCTTCAAGAAGATCGTTCTTGATCGAAAGCAGATATTCCTCATACTCGATCACTGCTCCCGGCTTATCCGCCTTTACTTCGGGCGTGTCAAGATCGAACACCACGGACACTCCGTTTTCGGTAAACTTGTAAACGTATATGAATTCTACATCCGGGTTTCCTTCTCTGATGGCTTCCAGCTTGGCTTTGACTTCCATGTAGCCCGGTGCGTTCTCACCGTCCCTGATGAATTCACCGACCCTCTCGGGATCAACGAGATTTGCGGTCACCTTTGCCGCGCTTGAACAGTTATATGTGTACTGTTTCATGGCAAAGTTCTGATACAGGATATAGCTGATGATCGTCGTGACGACCGCAACACAGACCATTATCACGGAAATTATCGTGACTATCTTCCCGCGCAGCGAAAATGACCTTGTGGACTTCTTCCTTACCGCCGCAAGAACGTCATCCGAAAGGGGTGCCTGCCGCCATCCTGTAAGCCACAGATCCGGCTTGATCTTCGCGGGAATTGCCTTTAATATCAGGAAAACGAGCACGACTGTTATGCCCTTGTCGATAAGATCGATGAAAATATCCGACGTCATCTGGGCCCAGAAGACTGTCATATGCCCGTTTTCAAGAAGAGTGCGGGCAAAAGGCGCACTGATGCCCTCTCCCATTCCGTAGCCGTAGAGAAGGTATGTCAGGATCGATCCGAGCGCACCGCCAATAAACGCAAAGAGAGGTATGGTGAGCAGTGCCTTCCCGAAGCGGTCAAATACGCCCTTTCTCCCAAGATATGTGCCGCACGCGGCGATCATGGTGGAAAGCACGACATAATACGCATTTCCGGGATTCCCCTGCATATTGATTATGTTGTTCAGATATCCCACGGTTATGCCCGGAACATAGCCGCCAAGCACAGCTGCAACAAGTGTTCCGACGTTATCAAGATACAACGGGAGCTTAAGTGCTCCCGCCGCCCTCGGAAGCAGGAAGTTGACGAGGACCGCTCCGGCAAAAAAGATCAGTTTGTTCGCCAGCTTTTTAGCGGTCTTTGATTTTTCTGTTCTGTCCTGATGGTTCATCTGCAAATCCCCCGTATTACACGGTATGCCGTGCCCGTGTCATTTCATTTTAAGCACATATATCCCGAGGCTTTTCCCTGCCCCGGTCCTCTTTTCGATCTTAAATACAGATGTCCCGACGGCTTTTTCAAATATATCCGTTTTTCTTGTCATTACAAGCATAAAGCCGTCGTTGGAAAGATGCTCCGCTATCTTCTCCAAAAACCTCCGGTAAAGCTTTAAGAGTTCCTTTTCCCCGTCTTTTTCATCCTTTGTTTCCGATGGCAGTTCCGTTATCACTTCTTCAAAGAGATAGTCATGCCGGAAATCAAAAAAGTCCCTGTTTATATAATTGGCGCGAAAGCCCGCATTGGCGGTGTTTTTTCTTGCCGCCTCAACAGCTTCCCCAAAAATGTCGATTCCATACAGATTTCTTGCACCGCATGCCTTTGCACGCTCAATGAGCAGCGTTCCCGCTCCGCAGAAAGGATCGAGGACCTGGGCATCCGGTCTTAAGAAATCCTTTGCGCACGCAACAGCAGACGCTGCGATGCAGGGTTTTAGCCCCTTTGCGATCACTTCTGTCCTGTAAGCAAACCTGTCATCCTTTAATGTGAACAGTTTCAGCAGACATGAAGCTTTCCCGTCCTTCCGCTCTGTGATCCTAAGCTCCGCCTCATAATCGTCAACAGAGTTCACAAGCCTGTGCCCCGTGCTGAATTCAAGCGCTCTTGAAATCTTTTTTACGAAAGCGGTCTCGTCCCTGCCTTCGGAAAGCTTAAGCTCTACGCGGAAGCGATACGGCCGGTCCTGCTCCTTATGTCTTCTGTCAAGGAACATCAAAAGCCCGCTCTTGCCGATGGCATCTGCGATATCATCCGGTTCCGCTTTTACCGCCGAGTATCCGGGTATCAGGAAAAGCATCTCATCAAAGGGCCTTACTTCAAGTATATCCCTGAGTTTTCCGACACTTACCCTTACTCCGCCGGAAACCGCTCTCGGAGAAAAACCGGCGACAGCCCCAAGAAGCACCTCTTCCGTTCCCGGGAGCGTCGTCAGCAGCAGCTCGCAGGGACCTGAAAAGCCTGTAAAAGTATGTTTTCCGTGCCCGAGGTACTCCTGCAGTGCGCGGATCTCGGGTGCAATATGCTTTTCATCCTCTTTTGTCACTTCCGCTGCCTTAAGCTCCTTAAGCCGTTCGGAAAGCCTGTCCCTGTACTTTTCTGCACCGCAGGCAATGAGTGCCTTTAACAGCTCAGGCCTCACATACAGCGTATCCTCTCCGGCATACGCTTCAAAGAGCGCGTCGGAAAGACCGTCGTCCATAAGTTCTGCCGCGATCTTTGCGGCATTTTTCCGGATCTTTGCATCATCATTTTTTAAATAACCGCAAAAAGCGCTGCGAAAATCCTCATCACTTTTAAGAGAAACAGTCACAGCGCCATCTTTGATCTCTTTGACGATGGCGGCCAGGTCTTCGCGCCCGGCCGCACCGTCCTTAAATTTCACGATCAGTTCATTGTTCAAAACAGCCATATTTTATTCCGGTGCAACTTCAAGTGCAAGCTCCATCATCTCCTTGAAGCTGTCCTGTCTTTCCTGTGCCGACAGGGCTTCGCCGGTGTAGATGTGGTCGGATACGGTGAAGATGCCGAGAGCCTTCTTTCCTGCGTAGGTAGCGTTTAAGTAGAGCGCTGCGGATTCCATCTCTACGGCCAGCACGCCCATTCTCTTCCACTTGTCATTGAAGGTCGGATCCGCATGATAGAAAACATCACTTGAGAGCACATTCCCGACAACGGTCTTGTAGCCGAGCTTCTCGCCCGTCTCAACGGCTTTTCTTAAAAGGCCGAAATCCGCAAGCGGTGCAAAAGTTCCCGGAATGCCGAACTGGTCGGCATAGTTGGAATTTGTCGATGCGCCCTGGGCAAGGATGATGTCGCGCACATGCACTTCATCGGAAAAAGCGCCTGCGGAACCGATCCTTATGATATTTTCAACATCATAGAAATTGAAAAGTTCATAAGAATAGATGCCGATCGAAGGGATGCCCATTCCGCTTCCCATAACGGATACGCGCTTTCCCTTGTATGTCCCCGTAAACCCGAGCATGTTCCTTACGGTATTGAAGCATACCGCGTTCTCAAGAAATGTTTCGGCGATGACCTTAGCTCTCAAAGGATCGCCGGGCATAAGTACTGTTTTTGCTATATCGCCGGCTTTTGCCGCGTTATGCGGTGTAGGTACTGCCATAAAAAATACCTCCTGTATCTTTTTGATGTCTTTTATTTTAGACCATTTTGGTTTATAATTCAACTGTTATTAAAACATACCAGACATGTAGCCTCCGGAGGTATCATGCATACTTTTACAGTATCCTGCAATAAAAACGAACAATGCGATTTTTCTTCGATAAATGCTGCTTTTACGTCCATAAAAGACCTCGAAGGTCCGGTAACGCTTTTGATAAAAGAAGGGGTGTACCATGAGGTCCTTGAGCTTACCCGCCCCTTTGTGACGCTTAAAGGTGAAGGACCTTCAAAGACTGTTATCTCCATGAACCGCTATGCAAAGGAGATACTTGACGACGGACTTAAGCGCGGCACCTTCAGGTCACAGACTCTTTTTATCGATGCCGACAATGTGACCCTAAAGGATCTTACCGTTGAAAATACCGCAGGTCCCGGCGGTAAATTTGGGCAGGCGCTTGCGCTTTATGCCGACGGAGACGGGTTATTGTTTGAAAATGTGCATCTTAAGGGCTTTCAGGATACCCTTTTTACTGCTCCGCTCCCGCCTTCCGTAATAGAGCCCGGCGGTTTCAGGGGTCCGAAGGAATTTGCGCCCCGCCGTATGGGGCACCACATATACAGAAACTGCCTTATCGAAGGCACTGTGGATTTTATCTTCGGCGGAGCAGCCTGCCTGTTTGAATCCTGCGAGCTCCGTTCAAGGTTTGAAGGGAAGGGCGAAGGTGAGATCGCAGGCTATGTTACCGCTGCTTCAACACCGGAAAATGAGCCGTACGGCTATATTTTTAAGAACTGCCGTTTCACTGCCGAAGAAGGGATTGCCCCGGCTTCCGTCTATCTTGGCCGCCCCTGGCGCGACTTTGCAAAGACCGTGCTCATAAACTGTGAACTTGGATCACATATCCATCCAGACGGTTTCCACGACTGGGGAAAACCTTCGGCAAGAGAACACTGCTTTTATGCCGAATACGGTTCAAAAGGACCGGGAGCCCGCAAAAGAAGCAGTTTTTCCCATGATCTTTCGGAAACCGAAGCCGCGTACTTTTCGAATTTGCCTTTACTTTCATCCTGAAAACTGTTATATTGTAAGAAAGCCAAGTTACCCGGCTTTAATTACTGTTATCGGAGGTATGATATGTCTGCTTGCTGTAACCAATGCGAATGTGAAGACTGCCGCTGTGAAAAGAAAAAGAAAAACCGCAGTTCCTGCGGCTTCTTAAAGTTCCTTGCGTTCTGCGCCGTTGTTGCTTCACTGATCGCTCTCATACGCAAATTTTTCTGCATCTTAAACGAAAAAGACGCCCAGAAGAATTATAATTCAGAGATCAGGCGGTATGCCTCCTGTTTTCATGTGCTGAGGGAAAACCTTAAAGGGATAGAAGTACATTGCCTGAAACTTTCCGCTTTCTTCAGCGCTGCCGAGATCGACCTTCGCGAAGCAGTGATCGGACCTGATATCACAGTCGATATTTCCGGCCTTGCTTCCGCAATCAAGATCCTTCTTCCAAAAGAATGCAACGTGGTCAATGTTGCTGTCTGCAAGAATTCCGCTATAGACTTTGACCCCGAAAAGCATGACGGCGTTCCCACCGTAACCTTTGTTGGAAAGGTTACCGGCTGTGCCGTTTCATTTACCAAAGAAGTCTGATCAATATACGCCTGAAGGCTGAGAACAGCCGGGTGTCCCGGTTTTTTCGAACCCAACCTGCTCCGCTACTAAGGTTCTTCCGTCGCTTCGCTTAACGGGCTTTTAGCGTCAGAGACGCACAAGCCCTACTCAGCTCGGAACAACCTAAGTGCTTCGCGATGGTTCGAAAAAACCGGGGCACCCGGCTGTTCATATGCCTGTCTTGCGATCAAATCCTGTGTATAAACAGTCCGCTCCGAAGCTTCGGCTCAAACCAGGTGGATTTCGGAGGCATCAGCTTTCCGGCATCCGATACCGCAAACAGCTCAGTTATCGCTGTCGGATACATCGAAAATGCCACTCTCATATCCTTTCCGCATCTTCTCTCAAGCTCCTTAACGCCTCTTATCCCTCCGATAAAATCTATGCGATTATCGGTTCTCGGATCTTTTATCCCAAGTACCGGACCAAGCACCGTATCCTGTAGAACGGAAACATCAAGCGCTTCCACCGGATCTGTTATTGCCTTCAGGTGCTCTTTTTCCGAAAGGAGATACCACTGCCCGTCAAGCAGCATTCCAACCGTTCCTTTGATCGACGGCGAAACAGCACTGTCCTTCTTTTCGATGTCAAAATGCTCACCGATCCTGTCAAGGAACTGCCCGGCACTTAACCCGTTCAGATCCCTTACAACGCGGTTATACGGCATGATCATCAGCTGTTCCTCCGGGAAAAGGACCGACAGGAAGAAATTGAACTCTTCGTTTCCGGTAAACGCAGGGTTTTCCTTTCGTCTTTTCAGCCCCACTTTTACAGCAGAAGCTGCCCTGTGGTGTCCGTCTGCGATATATACGGCTTCTGTCTTTTCAAAGGCATTGCGTATGATATTTATCTCGTTGCTGTCGCTTATCTTCCATACCCTGTGGGAAATACCGTCATCAGCAGTAAATCCGTAAAGAGGCTCACCGGTCTTTGCGCGGTCTACCGCTTCATTGATCTCTTTCACGGCTCTGTACGCAAGAAAGATCGGACCGGTCTGGGCAGAGCAGGTATCAACATGCTTTATACGGTCTATTTCTTTCTCCTCACGGGTGTTCTCATGTTTCTTTATCACACCGTTCAGGTAATCGTCTATGGACGCGCAGGCAACTATACCTGTCTGCGGACGTCCGTTCATCACAAGCTCGTAAACATAGTATGCGTTGTCGTTATCGCAAACAAAATCTCCGTTTTCGATCTCTTCGTTAAGCATTGAAGCAGCTTTTTTATATGCTTCCTCGGAATACATGTCAAAATCCGGAGCAAACTGTGTTTCCGGCCTGTCTATGTTAAGAAAGCTCAAAGGCCTGCCTTTTACCGCCTCTCTTGCTTCCTCCCTCGAATACACGTCATAGGGCAGTGCTGCTATCAAAGCTGCTTTATCCGCAGCGGGACGCACACACTGAAAAGGTCTGATCGTTGCCATTTATCTTCCTCCTGCATAAAAGTATCTGGTTTTGCTTTTATCCCGTGTTTGAACACACTAAAGCGATAAAGTGATCTTTTATAAACAAGGGTGAAAAGCTTCTGCTTCTCACCCTTATCGATCAAAGTTTCTTTCTTGTGATGATGGAATCGTCCTCATCGAATGTAAGCAGCTTCTTTGCGGCAAGCGAATCCTTGTTGAGGTATCTTACATCCATGCCGAAGCGTACTTCCATGAGTTTGACGTCGGAGTTATCGTAAACTTCACCTTTTCCGAAGAACTTGTGATCAACGATATCATGCTGCTTTAATTTATCAAGCTTTGCACGAAGGATCGCACGTTCATCAGGCTCATTCTCCTGTTCCGCGCTTCTCGTCACATCACCGGAGCCGTCATCCACGATCCGTACCTGCGGCCTCTTTACCGTAACGGTTCCGGAACCTCGCGGTTCTTCCGAATTCTCGGCGACGGTCTTGAGATATTTCATCTTTTTGTTGATCTCATCGGTCTTGCCCTTTGAAACAACAAATCTGTTATAGACATAAATAGTAAGGATAACAACTACCGATATAACAAGAACTGCGATGACGACACGCCAGAACAGCCTGTAGAGAGGGCTCTTGTCGTTGATCTTCGGCGCCTCGGTAGGCCTCGGTGTACTTGTGGGCGAAGGGGTAGGCGTCGGCGTCTCGGTAGGTGTCGGCGTCGGTGTCTCCGTCACTTCGGGAGTCGGAGTGGGGGTTGCCGTAACGGTGCCAACGATATCGGCATATATGCTGATGATCCAGCCTTCAAGCTCTTCATTGTTAAGATAGAAGGAAATATGGTACCACGGTATTCCTGTTTCCTTCTCCACAGCCTCATCAAGCACGGTAAAGCTGGTACCGGGAGCAAGCTGAAGATTGTTGCCGTTATACTTTTTCTTTCCGTAGGTTGTGCTGCCGGGACCTTCACGTACGTTAACTACCGCTTTCGTCTGGCCCTTCTTGAAGGTCATAAGTTCTTCTTCCTCGGCATGTACCGCCGCAGGAATGATGAAAAGCACCAGGATCGCCAAAAAAACAAGTGTGATATTCTTAAGATTAAACAATTTCTTCATTTCCATGTTCCTCTTGATCGGTTACAGGACTTTTTGCCCTGTTTCATATAATATCAATATTCGGCCTGCTTGTCAAAAAGATTTTCACATATCTTTTAATTCCACTACTTTAATAAGATCCTGCTTCTGATAAAGCGACATTGCCTCGGCGGAAACGGGTTTCTGCGTGAAGAGGTATACCTCTGCGGGCTTGATCCCGGCGCTGTGCAGGATATCCAGTATCTCGTTATACATGTCGGCATTCGGCCTCTTGTCGCCCCAGTTGCATATTCCGGCGAGTGTCCCGCCGTCCCGGTCAGCGGCAAGGATGTCGATCCGGCCAGTTTTTCCGTGCCAGCTTCCCCACCTGTCATAGTCCGCTTTCAGACGTTTGTGGCGGGCCATAAGCCTTAAGTATTCAAGGCAAAGCTCCGCAAAGGATTCTCTCTGATATTCCCTGAATTCCGTCCTGATAACATCCTCGTACAGCTCGTCGCTTTTACCGAGGGCGATGGCGGATCTGTTGCAGAACACGAATCTGTACCAGAAGTCAAGGAAATTGTCCCGTATCCTGTACAGGCCCTTCTGCGCATTATCGTTGCTGCCGGCATCGGCCGAGAAGACCTTTTCGACCACATCAAGCCTGATCAGGCTCTTGATATAAACGCTTATCTTTGCCCGTGAAAAACCCGTCCTAAGGTATATGTCGTTCAGCTTGCATCTTCCCATGGCAAGCGAATAAAGGATGGTATTGTAGGCTGCAAGCTCTCGAAGCTCGGTGTTAAGGACATTTTCGGCTTCCCTGTAGAAAGGCGCGTTTTCCTCCAAGAACAGCTTTTTTATATTTGCGCCTGCACTCTTTCTTTCGTCCCAGCGCTTCAGATATGCCGGAACACCGCCCGTCACGGCGTTTACCGCGATACATTCTTCAATGGAAAAACGGGGGAACCACTGCCCAAGTTCCATAAAGCCCAGTTCTTTCAGCTTCATGAATTTGATGATATAACGCGCGGCTGCGCCAAGTTCTCCGACCATCTCGTTCTCGACCCAGTTCACAGAGCTCGAGCACAGGACAAACAGGACATGCTCAAAACGGTCTTTGTCGGTAAGGATGTTCAGCAGCACATCCTTGAGTGTTCCGCCTTTCATGCAAAGATGGAACTCATCAAGCACGATGATATGGCGCGAGGTTCCATCCTCACGGGGAAGAACAGCTTTTTGCAGGGTATCGCCCACAGCCTGTCCGTTTTCTCCTTCAACCTTCCCGTTTTCAAGCTCCCGTCTTATGATAAAAGCCTGCTCTCTGTCCGTGCAGTCGCGGCAAAGGTAGTAAAACGCATCCTTTTCGGCAATAAATTCCGATGCCAGAGCCGTCTTTCCGATCCCCGGCCTTCCGTAAAGTATCACAAGACCGGATTTCTGCGATGCGTAGATCTCTTCAAGTATTTTTCTTTCGGAAACTCTCCCAATAAACATTTTCTTCTCCAAAAACGTTATTTACATACGATCAGGGGCTTCAATCCCAAGAAGGCCCGTGCATATCTCAAGAAGCTTAAGTACGACCTTGATAAGGGCAAGCCATTCGTTACGCTTTGCGGTATCGCTCTCGGTCAGTATCTTGTTCTCATGGTAGAAGGTGTTGAAGCCGTCTGCGAGCTGATACATGAACTGGCAGACCTTATGAGGCGCCATCTCCTCGGCCGCATGCTCAACCATATCGTTGAAACGTGCGCAGGAAAGCATGAGATTTATCTCGCTCTCCTCGTGTTCCGCCCTTGTTCTTGCCGGGAAACAGTCCGGAATGCTGATACTCTCGTCCTTTGCCTTTGCAAGGATGGATTTAATGCGGACCATTGTATAAAGGATGTAAGGGCCCGTATTCCCTTCGAAGGAAGTAAATCTGTCAACATCAAAGATGTAATCCTTTGTGGCCTGATTCGAAAGATCGCCGTATTTTAAGGCAGCAAGGCCTACCTTTGAAGCGATCGCACGGGCTTCCTCCTCGCTTGTTTCACGGTTGCTCATCACCTTTTCATAAACCTTGCCATTGATCTCGTCAATAAGCATTTCAAGGCGCATAACACCGCCGTCCCTTGTCTTGAAGGGCTTTCCGTCAGCGCCGTTCATGGTCCCGTTCCCGATAAAGGTAAGACGTGTTTCGGGTTTTACAATGCCTGTCTTGTGAGCAGCCCTGAAAACGCGTTCAAAATACAGATCCTGACGCTTGTCAACCACATAGACTATATGATCCGGCGCAAACAGCTTCATTCTTTCAACGATCGTTGCCAGATCCGTTGTGTCATAAAGTGTTGCCCCGTTAGACTTAAGGAGCATTACGGGCGGCATTTCCTTTGTGTCCGTCTCCTCTTTTACATCAACAACAAGCGCGCCGTTATCGATATGCGCAAAGCCGTCATTCTTCATCTTTTCGATCATATCCGGAATATAGTAGCGTGCGTCGCTTTCTGTCTTCCATACATCGAAATCCACGTTAAGCCTGCCGTAAACACGCTTGATATCCGGAACCGATGTGTTCATGATATGCTGCCAGAGGGCAAAATACCCCCGGTTCCCGTTCTGGAGTTCAAATACATTGCTCTGGGCTTTTGCAAGGAATTCCGCATTCTCCTTGGAGTATTTGCTTGCTGCGGGATAGATCACTTCAAGTTCCGCTGCCGTAAAAGGAGCTTCTTTCGGGTACTCGCCGGTAAATCCCGGGTCAAAATACGGAAGCTCGGGGCGTTTTTCTTCAAGCCATGCTATGATGAGCCCTATCTGAAGCCCCCAGTCGCCAAGATGGGCATCGCCAACCACCTTGTGTCCCATAAATCTGAACATCCGCTTGATGCTCTCGCCTATAACGGCAGGACGCAGATGTCCGACATGAAGCGGTTTTGCAACGTTTGCCCCGCCGTAATCCACTACTATCGACAGCGGTTTTTCGGCAGGTTCCGCTCCCATTTTGGGATCCGTATCCATCTTTGCTATGTATTCGGTAAGATAGTTCCTGTCAAGATTGATATTAATAAATCCGGGCGCAACGGCAGCTGCATCAAAAACGCCTGCTGCATCAAGCTTTTCTATAACTTCGTTTGCAATGGCTATTGGAGCCTTTTTGTACTTCTTGGCAGCGGCCATGGCCCCGTTGCACTGATATTCACAGAGGTCGGGACGGTTTGAAACACCGGCGATCCCATAGTTTTCATCATATCCTGCGGCCGCAAATGCCGCTTTCAGCTTATCCGAAATGATATCTGTTAATTTCTTCATCCTGTTCCTTCTTTCAATCTCAGATTAAATCTCAAAATGTCAAACCACGATTTAATTATATTAGCACCAAATACCTATCCAGTCAATAGTCAAAGCGCGAAAAATTCAGTAAATCCGCAGAGAATTCTCCCTTTGTGCTTTTGACTTTTCAATTGTGTTGTAGTATAATCTCTTCACCGGCATTGCAGGAAACGCAATGCAAAGTTTTTGATCCGGAGGTTTGCCATGGATAACGAAAAACACCCCGAAAACGGGGCTTATGATAACACTAAAGAAGGAAACGGGGCCGAAGGGGCTGTCAAATTCGCTCCTCTCCCGCCCTTTGATGTTACGGCAGGCGAGTCTTTTGCCCTTTACGATTCCATGAAATACGTATGCGACACCGACCTTTGCAACAGAGGCATGATCAAGCTTGAGTCCGGCAATGTCTGCAAGGGCTACCGTGTCAAAGAGACAAAACCCGTAAAGATCGGGGGCGATGTTATAGACGACGAGGAAAGCACGGCGCTTGAAGCCGCCGAAGATGACGCCTGCGAAGAAGAATATCTTGAAGAAGACGAGGCATATGCCCCAGAGGACGGCGAATGGGATAGCGAAGGCGAGGATTCCATGTAACTGTATTCCCGTGGTAACGGTCCCGTTTGGCACAGTAACCGTACAAAACACATTATCGTAAAAAAGAGAGACGATACCGGATGACAGCAAAATGCGTTCCGGTATCGTCTTTTATTATCCTGTGATATACGGGTGTGCACGATCTTGTATTTCATGCCCCGTTATTGAACCGGCGTTGAAATGCAGGCTTTAGTCCCCCTTACCAGTGTCTCTTGTAGAAGCAGTGTCCGTGGTAAACATAGTAATCGTAGTAAAGGTCAAACCTGGCTTTTCCGATGGAGATGAAGAACAGATAGTCGCCGATATTGTTGCGGCCCATGACCGCCTCGATAGTGGCGCGCTTGCAGTCCTCATTTACCCGGTTCCAGAAAAGCTCGACTCTTCCGGAGTTGGCGCCCGTGAACTGTCCCGGGGCATAGACCACTTCCTTCAGCGTGTGTCCCCATTCTCCGTTAAGAATACGGTTGACGATGACATTTGCAACCATTACCTTGCCCTCGTACGGTTCATAGAGTGCTTCCATTGCAACGACAACGGACATCAGATAAAGTTCTTCGTCCGTAAGACTTATGGGTGCACGGTTTGTTTCCTTAGGCGGGTGCGCCTTAGAATAAGCCATGGCTTTTGCAAACCACTCCGCGCGAATACGCGCTTCTTCCTGCGCCATTGTCAGCGCCAGGTCGATGTTTGATGTTGCAATGGTATAACTGTTATGGATATATGCTATCATGTCATCTTTATACTGTATAGCATACCACTCATCCGTCGAGAGCTCGGGGTACCAGACAAATGTGCTGTCCGGTGCTGCGGTGCCGATTATGGGATAATCCGTACCCGGTCCCTTTCTGACATTGACATTGATGTCCTTGAACTTCATGCTGACTCTGAAAATGTCATTCTCAGCACTGACCTTTATGGCTTCTTCATCCATGTAGATAAGCGTATTCGAGATATAGCCCACAACATCTCCGGACTGTATCTTCGTCCAGCCTTCGGCACGCTCGAGTATCTTGCCATAGCACATTTTGTGCATCTTGCCTATGATCTGATATTCCATACCGGGGCCGGATCTGATATTCATGGAATCCATGACCTTGGTGATTATATAATCGCATGTAATTGGCGGAAGCTCTACAGCAGACGCCCAGTCCTCAACAGTCAGGACACCCACAAACTCCCCGCCGTTCGAAACGATCTTTAAGGCTTCCGTGGGAGTGGGAGTGGGAGTCGGAGTTGAGGTCGGTGTCGGGGTTGGCATAGCGGTTGGCGTCGGTGTCGGTTTGCTCGTTGCTGTGGGTGAAGGTGCCGCAGCAGTAGTTGTCGGGCTCGCTGTCTGCTGCCTGTCCCCGGCAGCTTCGTTGGGCTTTCCGGCACACCCCGACATGAATATACCGCAAAAGCAAGCCAATAACACTATTTTCACTAAATACGATACACTGTTTCTTTTCATCATTTCCCTCGATATACTGCATTGATGAATCTATTATTCACAATTTTATCAAATGTAAAATAAAAAGTCAAACATTAAGGCATCAGAAAGATCAGCAGAAAGATCAGATGAAATATGACTCCATTCGGGGTACTGCGCTCGTAATTCCTTGACAATGCGCCGTCCTTTGATTATATTATATTTTGGTATTGTATAATTCCAAGAAAGGATACTTTTGAAATGAAACTCTGGGGAGGACGTTTTACCGGTGAGACAGACCGGCTCGTATATGATTTCAATGCATCGATTTCCTTTGACAGACGGCTTTACAGGCAGGATATCACCGGCAGCATGGCGCATGTCACCATGCTTGCAAAACAGGGGATACTCACACAGGAGGAATGCGACACTATCCTTGCCGGTCTCGAAGGGATCCTTAAGGATATAGATTCCGGTGTTCTCGAGATAGACGGAAGTGCCGAGGATATTCACAGCTTTGTTGAGTCCGTGCTCACGGAACGCATCGGTGAATGCGGGAAAAAGCTTCACACCGGCCGCAGCCGGAACGATCAGGTTGCGCTCGATATGCGTCTCTACACAAGAGACGAAGTGATCGAGACGGGCAACTGCATTAAAGATCTGCTTGTTACACTGCAGCGTCTCATGCGTGAAAACACCGAAACCTTTATGCCGGGCTTTACGCATCTCCAGAAGGCCCAGCCCCTGACACTTGCGCATCATCTCGGTGCGTATTTCGAAATGTTCCTGCGTGATTATTCAAGGCTTTCGGACCTTTATGAGCGCATGAATTACTGTCCTCTCGGAGCAGGAGCGCTTGCCGGCACAACCTACCCGCTTGACCGGGCTTATGTGGCAAAGCTGCTTGGTTTTGAAGGCGAAACGCGTAATTCCATGGATTCCGTTTCAGACCGCGATTATCTTGTGGAATTCCTCTCCGCTCTTTCCCTCATAATGATGCACTTAAGCCGTTTCTGCGAAGAGATCATCATCTGGAACACGGACGAGTACAGGTTTATCGAGCTTGATGATGCTTACTCCACAGGTTCGAGCATCATGCCGCAGAAAAAGAATCCCGATATCGCAGAGCTCATCCGCGGTAAGACAGGCCGTGTTTACGGCGACCTGATGTCGCTCCTTACCACCTTAAAAGGCCTGCCGCTCGCCTACAATAAGGACATGCAGGAGGACAAGGAACCTGCCTTTGATGCGATCGACACCGCAAAGAACAGTCTGGTGCTCTTTAACGGCATGCTGAATGCGATCCGTTTCAACAGCGAACGCATGGAAAGCAGCGCTGCCCGTGGCTTTACCAATGCCACCGACGCCGCAGACTATCTGGTAAGAAAAGGCATGCCCTTCAGGGACGCCCATGAAGTGATCGGACGTCTTGTGGTCTACTGCATCGGAAAGGGAGTTGCCCTTGACGATCTTTCTCCCAAGGAATTCAAGAATTTCTCGGAGCTTTTCGATACAGACATCTATGATGCCATCGCTGTCAAAAACTGCGTCGCAAAGCGCAATACGGCAGGCGCGCCCGGCCCCGGGGCCATGAAGCGCTATCTTGACAGCAACGATATTATTTTAAGCAAGCTTAATTAAGCTTTGAAAGGAACATTATGCCGGACGGCGCCATATTCCAGTTGATAACCCTGCTGATACTGCTGTTTTTTTCCGCTTTCTTTTCCTCTGCGGAGACAGCGCTTACAGCAGTAAACAAGATCAAGATCAGAAAACTCGCAGATGACGGGAACAAACGGGCAGCGATGGTCTTAAAGCTTCACGAAAACCAGGACCGCATGCTCTCTGCCATCCTCATCGGCAACAACATTGTTAATCTCTCTGCTTCCGCACTTACCACGACTCTCGCCATAAATGTCTTCAAGAATATAGGCGTCGGGCTTGCTACGGGCATCATCACCATCCTTATCCTTATCTTCGGCGAGATCACCCCAAAGAGCATAAGCACCATCCGCGCCGAAAAGCTTTCCTTAGCCTACGCAAGGATAATATATGTCCTTATGCAGCTCCTGACACCGGTAAGCTTCGTACTAAACAAGATCTCGCGTTTCTTCATGCGCATAGTCGGCATAGACCCTGACGACAAGGCAGTCATTACCGAAGATGAGCTCCTGACCTATGTTGATGTAAGTCACGAGGAGGGCGTCATCGAAAAAGAGGAACGCGAAATGATCAACAACGTTGTTGATTTCGGCGATTCCTACGCCAAGGACGTTATGGTTCCCCGCATAGATATGGCATTTGCCGAGGATACCATGTCCTATGACGAGGTGATGGCGATCTTCCGCAAAGAACAGTACAGCCGCCTCCCTGTTTTCCACGAAACCAGGGACAACATCATCGGTATCCTGTATCTTAAGGACTTCATCTTCTTTACAGATGAACCCGCGAATTTTGTTATCTCTGAACATGTAAGGGAAGCCTATTTCAGTTTTGAATATAAGAAAACCTCAGAGCTTATGGACGAGATGAGGCGCAAATCCATCTCCCTTGCCATAATCCTTGACGAATACGGTGCAGTTGCCGGCCTTGTATCGATGGAGGATCTTCTTGAGGAGATCGTCGGCGAGATCCGTGACGAGTATGATATGGACGAAAAGGATGATATCCGCAACCTTTCCGAGGATGAGTTCATTATCGACGGCCTCACAAGGACCGAAGATATCAACGACCGTTTCGGTCTCGACCTTGATACCGACGACCACGACTCCATTGCGGGCTATGTGCTCGGGAAACTCGGCCATATTCCCGTTGTAGGCGAACATGTTGACGAAGACAACATCTCCTTTACAGTCGCAGCAATGGACAAAAAGCGTATCTCTGAGATACGCATCAAATTCAAAGAAAAGCCCAAAACAGAGGAATGATTGATGTGTGCTCTGTTTGCACGCCTCATCCCTCCTTTCCGGTCATTGGAGGATCATGAAAAAATACCCGCGCCAGACTGCATTGCTTTTGTCCGTGCTTGTCTTCTTATGCTGTTTCCTTCAGGCTCCAAAGCCTGTGAAGGCTGAAGACTTAAATCTCACGGGCCTTAATCTGAAAATCTATAACTGCTTAAAAGAAGAGGTTGAAAAGATCCTCACAGGAGAACGGACCAGTACCAAGATCACGATCTCCTTTGACAAGGTCGGACTCAGCAGAAAGGTCTATGCTTCAGACATCGGTCTTGACGGTATCCGTTTTACATCAGAAGGCGGCAAGATCACACTTTTGCCGGAAGTAACCGAGGCCATAAACAAAACCTTCGTCTACGACCCGCTTCTTGTGATGAATGCGCTCTTTCGTAACCTTCCCTATGGTTTTTTCTGGAGTTACGGCCAGGTCTTTTTCAACTCGCCTTTCCGATCCTATAACGCAACCCTTACCGGCGACGGTTCTCCCGATAATTACATCGAATTCAAAAAAGATTTCGAAATGCTCTTTTCTGTTGGAAAAGACTACACTGACAGCTTCGTCGCATCAGGTAACGATTTCTCTTATTCCGTTGACAAAGGTGTCCCCGCCGCCAAAAACGGGATGAATACGGCAAAGGCCATAGTTGCCGCAGCAGCATCCCTGTCCGATTATGAAAAGCTCAAATACTACATGGAAAAGATTGTTGAGCTTACGGATTACAATAACGAAGCCGTAGAATCCACCTGGGACGGCGGAAGGCGTGATCCCTGGCAGGCTGTCTGGGTATTCGACAGCGATCCTTCAACAAAAGTCGTATGCCAGGGCTACGCAAAAGCCTTTCAGTATCTCTGTGATCTTACGACCTTTAACAGTCCCCTCATAAAATGCCGCTGCGCAAGCGGCAATTTCGAAGTTCCCGGTACGGACACGAACTCCGCTCATATGTGGAATATCGTGACCATGGAGGACGGGAAGAACTATCTTGTCGATGTAACAAGCTGCGATCTGGGAGGCAGCAAATACACCGGTGCCCTGTTCCTTGCCGGCGCGCAGTCGGGCTCTCCCGCAGCCGGTTATTTGATAAAGCCTGTGATATATGATATTCCTTACGACTATATCTATACCTACGACGACGTGACAAAGCAGCTTTTTTCGGCAGCAAAGCTAACGCTTTCTGCAACATCCTACACTCCGTCGGCAAATCCAACACCCACACAGAAACCGGCTACGCCGACTCCGACGCAGAAACCGGCCACACCCACGCCGACGCCAACAGCCACGCTCACACCGACGCAAAAGCCTGCCACACCCACGCCGACGCAAAAGCCTGCCACACCCACGCCGACAGCCACCAACACGCCTACTCCGGTGCCCGCAACACCCACTCCTACTCCGGTTCCGGCAACTCCGACGCCGACAAATACAGCAACACCCACACCGACAAATACATGCACGCCGACTTCCACACCGACAGAAGTTCCGCCGACTGTTTCACCCGAGCCGTCTCAAAGCGGCGCAGAACCTACTGCAGAGCCCGGTACGACAAATAGTCCTACACAGGGCGGCTCAGAATACACGCCTACTCCGGAGATCACCTTTGAACCCGGCCATATTACCGCTCCCCCTGTTGCAACTCCAGGGATCACGGATGTCGATACACAGCAAGCCGTCGCCGGACTGCTGCAAAAGCTCGGAAAGGTCTTTCTGATCGGCCTTGGGGGCATAGCGGGCTTCATAATACTGATAGTTGTAATAACGATAGTGGTAAGCAAAAAGAAATAAAACGAAGATAAAGACGGCTCCGATACCCTGTTGTATCGAAGCCGTTTTCTTAGTTTTTCTTGTTTTTCTGTTTTTTGATTTCCCGTCGTTTACTTCATGTTCATCGGTATCAGTATATCGGGCGTATTCTTCACGCGCTGACCATAGATTTCTTTAAGTTCGTCAAGCGCCTCTTCCTTCTTTCGCACAAAGCCTTCATAATGGCTTACAAGCAGGTATGGCGCCTTCAGCGCGCTCAGTACTTCTATTTCTTCCTTGAGAAGCTGGGCGTTATAGATATAAAACCCGTCTTTTACCTTGCTGTACAGGGCATCTCCAACAAATGCGCAGGTCTCGTCCACTTCAAGTCCGAGACAGCCTTTTGTGTGGCTCGAAGGAAGCGGGAAAATATGCATGTCATCTATGAAGATGTCAGCATTTACAACAGTTCCCGCATGGACATGGTCATATGTAGTCTTTGACACATACAGGTCACCGACATTGAGTTTTTCGATATTTCCTGTATGATCCGCATGAAAGTGTGACAGGACTATGTTATAGCGGTCAGACAGCCCCTCAATATTTGCCTCGCCGTTTCCCACATCAAACAGCCATATGCCGCTTTCAGCCTTAATTATGCCTATTTCGGCGGAAAGCGGGTCATCCGCGGATTCAATATAGCTTATTCTGTTGTTGATCGAAACAGTCTTCATACGTGTCATCCTCAGCCGGCGGTATTCTGCAGCAGCTGAATGGCGATATTACAGTAAACAAGCAGTGACAGCGCATCAACTATGGTAGTGATGAACGGACTTGCCATTACTGCCGGGTCAAAGCCTATGCGTTTTGCAAGGATCGGCAATGTACAGCCCACAAATTTTGCAACCACAACTGTAACAACGAGTGAAATACAGATTATAAATGCAACAAGAAGCCCTACCTTGTCTATCAGCAGCAGTTTAACGAAATTAGCTGCCGAAAGCGTTACTCCGCAAAGGATCGAAACCCTGAACTCCTTCCAGACTACCCTGAAAACATCGCCATAGTGGATCTCATCAAGCGAAAGACCACGTATTATCGTGACGGATGCCTGTCCGCCGGCATTTCCGCCTGTGTCCATAAGCATCGGGATGAAGGCGATAAGTACCGGGAATGTGGCGAGCTGGGCCTCAAAAGCCGAAAGGATGCCGCCTGTAAAAGTAGCGGAGATCATGAGTAAAAGCAGCCATGGAATACGCTTCTTCCAGGTTTCGAAGACGCTCGTCTTCATGTACGGCTTGTCGGTAGGCGTGATGGCGGCCATCATTTCGATATCCTCCGTAGCCTCCTGCTCGATGACATCGACGATATCATCGATGGTTACGATGCCTACAAGCCTGTTCTCACTGTCAACAACGGGAACCGAGTTGATATCGTATTTCTGTATGGTACGAGCCACCTCTTCCTGGTCTGTAAGGGTCTTTACGGTTATGACGTGATCGTTCATGATATCGACAATGACATCATCCGGTTCGCTCAATATGAGCTTTCTCAAAGTGACGATCCCAAGCAGATGTCTTGCCTTGTCGAGCACATAGCAAACATCCACCGACTCCTTGTCAAGCCCGACCCTTCTTAGCTTCAGGAGGGCATCGGCAACGGTTATGTTGTCCTTGAAATCAACAAAATCCACAGTCATGATACTGCCTGCGGAATCATCCGGATACTGCAGCAAGGTGTTGATGTCGCGTCTTGTTTCCGGTGTTGTGTTTGCAAGGATCCTGCGCACAACGTTGGCCGGCATCTCTTCAACGAGGGCCGCCGCATCATCGGAATACAGGTTGTCGATGACCGAACCTGCTTCTTTTTCCGAAAGCGATGTAATGATCTCCTGCTCTATCTCTATCGGCAGGTACGCAAACACGTCTGCGGCGATATCTTTCGGAAGGAGCCTGAATACCTTCACACGTTCCTTCTCGTCAAGCTCTTCGAGTACTGCAGCCACATCGGCCTCGTTATACTCGACAACTTCTTTCCTGAACTGGGCAAACTGCTTCTGTTCGATCAGTTCTTTCATTCTTTCTGTCATTCTCTGGCCTCATTTCTCCGGCAGAGCGCAAAAAAACGAACGCCGGCGGTTTTATATCAGTACTGGGGTAGGGCGCGTCTGCGTCACACGTTCGACTAGTCATAAAACCACCTCCGTTCGTCAAAGAATAAAGATAATCTCACATTTCTATGGGCAGTTCCTTTTCGATTTTTGCTGCAGCTTCGTCAAGCTCTTTAAGCCCCAGCTTTTCAACCGCTCCCTTATCGATAGCGGCTGCTATCGACGGATCCATAGGGAGCTTTGCAAGGACAGGAACGCCGTATTTTCCGGCTATCTTTTCAACATGACTTTCTCCGAATACCGAAAGCTTCTTCCCGCAGTCAGGACATTCAAGATAGCTGTAGTTTTCAATGATCCCAAGTACAGGGATATTCATCAGTCCCGCCATGTTTATGGCCTTTTTTACGACCATTGAAACAAGGTCCTGAGGGCTTGTAACCACGATGATCCCGTCAACGGGAAGCGACTGGAATACCGTAAGCGGAACGTCGCCGGTTCCGGGCGGCATATCAACAAACATGTAATCGACATCGCCCCAGACAACATCCGTATAAAACTGCTTCACAGTGCCTGCGATAACGGGGCCGCGCCACACAACGGGCGCCTCCTCGTCTTCAAGAAGGTTGTTCACTGATATGACATTGATGCCTGACTCCGTCTTCATCGGAAGTATTCCCATCTCGGTCTGTCCTGCGTTTCCTTTAAGGCCGAAAGCCTTAGGGATCGAGGGACCTGTGATATCAGCATCGAGTATGGCGGTGCTGTAGTTCTTTCTTCTCATGAGGACTGCCATTGCAGATGCGATAAATGACTTTCCCACGCCGCCTTTACCGCTTACGACGCCTATTATCCTGGTAATATTGCTGTAGGGATTCTGTTCTGCAAGAAAGCTCTTCGGATCCTGTCTCGAAGGGCAATTTGCGCCGCAGGTTGAACAGGAATGCGTGCACTCCTCGGGTGCACCGCTCTGCCCGGTATATTCTTCATCAAAATCTTCGCTCATTTCTTACCTCTGAATTCTAAAAAATTATACTTCTCCCGAATGGGTAGTATTCTCATAATCATCTTCCGCGCCCGCTCCGCGGTTTAAGCCCGTGATACCGGTCCTTACAAACTCAAGTACCTTGAAATCCCCGAGAAGTTTGATAAACGCATCGATCTTGGCCTGGTTGCCGGTAAGCTCTATGAGCACCGAATCGGATGCAACATCCACTATCCTCGCGCGGAAAATGTCCGTAAGAGCCATTACTTCCTTTCTGTTGGCGTTATCGGCCCCGACACGTACAAGGACAAGCTCGCGGCACACGGAATGTTCGGGAACAAGCTCTTCGATCTCCTTTACATCTTCAAGCTTGTTCAGCTGGTTTCGTATCTGTTCAAGTATCCCGCTGTCTCCTTTTGCAACGACGGTCATGCGCGACAGCTTAGGATTTTCGGTAACACCTACGGTAAGACTGTCGATGTTGTACCCGCGCCGGCTGAAAAGCCCGGCAACACGGCTAAGGACACCGGAAGTATTCTCAACAACCATAGACAGTACCATCTTCTTCATAGCCAACCTCCATGCTGCTCGTTCATCTTTTTAAGATTAAACTTTTTGATAAGAAAAGTCAATATCATTCATCCTTTTCTCTTCTTTACAAGGAAAAATGCCGCCGAACCGCCTGCGAGCGCAACCGCACCCGCACCTATCAGTATAAATAAACCGATATTGGATCCGCCGTCTCCGGAAGGAGTTTTCGAAGGTCCTGCTCCTTCTGTCGGCGTGGAAGCCTGTGTAGCTGTCAGCCCCGGTTCATCCGTAGGGGTTACACCCTGCGTTGGTTCCGGCTCATCCGTATGGGTTATGCCCTGCGTCGGTTCCGGTTCATCTGTAGGGGTTACGCCCTGCGTTGGTTTCGGCTCATCTGTAGGGGTTGCGCCCTGCGTTGGTTCCGGCTCATCCGTAGGGGTTACTCCTTGCGTCGGTTCCGGCTCATCTGTAGGGGTTGCGCCCTGCGTAGGTCCCGGTTCGTCTGTAGGGGTTACACCCTGCGTCGGTTCCGGCTCATCTGTAGGGGTTGCGGCAGGCGTCCCCTCAGGCATCTCTGTCGGTGTCGGAGAGGCTTCCGGGCTTTCCGTCGGCCCCTCTGTAGGTGTATTTACAGGCCCCGGTGTGTTCGTAGGTGTCGGAATATCTGTCGGGGTCTGTGTCGGAGTGGGCGTAGGTGTATTCCATGGAGCCTGCGTAGGCCCGGGTGTCGGCGTCGGTGTGTTGGTCGGCACTTTTGTAGGAGTCGGGGTATTCGTCGGCACCCTTGTCGGCGTAGGTGTATTCCATGGAGCCTGCGTTGGCCCGGGTGTCGGGCTGGGGGTGTTTGTCGGCACTTTTGTCGGTGTCGGTGTATTTGTCAGCACCCTTGTCGGCGTAGGTGTGTTCCATGGAGCCTGTGTAGGACCGGGTGTCGGGCTGGGGGTGTTTGTCGGCACTCTTGTCGGTGTCGGGGTGTTCGTCGGCGTTTTTGACGGTGTCGGCGTATTAGTAGGCGCTTTTGTCGGCGTAGGCGTGTTTGTCGGTACCTTCGTGGGCGTCGGCGTGTTTGTTGAAGTTGGCGTCGGAGTGTTCGTGACTGCAGACGTCGTACTCCGGATATTGAAATAACGGTTTACTGTCCAATCGCAGCTTCCTATTCCCTCAATAGTCACCGTTCCCTGTCCGGGTTCGGTATTATTATAATATGACAGCCTGTAATCCCTGTCCTTTACAAGTCTTGTCCCCTTATATGTTATGACCGGTTCAGGCCGTATTTCGCCGCCTGTATAATTGCAGTCCGGAATATCCTGAATATCGCAGGAATACAGGTACAGCGTTGAAACAAACAGCGTTATGGTCTCTGTATACTGTACTCCGTTATACCGGATGGCAGCGGAAATGCTCCCGTCTCCGGCCCTCCTGCCGGTTATCTTTCCTCCCGAGGAAGATGCGATATCAGGTGTATCGATAGTAACGGAGCATGTATAGGTGGTCTTTGGAATCTTAAGACCGTTTCCGAAGGTTGAAGCCGAAACGAGATACAGCTCTGCCACAGGCATATCGGTCTCTTCAAGGTATGAAAGGGTGAATCTGTCTGTCGAAAAACGTACCTGCGGAGAGAACTTCGACATATCAAGCGACACCGTCCTTGTGCCTGTTCCGTTGAGCGCAGTTGTTGCAGTTGTATTCTTCACAAAGCTGCTGAATTCCTGAACAAAAAAGGTTATACCATTATATGTGAAGCTTGCAAGACCAACCGCTTTATACGAAGTATCGAGCATGTTCCTGCGGTGCCCCTGTCCGGCATATTTTTCGTTATCCTCACGAAATCCGACATATGCCGCATGGGCGGAGGCATATCCCGCAGCGATGTTTTCGCCGTATGATGCAGTACCGTTATATCTTGCGGTAAACCACGAAGTACCGTCGGGTCTTGTATGTTCGAAGGTAAGCGCTATCTCGACTGCGCGCTGCATGGCTATCTGTTCGAGGTCATAATCATATACAAGGTTCCCAAGTCCTGTCTGGTACATTTTCTGGCTGTTGCTCTGGTTCCAGTACCATGCGTCGCTGCCGGTCCTGAAAGCATTGATATCCTTTAAGCTGTTGCGGGCATCTGTCTGGTTAAAGGTCCCCGTTACTGCAAAATCGTCCGCCTTTACCCGCATCGGCGCCGCAAGCATGGCAAGGCCGAGTATGGCACAGACTAATATCATCCGAAATATGGCCTTTTTTTCTTTCATACCCGGCTACCTCCGCTTTTTTGTGACAAAATGAACGCTGTTCATAACAGCTGGTTCTTCTTTAAGAATCTCTCCGCAAATTCATCCCATGTGTTCTCAAGTGAACGGTCCATCGAAAAAGCCTTGAGCGATGTTCCGCTCGTTACCGTAAGCGCCGTTCTGTCATACCTGATATTGAGGAAGATCCCGCCTATCTGATCGAGCGGTACCGTTATTCCGGAATTGTTCACAGTCTTTTCGGTATTGCTTGAATTGAGCCTGAAGGCGATCTGCATGGAAATGGGCTGTTTATTCCCTTTTACCATGTCATATACTATGTTCTTCACTTCTGACCAGAGAAGAAATTCCTTTTCCGGAAGCCCTTCAAACTCATCATCATCATAAAAATCCCTGTTCCTGTGGCCGTCGATGACAAAGCCGCCGGCATTGTTCATCTTAAGCTCAGAAAGCGCGAAATTGTCAAAAACGCTGCCTACAAGCAGCGCTGACATAAAAACTTTTACTTCTGTTATCTCAAATGCGCGCATATAATACCTTCAGTTTTTCTGCCGTCCAAAGCGGGTTCAAAGCACAAACATATTGACAAATCCGAGTATTGCCATATGTACCGGATACACCAGATAAAACAGCTTTTTGTCGTCCGGGCCTTTTTTGCCGTTGTAAAAATAGATCGGGATAAATGCAAATATCGCAAAGTACGGAGTAACGTTCCACTGATAATAAAAGATGCTGACAATCGCAAAACCCGCTGCCATTACAAGTACATGCCCTCTTGCAAAGAACATTATCAGGATCACGACAACCCCGAACATACCGTAATCGGTACCGAGGAACTCTGCCCCTAGTCCTGTCGCAAATATCACGATACAGGAAAGGATCGTGTATATTCCCATCTGCATCGGGTAAAACTTCTGCTTCAGAAGATCCACAAGAGTGATCGCAAGCAGCCCGAACAGCAGTGTCCAGAGCACATTAAAGTTCTCCCATGCCGCAAATTTCCCGTCAGCCATCATATCGAAGGGAACTTCGGAGATGACAGCGAATATCAGGAGCCTCAGCATGTATTTCCATACATTTTTCGTGTGATGATAGCCCTCGACGATCAGAAAGCAGAATATCGGAAAAGCAAGACGTCCGATGCTGCGTCCGATCCTGAGAAGCGTAAGGTTATCCTGCAGGAAAACAACGGACATGTGGTCGATGATCATGGTTACCATCGCTATTATCTTAAGTACAAAAGCAGACATCATATCTCCTTAAGGATAAGCGTGCATCTTGCCGGAACGGTACATTTTCTGTCAAGCGCCGTTCCTTCCCCGCCGGTCTTTTGGGGATTTGAGCTTATCACGATCTCCCATTTGCCTGATTTGTTCACCAGCGGAAGATCAAAATCATGTTCAAAAAAGTCCATGTTAAATATCACATAAAAATCATCATCGGGCTCTCCGTTCCTTGCCGGAGCATAGCTGCCGTTAAAAAGCATGCCAAGATTCCTGCTGTGATACGAAAAATCCGGTCCCCAGGCGCGAAGTCCGTGGTAAGAAAGGTCCGGGCACCCGTAAGAAACATAATCCATAAGCCGCAGCTGCTCGGGATTCCTGAACACTTTGTGCGCGTTCCTGAGCCCGATCAGGCTTTTTGTAAAGAGCATCAGCTCTTTTGCCGTCCCTCTGTTGTTCCAGTTTACCCAGCCGCAGCTGTCGTCCCTGCAATAAGCATTGTTATTTCCCTGCTGGGAGTTTAAGAATTCATCGCCTGCAAGGATCATCGGGATTCCCTGCGCCGTAAACAAGGCCATCAGTGCATTCTTTATCATCACAAGCCTTGTCTGCAGGATCTTTCTGCTTGTGGTCGCGCCCTCCCGGCCGCAGTTCCAGCTGTAGTTTATCTCGTGCCCGTCACGGTTGTTCTCGCCGTTTGTCTCGTTATGCTTGACATCATACGAGTACAGATCGCACAGGGTAAATCCGTTGCTGTCTGCGATCATGTTGACCGCGGCGCTGCGTTTGTTGTTGCGCCTGTGGCATTCCGCAAACCCGTTTGCCATGCCTTCGTCGCCCTTTAAGAAGCGCCTCGCGGTATATTCGAAGCTCTCATCGATCACGGCAAGATGCTTTGTTCTCGGGATGGCGCCGTCTCCGTAGGCGCGCTCCTCGTCCCAGTATTCGGCAAAAAGCTTTGTATCCGCAAGATACGGGTCCGAGGATATGCAGATATCCGGGACAGGCATGCCTATAAACCTGAAACCGTCGATGTGATACTCCGTTACCCAGTACCGCAGGACATCCGTAACAAACAGAGCATTTACATTTCCTGTAAAAGATAATTCCATAAAGACCTCTATTCCGGCCTTATGCATGTTCTTTACGAGATTTTTGAATTCCTTTTCGGCATTCCCGGGGTCACTCGCATAAGCGGCTTTAACGGCAAAATAATCAGCCTTTGCACCGTATCCCCAGTAATTTACTCTGGCAGGCTTTGCAGGCTTTTCTTCCCTGTGGAAGCTGCCTTTGTCCATAAGTTCCTTTGTATATACCGGAACCGTCATGGCTTCGTCGTTCATGCATTCGTCGAACTCGACACAGGGCATGAGCATGATCGCGTTTATACCGAGTTTTTTCAGATACGGAAATTTTTCCGTAACACCAAGGTAAGTCCCTTTATGCCTTACACCCGAACTTTCATCCATTGTGAACCCGCGCACATGAAGCTTATAGATCACAAGCTCTTCGATGGCGTGTACCGGCCTTTTTTCGCCCTTCCAGTCAAAGGTATCATTAAGGATCGCACCAAAAGTCTTTTCGACAGGCTCACCGAAGGCTGTCCGTCCTTTTAGGCTCCGTGCATAAGGATCCGTGAACTCTCTTCCGAGAGCCTTGTATCTGTAAGTAAATTCCTTCGGAAGATCAAAGACCCTGACCGCAAAAACAGAACCGAAGCGATATGCATCATCAAGCACCGTCTCATATTCGCCGCCGCCAAAGGACAGCACGAGAGTACACCTGTCGGCACCCGGGACAGAAACCGCAAAATTAACGGCTTTCCCGGCACGGGTGGCTCCAAGCGTGAAATGATCGCCAACGGCTGTTTTAAGCTTTGCGGCCGTTTTGCCCATCAATCATCCTCCTCGCTGTTTACCTCGAGTTTCTGGCGCTTACGCGCTGCAGTATCGCTTTCAAGATATTCGTCGTAGGTTGTGATCTTGTCGATCATACCCGAAGGGATGATCTCTATGATTCTGTTTGCTATGGTCTGTATGAACTGGTGGTCCTGGGAAGTAAAGATGCATACGCCCGGGAACTTGATCAGGCCGTTGTTCAGGGCCGTGATGGACTCCATGTCAAGATGGTTCGTAGGCTCATCCATAAGAAGGACGTTCGATCCCATGATCATCATCTTCGAAAGCATTACACGCACACGCTCACCGCCCGAGAGCACCTTAACCTGCTTCGATCCCTCTTCGCCCGCAAAGAGCATACGGCCCATGAATCCGCGGACATAGGTCACATCCTTCTCCGGAGAGAAGGGCATGAGGAAATCAACTATCGTCTCTTCACCCGCAAAGAGTGCGGTGTTGTCCTTCGGGAAATATGCCTGTGACGTCGTTACGCCCCATTTTACGGTTCCTTCGTCCGGCTCGAGTTCTCCGGCAAGTATCTTCAAAAGGGTCGTATTTGCGGCTGTATTCGAGCCTACAAGAGCAACCTTGTCGTCGTGGCCGAGAACAAAGGAAATATTGTCGAGCACCTTTACACCATCGATGGTCTTTGAAAGGTTCTTCACGGTAAGGACTTCATTGCCGATCTCGCGCTGCGGCCTGAAGTCAATGTAAGGGTACTTTCTGCTCGAGGGCTTAATATCGTCAAGCTCGATCTTTTCAAGAGCGCGCTTACGCGATGTGGCCTGCTTCGATTTTGAAGCATTTGCGGAGAATCTCTGGATAAATTCCTGTAATTCCTTGATCTTCTCCTCTTTCTTCTTGTTTGCTTCCTTCATCTGCTTGATCATGAGCTGGCTCGATTCATACCAGAAATCGTAGTTTCCGGCATAAAGCTGGATTTTGCCGTAGTCGATATCCGCTATCTGCGTGCAGACCTTGTTGAGGAAATAACGGTCGTGAGAAACGACAATGACCGTATTGTCAAAGTTTATAAGGAACTCTTCAAGCCACTCGATCGCTTCAAGATCGAGGTGGTTTGTGGGCTCGTCAAGCAGTAGGATATCCGGATTCCCAAAAAGCGCCTGTGCAAGGAGCACCTTGATCTTAAGCGCACCGTTAAGCTCGCTCATTTGGGTGTAGTGGAGCTCCGTCTCGACTCCGAGCCCGTTAAGGAGCGTTGCTGCATCAGACTCGGCTTCCCAGCCGTTCATTGTCGCAAACTCAGCCTCAAGCTCGCTCGCTCTTATACCGTCCTCCTCCGAGAAATCCTCTTTTGCATAGATAGCGTCCTTTTCCTTCATGATCTCATAAAGACGCGCATTTCCCATGATAACGGTATCAAGCACATTGTATGCGTCATATTTGAAATGGTCCTGCACCATAAAGGACAGACGCTGCCCCTTTGTTATGATTATCTCACCCTTTGTGGGCTCGAGCTGTCCGGAAAGGATCTTCAGGAATGTGGACTTCCCGGCACCGTTGGCGCCGATGAGACCGTAGCAGTTTCCTTCCGTGAATTTGATGTTAACGTCCTCGAAAAGCGCTCTCTTTCCGAGTCGCAGGGTGATGTTACTTGCCTGGATCATTTGTATTTCCTTTCATAATCGTGTTCGTTTTACTCGTTCTTTATCGCATACTCGATAATTGCCGTCATCTGGCTGTAAAGTGTTTCTTTTGTTGATTTATCGTCATTAAGACCTGAAGCGCCGATACCAAAACATGTGCAGATCAGCTTTCTTCCGTCTTTTGCCACAGCGGTCACTGCCATGCAGAGACCCGCGGCTTTTGTGGAACCTGTTTTTGAGCCTATGGCGGTAAACTCTTTGCTTCCGTATTTCTCAGGATTTGAAAGATACAGGTTGCCGTTTCTTATCGTCTTTCCCGGTATCACCGTCCCGTCAGAAAGCGTGCAGTCCGGTACTTTATATTCCGTAAGCTTTACTATCTCCGCGAAATACTCATACTTCATGAACTTTGCACACAGAAGCGCGATATCCTCCGCGGAGGAATACATGTTAGAATAGTCATTGCCTATGTCGAGCCCGACCGGATTGTCAACATTCGTGCGGGTAAGCCCCATCCGTTTGGCTGTGGCGTTCATCTCCTGCAGGAAAGCATTGATATTGTTCTGGACCGCTCCGGTGATCACCGTGGTACATCTGTGTGCGACCACAAAGGCCGCATCTCCGCACGAATTCACGAGCAGGAGCCTCAGCCACACGCTCAACGGGAAAGTCTGCCCTTCAACAACGCCGTAATTCCACTCATCCTGCGGAACAAGCGCAAGAGCTTCCTTTGTTGCGGTCACCTCTGTGTTCAGATCAAGATATTCGAGCGCAACGATCGCCGTAAGCATCTTTATCGTGCTCGCAGGATATATATATCTGTCTCCGTTCCATGAGCAGAGTACTGTTCCGTCCTCATCCGTCACAACATAGGAATACCCGTTGAAGGGCGGAAGCTCTGTCTTCCCGCTCTTTGAATAATATCCCGAGCCTCCCGATGGTATTGCTGCCGGTTTATCCGGCGCAGGTGTTGCCGTAGGCGGCTTTGGAGTCGGTGTCGATGTCGGTGTCGGAGTCGCCGGAACCGGTGTCGGTGTAGGCGATACCGGCACAGCCGTCGGCGTCGGTGTTGCAGGAACAGTCGTCGGTGTTGCAGGAACAGTCGTCGGTGTTGCGGGCGCTGTCGTCGGCGGTATCGTCGGCGTAGCGGGCTGTTCCGTGGGTGTCGGCGTAGGTTCCTTTGTCGGATCCGGTATCGGAGTCCCTTCTTTTATGCCTTCAGGCGTCGGAGTCGGCGAAACCTCTCCGCCGGCAGGTTCTTCCGGAAGCGTCGGTGTAGGCGAAGCTTCGGGTGTCGGTGAGTACTCCGGAGCCGAAGGCCTTGGCGTAGCCGGGGCAAAAGTCCCGTTCAGGGTCATGTGTTCAGCCACAAGATTCGGCTTAGCGCACCCTGAAAGCAACATAATACAAAGCGCAAGAGCAATGAACCCGATCGTCCTCTTGCTCGTTACGCCTTGCAGACAGGTAGTTCTCTTTTTCATATAACTTACTTCAATTCCTTAGATCTCAAAAATAAGGTCGCCGTATGTAGGCACGGGCCAAAGCCTCTTATCCACTATCTCTTCAAGGGAATCGATCGGGGCTCTCAGCCTGTCCATGACCGGCACCACGTCATCCCTGAAGACTACGGCCTTTTCTTTTTCATCCTTTGTATTCTTCGCTTTTTCAAGCGCAGCTTTAAGGTCGAGCACAGCAGATTCCGCATCCGCAAGATAATCCTGCACCATTGTCAGGAGCCTCTCCTGTGTTCCCACGCCTATCGTGCTCGACGCATTGTTTATGTACGAAATGCTCTTTGCAAGTTCCCCGGCAAAGCGGATCGCTGCCGGTATGAACTGTCTCGAAGCCATCTCTATCATGGTCTCCGCCTCGATATTGATGGTCTTTGAGTAGGATTCGTAGTAGATCTCCGCACGGGCTTTAAGCTCGGTTTCCGAAAGGACGTGCTCCTTTGCAAACAGCTTTACGGCTTTATCATCCACCCAGGCCGGTATCGCATCCACCATTGTGAGCAGTTCAACGAGGCCGCGGCGTTTTGCCTCTTCACGCCATTCCCCGCTGTAGCCGTCTCCGCTGAATATAATGCGGCGATGGTTGTTCACGGAATTGGCGATAATGCGCTTTGCGCATGCTTCCCTGTCTTCCGAAGCCTCAAGGATATCCGAGAACTCATCAAGGGATTCCGCAACAGCCGTGTTAATGACTACATTTGCATCGGCGATGGACTGCGAGGCGCCAACACTCCTGAATTCGAATTTGTTTCCCGTAAATGCGAAGGGCGATGTACGGTTCCTGTCCGTGGCGTCCCGCTTTATCTGCGGAAGGGCATGCACTCCGACATCAATGCTTCCGCCCTTCTTCGAGCTTGTTGTATCGCCGTTTCTTGCGATCTGGTCAAGGATATCTTCAAGCTGTGAGCCGACAAATACAGATATAACGGCAGGCGGAGCCTCGGCGCCGCCAAGACGTCTGTCATTTCCGGGAGTTGCCGCCGAAAGCCTTAAAAGCTCGGGATATCTGTCAACAGCCTGTATCACGGCTGCAAGGAAGAGCAGGAACTGCGTGTTCTCATGCGGTACCTTGCCCGGCTTGAAAAGATTCTCGCCCTTGTCCGTGGAAAGAGACCAGTTATTATGCTTGCCGGATCCGTTTACACCCGCAAACGGTTTCTCTGCGAGAAGGCACGCGAGACCGTGGCGTACAGCCACCTTCTTCATGACCTCCATGGTAAGCTGGTTCGCGTCACAGGCGATATTTGCCTCGGCATAAAGCTGTGCAAGTTCATGCTGTGCGGGTGCCGCCTCGTTGTGCTGTGTTTTTGCATAGATCCCAAGCTTCCAGAGCTCTCTGTTGACTTCGCCCATATATGCTGAAACACGCTCTTTGAGCAGCCCGAAATAGTGGTCGTCAAGCTCCTGGCCCTTGGGCGGTTTCGTTCCGAACAGCGTACGCCCGGTAAAGATAAGGTCGTCGCGCCTTAAATACTTTTTGCGGTCGATAAGGAAATATTCCTGCTCCGGTCCGACATTACAGTAAACACGTTTTACATCTGTCCTTCCGATGGCATGCAGCAGCCTTACCGATGCCCTGTCTATCGCCTCCATCGAGCGAAGGAGCGGCGTCTTTTTGTCAAGCGCATCCCCGTTGTAGGAACAGAATGCGGTCGGGATACAGAGTACCGTAACTCCGGCATCTTCAAGCAGGAACGCAGGGGATGTACAATCCCATGCCGTATAGCCTCTTGCTTCGAAGGTTGATCTTATACCGCCCGAAGGGAAAGATGAAGCATCGGATTCGCCCTTTATAAGCTCTTTTCCCGAAAACTCCATGATAGCACGGCCGTTCCCTGCTTTGTCGGGAGCGATGAAAGAATCCTGTTTTCCGGCAGTTGTTCCCGTCATAGGCTGGAACCAGTGGGCATAGTGCGTGGCACCGCGTTCCACGGCCCAGTCGCGCATTGCCCCGGCCACTGCCTCCGCCACCTCGGGCGAAAGGTCGCTGCCGCTGCTCTTTGTGTCCTGAAGTTCCTCATAAACAGAAGGCTCCAGTCTCTCCCGCATCACGCGGTCGTCAAAAGTGTCGATCCCAAAGATATCGCTGATCATATTACCCATACCGGTCTCCAATCGGACTGTTTTCTTTACAATCCCAAAATGATGTTGTTCCATCAGTTACTTCAAGACTTTGCTGCCGTTTTCTTTACGGCTGTCTTCTTTGCTGCAGGCTTCTTTGCGGTCGCGCTTATATCTCCTGCCGTTTCTTTCGCGCTCTTCTTTGCCGCAGGCTTCTTTACCGTTTCCTTCTTTGCGGATCCGGCTGCTTTCCCTGCCTTTTCTGCCTTTTCTGCTTTCTCTGCCTTCTTTTCCTCATCGCTCGTGCAGGTAAACACGATAACGCTCAGAGGAGGGATATTGACAAGAATGGAATTGTCCTTACCGTCGAAAGGAACGGCCTTTGACCTTATGGCCTTCGGGTTTGAAACTCCCGTACCGCCGAATTCTTCGGCATCACTGTTCAATATCTCCTTGAAAGACCCCGCATAAGGTACTGCCTGGGGCCTTGCCTCGTAAGACACAGGTGTGAAGTTGCAGATGAACAGCAGCTGTTTATCATCACTTCCGCCTCTCCTCACAAAGCTTACGATACTGTGGTCGGCATCCTGGCAGCTCATCCATTCAAAACCTTCCGGTTCAAAATCCTTTATGTACATGCAGGGGTACTTTCTGTAAAGCTTTAGGAGTTCCTGCATGAAATGCAGCATTTTCGCATGAAGCGGTTCCTCGAGCAGGTTCCAGTCAAGGCTTCTTTCCTCGCTCCACTCGCGTTTCTGGGCGAAATCCTGTCCCATGAACAACAGCTTCTTGCCGGGATGTCCGAGCATGAAACCGTACGCTGCGCGCAGATTCGCAAACTTGTCCGTTTCGTAGCCCGGCATCTTGTTGATGAGCGAGCCCTTGCCATGAACCACTTCGTCATGGGAAAGAGCCAGAATGAATTTCTCGCTGTAAGCATACATCATGCTGAAGGTGAGGGCTCCGTGGCAGCCTTTCCTGAAGAGGGGATCCTGCTTCATGTACTCGGTGAAATCATTCATCCAGCCCATATTCCATTTGAAATCAAATCCAAGACCGCCGTCATTCAGGTCGCCTGTTATCTTCGGCCATGCTGTGGACTCTTCCGCAATGATCAGCGCGCCGTCCTTACGCTGCTTATATATCGAATTAAGATGCTTTATGAACTCCATGGCTTCAAGGTTCTCGTTCCCGCCATATACATTTGGTATCCATTCGCCCGGGTTCCTGCCGTAATCAAGATAGAGCATGGAAGCAACGGCATCCATGCGGATCCCGTCGACGTGGTATTTGTCGGTCCAGAACAAGGCGCTTCCGATAAGGAAATTCTTGACCTGAGGACGACCATAGTTAAAGATCAGCGTGCCCCAGTGCGGGTGCTCGCCCTTGCGCTTGTCCTTGTGCTCGTAAAGGCAGGTGCCGTCGAAATTCGAAAGGCCGAAGGCATCCTTCGGGAAATGGGCCGGTACCCAGTCCAGGATGACGCCTATGCCCTTTTTATGCATATAATCCACAAAATACATGAAATCTTCCGGTGTTCCGTAACGGGCTGTGGGAGCATAATACCCCGTCACCTGATATCCCCATGAGCCGTCAAAAGGATGTTCCATAACGGGCATAAGTTCGATATGGGTATATCCCGTTTTCTTTACATGTTCGGCAACCAGCGGTGCGATCTCCCTGTAATTGTAGAAGCTGTCCTTGTTTTCGTCGGGCTTTTTGAAGGAGCCTAAATGCATCTCATAAACAAAGAACGGCTCTTTGTCATAGTCCGTCGTCTTGCGTTTGTCCATCCACTCCTTGTCCTTCCATGCATACGAGTCAAGGTCCGCAACCACAGAAGCGGTTCCCGGGCGGAGCTCTGCGGCGTTTGCATAAGGATCCGCCTTATAGTAGGTCAGTCCGCCGCGGCTCTTTATCTCGTATTTATAGAGGGCGCCGGCTGTTATCCCCGGAATGAACAGTTCGAAAACACCGGAATCGGAATGACGCTGCATCGGAGCCCTTCTCCCGTCCCAGTTGTTAAACTCGCCAGCAACGCTCACACGGATCGCGCAGGGAGCCCACACTGCGAACAGCACGCCCTTAACACCGTTTATCTCACGTTCATGGGCGCCGAGTATGTCATATATCCTGTAATTGATGCCTTTTGAGAAAAGATCAAGTTCATCCTCCGATAAAACATCGGGGAAGCTGTAGATATCCTTTTCCTTAACCTTTGAACCGTCGGGATAGCTGACCTCATAGGTGTAGGACGGAACGGTGGTCCTTGGCAGCAGGCATGCAAAGAAGCCCGCAGGATCGACCTGCTCCATTTCTGTCTTTTTGTTTCCGGTCACGACGGAAACCCCTGTTGCATCCGGGAAAAACGCCTGGATGAGCACACCTTCGGGATGTACATGCGCCCCGAGTATCTGCTTTGGTTTGTCGTGCTCGGAGTAAACAACAGCCTCTATCTCCGGCCAGTTCATCATTTGATACATAACTCCGTCCATAATCCACATCTCCTACAGTTCATTCTTTATACCGCAAAAGCGGTGGTTTTTACTCCAGATACCAGCGGTCTTCCCTGTCTTCGCCTTCTTCGCCGTCCTTCTTGTCTTCCATCATCTTCTTTGTATATATCTTGAAAACGCGCTCAAGCACAAAGGACGAAACAAGGCTGTCAAGTCCCGGGAAGATCAGATAAAATGGCAGGCACACGACCACATACTGATCAAGCGCGGTTGCACCCATCAGATACGCAAATCCCACAGGCCCGAGCCAGAAGAATGCTGAGATAAGGAGCAGCAGAAGTGTTGTGGGAAGATGCTTTATCGACATCATAAACGACGAGAATACCGTGCTTCTGTATGTCATCGAAAAACGCGACATAACACGGAAAACATACACGAAGAGCATGGCAAGCAGCAGTATCAGTGCCTTGAACACGGACTGGAAGATAAAACGGGCCGTGTCGCTCTGGGTCCCTTCAGGTGCCTTTCCCGTTACATAAAGGTCTAAGAACAGTATGGTCCCGAAAAGTCCGTAAAGAGCGCCTGTTATGGCTCCGAATTTAAAATTGTTCCTGTATCCCCTGAAATACTCTTTTACGGCGTAACTCCGCTGCCTTCTGATCGATTTCACCGTTGAATAATATATCCCCGCAAGTGCCGGGCCGATAAGTGCCGTAAAAACCACGAACGCAAGCGCAAACACAAGATAAAAGCCTTCGGTCGAAGCAAATGTCAGTATCCCGAAAAACAGGGCGGGCAGACAGATTACATCCGTGATGACGCTTAAAAACAGCAGATCGACAAATTTGTTGATAAAAGTAAAGATCGGATTATCTAAATTAAAAAAACCGGCCATAATATATTGTTCCCTCTGAAAAGCATACTGTCTAAGGAAACACCTCTTTTTCGAAATGTTCCCTTAGGATATCATTTCTTATTTTAGCAAAGCAAAGCCTATTATGCAAGTGTTTATTGCGTATTGCCCGTAAACACGGAAACCGGGATCATGCAAAAGCACGATCCCGGTCCCCTCTAGTTTAAACCAGCCTGAAAGGAGGTATTGTCTGTCATTCCATTTTTGCTTTTTCCGCAAAGAGCTCTTTGACATTATCCTTGTCTTTGCCCGTCGCAAAGGCAAGCTCATTGTAAAGGCTGTCCTCAGCCTGCTTAAAATACCGTTCTTCGCTTGCGGTACTCTTCTTTCCGACGGCAAATCGCGCCTGCCTGCGGCTGTAAAGAGTTTTGATTATCTTGACAAGCTCGGTGCAGTCGTTGCTGCGGATGGCCTCTTTATAATGAGCCTCCCTGAGCTTGTCGTTATCTATCGGAGTATCCTCGATATACGGGATCTGTTCGATAAGCTTCATGGCCTCTTTCTTCGTCATCACCTTGCGAATGTTGTTGTTGTCCTCTTCTGCGGGCGTGAAAACTTCGCCTCTTGAATTAAGGGGCGTAAGAAAATAATAATCCTTATCATTGCCTCCCATTTCGGCGGGAAGCGGGGCCACTTTGGTTATCCGGCAGATACCGTTACTGCGATGTACAACATACTCACCGACCGAGAACATTACAACCTCCTTGAAAAATAAAAACAGACCTAAAACCCAATTAGCGCAATATCGAAATTTTTCCCGATACTGCGCTAATTGTATCACATTTTCAACTAAAATGCAAGTATTTTCTATTTTTCTTTGATGTGAAGCATTTTTGCCTTGAAATCGCCCATTCCGTACGGAGTATCAAATACTATTCCGCCATACATAAGTTCCTCGCCCGTATAGGTACGGTCTTCTCCTTCGACTGTATAAGTCTTTGCAGGATCGAGTCCCTTAAGCTTTACTCTCACGGGCTTTTCGCATACGCGGTTGATGACCCTCACGTATGTGACAAGGGCTTCTTTTTTGTCCTTCGTTACGGACATGTAAGCATCCCACCTGTTATTCTCGGAATATTGCGCAAGCCTGTAATAATCGCCGTCACGGACAATGTGATTTACCTCATGATACCGTTTTACCTGTCCCGGTATCTGCGCCCTGTCGGCTTCGGGTATCCTGGTTATGTCAAGCTCATAGCCGAAGGTTCCGGCCATTGCAACGATGCCTCTTGTCTCAAACGGCGTTGTACGGCCGGTATTGTGGTTCGGACAGTCGGAAACGTGAGCGCCGATGGACGAAAGGGGATAGAGCATTCCAAGCCCCTCCTGGATGGAAAGGCGCTCTATGGCGTCGGAATCGTCGGACGCCCAGATCTGCGGACCGTAGAAGAGCATTCCGGGGTCAAAGCGTGCTCCGCCGCTCGAGCAGTTTTCAAGGAGCAGATCCGGGAAGTCCGTAAGTAATCTTTCCTGCATTCTGTATACGGCAAGCATGTATCTGTGATGGAACTCGCCCATGCGCTCCGGAGGCAGTGTTGCGCTGCCTATATCGCAAAGCTGGCGGTTCATATCCCATTTCACATATTCGATGTTTGCGCTCTTTAAGACATCATAAACCATCTTATAGACCGCATCCGCAACTTCCTCACGGGTAAGGTCGAGCACATACTGGCTGCGTGAGCAGGCAGGCTTGCGGTCAGGAAGTGCTATCGCCCAGTCAGGATGCTGTTCATAAAGCTCCGAAACAGGGCAGATCATCTCCGGCTCAAACCAGATACCGAATTTCATTCCAAGGGCATTTACCCTGTCAACGAGCGGTTTTAAGCCGCCCGGAAGCTTGTCTTCGTTAACGAACCAGTCGCCGAGCCCGCGTGAATCATCATTGCGGATCCCAAACCAGCCGTCATCCATGACCAGCATTTCAATGCCGCTCTTTGCCGCTTCTTCCGCGATCGAAACAAGCTTGTCGGAATTGAAATCGAAATATGTTGCCTCCCAGTTGTTTATAAGGACGGGGCGTTTCTTATGAACATATTTGCTGCGGATCACATGATCCCTGTAAAAGTCATGCAGGCTCCTTGTCATGCCGCCGATACCTTCTTCGCTGTGTACAAGTACCGCCTCGGGAGTCTGGAACTCTTCGCCGGGTTCAAGCAGCCAGTTAAAGTTGTAAGGGCTTATGCCCATTACCATGCGCACCTTCTCATAGTGCACCATTGAAACGTTTGCAAGGAAATTTCCGGAATAGATGAAATGCATTCCGTAAACCTCGCCCTTGTCCTGATCCGCATTATGCTGCAGAACGGCTATAAAAGGCTGATATGTTACACCTGACTTTCCGTTTACGGATTCTACCCCGTGTTTCCCGTAGGTAAGGGGGCATCTGCTGATCTGTGCCTCTTTGGCCCAGTCGCCGTAAAGAGTAAGGATGTCGTAGTTGTCGTTGTCAAAATCCATTGCAGCACTTAAGGCTCTTGTCAGATACAGGGATTCGTTTCCTGCATTCTTTATGGTCGTGCTGCGGACGATAATATCGGTATCCTCAAAAACCGAATAATTAAGCGTGATCTCAAGGCCTGTCGGCGCATCCTCACAGATAAGCTCCAGCGTCGTTACGTTTTCTTCCGTTCCAAAGGCATGCGGCAGTCCCTTAAGAGCCTTTTTGCCTTTATAGATGTTATGGCTTTTATAATTCAGGCCCACCGCAAATGTTCCGTTCTTTCTGCGGATACTTAAAGCATCCTCCTTAAAATCCCCAAGACCTGCTGTAGGATATTCCTTCGGGAAATTGCTCATAAACCCGAGCCTGTCGCGGTCCATGGGCTTAGAGGCCACAGGCTCCTGCCCCATCAGCATCAGGTAATTCAGCTTATGGCTGTCAAGCTTATGCCCGTAATAAACGTGCGATACAAACTTCTCATCGCCGAGTATGTGGATAATGTACGTGGATCTGTTGGTGTCAAGCTTAAACACCTTATTGTCTTCGAAATAGGTTATTCCCATAAAAAACCTCCTTGGCGGTCAGACGGCACGCGCTGACGCACCGGCGAAAAATTAAGGACCGGTCCGTACCTGCCCCTACACAGGAGTATAATTAAGAATCCCTGCCGTGTCAAGATACTCCGCGGAATGGGTCACAGAGGTCGTCTGCCGGTGTCTCCTTTCCGTTACACTTGCAAAAAAAAGCATTTGTGGCATAATACTTATACGAGTGTTATAATATTCCCGCAAAAAGATATAAACCATCGATGAAAGCACGGTTATGGATCGGAAAGAAAGAAAAAAGCAGAAAAAGCTCATAAACCTGAACGGCACTCTGATGAAGACCTTAAAGGCCGTCAATTCGCTGCTTGGCAATTCCATGGATGAGGCGTCCTTAAAGCGCCACAGAAAAGGCATGGAACGCGCCGGGCTTCTGACTGCGCCGAGGGAAAACATCACGGTAACGCCCTTCTGCGTGGAAAGCATAAACTGTGAAGAGATAACGCCGGAGCTTGCACATAACCCGGGGTATGCGATCCTTTATGCCCACGGCGGCGGATATGTTACGGGGAATCTGAATTATGCAAGGATCCTTGGCGCGAAGCTCGCTCTCTCCACAGGTTTTACTACTTTTTCTTTTGACTACAGGCTTGCGCCGGAGCACCCTTATCCGGCCGCACTTGAAGATGCCGTAAAGGTTTTTGAATATCTTACCGGGCTGTATCCTCCCGAACGTATTCTCTTTGCAGGAGATTCCGCGGGCGGAAACCTTGTGCTCTGCCTTGCGCAGAAGCTCCTCGCGGAGGGGAAAAAGCTTCCGGACATGCTGCTGCTCTTCAGTCCCTGGACAGATATGACGGCAACGGCGCCCTCCTACGAAACCTACAAGAATATGGATCCGATCCTCACAAAGGAATACGTTACAGAGGCGGCAAAGGTGTATATCGCCGGTCAGGGCTCCGATGACGATCCCCGTTTCAGCCCCTTGTCAGGTACACTTTCCGGGCTTCCGCACGTTTATATAATGGCCGGCAGGAACGAGATCCTGCTCGATGACAGCCTGCGCCTTCGTGACAAGATACTTGAGCTTGACGGAGACGTCACCCTCGATCTTGATGAGGACGGCTGGCATGTTTACCAGCAGATGCCCCTCCCGATAGCGGCCCAGGCTTTAAAGCGCTTATCGGCGCATGTTTCCTCCAAGATATACGGAGATATCAAAAAATAATGATCACAGCTGCACTTTAGGCAGCATGGAGTTTGATATGGCAGGTAACAACTGGTATAGAACCGATAATGTAGCCAAAGTCTTTTTGGCTTCCGTCTCAAAACGTGATACACGCACCTTCAGGGTAAGCTGTGTCTTAAAGGAGCCTATAGACCCCGAACTTTTGCAGTCTGCCCTGCTTTTGGCGATACAGGACCGCCCGCAGGTCCAGGTCCGCATCAGGCGCGGCTTTTTCTGGCATTACATCGAAGATACAGATATAAAGCCCGTAGTAAAAGAGGAAAACGGCAGGATGTGCGAACTGCTCTACTCTCCCGCAAAGGCCTCGCTGCATTATCAGGTAAGTTATTTCGGAAACAGGATAAATCTTGAGATCTTCCATGCCCTTACCGACGGAACGGGCGCATTGGAATTCTTAAACATCATAGCGGTACACTACCTGAAGCTTAAATATCCCGGTAATTTTGAGGATGTGGTACTTCACTCCGGTGCTTCCGCAGACGACCTTACACAGGACAGCTACAGGCAGTTTTTCGGTAATCTGCGTCTTAAGCGCACCAGCGAAAAATACGCATACCACCCGGGCGGATTCAAACTTCCCTACGACCAGCTCCAGTTCCTTGAGCTCCATATGTCAACATCGCAGGTGCTTGCGAAAGCAAAAAGCATGGGAGTTTCGTTAACAAGCTTCCTTGGGGCGGTGTGGATGACCGCAATACGCGACGAAATGCCCGCGCGCAAGCGCAAAAAGCCGGTTACCATATCCATTCCCGTAAACCTGCGCAACTACTATCCTTCTAAGACTTCAAGGAACTTTTTTAACAATATCAACATAACACATGTTTTCGATAAGGATATCACCCTTGAAGAGCTTGCCAAAGAGTTTCAGGCCACTCTGAAGGAGCAGCTGTCTGAAGAGAATATCAAAAAGAACATGGACAGATACGAGACCATGGAATTTGTCGCGCCGATACGCGCCGTTCCGCTGTTCATCAAACAGTTCGTTGTAAGGAATGTCACTGCGGTTTCCGACAGGAAAGTGTCTATGGTGATGTCCAACCTCGGAGTCCAGAAGCCGCCGGCAGAGATCGGCGACGAGATCTTGAGCTACAGCGGTTTTTGCAGCTCGAACAATCTTTTCTCCACCATTTTTAGCTACAGGGATGAGCTGACACTTGGTGTTACCTCGCCGTATTTTAATACAACGGTGGTGAAGAATTTCGTCCGGAGCCTTGTTGAGTTGGGAACAGAGATCAAAGTTTATGCTACGGAGGTTGTCCGTTAATGAAAAAATGTCCGTATTGTAAAATAGATGTCGGCGGGAACCCGGAAAAATGTCCGCTCTGCCAGAGCCGCCTCACAGGCGAAGGCGAGGCTCCTTATTTCCCCGACCGCACGGAGCTGCAGTTTCAGTCGTTCATCTACAAACTGCAGATGTTCATTGCCTGGGCAGTGATAATAGCAAGCCTCGGGCTTGATTTTCTGCGCAATATCCGCATTCCCGGTTTTCCCGGACTCCACTGGAGCCTTCTCCTTGCCATGTGGATAATAGCCGTGGAATTCCTGATCGTAAGGCTTTTTAAGCCCGGAAACTCCACCGCAAGGACCGTCACCTGGGTGGTCTTCATCATACTGGTCCTGCTGCTCATCACATCGCACTTCTTCGGCTTTTTGTGGCTTGTACGCGATTGGATCGTGCCTGTGACCATTTCGGGTGCGCTTATCGCAAACTTTGTACTTACGCTTGTGGACAAAGAAGGGAATTCAATGTCGTACCTGCTTTCAGGTCTTCTGTTCGGCACGGTCCCCTACCTTGTCATGCACCTTATCCACAAAGAAATGCCCCTCACCTGGAGCATCTGCCTTATCATAAGCATTACGCTCTTTGCGGGCGCGATAATATTTAAAGGCCGTCAGGTCCGTGAGGAACTGAAAAAGAGGTTTCACCTGTAATGAATAAAAAGAAACTGATCGGGATTCTCCTGATAATATTGCTTTTGCTTATCCTGTTTGTTCCGATTCCAAGCGGGCTCTATAAAGACGGCGGAACAAGGGTCTATACTGCGCTCACCTACAAGATAGTCAAGTGGCACGTTATCCTCAACCCGCTTGAAAAGCCTGATGTGATTGACGAGACCACCGCCGATCTGATAATAAATTATAAACCCAAATACTTCAGCAAAACCTCGATTTACCTGTTTCCCGAGAGTTTAAAGAGTCTTGATGACCTTTATCAGATGGAAAAAGAGAAGGAAGGGTTTTGAAGCCTGAAAATGTCTGCAACGATAAAAGCTCCTGCCAAAAGACAGGAGCTTTTCATATTTTATGAGTTATCAGTGGTGGAACAGTCTCACGCCGTTGAATACCATTGCGATGCCGTGCTCGTTGCAGCAGCGGATAACATCATCATCACGGATGGAGCCGCCGGGCTGAACGATGTAGCGAACACCGCTTCTGTAGGCACGCTCAACGTTGTCATCAAACGGGAAGAATGCGTCGGATCCGAGGGTGCAGCCTTCAGCCTGATCAAGCCATGCGCGCTTCTCTTCTGCTGTAAACACCTCCGGCTTAACTGTAAATATCTTTTCCCATTTGCCGTCTGCAAGCACATCCATGTAATCCTCGCCGATATACAGGTCGATGGCATTGTCACGCTCTGCGCGCTTTAAGCCGTCAACAAAAGAGAGGCCGAGAACCTTCGGGCTCTGGCGGAGCAGCCAGTTGTCTGCCTTTGTTCCGGCAAGACGTGTGCAATGGATACGCGACTGCTGGCCTGCGCCAACACCTATTGCCTGACCGTCCTTTACATAGCAAACGGAATTGGACTGTGTATATTTAAGGGTGATGAGCGCAACTTTCATATCACGCTTTGCAGACTCGGGGATATCCTTGTTTTCCGTAACAACGTTGGAAACAAGCTCATCCGTAACGTCAAGATCGTTTCTGCCCTGCTCGAAGGTGATGCCGAAAACATCCTTGTGCTCGATGGGACCGGGAACGTAATCGGGATCGATCTCGATAACGGCATATGCGCCCTTCTTCTTTTCCTTGAGGATCTCAAGTGCCTCGGGCTCGTAGCCGGGAGCGATAATACCGTCCGAATACTCTCTCTTAATGAGCTGTGCGGCGGAAACGTCGCAAACATCGGAAAGTGCGATGAAATCACCGTAAGAAGACATGCGGTCAGCGCCTCTTGCGCGTGCGTAGGCCGCAGCGATCGGGGAAAGCTCCGGAAGATCGTCAACCCAATAGATCTTCTTAAGTGTATCCGAAAGCGGAAGGCCAACAGCAGCGCCGGCAGGGGAAACGTGCTTAAAAGAAGTTGCAGCGGGAAGGCCTGTTGCCTTCTTTAAGTCTCTTACAAGCTGCCAGCCGTTAAGGGCATCAAGGAAATTGATATATCCCGGGCGGCCGTTAAGGACTTTTAAGGGCAGCTCGCCGCCGTCCTGTGCGAAGATCTTCGCAGGTTTCTGGTTGGGGTTGCATCCGTATTTTAATTCAAATTCTTTCATGTTCTAAATCCTCCGTATCGGCGGGTTTCCGCCTGTTTTTGTATTTTCGCAGATTGCGTTCATCTGTTTTTGTTTATGATCCTTGTCTCGTAGAGCCCTGTCTCGATATCAATGAAGCGTGTGAACAGCGACACCTTATTATCAGCATTCAGGCTGTTCCAGATGCCGTTTGTGAAGGTGTCGATATCGCCGTCTACCGTAATTGCAAGAGGCTCGCCCTCAAAGCTCGGAAGAGGACTTCCGTCGCCCATGTATGTGCTGATAAAGCGGCCTTCGCCTGCCTTAGGTGCGCTGTAATCGAAGGTGTATCTTGAGCACGAAGCCGGGTCGCCGTTTGCGCTCTTAAGGATAGAGATAGCATAACTGTATTCGCCATTTTCTACGTGCATAACGCCGGAGATCCTGGGTGTGTAGTTGGGTGCATCGGGCTCGAATTCGCGTGAACGGAGCGACTGTTCGAAGGTAAGGCCCTTCTCAAAGCCGTCGTAGACAGTATCCGTCTGGTCGCCGTTTGTAACGATAGTGTCGTTCTTTAAGACTCTGACGGGTGCGTAGATGATAAGGCTCGGATCCGTCATCTTTGAAGGGTCGAAGGCCTGTGTACGGATGCCCTCGCCATCCTCCACAAACACGCGGTTGCGGCTGTTCTCGCTTCGTCCCATGATAAAGTACGCAGTTACTGCCTTCTTGCCGTCGGCAGATCTTCCGATCATGATCCCGCGGCCCGGATACGAAGTTTTTTCAAGATGTTCGTTGAGTGAGATGAGTTTCATATTCTTCCTCCTGACTTTTCTTTGTCCGTCGGAGGCTCATCATTTTCAGATAAAAAAAGACGACCTGCCCCGGACCAATTGCCCAGGCGGTCGGCTAGAACGTCTGTACTCCCATGTGGTTCATCCACTTATCCGCCAGTCGTACAGACAAGAATTATACTACAGTATCAGGAGGGAAATTTCAAGTGTTTTTTAAACAGCCCCTGTTTCCTTTTCAAACTCTTTAAGAAACTGCTCCATAAATGCGTGCCTTTCTTCCGCGATGCGCCTCGCCTCTTTCGTGTTCATCAGGTCTCTTAAGAGCAGCAGCTTCTCGTGGAAATGCCCGATCCCGGCCTCGAGTGACCGGCCTTTTCCGCCTCCATATGCAAATGTACGGGCGATACCTATGGCACCTATCGCGTCCAGTCTATCTGCATCCTGTACTATCTTTGCCTCAAGGCTTGAAAGAGTTTTCCCCTTGTTTTTACTGAATGAAATGGAATTTATGATATCGCAGATCCGCTCTATCGTTTCGGGCTCAATTCCCTGCATTCCCAGAAAAGTCCGTGCATTTGCATTGTTTTCGGTGTTAAACAGCTTATGGTCATCTGCATCATGAAGAAGCGCCGCTATAGCCACGATCTCTTTATCGCATTCCGCGTACTGCCCCGCAAGGTCCATCGCATTGCGGTAAACGCGCATCGTGTGCTCCGCATCATGCCCGTCCGCTTTATCCGCGAACAATGTCTTTATATATTCGATAGCGTTTTCTATGATCCTGCTGTTCATACCCCTGCCTTTATCTTGGCTATCAAAGCCTCCTGAAGTGTCTGTGAGATATTGATCTTTTTCGCCTGTGCTGCGCTGTTGAGCCAGGTTGGGACAGCCCGGCTCAGCTTACTATCAGCATGATCCCTGAAATAATGAGCAGAATTATTACCAGCCACTTAGCTATCCGCTCGTTCAGGATCTTTGCACTCAGAATCCCTATAAACAGGCCTCCGAAGACAAACGGCAGCATTATCGCGGCGCGCTTTAGCACCGTAAGGCTCATAAGCCCCATTGCGCTGTAAAGGATTATCCTGAATATATTATCCGCGATAAAGACTGCGCTTATGCTCCCTTTGTACTCGTCGGCGGATTTCGTGATGCGGCTGACATATGCCGCAAGGAGCGCTCCTATTCCAAACATTCCGCTCAAAATGCCTGAAAGGATCGCTATCACAGTCTGCGCAACCTTTGATTCCTTAAGCACAAGAATATTGGCGTCTCTTAAGATCATCTCTATCCCAAGCAGAATGATCACCACGCCGAACACGATCTTTATCTTCGATGCATCCACGTACTTAAGCAGGAACGCGCCAGGCAGGCACCCTGCCAGCACCAGCAGGATGAGTGGGATCACCACTTTTTTGTTGATATGCTTTCTGTTTTTCCACGCCAGAACAATGTTGCTCGGAAACGCCAAAAGCAGGTCGACTGGCGAAATATCAATGTTGTCCGTTCCAAAACTCATGACGGATGTGAAAACAAGGGTATTTCCGAATCCGCAAAGCCATTTAACAAAGAACGCAAATATAGTTGCGATTATCCAAACGCCCATGTTTCCCCGCCTTAAACGCCGTAAAAGCTGTGTTTTTCAAAACTCATTTCATCTCCATCCGTATTCCGATCTTCTCGTCCCCAAGCACGGTCACAGTCGCCATACTGCCGTTTATAAGCGGGATCGCAGGAGGCAGATGCCCAAGATCCGCATCAAGCACTATCGGAACATTATACTTTGAAAGAACAGATGTTACGACAGAATAGCGGTCCATCCCGTAATCCTCGGCTTCAAAAAGCATCGGTCTGCCGATTACGAAACCCTTTACGTTTTCAAACCAGCCTGCCTGCTCAAGCTGCCACAGACCGCGTCTTATGCCCATGATCCCGAGCTCACAGGATTCAATGAACCAGATGATGCCTTCTTCGCTGTGTCTTTTGATGTATTCTTTAACCCTGTCAAATCTTGTCCCAACAAGGTTTATAAGGCAGTCAAGACATCCGCCCGTAAGCCGCCCCGTAAAGGAGCTTCCGGTGAGCTCAGGCTTATCCTTAAACGAACCGTCAAACCGAAGCGTTGGTTTTCTCGTGATATTGTATGGTGCAAGCGGATTTTCCGCATCCTTAACGGCCAGGATCTCAAACCCCGGATAAGAGCTGAATTCAAGCTTTTTCCCGCAGATAAGATCCCATGCATCGGCTATGGCTTCGTGTCTTGGCTCCATTCCGAAGGCGGCGGCACATGGCCCGTAAATACTCGCTGTTTCGCATATTGTTGTAAGAAGGAATCCAAGATTTGTATTGTCTGAGTACCCCATGAACCACTTGGGTTCTGCGCTTTTAAGCTTTTCGAAATCCACGTACGGCAGTATCTCGCACATAAGCTCACCGCCTCCGCAGGAGATAAGCACATCCGGATCTCCTGTGTAGAAATCCATAAATTCTTTTGCGCAATTCTTAGGCGTACTGCTAATTCCTACGCCGTCTGTCTTATAACAGTTGGGTCCGACAATCGGTGTAAAGCCTTCCTCCCTGAATTTCTCAAGTGCGTGTTCAAAAGCGCTTTTATAGGGCTCCGTCGCACAGCCGTAAGACGGCGAAACGAAACCTATCCTGCCATTTTCGGGTAAGAATTTCGGGTATCTCATCAGTTCTGTTTCCTCACTATCGTATATTCATTGCCCCGTCTGAAATAAGGGCACATCTTCCCGTTTGATGATGCCATCCTCGCGTAATCGTCTTCATCTGCGTAAACCTGCGAGCAGTTGTACTCTTCCAGTTCTTCATCATATTCAAGATACATGCATTCTTCGCATAAAGCATCTATGTCTGCCATATTTTAACCTCCATGCTGCGAGTGCAGTGAGCAGCTAATGGTTGCATTTGTGCGAGGATTACGCAGCACAAATGCGCTGTTTGAAAGTTTACTTTCAAACTTCCTCCTTAGCCGTACGGCTAATTTTTTTTAAGCGCTGTAACTTTGTTTTTTGGGGATCTCAACAATAAAAGTAGTCTTGCCGTCACCCGAATCCACATCAAGTATGCCATGATGCAGCTCTACTATCCTCTTGCATACCGCAAGTCCTATGCCGTTGCCTTCCGTAGCATGCGACGGATCCGCCTGATAAAACTTCGAGAATATCTTTTTCTTGTCTTCTTCCGATATTGTACTTCCGGTATTCATGATCTTTACGGTGATGTAGCTGTCGTTGTCGTCTACATCCACCTTTACAAATCCTTTTACAGTCGTGAATTTGATCGCATTATCGAGCAGGTTGATCCATACCTCATGCATCAGCGCCTCGTTTGCCATTATGTTATGTTCCCTGAAATCAAGCGAAAACTCGATCTCCTTGCTCTCCCACTTGCTCTCGAGGAGCAGGAAACAGGTTCGGATCTGCTCCGAAAGATTGTATTCGGCTATATCCGAAAGGATAGTCTGGTTTTCGATCTTTGTAAGTTCAAGCACCTTTTTCGCCATTTCCGCAAGGCGCATGGATTCTTCTTCTATAACATTGATATACTCCTGCTCCTCTTCTTTTGAGAGGTTGCCCTCTTTCAGCAGTTTTGCAAAGCCTGCGATAGATACTATCGGAGTCTTGAACTCATGTGAAAAGTTGTTGACGAAATCTGAACGAAGGATCTCGGTCTTGTCAAGCTCCGATGCCATGGTGTTAAAGCTGTCCGTAAGCTCCTTTACAACCGGAAATCTCGTAAAGCGCCCTGGCGGATCGAGCCTTACCTTAAAATCACCGGAGGCAAGCCTGTTCATCATGTTCACAGCCTGATTGATCGGTTTCATGAAAATGTTGCCGAAGATAAATGCCCATGCTGCACCCGTTACAAGGCTTGTAAGCAGCATGATCATTAGCAATTTGTTGCCGTCAACAAGTGTGACCGACCCTTCCGAGCCGGGAACGTCCGTGGCGAGGACACCGGTATTTACAAGGATCACGGAGAGAACGGCAACTACCGCAACTCCGGCAAGGAATACAGCAAATGCGGCCAGCGCGAAGATAACCGTAAGCGAAGTCCTTGAACGTTTCTGCCCGAAACGCGGGATAAGCAATTTATTGATATTTTCAATATATCTGTTCTTTTTCATACATTCTTTACGGCCTTATATCCGAGACCGCGCACGGATTCTATCGTAAACTCGTCAAAACCTTCAAAGCGCTTGCGCAGCCTGCCTATATGCACCGTGACTGTCTCCCAGCCGCTGTCGGAGTCCATTCCCCATATTTCGTCCATAAGCTGGATCCTTGTAAAGATCTTTCCGGGATATGACAAAAGCTTGTAAAGGAGCATAAACTCCTTTGGCGGCAGCTCCTGCACCGTTCCGTGTCCTGTGACCGTAAGGGTGTCATAGTCAACGACTACTTCTCCTATCTCGATCCTGTGCTCGCTTACTATCTTTGCGCGTCTTAGCAGCGCTTTTATGCGAAGCAGCATCTCCTGCTCGTCTATTGGCTTTGTCATATAATCGTCGGTCCCGACGATAAACCCCTTATGCCTGTCGTCCGGAAGCTGTTTTGCTGAAACCATGAGGATCGGAAGGCTGTTGTCGTTTTCCCTTATTGTCTTCGTAAACTCATAACCGTCGACTTTTGGCATCATCACATCAAGTACGACAAGATCAATGTGGTTGTTCTCTATTTTTTTTAGCGCATCCTCTCCGTCCTCGGCCGTGATAACATTGTAGTTATCGCGTTCGAGCACGGCCCGCAGGAGTTTTCTTGTGTTTTTGTCATCATCGGCAACAAGTATGTTGAACATGTGGTACCTCATTTCAAAAAGCTTTTTGAAGGCTCATCTGCATGAACCTATTATATATTCTAAACAAAATACGGATAATGACAAGCATTTATTCAAGAATTCCTAAATGTGCAAAAAGTTTATTTTCAGTTTATGAACAGTTTAGTTTGGTTTTAGAAAAACCTATTAGCATTTTTTACGAAAAAACAATAATGGGAAAATGAAAGCGGAAGCAGTTTTCATTTGGCAAGGAGTAAGTTTGAAAGTAAACTTTCAAACATCGCATTTGTGCTGCGTAATCCTCGCACAAATGCAACCATTAGCTACTCGCTGCGCTCGCAGCATGGAGGTTAAATAATGAATAAAGTACAGATAATCACAGATTCATGCTCTGACCTTACCACAGGGCTCATGAAAGAATACGGCATCGATTACTGCATGATGCGTACGGTGTTTGAAGGCGTCGAAAAGCCTGCGGACCTTGCATGGACACCTGAGGACGTCCATAAGTTTTACGACACGATCCGCGGCGGAAAGCGCATAACAACCACACAGGTACCCGTTGAGGAATTCCAGAGAGTATATGAAAAATACCTTAAGGAAGGATGCGATATCGTATATATCGGATGTTCGGGCAAGCAGTCGGGCTCCGTAAACACCTCGGCAGTGCTTGCAAAAAAACTGAAGGAGCAGTATCCCGACCAGACCGTTTATAGTATCGATTCCCTTAATGCCTGCCTCGGCGAAGGGATGCTCGCGATCGAGGCCGCAAAGCTTGCACAGAACGGCAATTCCGCTGAGGAGATCAACGATATCATCCTTGAAAAACGCAAGGATGTCAACGAATACGTGACCGTTCACTCTCTCGATTCCTTAAGGAGAGCCGGCCGTGTCAAAGGATCGGCTGCATTCTTCGGCAATCTCATGGGTGTAAAGCCCATCATCATCGCCGATGCAAACGGCGAACAGGCTGCATTTAAGAAATCAAAGGGACGTCTCGGTTCCTTCAAAGAGATCGTGAACCTGATGAAGGAAAGCATCATAAAGCCCGAAGAGCAGACTCTTTACCTTGTTCACGCGGACTGTAAGGACGAGGAGATCGAACAGCTTAAGGCTATGATCAGGGAACAGATTCCGGTAAAGGATATCCATACAAGCTATATCGGGCCCATCATCGGCGCTTCCATCGGTCCCGATGCCGTAGGTATCTTTGCTTACGGTAAGAAGGTAACTTTCAGGACAGGCGAATGATCCGGATATCACAAAACGGCAGCTTCTGCCACAGCGCATTACAGGAGGGGATATGAACAATACAACGACGATAGATTCTGAATTATACAGGAAAATGATCGCTCAGGGAGCGGAAAACTTAAGGCGCCATGCCGAGGAGATAAACAATCTTAATGTTTTCCCCATTCCCGACGGCGACACAGGCGACAACATGCTCTTAACGGTCTCGGGCGGCGCGGACGCAACGCTTGACGAATCCCTTGCCCTTACGGCAAGGAATGTTGCGAACGGCATGCTGCTCTCAGCCCGCGGCAACTCGGGCGTCATCCTCTCCCAGTTCTTTGACGGGATCGCGGCGCGTCTTGTTGAGGCAAATGCAGAAAATGCCGATGTCGAGACTATGGCAGACGCCGTTCTCACAGGTGTTTCCCATGCATACGGCGCTGTCCTCACACCTACCGAAGGCACTATCCTCACGGTTGCGAGAGAAGCCTCCGAATATGCCCATGACCGCAACAGCGGCTCGGTTGAAGATTATTTCGCGGACTTTCTGTCTGAAGCCAACCGCTCCCTTACCCGCACTCCCGACCTTCTTCCCGTGCTAAAGAAGGCAGGTGTCGTCGATTCCGGCGGCGCCGGTCTCATCAAGATAGTCGAGGGAATGATGCAGGCACTCACAGGCGAAGAATACACTCTTTCCTCTTCTGCTCCGGCTCCGGCAAAGCAGAACATCGACCTGAGTAAATTCACCGAAGACAGCGTGCTTGAATTCGGCTACTGCACAGAGGTTCTGGTAAGACTGCAGAACGCGAAGACCGATATCGAACACTTTAATACAGCGACGGTCACCGATTTTCTTCAGGAAATAGGCAATTCCGTTGTCTGCTTTAAGAACGGGAGCATCTTAAAGATCCACGTACACACCGAAACTCCCGATAAAGTACTGGCTTTCTGCAGGACCTTCGGTGAATTCCTTACCGTAAAGATCGAGAATATGTCGCTGCAGCACAACAATCTTACCGGCGAAGAAACAGGAAAAGAGCGTGTTAAATACGCTGTCGTAACTGTTGCGGCAGGCGAAGGCATCCAAAAGATGTTCAAAGACCTTGGCGCGGATTATGTGATAAACGGCGGACAGAGCATGAACCCTTCCGCAGCCGACTTTATAGAAGCCTTCAAACAGGTTAATGCCGATACCGTGTTTGTCCTGCCCAATAACGGCAATGTGATCCTTACGGCAAAACAGGCCGGCGATCTTTACAAGGATTCGGATGTAAGGGTAATCCCCAGCAAGACTCTCGGCGAAGGCCACGCGGCGCTCACAATGCTCGACCTTGACTCCGATGATGCGGATGCAATCACACAGAGCCTTGAGGATGCCATGGCAGGCGTCGTGACCGCTGCCGTTTCCACATGTTCAAGAGACACCGCGGCAGACGGCTTCGACCTCTACACAGGCGAATATATCGGTTTTTGCGGCGATACAATACTTTCTGCCGACAACGACCGCGTTGACACGGCAAAGCGCCTTATAGACAGCATCGACTTCGACTCCCATGAGATATGCATCCTCATAAGCGGAAAGGATGCAGACGAAAGAGAGACAGAGGAGATACGGAAATACCTTGCTGAAAAACACCCCATGTGCGAAATATATGATGTGAACGGAGGACAGAGCATTTATCATTATGTTCTGATAGTGGAATGAAAATATTAATCTTTGTTGTGGTGCCTGTCATGGCATACCTGATCTCGGCCCTTAACCCTGCCATAATCCTTTCAAAAGCGGTCTATAAGAAAGATATCCGCAACGAGGGCAGCGGTAATCCCGGCTTTACGAACTTCAAGCGCGTTTTCGGCGGAAAGCTGGCATGGGCCGTATTTTTCCTCGACATCCTTAAAGGTGCCGTTATATCGGTCATTGCGGGACTCCTGTTCATGGCTGTTGACCTTGATTTTGACCTCGGTGTGGCCTATGCGGCGATCTTTGCGATGCTTGGCCACGCGTTTCCGGTTTACTACGGTTTCAAAGGTGGGAAAGGCTTTCTTGTTGCGCTTTCCACAAGCTTTTTCCTTGACTGGCGCGCAGGGCTTGTTGCCACCCTTGTGATGGTAGTGCTCGTGCTCACAGTAAAATACATGTCCCTTGCGACCATGGCGGGGCTTCTCTGCGGTGTGCTCACCTACGCGGCCGTTGAGGCGAAATTCATCCCTTGTCTTCTCTTTGCGTTCTGTGTTATCTTTATGATCGCAAGACATCACGAAAACATAGACCGTCTTATTAACGGAACCGAGAAGAAGTTCTCTCTCGGTCATAAAAAAGAGGCATAAACAAAGGTACAACATGAAGGATTCAGAAAAGATCTTAAAAGCCGGCATAGATATCGGCTCAACAACTGTAAAGCTTACCGTCTCCGATGAAGACGGTAAGCTTTTGTTCGGTGAATACAGGCGTCACCTTGCACATACAAAGGACACCCTCACGGGGCTTCTTTTGGAAGCCCTCGAAAAGCTGGGAGATGTCTCCCTTGTCGTTCACATTACGGGTTCGGGCGCAATAAGCATCGCCAAGTCCATAAGGCTTTCCTTTGTACAGGAGGTCGTTGCGGTAGCGGCCGCGGTGAAGGAACTCTATCCTAAGACCGATGTTGCTGTCGAGCTTGGCGGCGAAGACGCAAAGATAATCTATTTTGGCGCTTACGGCATCGAGGAGCGCATGAACGGCGTCTGCGCAGGCGGCACAGGTGCTTTTATCGACCAGATGGCAAGCCTTCTGCAGACAGACGCTTCAGGCTTAAACGAGCTTGCAAAGGATGCAGATGAGATCTACCCCATCGCGTCGCGCTGCGGTGTTTTTGCAAAGACCGATATCCAGCCCCTGATAAATGACGGCGCAAAGCGCTCGAATATTGCCGCTTCAGTACTTCAGGCCGTTGTAAACCAGACGGTATCCGGGCTTGCATGCGGCAACCCCATACGCGGAAATGTCGCATTCCTGGGCGGCCCGCTCCACTTCCTTGACAGGCTGAGAAAAGCCTTCACCGATACCCTTAAGCTTTCCCCGGAAGAAGCGATAGTTCCCGAGAATTCCCATCTTCTTGCGGCTCTCGGAGCCTCCATGACAAAAGACAATACCGCGCCTGTCCTGCTTTCCGAGCTTATAAGGCGCTTAAAAGAAGATACAAAGACAGAATACGAAACAAAACGCCTTGAACCTCTTTTTGCTTCAGGAGAGGAATATGCTGATTTCATTAAACGTCACGAAGCTGCGCATGTAAAGCGCATTGAGCTTTCGGATTACGAAGGGCCTGCCTTTCTTGGCATAGATGCCGGCTCCACAACAACCAAGCTTGTTCTTGCCGGCAAAAACGGCGAGCTGCTTTGGTCCTTCTATGACAATAACCACGGAAACCCCGTTCAGACAGCCACAAGGGCATTAAGGGACTTAAAAGAAAAGCTCCCCGAAAATGTCCGCATCGCTCGCGCCTGCTCTACAGGCTACGGCGAGCAGCTCTTAAAAAGTGCTTTCTTCCTTGATGAAGGCGAGGTCGAGACAGTTGCCCACGCGACTGCCGCACGCTTCTTCGATCCGCTTACCGACTGTGTTCTCGACATCGGCGGGCAGGACATGAAGTGCATACGCTTAAAGGACGGCATAGTGGATTCCATTATGCTTAATGAGGCGTGCTCTTCGGGCTGCGGTTCATTCCTCGAGAATTTTGCGAATTCCCTGGGACTTACGGCAGCGCAATTCGCGGAAAAGGCCATTAAAGCCAAGGCACCAATTGATCTTGGAACCCGCTGCACCGTATTCATGAACTCAAATGTTAAACAGGCCCAGAAGGAAGGCGCCACCGTTTCCGATATTTCCGCAGGTCTGGCTTATTCCGTCATCAAAAACGCCCTCTACAAAGTAATAAGGCTTGCGGATGCCAGCGAACTCGGAAAACACATAGTCGTTCAGGGCGGAACCTTCTTTAACAAGGCCGTTCTTCGCGCCGTTGAAAAAATTGCTGGCGTG